>Ga0209208_10000281_pt1 | contig 62273 bp, 52 predicted proteins | sample S1TSphfallax_3_FD_187694 | JGI IMG/M metagenome (GOLD analysis project Ga0209208, IMG submission 187694) | Host-associated microbial communities from peat moss isolated from Minnesota, USA - S1T2_Fd - Sphagnum fallax MG (SPAdes) (version 2) | ecosystem: Host-associated > Plants > Peat moss >... | reverse complement strand
CGACGACGACAGTTGCTACACGAAAACGGACGTAAAAGTAAAAGTAGGCAGTTGTTGGGCGGCCCAAAAAAAGCACACCCAAATCTCCTCACCCACCCTCCAAATCCCAAAAATACCTCCCCCATCGACGACGGCAGTTGTTGCGCGGAAACTGACGTAAAAGTAAAAGTAGGCAGTTGCTACGCGGCCCAAAAAAAGCGCACCCAAATCTCCTCACCCACCCTCCAAATCCCAAAAATACCTCCCCCATCGACAACGGCAGTTGCTACGCGGAAACGGACGTAAAAATAAAAGTAAGCAGTTGCTGCGCGGAAACGGACGTAAAAGTAAAAGTAAGAAGTAACAACTCGAGGTCCTGAATAGTTTTTGGGCCCTCGAGTTCAGGGGGACAGTTTTATTAAAAGTGATCTGGGTTTCAAAACCTCGACAGACTGACTGACGGACAGACTAAGTGAATTAATATATAAGATAATCAGCTTGAGTGCAATGGTTACCCTGCATAGCCTCACCACTCACACCCCTCATCATAAACCTTCTTATTGGTGATCACTAGACCAGCTACATCACAAAATAAATAAACATGTAAATAAATAAAAATCACATAATGGTGGGTCTAGCCTTCAAAATGGCATCCATGAGGATGATAAATATTCAACAAAGTAAATTTCAAATGACATTCATAAGGATGATAAATATCAATTTGTAGCATGTCCAAGTATTCTAATAAACTTTTCAGGCAAATTTTAGGTCGGCCCACTTGGTTGGTGGTTAGCATGGTGAAGCATAACTAGGGTCAAATTCATCACTAGTAAATTTATTTTTTTAACAAAAAATCATTTCATATTTGCATAATTATTTTATTTTATTTTTCATTCATGTGAACTTTGAATTTTCTTTAATTTTGTCATATGTTGGACATACATATAAAGCCATTGAATGTACTATATGGCAAATGGTGGCATTGAATGCATGGTTAGATGTTGCACGTTCGTGCTTTTTTATTTATTTATAGTGTAGGGATGTTTCATCTATTCCTCATTTAAAGGATGAAAGATGACATTAAAATAATCACCAAGGCTTCTAATTTCACTTATTAAAAAATAAATTAATGTCAAATGGATTGCTTGTAGAAGGTGTTGGCTTATACAAATTCTTGTATTTTATGTTCAAAAATTTCATTACTATCCAACTTTTTTGTCACCATCACTTGGACATTTTATAAAATTAAATTTTATGATATTTTGATTATTTAATTGACCATAGGCTAGGGTAATTGGAGTTGCAAACATGAACACATTAATTTTTTCATTAAAAAAATTTAACAAAAGCATAATGAAACCAATCAACATATTTACAAACACATTTAAATCATTCTTATAATAACAAATGGGAGTAAAATCTTACTTAGGGTTCCAAGAACATGTGTTAAGAATCTTGTCCTAAGGAATTAACTTAATCATCATAAATGAAATGTAAAAAAACAAACATTTTCAAATATGAGTCACCACAATTTGACCAAATTTATTGACACCACATGCTTTATAAAATATGGAAATGCATGTATATTATATAACGATTTTAACATAATCCCTTTTTTTACCCATTTCAAAACAATTACCCTCTGTTAGGTAATGGAAAACCTTGAATATATATTATTTACAACTCCAAATTGATAATCCCAAATGGTAAAAAAACTCCATGGAGCTTTGCCAAGGTTCCAACTAGAAAACACTCTCTAAAACAAGCAAGTCATCTCATCATGGTTATGCCCTTTCAATGATACCCATAAGGATGTTAAATATTCAACATATTAAATTGGAAACACATGGTGGTTAGTATGGTGAAACCCATACCAAGTGGATCCTTTAGTTACGCCAAAAAAGTTTTTATAATGGACGTCACATGACCTTAGAATGTAGGGATACAAAGTTTGTAAGGTACTAAAGTTTGGCCCATTTCTAGGTGCATCACAATGTTTCTCCTAATGTTTATAGCTACAAGCCAATCTAACTTGCATTTTGTATTATTTTCCACATTTAGACAAGGCATTTGAGGCTATAAAGGGGTAGCTAATTAATCCCCCAATCTTAAAGCTCTTGTGTGTTTTTACAAGATTGTTGTAGAATAGACTTTTTGCAAATTGACTCCACAAAGTATATTGAAGAAGTTTACTTCAAGATGGCACTCATTGTAAAAGTTTTTGCAACTCACAAATCGATCAAGAAACCAATGCCTTTGATTTTGTAAAAAATGAAAAATGAAGAAAATGATCTAAAAAGACAAAACAAAACTTTTAAAAACCCTATGCAATGCCCAAATATCGTTTATTATTATAAAAAAAACTTTAAAATTTTCAAAAGAACTTACATGGAGATGGCATTTGTTGTAATAGTTGTTGCAACACAAAAAATTCAAAAAAATAGCACCTTTCATCTTGCAAAAAGAAAAAAGAAAAAAGAAAAACCGTTTATCAAAATTTTAATAGAAAGTAAAAGAGATAACCTTGAGTAGCAACAATAAGATGTTGTCATCATCAAAGATGTTTTTTTTAAATGTCATAACAAATTTTACATGCACATCAACATTATATAGGTAATTTTTCTTACCACCACATTCTGTTCATAATGCTTTGCCTAATGGTTTTTTAGTGGTTTGCATGGTTTGCATGGTTTGTGTAATGTAATTTGAAGTGGTGTTGGTATGGTTTGTGTAATGAAACACAAGTGGTTCACTAGTGGTTTGCACAATGTTTCAATCACACATGTGTCCCTGGTATAAACCTTATGATCAATACATTTTTTGAGGGGGTCCATAATTAACTTGGTATGTAGGGAATATTTTGAAAACGAAATCACCATGAAGCATAACAAATGGAGCACTGTGCACATGGAAGGGGTCGAGGTCACCCAAGGGGATGAGGGAACAATGTGTTACCTCTTCATTTACAACATCCCATGCCTACATTTACTATGTGGTTAGAGGCTCAAGTGAAGGATCTTGTAGTTGCATGTGCTACAATAGACAAGGAGCTTGTACAATTATCATGCCCTCCTAGTCGAATCACCTACACACATGTGGCCATATGGAAACCATTTTCAAATGGACCTAGAAACTATAAGGCCCACACACTGGACAAAAGATGTTGGAGTTGCATGCATAATTCATCAAGCAAGTCAAAGCTCAATGCGAGATCAAAATAGAATAATTGCAAATTTGAATTATGTGGGGCTCCTAAAGAAAATCCTTCTTGTGGATTATTTTGGGCTTCGTTTGGTTTTGTTCAAGTGTTCATAGATCCCGTTCACCCTTTGTGGCAATGCAAGGACCATTGTCGAGATGAACATGGGTTTTGGCAAGTGAACTTTCAATGTTGGTTCCCAACAATGGAACCATATGTGTTCCCTATAACCATTTCTCAAGTATTGACCTCTACATATGAAGTTCCACTAGAAAACCACACCTATAAAACACAAAACACTAAGTGATCAATTAATGTAATGTGGTTTGTCAATGGTTATAGTGGTTTGGATGGTTTGCTAGTGGATTGGGTTGGGTGGTTTATCAATGGTTTCGTAAGTTCTAACATATGTGGTAATACAAAAGGGGTAGCAAACAATGGCAATTATGTTGTTGTAAAAAGTTAATACATGTTCTAATTTTTGAGTGCAGATGTTCTTTGTGCCAAACAAAGTTATTGGTGGTGAATGGAAAGTTGTATTGCAAAAGGAGGCATGATCAAGACATGTGGTGGTTGAAGTTGATGAACTTTCGTTAGAAGCATATAGTGTAGTTGAGGAAGAAAATGTAGTTAGGGAAAACTTAAGGGCTCTCCATGATGGCAATGTTTTATCCGGAGAGCTTGGGGAGGAGGTGCCTACTAGTGAGGTTCAATGAATAAATGCAAGTCTAGTTCAACCTAAAGATGATGATTCAAAATTAGAAGAGGAGGATCAATAATTGGCATGCACAATAGGGGTATTATCTAGTGTGATATGTTTTCATTAGTTAATTTTGTGAAATCTTGTATGCAATTTGGATTTTAATGGCAAAAACGTGCAAGAGCAATTTTAATAACAAGTGTTGATATTGTTAGCTAATAGTTAATTGTGCAAAACCCTTCTACCTTCTTATGTAACACCTTGTAAGGTGGTTACCCTAAAATGACCACTAGGAAAAACCACCCAAGTGGTTTGAGAAGGTGGAACAAGAAATTTTCCACCCTGCCCAAAAGCATTTCAAGCTAAAATTTCCAAAAAAATTAAATAAATTCCTAAACCATTGTTACCTCCCACTACATTGCCACTTTAGTGGGAGTCTAGTGGAATATGTCCATTCAATGAATGCATGAATGGTTCATCCCATATGAAAACCACCCAAAGTCAAATTGGGTGGTTTTGTATGGTGGTACGTTCACATGTTTTCTAATAGTGGTACGCATAGCATAACTTGCAATTTATAGAGACAATCTTGTACATAGCTATTTTTGACAACCTTTTGAAAAATACAAAAACATTTTTTATAAAATAATAGGTTGGTAATCAATCTTTAAACGCAAGGAGTTTTTGGACATTCACTACTTTTGTTGTGTAGCTTCAAGCTTCAAATTCACATCCCTAAATTTTTTGAATCCATCTAGAATGGCAAAGTCGTCTTAAAATTTTATAATATTCAATATGTAATTATTGCTATAACCTTCTTGACAAGTGCATGTAATGTATTATTGTAACCTTCTTGATTACTATGTAGTTTAAATAATTTCTAAGATGAAAATGAAGAGCTTGTTGTTGTTCTCTAATGTTATAACAAATTTGCAAAAAAATCAATCAAAGGGTCAAAGGCTTATATGTAAGTTTAGAAATTTTCAACCCATATGCAATTTCAGAATACCTAAAATATTATATTAAATATATAACCTACTATTGTAATCTTTTATCATGGCCTAGGATATTTTGGGATACTTTTGGCAATATCATGACCTAGGATATGTTGGGATACTTTTGGCAATATCATGGCCTAGGATATTTTTTGATACTTTTGGCAATATCATGGCCTAGGATATTTTTGGATACTTTTGGCAATATCATGGCCTAGGATATTTTTGGATACTTTTGGCAATATCATGGCCTAGGATATTTTGGGACTAGTATGGTTCAGGGTTATAAAAGGAGATAGTTTGGGGAACAACTCTTCAGCAGATCAACACCAATTGATGGATCAATAAAACTTGTCTTGTCTTGTAATTCTCCACTTGTTTGTAGCCGGTCCATAACAGAGACAATGTGGTAAGGGTGAAACTAAAACTAATGCGTGCTTCAAGATGGGCATCCACCAAAGGGGCTCAAACTAAAAAAAGGGCCACTACAAAGGCTTGCCCAAAAAACATGCTTCACTTGAAGCTCCTCCCAATCACTTGTTAAGAATTGTCTTAATCATGCCTTAGCTTCTCTATGGCTAGATGCACCACCACAAGGGGGGAAGAGGAAACACCAATGCAAGAATAATAAACAAAGGTGCCAAGTAGCCACATCAAAAGGATTGCCAGCCGAACAATCGAAGGAAAGCCAAAAAAACAACTGTACCTCTTGATTCAAAATTGAAGGGATGGGCACATACAAATGGGGATGAAAAAAACCCAAATGGAAAGCTCCAAGGGGTCCAAAGTTGAAACCCAAGCCCAAGCTAAAGGCAAGGGAAAAAAAGTAAGAACAAAATCGGAAGGACATCTTCAACAAGAAAGAAATTAGCATATATGTTTGGCAATGCTTTTGATGATGCACCATACTATGATGCAAAAACAAGACTCCACAACCTAGAATATGAAATGTCATGATGAACAAGAGGCCGCATCAAAAAAAGAAATAGGCACACAAATTCCTTGGTCCTATTTGTGTGCCTTGTGGTCCCCACCATAAGCCCTTGGCTGGACCCCTCTCTAGGCCTTTGGCTTGCCTAATGGTCACTATCATTGTCTTGTTCGTTTACAAGCAATGCTTCAAATCTATGTTGTCATTGTTGTCATCTTCATCTTGTCTCTTGGTGGAGGATCTTCAAGCTTTGTAATGAACCTACGACAATGGCAACAACAACAATCTCCGAAGAACAACATTGGGAAATGATTATGTCAACATTGAATCATGCGAAAGAACCATGTCTAGATAGAATACTTTGTTAGCAGGCCATACACTGGCTTTCTCTTTTTGATGTTCAAAAGTGTTGTGTTGCAAAGAACTACCCAGGGATGACAACTAATCTAGCTAGTTTTAGTCTTAGTCTTGCAACAAAGCTTTGTGAAACCTTAGACCCTAAACCCATCCAGCAATACCTTTAGTTCACAACTTCTTAATCTTTGAACCAACTTTGCCATCTCCCTCACCTCTAGACATTTGGCAATTGTTTTCAACTCTAACAGAACTAACCAGCAACAAACTAAAGCCAAGCTAATTGAGATTTTTTTTTATCAGCTTCTTCTTCTTGTGTTGCACAAGATTTCCTAGGAATTAAGAACCTATGGCTTTCTTGGAATATTGACATTTTTTGAAATGTTGTTAAGAGGCGTGTCAACATGTTTGTGCAAGTTTTAAATGAGTTTGTCCAATAGTGGAGATTTTAACTAAGTTGAAAAGCTCAGCTACTTATGTTAAAAAATATATATCAAACAAATTATTGTCAAATTAGGCTACGAAAGGATTGTCACTTTGCGATATGTAAATAGCCTGCATGTATGCTTCTCTTTGTTGAGATGAATATTTCAGGTAGTATTATTTCATGTTAGTAGTCCATTTGACCTTTGGTAATGATTGTTTATCCATGAAAGAAGATTACATAGGAATTAACACAGTGAGTTGAAAAATAAGTTAATGCAATGAATCATGGAGTAGGAGGGTCATGATTTGTGTAATTGCATATGGAAACCACAAGTAGTGTAGTCAAATACCAACAATTATGGATGTATATGTCGAGTTGAGGCCTTATTTGTTAAAGTCTAGCTAATGAAGTTTTTAATTCTATGTAAGACTGGTTTATTCTCTATAGGTTGGTTTAGTTGCCTGTCATATACACTATTATTGTCTATGAAGTCCAAATGCACCCCTTCATGTTTTCAAGGTTCGTTAGAAGGTTGTCTCATATGTGAAGCTTATTTCACCAATCAAGAAATCAATTTGTGCTACCTATCATGTGTTGCAAACATGATAGGAAAAATTATTGTTGAACCTTTTTCATTATGACTAGTGGATGTTCAATGGAGCTACAAGTGCACAAGCTCACATGCAACTAAAGTAAAAATTCACTAATCTTAATATCTCTTAGCAGGATGCGAACATTGCCAGTAATCTCATTAGTAATTCTTCAAGTGAAATTGCATATGAGGTAAAAACCCTAGCAAGTAGGTTTGCAAAACCTAGATTTTGTCTATTAGACTTTATTTCAATTTCAATTAGAAATTCATGCATAATTGTAGGCCAATTGCCTATTACAAACCAATGCATTAGAGCATTATGTTCAGGCTAAATGCCAAGGGCATGATGGAGTTTCTAATATTGGAGCACATTTATTGACACAAATGTTAATAGTAGTGTAAATGAGAAATTTTTTTTTTACCCCAAAATTGTTGGTGGTGAATATGGTGATAAGAGGTGAATTCTATGACTGTCGTTCCACTTAGCCCTATCAAAAGATCAAATCCATAGATGTTTGATGCCATGGTGGTTGTAGAAAGGCAATGGTGCCCTTGGAGCTATCCTACCTAGTGCAATTCATCTGGCCTCAACATCAAGGAAGGTGGAATCAGGCTTTTGGAATGAGAGATGGGCATGCCATAGCTATTTTGTCTCTCAATCACCAAACATGTTATTTGACATTAATGTGAACATCATCTTTCCTCCAAATTTACCTTCTTTTTACATATCTTGTGATCACTTGAAGCAAAATGGGTTTATCTATTCTTTTAAGACAATTGTAGAACTTGATGTGTGTGATTTTTACTTTGTAGCATGGAGATTATGAAATCCTTTTTTGTCCTCATAAAATTAGGCTCTGAAATCTCTCTATTGATTCTTACACTTCTTCCTTTTTCCTTATCGTGCATTTTTCAATTTTTCCTGTTCATTCTTGTCCCCTTTCTTCTTGGTTTTTGCTATTGATATTGTTTTTTTTTTTAATTTGTTGAAATAACCAACATGATTGGAGAGTCTTCTTGTTGTTGTTGATCTTGTGACATTAATTAATGTTTGACATTGACGTCCACCACTTCAAGGAACTAATGAATCCAGTTGGGATGTTTAATGAGTCAATACTGTAGATGTTACCATTGAAGGTCACTGTAGATGCTTATGATTGTTCCATTGTTCAAAACTATGCCCAAATTTGCCTACATTGTTTAGGGTTAGGATCTCCTCTTTTTCCTTTGTAATATTTTTGTCCTCTGTAACCTTGTTATCTTATAATTAGGTTCTTTAAAAATGCAACAATGTCCACAAATCCTCATTACTATTGATAATGTTCATACAAAGGTTTTAAGGGGTTTTCTAGAATGAAAGGACAAGTTTGCCTTTGATGATTTGGAGTAAGGAGAAAACATTGAAAATGACATGACCATTGGTGAAAAACACTTAGGTTAAGATTAATAATATTTTTTTCTTTATATGATGAGGAGGCTTGTTTATTGTTTAGATATGAAGCAATGCATTTGGTTTGTGTCCATTTTTAAAAGAGTTGTGTGCAAATGTTGTGGCATGTTTGAGGAAATGCACTTTGTTGTGAACAATGTCTACTTGTATTATATAAGTAAGGGAATTCTATATGGGTTGTCAACATCACACAAGTTGGATGTGAACTTGTTATTGGCAACACAATATGCAAATGATTTCAAAGGAGGTAATTAACATTGTTAACTCTAGTATACAATGCACTCTCCTTGTTAATGATGGCAAGTAAAGTTGTTTCAACAATAATGCAATAGATATTACGATTGGGAGATTGTCTATAAAGTAAATGGGTTGTATGCTAATTTATGATTTAACTTGTTGTAAGAACTAATTTCATTTTCAATACATCTCACAAATTTGTGCTAGCTTCAAGATTATCAACGTGGTATTTTGGGGATTGTTATAGGTGTTAGTTTCGTGTAATTGACCAACATGGATGCATAACATTCAGTGCATGTATTGTTGTAGGTTTCTTGATCCTTTCCTGGTTTTGCCATAGTTTCCTTGTAAACTCCTTACTTGGGATCCTAGACTAGAGGTGGAATTAGAGCAAGGTAGGGAGGTAAGAAGGTCCAATATAGGCAAACAAGGAGGGACTAACTAGGATGGAAGGTCTAGAAGATGAACCTGTTGGTCCTCCTCCACCCCCCCCCCCCCCCCCCCCCCCCCTTCAATTACAAAACGAGGGTAATGACATTTCTTGATACAAAAGTATGTATTGGCCCTTGTTCAATTGGATGCTTAGCAAAATGTCGCATCGTCTTTACCAAAATATCTTGCGTGCTTGCTTGATCTATGGGCAGAAGCCAACACACTATTGCACAATTCACTTGTAGCACTGTTACACGTGGTTTTTGTCAAGAGGTGCAAGATCACAAGCTTCATAAGCTTTGCACAAACAATGGTAACATGTTGTCATCATTTTGTTAGTTGTATTCTTTTGTAGTTGGCTTTAATTATAATTTGGCTAATGGGTCCAAGGACTTCGACCAATAGATTAGAAATATGTTTGTAATATGCGATATGGTTATTGCCATATAGGTCATGTCAAAATTGTGTCATTGAGTTGGAAGAACATCGAAGGTCCATGTATAGATCGGTCGATTCAATGAATTCATAATTAATTGGGTAACTAATGTATTTGTTCTCCTTGCACTGGAAATGTGCCAAATTGTAATTCGGATAATGTTGTGCGGTTGTTTGCACATATTTAAATGCTTCTAATTGTTTACAGTGGGATATATGGCAACTAGTCATTGCTAGGAGTCAATAGTCATTTCTAAATTGGTGATGGCTAGGTAAACATCATAATAGGCAATCAAAGTTTTGGTGATTCTTATGCATCAAATTGCTATGAAGTTTGACAAGGAATTCCTATTGCCTTTCATTATCTTAGATTCGGTTATTTCTCCATGCCTTATAGTGTCTACTTGCCTACATTCCAAGGAGTTTGATATGTTTTATTGCATAAGTTTCGTGAGCAAAAAGACTTTGAAGGTGGCACATTGCAGGTTAAATTCATATTTGGCAAAAACCTTGGCAAAATTAAAATTTGACAAAACCTTGGCTAAACTCCAATATAATTAAACCTTGGAAAATTTGAAATTCGATAAAACCCTGGTTAAATTCTGATTTGGCTAAAACTTGGTTAAATTCCAAATTGGCGAAACCTTGGCTAAATTCAAATTTGGTGAAACCTTGGAAAAACCCAAATTTTGATTAAATAATAGTTGAACTCAAATTTGTCAAAAATTTGGTTAAATTTGCATTATGGTTAATCATTGGTTGAATTCAAATTTAGCAAAATCTTGGCAAAGTAAAAAATTTGGTTAAATGTTGGCTAAAATCATATTTGGCTAAACTTTGGCTAAACCCAAATTTTGGCTAAATTCATATCTGGTTAAATTCAAGTTTGGCTAAACTTTGGTTAAACCCACATTTTGGCTAAATTCAAATTTGCATAAATATTGGTGAGATTAAAACTTAGTAAAATTGTGGCTAACTTTTTTCTAAATGTTACTTAAACATTGGTTAAACTTTGACTAAAATTCATTGAATTAAAACTTGGTTAAACCTTGGTTAAGCTAAATTTTTTGTTAAAAATTGGTTAAAAGTTGGTTAAACTTATAGAGTTTGACTATATAGTTTAAGTTTGATAAGTGGATAGACCTTGGTCCCTAGAAAAATTATCCACTTATAAGATTTATCTTTTTATTGTTGAGCAAACAATTACCCTCTTAGGTTGTTAGTGGATAATTGAACCATTAATAAATGCATAGTGAATCTTTAATCTATAAATAGCCTATATGATTCATCCCCCTTACACCCCCTTACCCTTGTGGCACACCCCCCTCTTTCCAACCAGCCCAAGTCCTAGGACTTAATCAACTTAATCAAAGTTAACAATGACCTCAAAATTGCCTGGTAATTAATGATGTGGTAATTAATGATGTGTTCCTTCCTTCCCCCACTTATCTCTTTTGGATTAACATTGTTTACATTGAATATTATTTTTTCGCAAAAAAAAGAATCATTGCGCGATAAACAAACAAAAGGCTGAATTTTCAATATTCCTTGACACGATAAATGTATAAGTTTTATTTGCTTAAAAAACACAATTTAATAGGGAAATTTTTTGTCCCCAAGCTCTCTATATGCTTACATTGTTTTATCCCCTTTAAAAATGTGCATTTATCAAGCTTGAATTATATTGGAAAAATTAAAATTTGGTTAAACCTTCTTTAAGTTGTGGAAAAATTTAAAGTTGGTCAAACTTTAGTTAAATTAACATGTGGTTAAATTTTGGCAAAACTTTCATTAAAAATTGGCTAAACTTAATCCAAACTTTTGTTAAACATTAGTTAAATTATAACTTGGCTAAACTTTTGAAAATTAAAATTTGGTTAAACATTGGTGAAACTAAAATTAATAAATTAATAAAAAATAAAAAATGAAATATTTATTATGAATTATTGTTAATTATCAAATATTTAAAGGATATTAATGAATTTATTAATCTTATTTAAATTTTTAATTTACTTGTAATAAATAATAATAATTACCTATTAAATATATTTTTAATTTAATATGTATGTAATTTGTTCACCAAATAATTAACCTAGCTTAATTACATACATATTTACTACCTACTTACCTATTCATGTAGGTACTATGTAATTAACTACTTGTTTAGTCTATTTAACCCACTTACAAAATATTCAAATTTATAATTAATATGTTATGAATGTTATATAAAATATAGATATACCCAATATTTCAAAACATCAAAATTTGTACAAAAAAATATAGGTACACCACATTGAGGTAGTTAAGTTACAACTATTTTGCAACTAATTTGACACATAGGGCTCTTCTTAAATGAAAAGCTTAAAAAGTTAGTGGAAAACTTAATAGTCACAAATTAGTGGCATCATAATCACAATAATAGTAATAGATTGAAAAGGATTGTGAGTAATTCTAAAATTGACAAAACCTAGTTACAAATGACAATTAATCGCATATAGTTGCAAATTGAATGGTTACATAATATAAGATTTCTTCTAGTGCACAAATAAAACCTATTGTGGAAGTGTATTAATGATGTCTTATAGGGAAGCAACATAGAGATAAGTTTCCTTCCCAAAGTGAAAATACAACTAAATCTATACTATAATTAATGCATTCAGACCTTGTAAATCCTTTGCTAAAAGCATCATTGCATGGATCAAAGTACTTTGTGGTGTACACAAATGATTACCCACATAAAGTTAGGTATATTTCTTGAAAGCATAGATCATCACGTGGAGGATTGACAAAGGAGAAAAGTTTTTATCAAGTGACTTCAACAATTTATGTGAAAGGAAAGGAATCAAATGATAACTCATTCAAGCAACCACTCCACAAATGGCGTAGCAAAAAGGAGAAATCGGATAATCATTGAAAAAACAAAAAACATGGTTGTCAAACACAAGATTCCAAACTACTTATGTACACAAGTTGTCAAATACAAGATTCCAAACTACTTATGTACACAAGTTGTCAAATACAAGATTCCAAACTACTTATGTACTCAAGTTGTCAAAAACAAGATTCAAAACTACCAATTATTTGATTAATTGAAGACCAACATAGGCAAATAACAGGATCACTTTAGAGCAAAAGTATTATTAAAAAAAAACCAAATGTAAATCACCTAAGAACATTTGGTTACATTGCTTATGTTCACATAACTAAGGAAAAGAAGACCAAATTAGTTAACAAGATGATGGAATCTATTCATTTAGGCTATGGCGAGAAGAATAAAGTATATAGATTGTATAGTCCTACTCATCGCAAGATTGTATTAAACAAAAATGTAATGTTTGATGGGGAGAAAATAATTTTTTTGCACATAAAAAAAAAGAACAATTAGACAAAGAAGTTATTCCGTCGAACCATGGTTGAATTGAACAACTAGGAGAAACAAAAAAACAACTATGAGGAGTAGAAAATCAACCAAGAGGAGCAAAAAAAGACTTAGGAAGAACAAAGAATCTTGGAGTAGCAAAATAACATTTAAGAATAAAAGAAGAGCTGTCACAAGTAGTAGATGTTGTGAAATGTTTGAAAGAAAAGAGAAACCAAGAGATTTGATATATGAAAATACATGTATCCTAACTAGGCAATACCCCACCAAAGAATGTTGACCATCCACTAAATTGTGAGACCACATTCTGTACGGAGTGGAGTCTAAATTGGAACTTACCATCTATGAAGAAATAATGACAGACGAAGAATGGTAGTATTCCAAAATGAAGTTGAATCCATAAAGAATGACACATGGGAGTTGGTTGACCCACTGGAAGATAAGCAAGTAATCATAACAAGATGGATTTTCAAAGCAAAGAGAAGAGCATTAGGAGAAATAAAAAAATTCAAAGCTAGATTAGTTGCATGTGGATTTCGACAAACAAAAAGGTAGATTATTTTGATATTTATGCATTAGTAGTATCTTGGTCAACCATTAGAACCATAATTGCTATAATTGTGCAGAAAAGGTGGTGCATTAGACATCTTGACATAAAAATAACTTTTTTGAATGGAAGCATTGAGGAGGAGGTGTACATGCATGTGCCAAAAGGATTTCACGAGCTAGGAATTAAAAGGAAAATGTGTAAATTAAAGTGAGTGCTTTATGGATGAGAATAGTTTTCAAGAATACGGAATGCAAGAATTGATGAATTTCTTAAGTTAAAGGGACTTGATCAAAGCTTAGAAGATTTTAATTTGAATTACCTAGTGAAAACAAGTTGTACACAATATTACTTTTATACGTAGATGATTTGATGTTCACCAGTGATGATGTAAAGAACTTGGATATAATACATTATAACAAATCATGGTTTATTTGATTGGAAAACTAGATGAAAAATAGTCATTTTGATGTTTGGTCAATTTAACCATTTAATCATATTGAACAAGTCGATTTGAACATGTCCAATTTGACTAGTGGTTTTTTTTTACTAACCATAATTTGACTAGTCAAATTGGACAAAAAATTAGGCAGCCAAACTTTTTTAATTAAAAATAACTCAAATTTTAAATATAAAAACATAGTAAATAAATAAATAATAAGTACTTACCTCCCCAACCACCATGGCCTCCTACCTATCTATCCACAACCCACCTAAATACTATGCATTTACACATATGTACAAGGTATATTTATGAATATACATACTCCACATAATATATGTTGGTAAAAGGGTTGAACCTTGGTATCTTTGACTCCACACCAATGTTTTGGCCATCAAACCACTACACCACTTTGTAAAACAATATGATACCAAATTCATTTAACATGTTTCCTTGAATTTTAATGAATTTTTTTGTTAATGTGTATAATAACATTTGAATTTCATTTTTTTTCATAAGTAAATAAATAAATACCTAACTTGGTAGATAGCTAAGTGCACATGTTTAGGTCTCTTTATATTTGTAGATGTACATACCTACTTATGTAAAATATAGATAGGTATGTAGATAGGTAGATAATATGTGTAGGTATGTAATTAGGTAGTTAAATAATTAAGTAGGTATGAAGATAAAAAGATAAGTAGGTAGATAAATAGGTAATTTTGGTAGATAATAGGTAGATAATAAATAGGTAGATGATAGGTAAGTAAGTAGGAAGGATGTAGGTAGGTATTTGTTAGGTAAGTAGGTAGCCTAGTAAAATAACAAGTAAACTAACGAATTAAATTAATATGGCCGATTTGAAAAAAATTGCCCTTATTAATTAGATGTACAACTTAACATTTGGTCAAAAAAGTCATTTTAAATTTTCAAAAAAACAAAAAAAATGTGTCTTTCATGCCTCGTGCTTTTAGTCAAAATAAACATCCTTTCGATTAATGAAGAAATTTTAATTAAGTTGAACTCTTTGAAAAATCATGATTTGTTGCAGTGATAGAATTTTAGCTTATGGAAGAGTTTGAAATGACTTAATTAGGTTTAGCAAAACTGTACTTTGGGGTAGAAATTGAATACGGCAAGGATGGCATATGGATACATGACCAGATATTAGTTATGCAATTAGTTGTGTAAGACGTACATGGACCAGCCGCAGGAAAAGCACATGACAGCTACAAAGAACATTTTGCGCTACTTGAAGGGCACGCGAGATTGTGGCTTGTTCTATCCAGCAGCAGAAGGAGTAGAGAATCTGATCTCATTTAGTGGTGCTGACTATGGTCGTGATCTTGACACAAGAAGATCAACTTCTGGCATTTTGCACAGGCTGGGAGAATCAACAATCAACTGGAGTTCAAAGAGATAGTTTACAGTAGCCATGCCAACAACAGAAGATATTCATATAAAGTGTTGTTAGAAGCTGCAAAGGATATTGTCTATTTGAGAAGGTTGTTAAAGGAGTTACAAATGTGTGAAGCCGATCCTATGTCACTCCTTAGTGATAATCAAAGTTGTATTAAGCTTGTAGACCATCCCATTCTACATGCCTACAATAAGCATGTTGAAATTCAACATCACTTCATATGTGAAAGGGTACAGGCTGGAGACTTGTATGGAGACTTGTATGTCAGCTACATACCAAACCAAATGCAGCAAGCTGATTTATTTACTAAACCTTTACCAGCCTACAAGCATGCACACATATGTAAAGAGATAGGATTGAAAAAGTTCCCCCCATCTCAGTTAGCTTGTAAGCATATTAACTAGTAATATTTTATTTATTATGATTGGTTAGCTACGAAACTTGCAACGATCCATATTTAAAAGGAATTTAGTGCGAGAGGAGGTGTTGGAGATCTACACACTCTATTCCCTGCATGATGAGGTCAGCTGAAATGATGTAAGCAAACAAACAGCACTAGAATTAGAAGATTGATCAATGGTGGCACAGCTGGAGTTAGTATAATCAGCAGCGGCACTGAGAGACACTTGAGTTAGGATGACAAGTGTAGAAGACTAAGGATTAAGTCAAATGTAACAAACTTTTAGGAAGTCAGTGGATCGTGATCACTGTAGATAATCTGCTATATATATTGCAGACGTTGTATGCACCCTATGAACTGATCTTTATTTTCTTCTCCTGCAATAAAATCAGAGTTGCTACAATTTCCATACTAATGCATATGAACAAAATAAAATGCCTATCATCATCTATATTTCACATCCCAACTTTGCAGGATAGCACCTTAAGTTGTATTTGAACTATTTGCAATTTGTGGTGCTGACACCCCTAATGACAAAATAATTGAGTTGTAGAGCACCTTGGTGTAATCTGTTGCAATCAAATTAGGGAAATGAGAAGAATAAGAGCTTACATCACCTCTGCGACGCAAGTGAATGGTGCTTGGTGTGAGAGAAGCTCACTCGTTGCTACCATTGTGATGAATTCCGCTTGGACTTCGGGATCGCTTTGAGATTTTCAGCTCTCTACATAAACGGATCCATGTTTTCCTCCAGATCTCTAGATGTAGAAAGGACATATCTGATTTTTGACTTCCTTGATACATGTCAAGAAGACGTGCTCATTATCTCCGTAATGAAAAGAGAGAAGAAGGGGACTTAATCCTTCATCATCTAATATTCCTATCTACAAATGGGAGCTCTGCAATGCCACCGGCATCTTGCAAAACAACTCTCTACTTCATAGATGGAGTGCGAAGCGAGATAGACTCAACTCAATTACCCTAAACACTTTCATGTCATTTAGAGTCTCAACGTGTCATTTAGGATCTTGTTGTGGAGGCGACGTGACTGACTGACTGACTGACTGCCTGTGAAGCTGGCAAATTTGTGGGATGTCCATAGGCTGCCTCCACAAAGATTACTGGTAGGGCGTATATGGATTTTTACTGTTGTTTGGTGGTTGTTGTTTTAGGCAGAATCCATATTGGTTTCATCTGGTATGTGGAACAACAAATTTGGGCAGTAAACAACAGAGCAACAGAAACTTTGATGAGTTGGGTGCTGAAGTAAATGGTGCGACAGTAGAGAGGTGAGCTGCTGTAGTGTGTAGTAGGAGCTTGGCAGTGTGTGTTATGGTCATCCACTGGGAGTTGGGATGCTTCTATCAAAATTCAGTAGCAGACTGTAGCAACTTTGTGACATAACTGGTGCGCTGGTGGGTGTTGGTCCACTCTGGTCCACATTACGGAGCGTACTGGGCCTCTGGGGCGTAATGGGCTTCTTGTCCCTCTCCGCCTGCCCGTTCTGTGTCTGCATTCCGAGCGAGCCATGGCGCTTCGCTTCCCCAGCGTCAATATACACAGACGCTCTTCTCTTTCACGCCTCTGTGTATCTTGTACAGGAGAAACTCATGCGCATTCAAAGCAGACGGGGGAATCATATTCTGACTCAGGAATGTTTTTGGGCAATTTTCGCGATCGATCGACTTCGGAGGAGGAGGTTATTCAAATCCTTTCTTCGCTTCTTGTAGAAAGCAGACGGGAGTATCTCAATCTGGTGGAGGAATTAGAGTGTGGATGCCAAACAATAATTCGGCGATCGTGTTTGCTTGTGAAAGATTGTAGTATGTGTCGCGGCGGGTGGAACCTTGAATCGTATCTCTGAAGGACTTATTTTGCTGTTGTTTCCGGTTTCTTGTTTCTTCACGGAGCCTCTCCGGTTCTTCTTGTTCTTGATTGCAAAACGGATGCCAAAAGAGACAGAGAGAGAGCAAAAGAAAAGAACGGGGGACAGAGTATGAGAAATTCGTAAATGGCTGATTTCCTTTGCTGAACAGCGTCAAGATGACGAAAGCGTTGTCGTTGTTGAGAAGGAGTAGATTGTGTGCGAGACTCTCACAGGTCATCGCCTGCCACGCAGCGCGTCAGAATGCTCTCTCTGGCAACAAGAAGCAAGGGAAATCATGAAAGGTCAGTTGTCTTCAACTATTTCTTCAGCCAGTTTTGTTCCAGTGTTTTTCTAGATCATCCATCATGCTTTGCTAATTGAGTCGATGACCAAGAAGACCCGAGGCCATCGGCACAATTGGAAGTTGTTGATGTTCAGCTTTGCCACTGTTGGAATTTGGGTAAGGAAGGTCCTTCTGCTCCTCCTTTGCATGATCTGTTCATCAGTTTGAGGATTATGTCATGAGTTTCGAAACTAAAAGGATCTAAGGGTATTATTGTGTGAAGAAGAAGGAGAAGAAGAAGAGGCCTTCTTCAGAGCAGCTCACCAGGCTGTGCAACCTAATGAAGATGAAAATAGATCGCCAAATAATAATGCAAGCAGCGAAGCTCCAAGGCTTCAGGTACACTGCTGTAACTCCAATCCTCAATGCTGGTCCAAAAGTGGAGAATTTTGAGTTGTAGCATCAGATTGCATTCTGTTCTGCTGCTCTTAGCTGCTTCACATTTCCACAATTTCGATGGTTTAGGGTTTAACTACCTACAGTGCCATCCATCTGCAGGGAGGTTATAAAATGCTTCCTGCTCAAGTTCAGCAACATCTTTGTTCACAAAAAGGTAAATTTCACGAACAAACTCTTTGCATCATAAGATGTAGACTGTTGTAATGGGTGTTCATTGGAGGTGCAACAAACGCCTTCTTCTGGCCACAATGATATCTAATTCAGTTCTGTTTCCTCCAAAAGAGAATGAATCGGATGATGACCCACAACGAGTTCTGCTGGCCATCGCTGTGGAGATTGATGATGGGTGTGTGGAGCATATTGAGATGAGGGCAGGTGATTCACCTGAGACAGTGGCCATGAAATTTTGCCTTGATCATGGTCTTCCTGAGCAATTTGTGGCACCACTTGCAGAGCATATTGTCAGCAACATCATAAGTCTCAGGTCTGTTGCACCTCTAATCTCTTCCACATTACCAAGCAGAGCTTCTCTGCGATAAGAGATTTTTATGCCTTCTTACAAAGTCTGCAGTAAATGGTGTTGATACAAAATTTTGTGACTTTGAAGATGAATGAATCCCTTGTTTGTAAGTGGCCATGCTGATCTTATTTAGCAAAAATGGAGGTTGTAATCAAACAATCCATATGATATTTCCTGCAGTGACACAGAACTGTTGCAGGGTCACCAATTCTGAATGCCTGTATTTTGTATGTGCAACAACAGTTGGCAAGATTTCTTGTACCTCAGCAGTTGTTCATCTGCAGCACTTACTGTATGAAAGGCTTCTCACCCTTGTTTGCTGTTGCAGTAAGGAGGCCAATGGTATTGTGTTTTGCTCTAAAGACGATTGTCATTCATATGAAGAAGAGTGGCCAACATGTGCAGCAGACAAGGGTGCTTCTGACTGCATCCAACCTGATGAATCTGATTGGAAGACCCAATATGCCAGACCATGTGGCCACACCTTCCGATCTGTGAACTTTCCCTTGTCAAGATCTAAAGATGCTAACAAAATGGGATTTGGAAGGGCTCATTTGTCACCTCTGAAGACAAGGCAAAATTATATGCAAAAGAATGTATCCAGCCGGCTGATTGCTCCAACTCTTACAAGCCTTGCCAAACTTGGCAGTGAAGAACAAAAAAGAGAAGACACACTTAAAAGTGTCAGCACTTGTCATGTCCGTGACCGGGCGGTAATTTCATCTGCTACTCATCTCACACTACTCTCAGAAGTGACTTTCTTCAGTAGTCATTTCTCATGACAGAGTTGGATCTGCCAACGTAATCAGAGTGGTCCTCCTGAGCGTTCCAGGATCCACTCATATCAGTTTTCTAGGGCACTTTTGCCAGAACATTTTGGGCACCTGCAAAATAACAATTGAAAAGTGCACACCTTGCAACTTATGTTGAAACAGAACGCTGTTTGCATCCGCTTATATACTGAGTTTGTGAGGCGAAAGCTGAAACTAGAGGAAGACAAAAAGCATAGCCTGGAGTTGTACCAGGAGAAGTTGGGGAGGGATAGGACCAGAATCTCCAAGGTACAATTTTCTGAAGAGCTCTTGAGATTCTTGATGTTGCAATAGTTATTGAATCTTGATTTGGTGCATACATGTTTATGTTGGCTTTGGCAGGAGTCTTCCTTTGTACTTTTTTGCACAATGTTTGCTTTGGATCTCATTCATTTGCCTCCTGTGACTTACTACAAACTTCTCAAACCAGGAAGCATGGAGAATCATGCGGATGAGAGGATGGGCAGCCAAACAGTATAGGAATTATGGTGAACTATTGTACACAGAAGGTCTTATTAAGAAGAAGACTCAAATGAAGCTAATGGAACAGAAGCAGAAAAATGATGAAGCCAGGGAGCTGGCACAATTGACATTGATGCCTGAAATTAGGTGCTTGAATATCCTTGAGCTCAGATTTTGTATCCTTGTGTCTGGTTTCCTCTTCAGTCCTCTGTAGAATGCTTCCTCATGCAATCTCTGTTGCTGAAGTCCTGCATTCTTGGATTGTGGAAGCAAGCAAGCAAAGAACACAAGGCAGGAGCAGGGGCAGGTTTGGAAAAGGCTGCTATGTCAGGAGAAGCCAAGGCAGGATCAATTGCAGGAACTTTGGAATGAGGTACATGTTTAACAAGGAGAAATCCATTAAACATCACTCTGCAGGAAATGTATGCAAAAGAATACATGACCTGATGAAGGAACCCAAACTGCCTGATTTGTAATGTGACAGCTCTGGGAGACAAAGCTTAAGGAGTGCACTTTCAAACCTCAGATAATTCACCGAAGAATGGGTCATGGTAGGCGGGAGGACATGAAACATGGTTCATGTAATCGATTTGAACTTTTGTTCATGGATGCTGAAAGCCGCTGTTGCCGACAAGCTCAGTACATGCAATGGTATCCTGAAGGGTCAGAGCAAGTTTTGCCCCTCTGAAAGTCAATGTCCCAATCATTTGATCAAGAAGATATTTTAGGGTTACATAGGTCAAGTGAATTTACTCAATTGCATGATGTTTCTGCTTGCTTTCCACTGTCTATATGACCTGTGTAGATGTGTTGACATTAAGCTGCATGTTTCTACCTGCAACAGCAATGTTCATTATGTACTTAGTTCTGACCTGTTGGTGCAGAGTAACATTTCAGCCAGCTATCAACAGAAGAAAAGTTGAGAGGTTGGACATGGATGGAGATAATACCCAGGAAGAAACTGTCTTTGATAGACTGTTGCAGTATGCCTCCAAGTTGACTGAGAAGAAAAAATTGCAGGAGCAATTGGCTCGCAGACCAATTGACCCCAACACAGGTCGAATGTTCTTTAGACCTCACACTGGACGCAAGCCACAGAGTGATGTAAGCAGTTCCTCTCATCCTAGTGGGAAAGCAGCATATGTGTTGAGTAGCAGGAGTGGAGATTATTTTGTTGTGCAGTCAAGTGGAACAAGTAACAGAGTAACCTGAAAGGTCTTAAATTCAAATACCAACAACTGTATGTGAGGTGGTCATTAGTTGAGCAGCCATAAAATGAAGTGTGTTGTGCACAAGTATTACCTCCCCCCTCCTGCCAACAATGAATTTGCAATTTGTCCAGCTGACATCAGCAATTGAATAGCTCATGTTTTGTACCTTTGATGGCAGAGGAACCCAGTACATCTTCCAATTTGGGAGTTTTTGTATAGAATGAAATCTGCACTTGATAGCAAATTTGAAAGTCTGGCTGAGAGGGATCAAAAACTAAAGAGAGATCAAGCCAACTGCCATTATGTTGGGCCCAAGTCACAAAAGCTACTTGGACAAAAGGGTGCAAAAGTCCACTCAAGGCTCAAACACAAGGATCACACTGATCACAGTAGCTTTACTCATCAATTTGAGATGGATCACTTGTCTCGTAATCTTGCAACTCAGAGGCGAAAGTTTCAGTAGGTCATTCTCATCATACCATTAAGATTTGTTAAGCAGGGGAGAAAGGGCTTATTGTTAATTTGTGTTTTGTGTTCTTTCATAAGACTGCAGCACAGACCACTTCAGTGTCACACCTAGGTACACTGGTGTTTTTCACTTCACCCACCCATTTACTAGACAGCTAATTGAAGCTTGTTCATTGAATTTGAAGTTGTTTACTTGTTGATGGTCATGCAAAGTTGCTTGCTGCTCAACCTGTTACACACCATAGCCTCTAGCAGCTGCTGCAAAGAAGTTACACACACTAGGGAACAGTATCATCACCAGCTTGCCTGTCATATTAGTGCATTTCTGTGATGCAATTTGTTTTCCTACACCTGGATCTACATTCTTTTTGAGTAGATTTGACTGATGATCTGCACTGTCATGCACGTGCAGCTCAAATGGTCAATGGTACAAGCAAATATGCATGGATAGAGAGGAAAGGCAACGGAAGGTTGAAGAAATGTGCAAGGAAAAACAGGACATGGAGATGGCTCAGTGCACTTTCAGACCAGAGCTCTTTAGTAGAGGCACCAGAAAGGTAACCACATCAGAATTGTATCTCGCTTCATTTGCCATTGATGAATGTAATATCATGTGCAACGAGGAGAAATCAAGAGTGGGTTGAACCATGGTGGTGGATTCCTGTTTTCCTATGATGTTTCAGGAATCCCAGAAGGCAACCAGGGGTCAGTGTGACACAATACCCTCAATAGTGCAGAAGGTACAAGAGGAAGTACATGGATTTTACTTCCAAGATGATCAAGGCCCTGGTAAGTTTGAACCTCCACCATGCTTCTGGAACCAGATGCATTTGAAAGTGCTGCTATGTCTCAGTATCTTCCTTGCATAAGAACTGACTCTGGATCAAAGGGATGCTAATCTCATCACTATGTTTCACGCATCTTCCAACATCAACTGAAATCACTTGAAAGCTCATGTACCAATTCAAGGTTTGTAGTTCCAATGGGCAGACATAATGCCAGCAAGTAGCAGAAGCTGATGGATCTTTTGTCTAGATCCCTGCTGGAATGACAATTTGGCTACGCCAGAAGCAGCCTTTCCAAATGTTGTTGCTGCATGACGGGGAGTGGATATGGCCTCATGTCTATTTGCTTATACTGTTAGTTAATCTGTGTGAGGTCAATGGCAGCTAGAAAGTGTGAAAACTGTTGCAATGAAAAGAGCATGAGGTCACCACAACCTCAATGCTAATACCATTGCTGCAGAGTGGCCACAACTGTGTCCAGCAAGTGTACCAGCAAATGAAGTGTCATGTGCTCCAAATACTACTGGAGCACATGTATTGTAATGATAGTACTGTCCTGATGAAGTTGGTGCATTGGGTGTGCTAGAATGTTGGAAGCGGATCATGAGTGACTCACTTGATAACTGCCAGGCAGTGGGGACAAGTTCCTTGCCTTTGATGAAACAAGCAAATTCCAGTTCTCCAAGCTACTTGTCCCACCTTGATGATTTGCCTGAAGCAGATGTGAAGAAGCATAGCCTCTTTTTTGGCATCATGGGGGTTTAACACGACCCCTCAGTGTTACCAGCTATTCTGGCACATCTCATCCTAGTGTGCTTCACTAGAGTTAGTATGTGTCTCTCCCAATTGCCCTCAATTCTATCAAATTTCTGAGCTCTCCATAAGGTCTTTGGATTGTATTAATGTATTCAAAAATCAGATTGTTGGTAAACTTAGGTGGATATATTAGATCATACAAGATCATGATGTTAAGCTCCTTGGGTTGAAACAATTTATATACCTAAAGAAGATGATGGATCCTCCTAGTGTTGCAATTCTCCATGTAAGGAGTTTCACTTGTAAAGGAAGGAAGCGGTATGCATGGTGTAAGTAGGGGAGAAGGCTCTCATGTCAGTTTCAATTAGTGTTGAACTATTGAATGATCCCCCCCATCTCTTGCCTCCACAAGTCAACCTTGTGGTCTTCTTTGAAATTGAAGTCAATTTCAATTCAGATGCAATCAGCCAACCATCCCACCCTTGCCGAACAACAACAAAGATCAGTGCTCTTCTCTCGGAGACATTAAGGTCTGGGGTGGCAGATTATAATTTCATTTTCTTGAACATATTGTATGACATAATCTTCCAGTGATGATCATACTTGTAATAGTGACTAAAATGTGTCTGCACAACATGAAATTTTCTTTAAATTGTGAATCTGCCATCCTAGGCCTTAATATCATGGAATGTTCTTGCCCTTGCCCAACATAATGGGCAGGGCTTGACCATTCTCTAGTACAGAAACTGGCATCCAAGGCTGTGTGTGTGTGTTTCTCTTTTTGTCTCTGTCTGCATTGATCAGAGAAGCTGCCAAAAAAGGAATAAAAATTGGCACTAAGAGAAACAAAACAAAAATTTACACTTTAAGGAAAACAAAAGAAGTGCAAAATGGAAACTCTTTTCAAAGCAAACCAACGACAAATGAAATCCACAGTTTCTGAAAAAGAACACAAGGAAAAGAAAATCCATTCTCTCTGGAAACAGAACAAAATCAAAATCTAGTCTCTTGAAAAACAAAGCAAAACAGACAAAATCTCTGAAAAAGAAAATCAAGAAGAATCTATACTCTCTGAAAAACAATAAAAAATCAACACTCCCTGGAAAACAAAACAAACAAAATCCCATACTCTCTGAAAAACAATAACAAATCAACACTCCCTGGAAAACAAAACAAACAAAATCCCATACTCTCTGAAAAACAATAACAAATCAACACTCCCTGGAAAACAAAACAAACAAAATCCCATACTCTCTGAAAAACAAAACACGCAAACTCCACTCTCCAGGAAAAAGAGAGAAAAAAAAGAACACACCAACCCACACATAGAATCACCAAAAAAACAACAAAATTCATGGGTATATAGTTGGGAACTACCTATAAATGGTTTGTAAGTATGTAGGTACGTATGTTGGTAAGCCCCCATGGTGCCTACCTGGTAGGTAGATGCATGCGAATGGTTGGTACACAGCTAACCAACCATTCACATGCATCTATCTACCACTCTGGTCAGCAATGGAACAGGAAGGAATACATTTAAAACGTGTTTCCTGTCCATACACCATCCATCCATCCTGCATGGTTGCTGGTGGGTCAAGCTGGCCTCCTTGAGATTACAATGCAGATGTTCAAAGCTATGAGGCTTTTGGATGGTAGATAATAAGATCAACGAGAGCCCAGGGTGGGTACCCTGTGCTAACTAGTAGTTCACTAATGAAATGAAGGTCGAAGGTTATGGGTTGTAATTTGCCTGACAGCCCATCAGAGCATTGAGATCTAGAGGGCTTTCAAGTTGCCAACATTTAATCCAGTGTCCAACTCTGAGAGAGAGATTGAAAAAGAACCCTCAAGCTGCCAGAATCTAATCCAGTATCCAGAGGAAATGCTCTGAAATGCACGTGCGGCGATGGTGGTGAGAGCGCATCGCGACGCACTTCCAAACTGGTTGCAGTCTTGAATGAGGTTGAGGTATGCGGTCGAGGTTGAGAGGATCTATGGAAGTATGGAGTATAGAAGGGATTCGCAGGTTTGGAGTGCAGTGAGAGCTTTGCAAGGGCACAACTGGCTGCTTGCACAGGCTCAAGGAGTAACCCCATGATTTGCAATTTACAAAGCTCAATGCTGGGAGGAGGATGCTGTGAGGAGGTTTGTAGAAATCGTTGGGGGTGGTGGTAGTATTTAGTGATAGGAGTAGCGGGAAGAGAGAGAGTAGGTGCAATGTTAGGGTTTGCGGAGGTTGACCTCTACGATGGTGGTTTTTGCACAGCTCATTGAAATGCAGGGGGATGTGTGGTGGAAGTAACTGCGATTGGTGGAGATGTTGATGCTCAACTAAAGGGTTCTCATCAGACCCATGGTAATTTGATTGGCATGAGGGTTTGAGTAGTTGCAATATTGGGAGATCAGTCATACAAACCCAGACATGATGAAGCTGCATGGATCCATCAAACTGTAGCAAAATTACACTTCTCATCTGCTCCATCATACTATAGCAAAACTATACTTTTCACTTGCTGCTCTTGATCAATAAGCCATAATCATGATATTGCAACTACAAAAGCCATTGTAGTGGATTGCACATGATTCCAGGTTTGCGGCATGGAAGCATTTCCACTCTTCCAACATTGTGTTTAAGTGAGCTCATACTAGGTTTTTCATTGTATATTTTCTACTATGCATGCTTTTAATATTGTTATTAAGTAGTTATCATCATGGTGCTTATGTGTAAGGTGAGTAGTTGCAACTCTATGCAATCTACATGTATGAAATTGTAGGTGTTATTTTTTTATCTGACAATATGGGGCATCATTGGAATGATGAGTTATTTGCAATAGGTGGTGTTTCAAAGTGCATTAGATCTTGCTTTTTACAACAATATATCACTGGCATTGCCATTGTTTGTGGGTTTGTGCTAGTGGTCATGTTATTAATGCAAGATTCATATAGTGCTCTTAGAGTTGATATGGTGTTGTGTCAATCCAAGTTCATGAATGTGTTGAGTTCAAGGGTGGACCCCTTTGTCATGAGCCCTTGTGCGGTCCTTAGGTTGGGTGGAGAACTCCAATAAAGATGTTTTTTTTTCACTTTGATTATTGTGTTACACTTTTTTAAATGGCATTTTTGCTTTTCTTCCCCTTTTTTCATCACCGCCATTTTCATGGGAATTTTCTACTTCCCTACATATATTTTCCACCATAAATATCTTCCATTATTTATACAACAACAATTTTTGTTTCACGCATATGGCCCTGCCAAATATATATGTCAATAACTATTATAATTTCCAATGAATGCTTGTGGGACAATTGCATTGTTCCAAGAAATTGAAAAAATCCCCTATTTAGTGTTATGCTTCCAAAATTAGCTTGAATGTTTGAAAACACATAATCAATACTATGGTTTTACATTTTTTTCCAATCTTTGTTTCTATTGTTTCCCCCACATTTCACTACCCTTAGTGTTGAGAGTAGAGGATCAATAGTCATTGAATTGTCCCACTTTTAGAAGGAGTTTAGGTTTTGATGGCCAATTTTCAACTTTTTGTGTGGCAATATGGTCCAAATGTTTAACAATTGCTAGAACTTTGATGTCAATATTTGAGTAAATGCAACAATATTTGTGAACATCTCAATTCATTCCAAGATCTTTTTCAAAGTGGTGTCAAAAGATAAATGTCCTCTTGCAATTCCTCCATGTAATTTTTGCAAGACTACGGGTACTTGTTTTTGTTGTAAGACTCGACAAAACCTATTAGCTTGTCCAAATATGTCTTGTATTCCTTCTTGGAATACAAATGGCTTAACTCTTTAGGCTAAGTATTGTTTTTGTGATGTAATAAACCATTATGGCATGATTCTTTCTAACATGTATTCATAAACGTTCTATAACCACTCAAGTTGTAATATGAACATGTGAGCATCATAAGTTTGATTAGGTGCTCCAACAAGTTCCAACTAGTTGGGTAACCTACTCAATGCATTTGCCATTAAATGGGATCTACCAAGTTTATATATAATTTTGAAATTGTACTCCAAGAATAGTAAATTCCATTTCTTATTAATTAAATATACTAAAATCATATGGTCTACATAGAATGTGAACTTGTTGTTTAACAAGTAATGCTTAAACTTGTGTAAGGCATAGACCATAACTAAAGCCTCTCTCTTTCTATAGTAGTATAATTCTTCTTAACAAATTCAATAATATTGAATAATACATAATAGGTTGATCAATTTTACCTATTGGAATCCAAGCCGGTATTGCCCTTATTGCTAGCTAAGATGCATAAGTATGAACATGAAATTCTAATTCCCAATTATGACTAATGAGTATGGGAGCTTGAATATATTGGTTCTTGATGTTTTCCCAAGCAATTTGACATTCAAAAGTCCATTTAAATATTTTAGTTTTCTTGAGTAATTTGGTAATTGGTGCCATAATAAAAACAAAGTTTATGATGAAGCATCAATAGAACTGGGCCATTCCATTGAACACTCGAATCACCTAAGGTGTCTTAAGTACTAACATTTTGATTATGGCTTTTATTTTTTAGGATTAGGTGTCTTCCCTTCTTTGGAGATTATGAATCCTAGAATTGCTCTAGAACATACCATGAATGCACATTAGTCTAGATTTAGACTAATGTCATATTCTTTACATTTTAAAAAACATTTTTTTGAGTTTTGTTAAATGAATGGACATGTTATTAAAATCATCTAAAAATATCTTCAAGAATTCATCAATGTATTTATGGAAAGATTTAGTGATTGCACTTTGATAGGTTGGTAGTCCATTTTTGACCCCAAAAGACATTACAACCCATACAAAAGCTCCCTAATCAGTAATAAAAGCGATCTTGTACCAGTCTTCCAATGCTATGGAAATCTAATGATATCCATAAAAACCATCTAAAAATGTGTAAACCTCATGTTTGGCTATAGTATTAATAACTTCATCAATGAAAGGAAATGGGTATGGACCTTTCTTAATGGTAGGATTAAACCTCCTAAAATTCACACATATCCTCAATTTTTTGTTTTTCTTAAACATTACAACTATAGGTGATAACCAAGTAGCATTTTCAACATGTTTAATAAAACTTGTAGCAAACAATTAGTTAATATTTTGTTTGACAATGGTTGCATAATTAAGATTCAACTGATACCTTGTTGAATGAACAAATGGTATCAACAAATTCAGTTCAATTTGATGTCGAGATACCTTAGGTGGTATGCCCTTCAAGTCTTTGTAAGTCCACACAAAAATGTCTTTGAACTTTTTCAACAATTCACTTAGTTGGGAATTAACAACAGGTTTTAAATCAGTGTTGATTTCAATTAATTGTAGATTCTTTTCATAACCAAGTTGATTTTGATTAATTGTTCTTCTTATGTGAAATTATAGCGAGCAATGTGGAGATTTTGAACTCATTCTTGAGCATGTGTCTTGTCAATTGCCATCTCTCCAACTTCAAGTTGAAAAAAAATCTATGGCAAATGTTGTTTGGAAGTATCATGGGGTATTGCTATCTAAACAAGTAGTATAGATATTGGTTGAACATGTATATCAATCAAAACATGTAGTATAAATACCGATTCAACAGGTACAAATACCTATTCAACTAGGTTTAAACATGTTAATGAAGTATAACTAATAGGATTTTTTAACCCAACTAGTGTAGTGACAACTATGGTTCCTATTGAAAACAATCCTAGTTCTATAATAAACATTAAGTCCTCCTCTTGATCATATATCCCTAAATGGAAATCTTAAAAAATAAACACCTCTAGTCGCTTGGTTGGTGCTCCAAGTTTCTTGGTATAACAAGCATAATTTTAACCATATTGACTCCTTGTATGGTGATAATGTTATTTCCCCAATCATGAGACACTTTGGCATCTCTCAACCATGGATGGCCTAACAACATAGAGTAGCTAGAGTCTAACACACTACTTGGTGTCCACTTGGCTTGCTTACTGATGTCTTTAGAATTTCTTCTAAAGTCTTTTCTATTGTAACATGTTATAAGATCACAATTTGTTGAATCATCCCATTAGTTTGGGTATTTCCAATTGGTTGAGTTATAGTGGAATTATTGGGCAATCTAGCCCAATTACTATGTAATGGCTCCTCAATGGTTGTGATGGGTTACTTGTCGATTTCGCCACTTTATAACTATTTCACAATTTCAATGAATGAATTTCGTAGACGTTTTTTTTGTTGCCATTCTTCAACTCCTTTTGCTTTAATCGACTCCCTTTCTTTCAACACCTATTGTTTTGGTTGTTGACTACGAGTAGTAACAACAACTACCACATTAATCGGTACATTATCAGGTTTAGGTGTTGTTGTAACATTAGAATTAACAGGTTCAGTTTTAAACATCTTTCGTATTTCAATTTTTTTCGGACAATCTCCATATTTATGCTCATCACTAAAACATATAATACAAGGGTATCAAACATGTATTCTAACCGGTTTAACAAGTGTTAACGAGTTTTTCTATGCCCATCAAAGTTATTTTACTTTTGAATTCTTCAACAACAAGTTTTTAAAACAACAACATGTACATGCAAAACATTAATAAAACTTAAATTAACGTCAATCCTAAATTAACATGTACATAAATTACTCAAAACTTGAAGGAAGTTGGCTGAAAGAAAAATGATTCATGTTCCATAAATGAAGATTACACACAATCAAAACAAAATCCAAAAGTTTTTTGATAGGTATGTCCTCCTAGTTTTATACTAGTTATTTCAAATTACAACAATCATAATTGACCATTATAACTAGTCATTAGCCAATAACTAGACTAACATTCCAAATTTTCAAAAAACTACAACCTATTTAATTACATGTTCAACTACTAGTTCTGTCAGGTACAGGTTATGCAAATCACTTGTTGATTAACCTATCAACTTATCTTCTTAACCTAGTAACATTACCTACTAGGTTCAGTAATTGGTTAGGTCAACACTATAGGTTAGGTTAAATAACATGTTAAGACACTTATTAAGTTTAACAACTTGTTAAGTCAATTGTTGTTAAATATGGGTAACAACAAGTTGTGTTTTTGTCTCTGCTACAAGTTTTGTAGTTTTGACTATGGTGGTTGGTACTATTAGTACCTCTTTTTCCAATTATGACAATTTCAAAGGTATGACCCATTTTACCACAATCGGTATAGGTTGATGTTGATTTTGTTGTAACGATAGGTATTGCTAGTTTAGTTATTATATTAGCCTTTGGTGTGGTTAGTAAAACATTATAACTCAAACTAATAGGTCCACTTTCTTCACATATTACATTGGCTTCCTTGTGTTCAATCAAGGTATTTATATTTATACATGTTAATTTTAGGTAAGGTAATAAACTTGCTCAAAAAATAATGGTGAGGAAAACATATGTTGCTCTAACCTATAGATAATTTGCTAGTTTCAATAGGCTTTCATAATAAACTTCAACACATTCAATGATTTGTTGTTGTATGTTACGTAATTATATGTAGACCTCCTCATTGTTCTTCACAATTTTGTATTACTTGTAAAATGTTTGTTCCAATTCTTCAAAAGTGCAATTTGGATGGTTTTGAACAAAATTTTCACCCCATTTAGAGATATTATCTTTGAGAATAAAACCAAATAGTTTGATGATGTCAACTTCCATTGTTTCACCATTAGCTTTAATGCCCATCTTGAACACTCTAATGTGAACATTTAGATCAATGTCTTTGACATAGGTTGGAATTGTAGTTTCATGTATGGTAGCTTGGTTGTTGGTTATGGTATAAGTTGCACAATAGGTTGTTGATACTATGGTGGTATGAACATGCATGGGTTAGGTGTTGGCCATTTGAATGATCCAACATGTGGGTTGAATGGTGGTCCTCCAAGTGGATCTCCTTTGAATGAACTTCTTGTGAATCTTCAAGTTGTCTTCCATTCAATGGTTGGTGAACATAACCTCTAGGTACTTGAGTTGGTAAATTGGTATTGACATGTACAATGGTTGGTACTAGCGCAATAATTTGTTGTTGAATAGGTTCTTTGTCCCTACTAATTATTGGTTAACCCACCATAAAGGTTGATGCAAGCTATGATGGTTCACTTTTTGTGACCCTGTGGACTTTTTGCAGAATGTACTCTATTCAAATGCCACAAACACATTATAAAATCATCAATGTGACAAAAATATTTATAGCTTTATATTGCCAACTTGAATAAAAATATTTACTAAGGGATGAAATTCAATAAGCATACACCAATCATATAGTAATGGACTTTTAAAGTGGACATACATGGATTATAATTTGGGTTTTGCATTAGCATTCAAATGCATTTTTTGTTATGATTTCATCTTAATATTTTTTATAAGGACTCAATATATGATACATGATGGGAAAAAAAGTATGGATTGAAAAAAATTACAACAAAAACTTCAACAAAAAAATAATTATGGATTTCTGAATGACCAAAATTGGGCCATATTTTCAAAAGTCCCAATCTTGGTCATTTTTTGTATTGGATTGATATTTTTTTCCCCTAACATGTATAATAAAGAATTTTTTAAATGGGCAACCTTTCATATGGAATTTATTAATTGATTAATCACCACATAGGGCCCATTAAACATTGATTTTTAATGTTTTTGTCCATTATAATGTTAATTTTTCCACTTATATGGATTTTTGGGATTAGGACTCATGTCACTTTTGAGCCACCATAACTTGCATCTACCCATAGGAAATTGATTTTAAATAAAATGTGGTGTATATGTAGGTGGTATAACAGGTTGTTCAAATATTGGATACACATATCCATGTACATAACTTGTATAATTCCTAAATGTTATAAGATAAATCCTTTTGTTCCAATTGAATATGTTGGATACATATTAGGATCTAGAGATACAAAAAGGGGTATGACATTATACCACATTGGGTATGTCAAGGTAAGCAAAACATTAGTTTTACTTAGTACAATTAGTGTAATAGGTTGTGGCCAGGTTGTTTGATATTGAATAGGTATTACCGTATGACCTATACTAGGATTCATGGCTTGATTCCTTAATACAGACACATGGGGTAATATTGTCGTAGTGGTTGGAAGTGCAAATTGATGAACATTCATCACCTCCTCCTTCAACAATTATTTTAGCCTATCATCAACAAAAGGGCAACGGTTGAACATATGTCCCACTTGTTGACAATATGAATAGGTTATAGTTCCAACACTTTGATTTCCTCTTGAAACCTATATGTGGTGTGGAATTTATGATCTTTCGCCTTGACCAAGTATTGATCTTATTGGCCAGGTGCCTTGTTGGTATGTAGTTTTTTATTGAACAATTGTGGGTATTATTCAAGGTTCAATAGGTTTTAGATGTGGTATGGAAATTAATTGATTAAAGGGTTTTTGTTCGATGTGACAAAGCTATTCCAACTTGTTGAGTAGTTGGAACTATTCCATCTTCGAATTGATATTGGTGTTGGGTGGTTGGTTTTGAAAACCAATAGATGTTGCAATTGGTGTAGGTGCATTGGTTCTAAGGAAATAGTAACTTGGGGTTGCATATCACCATGGTTGTTGCGTGGAGACAACTTCATCAAATGACTAAATAGGTTCATGATTGTCATCATGGTGAACACTCACTACCCTTTGGGTTAATGTTTATGGTGTTACTTGATGAGTGGCTAAAAATGTGATTGGGTCTCTCTGCACAACTAATTCAGTTTCATTTTGATGTTGTTCATTATTTTCTTTCCTATGTGTTGCATCCATGCTTGGTGCATTCACAAGTTCAATTCCCATAGGTTGCACTTATTGTTCATCTTCTTCTTGTGTAGATTTTGGAATAAGTTGATGTGTGACATGTTCCAATTGTTTTCTTATACTTTTAGTGACTATTTTTTATATCTTTTGAAATAAATAGGTTTTATGAAAGCCCTTTCATTATTTTTTAACATAAACTATTAAAATGACCCCTCCCAACAATCAAGAGTTTGTAGAAAATGTTTTTTACAGATTAGGCACCTTGTTTACTTCAAAAAAATTACACTTAACTTCACCCTATTTCCTTATGCTTCCAAATCAATTAAGAAACTTGAATTATAAACTTTACACACAACAAACAAAACATAAACAAATAAAAATTTCAAACATGATTGTTTTTCAAACCTAATCTACTAAAATTATCGAGAATAACTATAAATTATAAACATGATTACTTCTAAATTTTGATCCACTACGTGGTCACCAAATGTTACCATGGTTTTAATAATCCGATTAAGGTTTTTTAATTTTTTATTCCTTTTAGTAATAGGTCCTTAAACAACATGTACATTATAACTAAAGATTTAAATCTATCTACAATTCCTAAACTAACATGTATTCAAATTGCAAAATGTTTCAAGACAATATTGTTGAAAAACAAAGGCTTCATGTTTCATATGAAAGATAACACAAAAATCCAAAATTATAATCAAAAGTTTCTTCTTCAAATAAGTATGTCTTCTTAGTCTTACACTAACTAATTCAAAAATTAAATAGTCCAATAGACTATTCAAACAATCATAAACTAGTAAAAAAAACTAGTAGTCCAAAAATTCAAATTAATACCCTATTTAACCACATGTCCAACTACTTATTATGTTAACATGTTCTGCATACTACTAGCTGACATACAACTTGTCAACTTGTTTACTAACTAACCTAGTATAATGGTATTTGCCAGGTTCTATAACTAGTTAGGTTAAGTCATTTGTTAGATTTAACAACTTGTTAAGATCAATAAATTGTTAGGTTGCATGTTACTAAATCTAGGTAACAATATGTACTAACATATTTCTAGGTTCCAATTTTGTGAGGATGTTTGTGTGTTTTTTCCAATATATCTTTAATGTTTTTTTGTATATTTGATACTTAATTGTAATCCACTGGTTTTTTTGTTCCTTCACATGTCAAATTTCTACTTGTAATGTTGCTTTAAAAAATGAATTATATTTATATTCATATTAATGTATTTATGACATTTGGCCATTTTCAAGTTTTTTTCGTTCCCAACATCCCCTGTTCATTGGTGTTAAGGATGTGATATTTACAACTTTTTCAATTCTGTTTTTCACTTATTCTGACAATATTTAATCATTGTAACGAGCTTTGAAAGTAAAATCCATGGATGACATATTCAATTAAAAAGCATCCATTCATGAACTTTTATTGTGTCATGGCAAAATAAAGAATCTAGGGGGGCTCAAGCTTTACTTCTTTAATACGTCATTCCCATTCATTACTTTTCCATTTCATTCCTATTCACATTTAAATTGTTGTGCATTGTCAACCCCACTGTCAACATGATTTCCCTGTATATTTCATTTTTTTTGTTTAGTTTTACATCCTCTAGTCGTTTATTTCATTTTGGTTTCTATCATTTCTTTCACTTTTGCTAAGTTCAATTTTTAAATATAAACTCTTCCCCTCAACACTTCTTGTTTTTTTTCTTCCTTTTTGCATCCATTTTTTTACTATTATTTGGTGCATCTTCCAACTCTAATTATAAACCTTATCAAAAATAGACATTTTCTATGGTTCCCACTTCGAAAGATTTATTTTGATTGCATTATGGAATGGCAACCTTTTATGTTGAAGGGAAATTTAACCTTACAATACTAGGCAATGATTTTGGAATTTCTCATGTCACAAAAAATGCTTATGTGCATGTTTGTTTTTTAATTTGGAACTATGCACATTTCCAAAAATGATGCGTTTGACAACTTGAACAATGTTATTAGATCCGTTTACCAAGTTTCATTTATGAGTGCCCATGGATTGGGATGATGTTTGCATGCTGAAAGATTCAAGACTATTGGCGACAACCTCCCCAAGAGCTTTTAGAACATTGTCCTCATGCCAAACACTACTACTTTTGTTACCAATGTCATCACCTATGGTGTTCAAATCAAGGACAAATTGGATGGTGTTTCACTATTGCAAAATGTGTCCTAATTCACCTTGGGTTTCATTAAATTTTGAATGAATTTGGACATTTTTACCTATTGAAATTATTTAACCCCTTAGTGATCATGGACCAGTTGGTACGAACAATGAATTGTTTCATTAGTACTTAATGAAACAAGGTTACTATCAAGTGAAATACAAATTTACCAAACCATTCATTTACTACTTAATTAACTAGCCAGCATGGAAATCAATTAGAATTAATTATTTAATATATAATATTATTGATAATTTAATGATTTTTAGCCTATGATTTATTGACACGTGTCATTACCTGGGTTAGGTTAAAAACCTAACCTAGGTAGGTAGGCCACATAATCAACCTAAGCATCTATTCTAAGAATTAGATAGGAGAATATTCGGTCAACATAACATTGTTGATCACACCACACCATTCATGAGGTTTGATCCTTTGACCTTTGGAATATAGGAAAGCACCCTTACCATCAAGTCACCCCACTTGTTGTGATAATATGTGACATTACATTCTATTTATCAAATACTTCATTTTAAACATTACAAAAACATAACCTTTGAAAATTCATATTTTATTGAGATTTCGTTCAAATGAAATGATTTGAGTTTTTTTTTAAAAAAATTAAAATAATGTACATAATTACATTTATTTCCTTTTGAAAGTTTAAAATCATTTGAACAAATAAAAATTGAATATCATTATTCAATGACATTTCCATGACCATTTTTTTGAAAAAAAAAATTTAATAAATGGATAAGATTTTAATTAATATAATAATAATACCTATACTAAGTTATTTTCAATTATTATATGATTATTTTTCATTAATTTAAATTATTTCACCCTACATTATTTACGACTATTTTTTATTATTCTCAATTATTTTTGGTTATTTTTGAATATTTCACCTTAAACTATTTTTGGTTATTCAAAATTACATTTGGCTATTTTAGCTTATTTCACCTTGGGCTATTTTCGACTATTGTAAGTTTTTTTGGTTATTCTATGTTATTTTTTGCTATTATAAATTATTTTAGTTTAGGCTATTTGTAGTTATTATAAGTTATTTTTGGCTATTATAAGTTATTTCAACTTAGGTTATTTTCAATTATGCGAGGTTATTATTGGTTACTTTTGGTTATTGAAGGTTATTTCACCTTATGTTATTATTTGCAATTCTAGGTTATTATAAGTTATTTCACCTTAAGTTACTTTTGTCTATCATAAATTGTTTCACCTTAAATTATTTTTGGCAATCCAAAATAATTGTATTATATGGCTATTGGTACCTATTTTATTATTGGCTATTAGTGCACATTAGTGGTTATTCTATTAATGGTTATTGGTGGTTATTCTATTATTGGCCATTAGTAGTTATTATATTGGTGGCTATTGATGGCTATTTTATTAATGACTATTGGTGGTTATTATATTGTTGGTTATTGCTGATTGTTCTATTAATGGTTTTTGGTGGTTATTCTGTTAATGGTTATTTTATTATATTAGTGGTTATTGCTAGTTATTATATTAATGGCTATTATTGGCTATTGTTGGTTATTATATTAGTCGCTCTTAGTGGTTAGTAGTGGCTATTTATTAATGGATATTAGTAACTATTTTATTGGTGGCTATTGGTTGATATTTTATTAATGGTTATTAGTAGTTATTTTATTGGTGGATATTGGTTGTTATTTGATTAATGACTATTAATAGTTATTTTATTGGTGGCTATTGATTGTTATTTGATTAATGACTATTAATAGTTATTTTATTGGTGGCTATTAGTTATTATTTTATTAATTGTTATTGATTGTTATTATATTAATGACTATTGGTGGGTATTTTATTAATGACTATTGGTGGGTATTTTATTAATGACTATTGGTGGGTATTTTATTAATGACTATTGGTGGGTATTTTATTAATGACTATTGGTGGGTATTCTATTAATGACTATTGGTGGGTATTCTATTAATGACTATTGGTGGGTATTTTATTAATGACTATTGGTGGGTATTCTATTAATGACTATTGGTGGGTATTCTATTAATGACTATTGGTGGGTATTCTATTAATGACTATTGGTGGTTATTTTGTTAATGGTTATTACTGGTTATTGCATTACTGGTTATTGGTGAATATTCTATTGGTGGATATTGGTGGTTTTTAATGGTTATTAATGGATATTGGTGATTATTAATGTTATTATATTAGTGGTTATTGGTTGTTATTTTATTAATGGCTATTGATGGTTATTCCATTGTAAATCGTTGGTTGGTTATTTTATTGGTGGGTATTAATGGGTATTAGTGGCTATTTTATTAATGGTTACTAGTAGTTATTGTATTATAAATTATTATTGGTTATAATACGTTATATTACAATTATTAATGATTATTGTATTATAATTATTGATGAATATTTTATATTATAATATCATAAGCTATTGGTATTTATTATATTGTAGAGTATTTTAAATTATTTTACCTTAAATCATTATATTATATTTTAGATTATTTTTAAGTTATTATACTTAGGATAAAATAATTTATAATAACATAAAGTAGAGTGACCTTGAATAACTTGAAATATAACTTGAAATAACATATATTAATTTTAAATAAAATAACCTAAGGTATAGCTTTAAATTAGTTGAATAATTTAATTTAAAATAACTTAAAAACTTATAATAAGCTAGTTAGAATATTTTAAAGTAAAATAATGTATAATAATTTAGGGGACAATAATTTATAATAACTCATAATAACATAATATACAAGTTATAATAATTAAAGTAGCTTAAAATAATATAAAGTATATAATAAAGTAGCATATATATATATTTTTAAACATAGAAATAAACCTAATTAGTACAATAAATTATAATAGTGAATTATGTTAATTAGTAATGAAACATGATGTTTACATAGTGATATTATAGTAAAATCAATAGAATGCAATGAAGTTATTTCACTTTTAAAGTCCCATAGTGATTTAGGTTAGTAAATTACACCCCGTTTTTGTAGTAGTGTTTCTATAGATCACCACCCTACATTTGTAAACCTTTGTGACTCTTTTGATGAAGATGAAACAATTATACTATTTATACAACCCTCTAACTTTTCCCTTTTGAATTTAATTGGTTTTATGTTTTGCTCCAATCGGATCAAGAGGTTGTTATTGTGTTCAACCTTTCTTTTCTCAGTGTAGTTGATTGCTTCAAGTTAATGTCTTTTGCCCACCATGCCGCCTCTAAGTTAAAATAACTCAATTACGATACACTTCACATTGAAAATGTTCCTTCCATTCCACCAACATTTGATGGTGATGTTTTCTTTGAACTCCCACCAATTAATAATTTAAATGGCCATTTTAGTCAAATGTAAAGAATGGATAGAAAGTATGATGGTCATTCTTGGTGCAAGGTCAAAATGACCAATATCAAGAATAATTTCAACCTTACTTTCCACATGACAAGTTATTTGGGTCATTTGGAATGTTGAAACCACCTCTACAATTATTTAGTGTTGAATGGAAACCCCAATGAAATTGCTTGGATTAGCAACATTGTTCATAGTTTGAGTAAATATGTTTTGCATGAGGTCCACCCTTTTGCAAAATTTGCAACGTCATGTTGTTTTGTGTTAATACATGTGCAACTCACATGTATTATGTCATGCATAGGTAGGTTAATATGAATTGAACAACGATTCACCTTGGAACCCATGATCATCATGTTGCCAAGGGCAAGTGTAAAAATGTCATGGAACAAGTCAAAGCCTTGGTCTAGGAAGAAGGTCTTTTTCTTCAAGATGTGTATTGATGGAGATAAGAGCAAATTTGACTTGGTGAAGCAAATGCAACCTAATGTTGACCCCCAAACAACTTGGATCATGTTTGATCATGTTAAACGTGTTCAAGATTGGACAACCCTCGCCTACCATGTGTAAGATCCAATCTAAGTGATGACAATTGCCATTTGTGACATGTAATTGAAATCATGAAAACTCAATGTGTCTTATGGTGAAAGTTGAATAAGGTGATGTTGATGAAGGGTGTTCCCAATCCAAACTTCAAAGGCTTCATGGTTGACAACGCCCAAGTTAATTGAAACATTGTTCGAATTGTGTATGGTAGTGGGGATTTTAGTGAACTGATGGTTGAAAAGGAACGAATGTGTTATTTCCACTGGACTCAATCTATGGACATACACACAAAACAACAAATCAAACCAAAGATGTGGAAACAATACACTACAACAAAAGGTGTCCCTATACACCAAGTGATTTCACTGGATTATGAGTGAATTCATTGATTGTAATGAATGGGATTTAATTGGGAAGCATGAATTCATTGGTCTAGTGAATGGGGACAAATGAACTACACCCATATTTTATAGTAGTGACAAGACCTTGTGTTATGAATATAAAAATGCTACCTCGTTAGAAGAGGCCAATGCTCGGTATGTAACTATCCATTATTGGTGGTATTTGATGCGCCCCCAAGTTCCTTGTTAGACCCAAAAAAGGTCCAACTATGTCAAAGAGCGGAAGTAGTTGGAACTTGGTGCCGCTCCCAGCTTCCAGCATTAAAGGGGGTGAGAGGGGCGTGCTGAAAGCTCTGGGATTAGACTAGGAAGAGGGGCAACAAAACCAACCACAGGAGGGTTAGTTCACCTTCGGAAACACCCTTGGTGTTGGGACAAGCCATGGGCAACACGGACTCACTTGATTCATCACGGCCCGGGCTCGGGGGAAGACACCACCTTCCCCCATATAGTATTCTCTGCGTTGCTCTGTTGCACCTACATCCAAATGGCTTTTATTCCCGGGACTCCCAATGAGGAGTCCTGAAACTGTCCTGGTTGAGACTCCCGGGACTTTGGAAGCTCATAACTCTCGGCTCAAACCTCGGATTGGGATCAGGTCTAAAGCAAACTTGCAGCTCTCTTTGATAACTTTCCAACGGTGTGTCGCACTCCATCTACGCACACCGGGATCGGGTCGATTCCCGACTTTTTGTGGTCGGGAGTCAAACTGGCAGTTTGACTCCCAACCCTTCTTTCAACCATAACTTGTGCTGCAAATGTCTGAATGGCTCATGCGAGGCCATTTTCGATATCTACACTTCAAGGCCTTTCCAACGGTGTAAAGAACACCTCAAGGCGAGGTGTTTTCACCTCTATCGAGCTCTGAAGTTGTAGGAGTCTCAGAGGACTTTAAGTTCCCACTTTTGGGAGTGTGAGTCTCATCCTCACACTTGCCTCAAAGTGGGGTTGCGACACTCTCCCCCACTAGAAGAAAAGGTCAATGTCCTCATTGACACTTAGAATTTTCTCTTACCATTGCAATTGTTTTCTTTTGGATCCTTGGCTATTCTTTGCCAACTTTGTGGCTGGACCTTGTTTCAAGCTAACTTAGGCGTCCCCAAGTTTCTAACACTTTCTTGACAAGTCCAAGAAGTTCTCTCAAAAAACCCTCTTTCAATGTTTCGTCAAAAAGACCTAAACTAGCTTAATTAACGAAACCTTAATTTGGGAGGAAAACTATTCCATCTTTCCCCTCATGAGGAACCCAAGTCAAGTCTACTATTGACCTAAGTTACTTGACATGACTCCTTTGCCAACCTTGCACCTTGATCACAACAATCAAGCCTTAACAAAAAGGTTTGTTTATCAAGGTACGAGAAGAGACATTTGGGTTTTGCAAAGACCCAAGTCCCAAGTTACATGATTAAAGTACGCGAATGGGATCATGACTTCCCGTGTTGGCCGCCACTACCAACCAACCCTTTGGGATACACTTAAGCATGTGCATGTCCTTGCAAGCTCACCTTGCTTGCCTCCTCTTTTTAGGGCCAAATTTCCTCAACCCCGAAGTAGGAGTCCGATTTTGATTTGGGCCTACGCAAGATAGTTCCATTTGTCCAATGCCATTTGACAACCCTATTTGCACTTATACAAAAATTCTCATGATACAATCTCTTGGAAGTTTTTAGCTTTTATTTCACTTGTAACTTGATGTGGTACATTTTATGTGACACTTTGCCCCACTAAAAGAAAGGTGATGTCCTCATCACGTTCTACGTCTCTTCTTTGCCGGTCTAATGTGGAATTCTTCTATGGCTTCTTGGGCATGCTCCATGTCGGATTCATTCACCCAAGATGCTTCTATCGGATGGTATCCTTTCCACTTAACTAAGTATTCCCGCTCTCGTCCTCTTAGTTGCCTTGACTTGAGCATGGCCTCCACCTCAAATTCTGGTTCATTATGAACCAAGTCGGGTGGGGGCCTTGAGTTGTACTCTTGATTAGGCCTTGAGGCATCACGGGAGACCGGCTTCAAAAGAGACACATGAAATGTGGGATGAACTCTAAGATTTTTCGGTAGTTCTAGCTTATAAGTGTCGGAAAGTTTCTTTTCCAACACTTTGAATGGGTCCGCATATGGGCTTAAGAACTTATGATTTAAACCTTTTGGCAACCGAAAGTTCTTGATGTTCAACCACACTTCGTCCCCTTTTTGAAACTTCACTTCTCGTCGGGACTTATCCGCAAAATCCTTGTACCTCTTGTGCACCTTTCCTAAGTTGGCCTTGGCCACCTCCCACAAGCGTCGCCTTTATTCATCAAGTTGTGTGACCATTGGCACTTCCTCACTTGCATCACTTGGGGGTTGTCCTTGTGCTGCCCAAGTCATGGGCACAATTGGTGACTTGCCCGTCACCATTTGAAATGGGGTGGACCCAGTTGCGGAATGTTCCGAGTTGTTGTAACAAAACTCGACTAACTCCAAATGGTCCACACAATTTTGTTGGTCCGTCGCCACATAATTCCTTAAGAATTGTTGGATCACCAAGTTGACCCTCTCGGTTTGTCCATCGGTTTGGGGGCGGAACGAAGTGCTCATCTTGAGTTTCAACCCCATACGCTTCCACAAGGCTCGTCAAAACTTGTTTGTGAACTTTGGGTCTCGATCTGAAACTATGTCTTTTGGGAGGCCATGATGCTTGAAAACATGTGTGAAGAACAACCTCAAGGCGAGGTGTTTTGACCTTTGCAATCGAGCTCTAAAGTTGCGGGAATCCCAGAGGACTCCAAGTTCCCACCTTTGGGGAGTGTGAGTCTCATCCTCACACTTGCCTCAAAGTGGGGTTGCGACAATATTCCTTTGGGACTGCGAATGTAATTAGGTTTCAAGAGGTAAATAATTGGTTTATTTTTTGGCATTTTCGTGTCAAACAATGGTGAGCTTCATGATAGATGTAATTTTTTCATCCCTCTGCACCCATTTTCCATTCCATCTTGTCTTTATGGCATGTTTACATGAACTCCTTTGCAAATGATGTTAATAGACATATTATGGTTTATAAAAATTCATTTAAGAGATATTTAGTTGGACCAACCAATAGGGCAGAGTAATCAACTATTTACGATGGTTAACAACAGAAAATAAAACACATTTTATTTTCTCTTGCTTGGCCGTGTACTTGAAGTTAAGGAGCAAAGGAATTAAATTGCACAAAAAAGCAAAGCAATCAAGAAGCATGACTGCTTGATTGGCGAGAAAAAAAAAATTATTAATCAAAAATGCGCTCAATTTAGAAATCAGATTATAAGCTATTATGTGCTCTGTTTACCATGTACGCAGAAGGAAACGATCTAAGGTTAAAGCTACAGATCCACGATATAGATAAATAATTTCGGTTATAAACATGCCCACCTACAACCTCTTAGAAATAATGCATAACATATGGCTTCAACCATTTTGGAAGAAGGGAGCTTGCTTGCATGCTGCAATTTCAAATGACTATGTTCGAGCTTTCAAATAAACAACATTGTATTGCCATTTCAAAAAAGGTGTTCCATTAGGTTAAGGGCATGATAGGAATGAACTTCTCCTTTGTAAAGCAACCTAATTTGGTGACCTAAAGCAACTTATAAACACAATTTTGAAATATGCATCAGGTTTTTTTTTCACAACAAGAATCACACATATGGAAGGGGAAGATATCTTTGGTTCTTGTAAACAGAAGTTCGACTTACCTCCAAAATCAAAAGGGGATTCACATAGGCATAATTGTGTCAATTCCTTTTGCCCACATGTCCAAATTGGAAAATTGCATTTGCAATATGAACAACCTTCATGTAGTGCTAATTTATATGAGGTTGTGGATACCATTGATGGCAATGTTTAAGTCCTTGAAGCTCCATGCAAAGATGGAGTCTAGTATATATAATGGTGTCCCTTGGCCTCGCATGTCTAGTGCTCAACATTGCAAAACATGACGAATTATTTTTGCATTGCAAAGATTATTATGAAATTGACTATTGTTGTTTTATTGCCCTTACTTATTTTGGTTTGTCCTCTTGGTTCTTAAGTGCATCATTCAATCTTCAAAAGTTTTGGTTTTGTGCAAATGACATTAATCGTTGCATGGGGGACACAAAGCATAGGTATGTAATAAAACAATTGGTTGTTATGTTGATTTAGCCTATGAAAGAAAGGACCAATCTCTCACACAATGAGGTGAAGGCTTTTGAAAAAGTAGGTTTTGTGTCAATAAACAACAACCTATCCTTCCTTGAAACATGTTTGTTGGGGAGAGCTCTATTCCAATTAATCGACTGGCTAATACAATGTCATGGTCATAGAATGGGAAGCATGTTTGATGCACACAACCATTTACGATGTCAAAACTACACTATAATTGGTGGGAGGTTGTCGACTTTTTATGGCCATCTTCTAGCCACCATTGGAGGTTCGTGCTCCTAATTATGGATGAATTTATAAGATTTGATGTAATGAAACTTCAAATAAAAGGCAATATAAAGTTATAATTGGGAACTTCCCCAATCTACACTTGCATGGATTTTGTGACTATGCTTTTAGGCTCATTAAGGAAACGCAAGAAATGGGTGCCATGTAAACACATGTATTATGTATTACAACATGTCATGTTTTGTGACCAATTTGAGAATTTCATTAATTTCCCGACTTGGAATCGCGATGAAGTTTATTGCTTGTTGGTTTGTTCTCTTGCTTTTATGTAAGTAGGAGTAATAATCGAGATTGACACCAAAATGTAAAAGCAATGTTCATTGTAATACTCAACATGATGCTATGTGTTTTTGTGCCATGGCCACGAATTGAACCAAATGTTATTGTTTTGAATTCAATATGTTTTGATTTGTTAATCAATTGGATTAATGTTTATTCATAAATTTGGTAAATATGAATAATGTTTAACTATGTCAGAAATCACACATCATATTAAATGTGTTCGTTAAATATTGCCTATACTATATTGGGTGGTCTAAACAACATGTTTCCTTGATTGGAATGTTCCATCCATGGATTAACTTTACCACATAAACATAACATTTATATGTGTGACAAGAATATATTGCCAACATGGCAAACATATTCTTGTTACATAAGAAAAATATACCAAAAAAATTCTTTTGTGCTCTCTATAGCTAGACTCACATGGTCATTGCTCACATTCACAAGCTCATGCTCACGCACTCACTTGGTAGCTACATTGATAATGTTTTTAGCAACGTGTGATCGAATGATTGGGTGTAGAACTCTATGTTATTTTGTGTTCATCACTATATTCTCATTAATATGATTTCAATGTTGGGATACAAGTGTTTAATTTGAATTAGTGGATAAGAACTTCAATTCTATCAAAAACAAACCAACTAGCAAATTACCTAGGTTTGGGAAATATAAAACCTTAGTACACCCACATGTAATTAAATACAAAATTTGTCTTTCTATTTATTGTACATCCACAATTTTTCCCAAAATCCCTTAAACCCTAAACCAAACAAGGAAACATTTGTTCATACACTAAGGTTTATTTTGGGGTTCATTGTAGCATCCCTTGTGATAAACAAACTGTTGTTTTATTTGGTGTGGGAACTCTGAATGTTCCCATGAGGGGATGAATTGTTCCCATGTGGGAATGCACATTCGTAATGTGTTACATAAGCACCATATAAGTGTGACATAGGCACCATGTAATTGTTATGTTAGCATGGGTGTTATAAATAAATGTAAGGAATTTTTGGATGGAGAGCAAGCTTCACACCCCAAGCCCCGCAGGAAAATGTTAAATCAGCCAAAGAAATTGATTGCAGTTAGTACAAAAGAACTGCTGCGATTTTGTCCCCCAGTCTGCCCTTTGCCCCATTCATATTTTAAAAAACAAACTGGGTGATACCCGCACACGTTTTGCACCTATAACCTTGCATGTTATGGATGTTCCAAAGGGCACATAACATGCCCAGTGACATGTTATGCACCCCTAAAACCCAAAACATGTCTATAACATGCATAACATGGGCCCGAAACATGATTAGGTATCACAAGGTAAAAACAAAGGGGGCAAAGGGCAGGCTGGGGGAAAAAATCGCAGCAGTACTTTGTGTACTGACTGCAATCAATCTCTTTGGCCGATTTAACATCTTCCAGCCCCGTACCCCCACGTCCTGCCTCCCAAGCCGCCCTGCACCCTTAGTAGCCACACCCCCTAAAAATAACAACTGAGCTGGCCTCTATGGGTAGCTAATGAACTGGAAGCCAACAGAAAACTGTTTCCTGACCACTTGCCATCCATCCTTCACGGTTTAGGGTTAGGGTTCGGTTCACTGGTGCGTGCTGGTTCACTCTGGCCGATCTAGGCTGCAGGGTACGGCTTTTCTTTTGTTGACAAATATTTCATTTAATAAATGTGCATGTTTGTAACGAGCCGCCCCTATTTTCAACATAATAAACTTTTAAATTTTTTGCTGGCTAGCCGCTATAAAGCCAAGATAAGCGAAATTACAAAAATAAAAGTGCTAAAATCAAGTGGTTTTAAAGCCATAATTTGAAAAAAAGAAAAAAATGCAAAATTTCTTCTCTCCATCGTTCATGATTCAAGTTAGTGTTTTGTTTAGCGATTTTGCACGACGACAAAAGAAGTCAAAATGTCACCGTGCGGATGCTAGAAAGGCTTTTATTGGATTGTAAAAGCAAAATTTGCCACCACATTTAAGACACTCCATTCATGGAGGTCGCCAGTACAAAACGGGATTTTGAAAAGTTTCTGCTTTCCTGCCTAACAAACCTCTAGCGAAAATTGGGTCATTCCTGTGTTTGGGTGATCGCCGATCCACCTACAAAATTGAAAAAATAAACCCCTGGTTCAAGTACGTAACCAAAATTTAAAGGGGTTTTAACACTTTTTATTTTCATAGATAAATTATAGCCAAATTTGGCTAAATTTTCCCGTGGATGATCGCCACTTTGGCTACATCACAAAATTGACAATAAAAACACTGACTAGGGTCAACTTTTAGGGTTACATTTTGAGCGAGCACGCACGCTGGCGGTTGCAGTCGCCAGTGCTAACGTCCTCGAGAGTCCGCGAAGTTTCTGGGATGCGCAAAATCGCGGCACGGAGTCGGCCTCGTGGCATAAATGCAAAAATTATCGTGTCTATCTTTCCATAACCGAGTAGATTTCTGTCAGATTTCCGGGTCACGAGGATCCATCCCTGTTCGAGATTCGACTCACATTCTCTTCTTATTCTTGTTTTTGGAAGTGAAAGGAGGGCTTCACTTGACCTGCTACAGAAAAAACTTTTCGGGCTGCCGCTGTTGCTACTGTGAATTGCTTGGAACTAAAGGCGGCGATTCCGTGCACGCTTCTTGTGTGGTACTTTACATTTCTCCTTCCTTTTCATCATATTCGTGTCCATCTCCTTCAACAACTAGTTGTCTCTTTTGTTTCGGTCGGAGGTGTCATTAGAGAGGTTTTCAGGGTTTTCAAAATATTGTTGTTGGTGCCTCGATACGCGTCTTGAGATATACGGGGGCTTTTGAAGGAAGTTTGATAGTTCTAGGTTAGTCTCTAACTCGCTCCGCGCCTTTGTCTCTCCCCCTGTTCAGAACCTAAGTTGGGAGGTTTTTGAGGTTCGTGGTCTTCGGAGGTTTTTGAACCCTTCTTGATCAAAGGGTTTCGGGCTCACTACCGTGGAAATTAGTTTGACTTCCAAAACTTGCGGGGTCGGGCTGGGGGTTTTGCAGAGAAGAGAATATTTCCGAGTTCTGCCAAATAATTTAAAGATGGCAGAGGAGACGACAGTTTTGTTGGTGACTGATAAGCCAAGCTTGCCAGGCACTGTGGTGATGTGGGCCATGCAAAAATTCGAGGACAAAGCTAAGGGTGGGAAAGGCATGACAGTGGTCACAAACATCTTGCAGGCTGGTCAGTTTATTCCCCCTTTCCTTTTTCTTCCTCTATACCTCACGCCATCTTTCCTCATGGATCAGGGTTTAAGCATCTGGACTCTGGGGTCGAGGAATAGGGTGCAGATTTAGGTTAAAGGTAGGTTTGAAGGATTGCAGAATTTTCACGTTCTGTATTCAATCAGAAATGGGGTTTGTGTTCAAGTGGACATGGAGAGGCGTATCCACCTCATAAAGCAGGCAAGCCGTAAGTCAAGATCTGTTTGATTAGGTCTACCTCAGATCCAATAGATTTGTGTTACAGTAGTTACATGAAACAGATGCTGGGCCACAAACATTAAGCAAATTAGCATCAAGAACAGGTAATCACAACCTGTCAACTAGCATGTCACAAAGGTTAGAGAGGAGGAAAGACTTTTCATTGTGCCTGATTCATCTTCTGATTAGTTGAGCTATTTAAGAACAACATTATTGCACTACTAGCAGGATGGATCTTAGTCCTTAGTTTCTCTTTCAACCTAATTTCAGGAACATCTGTATTTGGATCTTGAGTTTCTTTTACACTTTCAACTGTCCTACAATTCCTGTATGACTTACCTTTCTTGAGCAATTATTGAGAAAGATTAGTGAAGCACATGAATGAGGCTTACTGAGTGTAAGGAACATTGCAGGAGGGAAGATTGCAGCAGAATCCTTGTCTATCAATGTAGTAATTTCACTCGCAGCCACACCTGGCCATCACAATACTGCATGGCTGACAGAAGTAGCCCGCGTTTTAAGACCAGGTGGGGAGTTCTGGCTACAGGAGCCTTTGATGTCCCGTGATGTTGCACCTGAAGAAAAATCAGTAAGTGTTCACCCTAGTCTGGATATGCATTGGATGTTCAGCCCTATCCTCTTTGCTCTGTAAGTTCGGTTTTCAATTTTATCATTTAGAGTGCCAGGAAATCATCAGTTGATGCTCAGCTCCTCATCTAGAAATCTTCCAGAGAGTGTTCCTTTGGTAATACAGTCAGGTAGATATTTTGTGTAGGAGGTCAAGATCTTCTTTTTTTTCCCAATTCTCTAAGAAAGTGGTTCACAATTAAAGTTTCTAGAATATTTCTATGAAGTGTGAAGGTGGAAGTAAAATTATGAATAGGGGTTATTCCAGTTGTGTTACTCCAATTGAGTTTCATGTGAAGGTTATTCTTTTGCAAGGTTAAAATACTTGCTGTCACTGGAGTTTTGTCAGGTATTGTAAGCATGTTTAATCAGAACCATTGGCCATAATGTTGTTGTTGTGTGCAGCATCCAGGGTTTTCAGCACTTCAGACTATAACATTATTAGAGCGGAATTTGATCTTGTCGGGATTTCTGGGTTCAAAATCATTCGAGTCTGTTGAGGACATTGGCTTGGCAGAGTCATATCAGGCCATTACACCTGTTTCTGTGGGGTCTATTTCAGGGCCCCTTTTGAAGCCCATGGCAGTAAGCTATTGAAAGCCTCTTACAGAACAGTAAAAATTGTAATTTCAACAAAATTTGTTTTGTTGTGTAGGAAATCTATTTGCTTTGAAGATTTTAATTCCGTGCACCAAATCTCTGGAACTTGTCTTGTTTTTGGTACCTTTTGTCAAATCATACTTGGTAATTTCTCTTTTTAGCTTTGAATTCACTTGCATGAGTTGCATTGGAGAATGACAATGTCTTTACTTGAGTAGTTTTCTTCTTCATGTTTCTAGCTGATGATTTTGGTCTCTTGTTTTATTGCATTCACAGTTACAGGTGCAGAAGCCTAATTGGGAACTTGGATCAGCATTTACATTAAAGAAGAGGACACTTGCTCCAAAAGGTGCATTGCATTTCCTTTGCATAATTTTTTTATATGATAGTCAGTCTCAGTAGCCATCAGATGTCACACAGAGAAAAATACCAGTAAATCTCAGCCAAGTTTTAGGTTTAAATTATCTGCTGAGTATCTCAATAGAAACTTTTCTAATCTGTAGTACATGATCACAAACCCCTGAAGTCCATGACTGAGAAGTCTTGATTTCCAAGTTTGCAATGCCAGTTTAGGCTGTCAGGTCTAGTTGTTGGATTGGATCTCCAGTGGGATATTCTGAAGTTACAGACTTGAGATTGTTTTGTGCACATGTTCCTGCTACGCATGATTCCAGAGTGGTTGATGTACTTTGCCTCTGACTTCATAGTTGGTGAGCAAAATCAACTTTTAACAGCTGTTTTGTTGCAGATACAACTGCCAAGACACTGAACTCTGTGCAGAAAGAGGTTACTGTTCATAGCAGAGCAGCAGTGAAGTTCTCTTCAGAAGATGTCACTGATGATGTTATTCCTCTGGCCAAATCTTGGAATTGGAGCCCTGATGTTGACTTGGATGAGCTGATTGATGAAGATGAGCTTTTGACGGAAGATGATCTCAGGCGACCTGAGCTACCCGGTATGCTGTTTTCCTGTCCTGTACCTAACCCCCAATACAGATGAAATTCAGTTTATGATGTATACTGACTTGTGGGGTCAAGGTGTGGCTGATATAAATTAAGTGAACTTAGGAGAAGGGTATGTACAAAGACTCCTGGGCACTAAAAGGCACATTTGAATGCACTGCTCATGGAAAGCATTCAAGCTGTTCTAGAACGATATGAAGTATAGAAATATTTACTCTAGGTCCTTTCAATGAACTGAAAGTTTTAGGACCACTACTCCTGGGCGTTCTGACTGAAGAAATGCCATTGACTAGGAGCTGTGGCTTTAATTTTAAACTTTACTAAGTGTGAGTAGTTTTATGTTGAAATGTCGGAGTGTCCACAAGTAGAAAAGTGGAGCAACCGTGTAGCTGATGTCTGAGAGGTTACCCTCTCAGTGGAATCTTTCACACCGATCCCTGGTTTCAAAGTGTGCTTCATCTACTCACTCCTTTGAGCTGTAGTTTTGGGAGCCCATGATTTGGAGTTCAGGGTCCATGTGTTGAGTTTGGATGTAGAGCTTGCAGTGTAGAGCCCTGTTTAGAATTGGGGAACACATTCACCTACTATGGACCATTACTGATGCACTAATCCAAGTTTGGTGGGCAATGTACTGCAGTGGGTGATGATTGTAGTGTAGAGAAGGTCGGGAAGAAAGCTTGCAAAAATTGCTCATGTGGACGTGTGGAGCTGGAAGAAAAGAAAGTGTCTTCAGTGCTTACAGCTTCACAAATCAACAATCCCCAGTCTGCTTGTGGAAATGTAATTTCTTTTCATATTTTCCATTTTTATTTCACTTTTAGTTTGCAGTTCATACTCATTTTTTTGAATCCAATTGTCTGGAATGGGAGGAAATGATGGTTCACAAGAGCTGGATGTTATAGAGACATGGTATTATAGAGGCTGACTCGCCCATATTAACAGCTGTAACTGAAATCCCTGTGCAGTGTGGACTTGGGGATGCATTTCGTTGTAATGGTTGCCCATATCGAGGACAACCACCTTTCAAACTTGGGGAGAAGGTAAATTTTTTGTTACAACCAGCTGATTTGTACAGTGCTCATAAAGAGGCAACTATAGAATCAACCAGAGGAGCAATTGTCATGTTCTTGTGTGCAGTGCTTTGTTTGATTTTGTTGTACTCTGTGGTCTTTCATCTTTTATGCTAAGTGTTCTCATCTTACTCAGTTTGTTCTCACAAAGTTGCTTCAAAAGTTTCTCTGCGATGTGATAGCATTAACCTGATACATGCATTTCTGGCCACAGATAACGCTCTCTTCATCACTGTTGGTAGCAGATGCATAGAGGAAAAGAGTCCAGACAACAGAATCAGGCTTTGAGATTGTTGTGGACATAAAGTAGAGGTTAGGATCCACACAGCAGCAATAGAATTTCAGGAAGTTGGAGAGGAAAAGAATGGTACACAATTTTGAATGCACTATCTGCTTTTCCATTCAACTGGGCAGTTAGGACGAATGTCCACATTCATTTTCAGATAGCTGTAAACACTTTGGGGAATTCTCCAATCACAGTGTAGTGAATCACAGGTTTTAATATTTTCTCATATTGCTTGTACAAATGTTGGCCATCATAATGCATAATTTTGCTGCCAAATGTTTGACACTGGCCTTTTCTTTGTCTGTGCTACAAGCTGCATATAATATGAGTGTTTTCAGCTTTTACCTGGTTTGTTACATGACTTTGAAGCGTGCTGCAAAAAACTATTTGATGGCATGTCAGACGTTTATGGCTGGATGAACGTTGAATAACAGACGTTTATCTTCTATCATAGAGCGTTTATCTTCTATCATAGAGCAACGTAGAATCGTCACTGTTATTCGCATGAACCAGGAGTTCATTTTTTGGGAACTTCATGGAACATTTTCTATTTTAGTTGTTGCTGAACTTGTCATAAGCGGCACAGTCATTAGCATTCTTGCCATCAGCTACTTACTTTAGTTTCTTTGAATTTCAGTAGTGAGATCAAATATTAACTATTGGGCAAGAAGGGAAGGCCAAGAAATGCCATCCAGAAACTCTAAATATCAGCACATTTCATCTGCCCTGGAAACGAGGATGAGCTTTGCATTGGCTCAATTTGAAAATAGGGCACACCACCATTACTCCTGGCTTTCAGAAGGCTCTTCAATTTGCCTTCATTGAACATTTTTCCCTTTCAATTCTGTTGCGTACAAATAAAACAGGGTTTGGCACACATAAGCCATGCACCCCTAGTGCCAAATCTAATGCAAAACAAAAAATGCACATGATTTCATGAGCCAGTCTGGCATGACAAGAATTGTCTGCGTACACAATGTGGAGTCATAGCCACCACAATATTGGCTGTACTCTCTGAGTCCATGCAGGGGCTCTTCCAGTACATGTGGAAGCCTCTTCCAGCACATTTTGAGGTTTCATGTGCTGCTTCAGAACAGCGCCTGACTACCTGATTTTGGGATTTATTGAAGCAATCTGCGATTTTCCAGAAAGCATACTCCTTCAGATTTGGGCAGAGGATCAGTGGAAATCCATTTTGACATCCATCACATCCAACTGCAGAATATCTGCTTCACAACCCAGGATTGACCCCACACTGCACAAACCACCCACGAACATCTTCAACCCTTGTTCATCTTCCACAAAGTATAAAGATGCACCCATGTTATTTAATTCAAACCTTTGCACCTGTCTGGTTGGTTGCTTAATGAAATCTATGAAATTGAACAAACAAATACAGAAAAACACCAGGTTTTCAATGACATCACATAAAGATGCCACGTCACAGCTTTTGCAAGTCTGGAAAATTGAGTTGCATACTTGGGAAAAGTACGTCCAAGATCACCATGCACAAACTCCTTGATGTATGTCCCAGCCTGCACTTGCCATCTGATCTCATGAACTACTGTTGTTTGTAAACGTCATTCAAAAGCATGCAGGCTTAGGGAGGGCTTTCACTTTCACCACTCAAATATCTCTGAATGGGAAAATGTCAGTGGATGGAAAGTCTCAACAATGACTCGAAGCACTAGCATTCACACATGTCACTTGCATCTCTTTTGAGTTAAAGCTGAGGAAAGGGTTTAGTTCCAAAATATGTGCTGAGATAGTCTGTACCTGAGTGCACAAGAACAACACAAAATAGTTTTGGGTGCCTTTGATTTCTTTGCATCTCATCCTGCATAACAGTATGAACAAAACGTGCAGAATCAAAGGAACAGCTACTCACAAACTCGCTCACTGCAGAACCTCAACCATCAAGCTGACAAAGTCAAAACCACCCTAGAAACTCTCATTCAAGTGAAGCCTTTAACTGAAAAAGCTAACAGAGCACACATAAAAGAGAGTTACTTGTGATGACAATACAAAAACAGATGGGACTTAGTGAAACCTCCACATCAAAGAAAAATGGTATGGATACCAGTGAATAGTGCGTGGTCGTGTAAGAGGGCTTCGTCGGTGCAACACCCTGACTGGTGTCTTTTGTTGGAGTTCCTGTTCACACCTAGCCCTGTTAAGTCTCAAGTCTTCCAGAAATGTTAAGAAGTACAAAAGTAACTGCACAGATAGATAAGAAGCAAGTACTCCTCAAAACTGGATACAAAAGGCTTTACTACATATCTATCTTCCCAAGAGGATACCATGTTCCTCACCAATTCTTTGAAACTTGATAAACATTCAAAATCAGCTTCTGTCACAGGGCGTGATAGCCAGACAACAGCCGCATACTCTTTCTACAATCAATAAGTAACCAAGAGAAGTCAATGAATGCCTCATAAGGAATGAAACCAATCAGGACTCTGTCATTTGACCTAGTAGTATTGGACTAGTACCATGCCTATGCTACTGCATTGGGAACATCAAACTTTCTGGCAAGGCACCTGAATGAAGACCCAATCTATTATCCACAATTTCAAAGGCTGGAATATTGCTGTCATGATATGTAGTTGCATAAAAGGTCAAGAAGCCATAGGAGGACATATACAGAGAGAAAGAGAACCTGCTTCTCACTTTCTCCTTCCCGCATAATTGCACATGCTTCAATACCAACCTGCCGAAGCTCCCTAACTTTAACCTGCTCTGGCCTCACCCACACATGACAAAGATCAATGTGACTCCCCTTTTTCTTCAAGTCCACTGCTGAAACAGTTTAAACAACCAGTCAGCCTCCCATATCCTGGCAAAATCTCACCTTCCCTTGCTCTCAATGAGAAACAAGATGACCACTGGTATGTGGATTCTAGAGGATGGCTTTGCAAATTAATCTAGTAATAGAGGTTGCCAAAGCTATGATGCACATAAAAGGTAGAGGTTGTACTTTGGAGATGCTGAGATCATGACATTTACATCATAGAGAACATTGGCAACTCAAAAGAAATATCTACATATGAGTTGAGGACTTCTTCAATAACACAATTTGAGGAAACCTGAATAGAATTGAGAGATTACTGACTAATAGGTTATAGATATGTCAGATTCCACAATGTATCAGTGAACAGCAAAAAGAAAATGAGACCCGACCCCAAAAAACAGAGAAAAGAGTCAGGAGCGGTTTGAACAACAGTGACGATCACCCACATGTTCAGTGAACTTCAAAAGCAACATGTATGGTGGTGAGCAGCTACTATAACATCTCCATTGACTTCATCAGCTACCAGCAGGAGGTAAATGTCATACACTACCCAAAAAACTGAGTTTCTGTCATGAGACCAGCAGTGACAACGAGATCATAGACAACATTGGCAGCTCAAGGAAAGAAGATAGTAAGCTCACCCAGCCTTCTTTGAGGCTATTAATATCTCTCTCTAGTTTTCTTATTTCTGCTGAAGATGGGATTACACGAGCATTTGAAATTTCCACTATGAATGGTCGCCCAGGTCCAAGCATGCGCACCTAACCACAAGATAGTATAAAAACCCTTCAATCAGTAATGCAGTGAAGCTCTGGGAAAATATCAGCAACAGGCAGAGACAATACACCAGTACTTCTCCAATTGAATTCATCAGTTACAGTGAAGCAGATCAATGCAGGCAAAGCCCACATTACAATGACCTAACATGTGTGCTGTTTTGCACCTGGATATAGGAGACTACAGCTTACATCAATGTCCTCACGGCCTGCTGCATGGAACTTGTAGCTGTCCCCTTTGTATGGAGGAAATACCACATCACCTATCACCTCCTGTCAAAATTTTCAGCAAAAAAAAATCATCCATATCTTTTATAGAAAAAAATTAGCTCTGCATGAATGTGGTGAATACATGGGTGTCTGAAACACAGAACAAAAGCTCACCTGAACTGACCCCTCTCCCATGCGTTCATCATCAATCATCCAACGACTTTGGCTTATGTTCCTTGAGTACTGCCAAAACACATTTTCAAAACAAATTGGGCAGCATATTTCTTTGACAACATGAGAATACACCAATCAACCCCAAAACATGAAGACATCACAAAGCTTTCTGAAAATAACCAAACCCATTCAAGTCAAGTGGACAGAATGTGACACACCTTGAGATATCTGCCTCCAACAAATACTGGCATGCGCCAGCACATGGTTGCCAACTCACAAGGTGTTATTGGCTGCATTGTACAGGATGAGAAGAAAATCAAATCTCTTGGTTGTCGCCCTTGCCTTGTGACAATGAATTGATTTCTTACTTCAATCCTAACTAGTTCTGACGTCAGTATAATTTAGCACAAGTGAGAATTTCTGTAGAACTTACTTCCCACCTCTGATGTACAGGTGTTCCACTCTTTGCACATACTACTGTACTACCAAGAATCAAGACATGAGAGCTACCAAATGTGTAGGCAAATGAATGTCATTAAGTAGCCATTGTGAGTACAAAACTGTGACATTTTCACTATACACAATGCAGTCCACAACCTCTGAACTGGAAGAAAACAAAAGAAAGGGAAGAGATACTTTGGAGAAATACAAAGTGCTGCACAGTTGTAGCTACCATCACAAGCATAATACTTCAGCAAAGAAGCAAGCAAAGACTTTTGTTAGCGATCCATCAACATCTGGCATATGAATTCCAAACTGCTTATAGTTCATCAGCTTCATGGTTCCCAATTACAACTGAAGTCACTAAGGAATACTCACAATGCAGAATCATCTTCAGGTTCTACATTGCTTATGGACTGTTTTTCCTTCTCTCACTGCCACAAAGGACATCAACTATTATTAGGTACTCAGAAATACAAGGGATTGTCATGTGCCCCTATCTTCCATAACGATGAAACAATCTCAAAGCAAAAAGGTCAAAGACACTAACCTTTGAAGGAGGCCAAGTGAAAGTCCGTGAGAAGCTATCATAGCTCATTGTAGCGAGGGCTCTCATTACTGAAGTCAATGATTCGCCTGCTTCAGCTGTGCGAGCAGCTGCCACTGCTGCCAGACCTGCTGGTGGGCCTGAATCCACTGACCCTGGAAGTCACATCAAGCCTCTTGGAAATGTAAAATCTTCACATGACCCAAAACAATTCCCCTGTGCAACAAAAGAAACCAATTGCATATAATTTCAAAAGTTTGAAATGTCTACTCCAATGAGGGAAGGGCCTCAATGTAAACAGTATCCAGTCTGTTATAGACATGTCAAGTGGCAACAATCCAACAGATTGGGAAAGCATATACCAATTGACAGATTTTATTTTATTTTCAAGACAAGATGTGGACCTAACCATGTCGGCGGCGCTTTGCATCTCCCCCCACATGGCCACCAAGGAAGTCAAGCTCTGCCAAGGATTCAGGATGCTTATAAAGAAGTGCTATCCGAAACAATGAATTTGAATCAAACTTGGCACCCTACATGTACAGACAACAGGACAAAGATAAGACAACATTAGGGAGTAACTTAATAGCAGCATTTTGAGTTGAAACCCCACCCCCCTGCAACATGAGCTGATAAGGGAGCAGGGTCTCAATGTAAAGAAGTAGCAATATTAGATCATACCAGCAGCAACTCAAGTGGTGCAATCAAGGACCACTTCACTGCTTCCTTAAGAGTCACAATGTGGTCAGTCTCATGGTTGTGACTGAACAATGCTTCTTCAGGGTATTTCTGCTTCATGTAATACCTGTTCACAAACCAAATACTTATCCAAATTAACTTCAGATAGCATTTACTAATGACTCCAATGCCAACCACCAGCTTAAAGTGGCTTAAAACCCTATGAAACAGAGGGACATTAACACAATAACTTCTTGATGATGCCCTCGTACCCCAAGTCTGAGCTGTGATCTCAAGGTGCAGTAGTCCAAAGCATAGTATCTCTCCTTTGCCTGATCAGAATTCTGCTGTGGCAGGAATCTGCTTGCGTTCACTTTTGACTTTGTCCAAGCACCCAACTTAAAGAGTATTCTTGCAGTCACAACCATTCATCTAAGGGCTTTACTAGACATGAGAGAGAATTGTAGACACAAATCATCAAGGTAAGGGTTTTCATCAACCATAGAGCTGCAACTTCTGTAGTTGAGAATTCTGGAAATCACAGATTAGGGACAAAGGAAATGTTACCAAAGGGCTCGCTCTCTCACAACACAGATAGCTGGCAAGGACACCTCCAAGCAGAAGCTATCAAACTCATGGCCTTCCTTATGAGCTGCTTCCACAATTTTTTGTTTTGCTCCATAGCAATACCTCTGAAGTTCTGTTCCTGAAACTGATTCCTTATGCATGTTGTCATCTAGAATCTGCAAAATACCTAAGCAAACAATGCAGGGCTCCACAATGCCACCATCAATGGTATGAGCTGAGTTCTCTACAGCACACTGAGGTTCACTGTCAGTGCCCACTTTTGGAACAATCTCTGCACTGCCATTCATTTGGGCGCCAGAATCCAACATGGAAGCTTGGAGATGAGAGATGAGGAGGTAACAGCTTGGTATTGCAGCAGCAAAGTCAACACTGCGCATGTTCAGAAACCTGAACACACATCTTACACATACCTGCAAAATTTCCCGAAAACAGCATCTTCCTTAATGAAAGAGTAGAGCAGCAGTGTGACAGCAGAAAGAAGGATTAGCAGAAAAAAAGGCTCCAAGTCAAGAGCAAGGCCCCAGGAGGTTTTCTGCAGTGGAATTGGGTGGTTCTTGAATTTTATGAACAACCCCCAGTTCCAGTCCTAAGAAATAAATTAAAGAGGTTCTGGTTCTGGTTTGCAAAAAAGTGGAACCAGGAATCTGGTTCTGGGTCTTTAAACAAATTCAAAATCCCAGTTCTGGTTCTAAAAATCAGACCTGGTTCCAGGTAACCTGGATCAAAACCAGCAGTTAACTGCCAGTTCTAGTTTGGTTCCAATAATCAGACCCAGCTCAAGTTCAGATTTTACTAACTGGAACTGGGTACCCGCCCAACACTGATTTTTTGTCCAATTCCCAAACACACTACCTTTGCACAAAGAGATGTTGAGAAGATTTCTTATCACCTAGCTGGACCACCTCAGATAACTCCACTAAATTCAAAGCTCCAATGAATTTCAAAAAGAAAACCCGCCAGGCATCTCCAAAAGAACCATAATGTCCCAGAAAGATTACAAGAACGCTTCAAATTCAACGAATTTAGGTGCTGCAACTGCGGCCAAGGTTTAGGGTTTTAGCGCCAGGAGACAGACCACTTGTGAAAGCAACAACAGCAATTGAGACAAAACTAGGGAAGAAAAATTGTAGCCCATAAGGGAGGAGGAGGAAAAACGCACGCCGAGAGACAACAAGTCGGAGATGATGGCAGATGGCAACGAAGGCAGCAGCTTCAGAAGGGAATCCTCCATGATCGACATCCTCTTGGCTGCGCACAGCACCAAAAGCTTAAAAAGACGCAGTTGCTACAACAACACAGGACGAGTGTTGTCTTGTAGTCCTGTTGAGGTAAAGCGTAAACCCTAAGCCGCGTATACAGCAGCGATGGACGTGTATCGTAATTTGATGTGTACTTTGCACGTATCAAAATAAAATGTAATTATTTGCTCATATCAGACTGGTACTGGTATAAATGGCTTTTGTGAAAAAATTTAGACCTAGGATGCACACACTGGTAGGATGGTTATCAGAATTTTTTTTCACAATTTCGTATACCATAGTGGTTACATAAATAATTCATATTTGTTATTATTCGATTATCATATTGGTGACGTAAAAACCTGCCCTCGTTTTTCTAGCTAGCGTATTTTGACATCCATTCCATTGTGAGGCGGAAGGTGCCAGCCACCATGTTCCAGGTTCTTAGAATTATTATAAATAAAATAATCCACTTTGTCATGTATTTGAGTTGATCAATATTGTATGTAGTTCAAGGGCAGCTTCAACACATCGCTGTCCAATAATTAATTAAAGTTCAACTATAATATTCTCAAAAGATTACCTATTTTGAAAGTTTCAATGGCTTTCCAATAATTTAATTAGTGTGCAAGCTGCCAAGGTACTATGGTTCTATTCATTTCACCCTATAAATTTATTACACTCATAGAATTTATCCTAATTCAACTTAAATATTACTTTGCTATAAATTAATGGCACACAACTCAATAAACTTTCTTCCCTCCTGAAAATAAATAAACAACCCAATCAACATAATAAATAAAATAAAGCGCATAACCCAACAACACCAATAAACAAATTTACGCAACAATCATGAAGTTGATTAAGACATTAATTATTGCAAACATTGAAAAACTAATGGAGTAGCTCTCCTATTTGTTCAAAGCACAACATTCCACCACCTATGGGTCCAATAAATAATGTTCACCGTCACAAATTTGTGATTGTCAAATTATTTTTTCCCAAATTAACTAAGATCTCCCATGTGTGTTGCCCTCTTCCCCCATGACTACAATGGCACAAACAACTCATCAATTCAACCTCATATGAAGTTATAATGATTTTTCAAAATTAAATCTAAATATGAAATACGAAATTAATTTTTAGACCTAAAATAATTTTAATTTAAAAAACCATCAATAGATTTTAAATCACATCACATTGTGATATTTCATCATGACGTGTTTAGTTGTAGGGCAAAATGCAATGACACTAACTTGTGAGCATGTGAATGTGAGCAAATGAACACGAGCATGTGAGGTTGAAAAAAACATTTAATATTTTTTTTCCACATAAATAAAATATTTCACAAATATTTTCCTTGGCATGTAACTAAAATATTTTTTGTCACGTCATTGGAATTTTTTTTTGACATGGAAAAATCTTTTGCAATATAATATATGTACACAATTCATATACTTGTTATTGGACAACAATTTTCAAACCTTGTGATCAATACTGATGGGGATTAGGCCCAGGATGGATGTTTATTTTCAATGTAAAATATTTTATCAATGTTAATTTGCATCAAATAATTTTAAATAATTATTGAAGGTTGGAAAACCTATCTTTCAAAAATCAACAATATAAATAATAAACATTTTCTTACATTCCACATTCATGAACAAAGTTTTTAAAAATGATAATAACACAAATTTTGTCACATGTAATGCATTTTTTGTGTGGACACATTACAACAAGTCTTGCATTTTGGAAAAAAATTCACTTTTTAATTAATAGTCAGCTTTAATTTTATACATTTATTTTTCAGATTATTATTTTAATATATATAATACTATAACTATTAAATAATACATAATGTAGTTGATATCATTTTGATATTTTATATTATTAAAATATCAAAATATTAATAAACTATATATTTACAATTAATTATTAATATTAAATTATATATTTCAATTATTAAAATAAAATATTTTAAATATATGTAGTATTATTACTTTTAATTTTAATTATAAATATATACCTATTACATACTAAATATTAATAGGTAGGTAAATAAATATCTAGTAAGTTTTAATAGATAGATATATAGGTAGGTAGGTGGTAAGTAATGGGTAGTAGGTAGGTAATAGGTGCTAGTAAGTAATTAACACCATGATTGCAACTACCATAGTCACCAAAACAACTATGCATATATACGGTGTCATATTTATATGGTAATATAAGTTAAAATAATGTGTTTGAAAGGATAAACATGACACTAATTGCAACATAGATGTGAGGAAAAACAAAAATCATTCAAAGTCAAATGTGATAGCTAGTTGTATGTAGTCATAGAAATGGTGGTTCCAAACAATAAGATTTCTAATAGTGATATATGTTTAACCCAAAGTTCCTCAATAGCTTTTGACAAGCTTAGGAAATCATTCTTAGCCAACATAGTCGACAAATTAGAATTATAAAAACATGAGTTTTGAGAACGCAAGTGGAAAAAAGTGGTCAGAGATTGAGATTGACCCAAAGGAGGATACCTATGAATCATTAACACTTATTTATTACAAGGAGGCAAACCCATTGGTGCCACTGGTGAGAGTTGGCATTGAAACTCCGTCAAGAATGGGAAGATCCTAAATGACAACAATGACAAAATGCCAAAAGTCGTGATAAAATTTGTTAAAAATAATAATTTCTAAGCTAATTGGTACCATGGGACATCCTTTTAACTAGATGGTTACAAGTGGTAGACTTATCATCCTTTACCAAAAGATGAAACTAATGAAATTAGTTAGTTAAATGGTGGAAAAAGCAGATTTTATGTTTCAATTTTTATCAAGCTTTTAAAATTGAAACAATTTTTACAATTTTTTTCTTTTATCTGCAATATACATTATGCAAGAAAAGAAACATATTTTGTAACTTTAAACCAAAAAAAACTAAAGAACTTAAGAAAAACATCATTTGATCAATGACAATAATCAAAATCAATCTTCATTATAATCATTCATCTGAAAGCACATGGTCACTTGTACTTATATACAAAAATAGGGATAAAAATAATGACCAGTAACTAACCAATAGAAACATAACTACTAAAGTTATTAAAAAATGTAACAACTATGTGCAACTACATATCTAATAGCTCTAAATCACAATTATATAGATCAATTATATAGATAACATATCATTCCTTAACATTTACCTCTCCCCCCCCCCCCCCCCCCCCCCCCCCCCCCCCCCCCCCCCCCCC
>Ga0209208_10000280_pt1 | contig 62320 bp, 44 predicted proteins | sample S1TSphfallax_3_FD_187694 | JGI IMG/M metagenome (GOLD analysis project Ga0209208, IMG submission 187694) | Host-associated microbial communities from peat moss isolated from Minnesota, USA - S1T2_Fd - Sphagnum fallax MG (SPAdes) (version 2) | ecosystem: Host-associated > Plants > Peat moss >... | reverse complement strand
CAGGACTTTGACCAGTACATCGGTCAATGGGAATACCTTGAGCATGAAATCCAGAGATGCGCCGCACGAGGCGATGGTGCCGGGCGGCAGACTTTGAATATAGAGCTGACGCAGCGCAACGCCGATCGTTGCAAACGCGGCAAGCCCCTCGAGCAACCCATAAACCTTCAAGCCCCAGCCGACCGGGTCATGCGCAGCCGCAATCAAAAACACGCAGCCCAAGACGAAGATGCCGACCCGTTGGAATATGCATAAAGGGCAGGGTTCCAGGTGAAGCACGAATTGGCAGTAATAAGCATAAGCCAACAGGGCGGCACAGGTCAGCCCACCCAGGGCATTACCGGCTCGCGCGGTCATCAACGGCGGGCGATTGCGTGCGCCGCGTCGATCTGCTTGGCCACGTCCTCCAGCGACGTATGCCGTATGTCCTTCCCGTGCACCATGTAGATCACGTACTCGCAGATATTCTTCGCATGATCGCCAATGCGCTCGAGCGCACGAACCACCCACATGATCTCGAGCGCCCGCCTGATGCTGCGCGGGTCCTCCATCATGAAGGTGATGCATTGGCGGTGGATCGACTCGTATTCCTCGTCGACCATACGGTCCTCCTGGGCCGTGCGCAGCGCCGCCTGCGAGTCCATCCGCGCAAAGGCGTCGAGGGAATCATGCACCATCTGCGCGACCTGGCGCCCTAAGTGCTTGATCTCACGATACTGGTCCGGCGGCCGCTCCATGGTGGCGAGTTGCGAGGCGATGTAGCCGATCTTCTCCCCCTCGTCGCCGATGCGTTCGAGGTCGGTGATGGTCTTGATGATGGCCACGATCACCCGCAGGTCGCCGGCCGCGGGCGCCCGGAGCGCGAGGATCCGGCTGCACTCCTCGTCGATGGAGACTTCCATCCCGTTGACCTTGTAATCGTCAGTCGCCACGGACTCGCCGAGTTGGCTATCGCCGTCCACCAAGGCCGTGACTGCCTTGTGGAGCTGTTGCTCGACAAAGCCACCCATCTGCAGCACTTGGTTGCGCACCTTCTCCAGGTCGTCGTTGAAACGCCGGGAGATATGATGGGTAAGATCGGCAGTTTCCATGGTGATTACCGGGCTCCCAAACTCATGACATAAGGACGACTGATCGTGTACATCCGATTGTACTCGAGGTCAACCGCGGCCATGATAAATGTGACCCTGCACGCTGGTTGTGAATCCGTGTCGTCACTTCAGGCGCTGGCTGCCGCATGCAGGCGCGGCTGCCAGACTCGCGGCAGCGGGAAGTGACAGGTGAACGTGCTGCCCTTGCCCTCCGTACTTTGCACGTCGAGCCAGCCCCCATGGCGCTGCAAAGCGTGCTTCACGATGGCAAGCCCCAGACCGGAGCCGCCGCGGTCCCGGGAACGTCCCGCATCGACGCGATAGAATCGCTCGGTGAGCCGTGGAATGTGTTCCGCCGGAATGCCGATACCGCTGTCGATGACGGCAAAATAGGCCCCTTCCTCATCGCTCCACCACCGCATTCGGACCATGCCCTCCGATGGCGTGTACTTGATCCCGTTCACCAGCAAATTGGTGAACGCCGATTCGATTTCCTGAATCGATCCATACAACCCATCCTTCGTTTCGAGATCGAGAACGATTTGCCGCGGGCGATCCTCGCCGGCCAGCGCGTCTCGTTGCAGCCGCTCCAGCATCCGCGGCACATCGACGGGATCCCGCGGCGCCTCGCCGTCGGTTGCCTCCAATCGCGACAACTCGAGCAGGTCGGCGATGATGGTGTTCATTCGTTGCGACTGCGCCCGCATGTCGCGAATCGGGCCCGCCCAGATCTGATCGATCGACGGATCATCCGCGAGCGTATCGAGATAGCCGGAGATCACGGTCAAGGGAGTGCGCAGTTCATGGGATGCATTTGCAACGAAATCCTTGCGTGTGGCCTCCAAACGCATCTGCCGGGTCACATCCCGCACGAGCAGCAGGGATTGGCCGACGCCATAGGGCACGAGTTGCAGCGACAGGGACAGCTCCGATTGAACGGGGGGCCGGATGACCAAAGGCATGGCGAAGTCATCCGCATGCAAATAGCGCACGAACTCCGGAGAGCGGATCAGATTATCGATGCGCAGGCCGACGTCGACCGGTCGTTTGAGCCCGAGCAGCCTTGCCGCCTGCCGGTTGAACCAGACGATCTCGTTCTGAGTACTCAAGATGATGACCCCGTCGGGGAGCGCCGCGGTGGACCGGCGCAGCTCGCGGTACAGTTGCACGAAGCGCTGCTTGTGGAATTGTTTGCGCCGGTGGAGCCGGACCACCTGGCCGATCACATCACCCCAAATACCGCCCAAGTTGGGTGGATCGATTCGCGAACGGAGCCGCAACCAACGATCGAGGCGATGGAGATTGAAAAGCTGCCATCCAAGGTACACGCAGGCGGCGGCCAACACCCACAGCCAGATGGGTCCAAAGAGCATTCCCAGCACCAAGCCGGCAAACAAAATGCCGGCCAGACGTGCCAGCGCGAACGACCACATCGATACCATGGAGTGAAGATTACGCCCGGTCAGTTATCTCGGGCTGAGAATCGGTATCCAGAACCACGCACGGTCTGCACCAGTCGCTCGAGCGCATAGGGTTCGAGGGCCTTGCGCAGACGCCGGATATGTACATCCACAGTGCGCTCTTCGACATACGTATTGCCCCCCCACACCCGGTCGAGCAGTTGACCGCGGGTGAACACCCGCTCCGGATGAGTCATGAAAAAATGCAGCAGCCGATACTCCGTCGGACCCAGGGGGATCTCCCGCTCGCCGGCGCTCACCCGGTGACTGGAGTCATCGAGCTTCAAACCATCCACCTCGACGGTGTCGGCAGCGCCTGCCGGTGATGCGCGCCGCAACACGGCTTGGATACGCGCCAGCAGTTCGCGGGGTGAGAACGGCTTGGTGATATAGTCGTCCGCACCGCCCTCCAATCCGCCCACCTTGTCCTGTTCCTCGGCGCGGGCGGTCAACATGATGACCGGAATCTCTTCGGTGTCCTTGGCGCGCTTCAACGATCGCGTGAGTTCCAGGCCGCTCATATCCGGCAGCATCCAGTCGACCAGCATGAGATCGGGGCGCACGTCGACGATGCGCGCACGCGCCTCCCGGCAATCCTCCGCTTCCCGCACCTCGTAGCCCGCGCGCCGCAAGCCGAACGCAACCATGTCCCGAATGCTCTTTTCATCCTCGACGATCAGGATGCGTTTGGCCGTCATATTTCGCTAGTCCCTTGATTATTCAAGCCGCCATTACAGTCCTGACATGTGACAGAACCGTGACGACCCGACCGAAGGCCTGGCGCGGCAGCCTTAGGATCCAAGCTTCGCACCTGCGGCCCGCTCATGTTCCGTCAGCGCGACCCGGTCGCGCAGATACCGCGGCGCGAGCTGCGACGGATCGATACCGCCATCTCTCGCGAATCGCGACGCCGCCAGCTGCACCATATCCCGGGCATCGGGCAGCGCCAACTCCGCTCCCGGCGGCACGATGATTCCCGGCAGAGCTTCGAGGGCCGGATACGCGCTGAACCCTCGCCCGATCCCGTACGCCTCCTGCGCATCGAACGGCAGCCGTACAGCATCGGCGGTTGCGACCCCGGAGGAGCCATACTCGATGAGTTCGTCCCCGGCCTGCGCCTCGAAACAGCCCCAATACACCTCGCCCATCCGTGCGTCCAAACAGGCGAGCACTCGCCGGGCGCCTGATCGGCGGATCGACTGCCAGGCGAGCGCTTCCAAGGTGGTCACGGGCACGACCGGCAACCCGGCGCCGAACGCCAGCCCCTGGGCCACGGAAACGCTGATGCGGACTCCGGTAAAGGCCCCGGGCCCGACACTCGCGACGATGGCGTCGAGCCTGTTGAGCGCCAGACCGCCCCGGCCGAGCACCTCGTCGACCATCGCGAGAATCTGTTCGGCATGACCGCGACCGACTTCCTTGAACAGGCCGATCACCTCGGTGCCGGTCGACAGCGCGACCGAGCAGGCTTCGGTTGCGGTATCGATCGCCAAGAGCCGCATGCTACGAGCCTCCGGTGGTGGCCGGCTGAGGCGCTTCCTGCAACGCCGGGTTGCCGGCGGCAAACCGGTTGAGCAGAAACTGTACCGCGACGGCGCCATCGGTCACCACGGGACTCGGCGGCAGCGCCTTCATGAACACCCTGCCGTAGCCCTTGGTCTTGAGCCGCGGATCGCCGAGCACGATCACCCCGAAATCCTCGAAGTCGCGGATCAGCCGGCCAACGCCTTGTTTCAAAGCCAGCACAGCCTGCGGCAACTGGTATTCGGAAAATGGGTTGCCGCCGCGCCGGCGAATGCCTTCCAATCGCGCTTTGAGCAATGGGTCATCCGGAGCAGCGAACGGCAGCTTGTCGATGGCCACGATGCACAACGCCTCGCCTTTCACGTCGACCCCTTCCCAGAAGCTGCCGGTCGCCAACAACACCGCATTGCCGAGTTCTCGAAAGCGGTTGAGCAATGCTTCGCGCGGCGCCTCGCCCTGCACCAAAACCGGAAACGGCGGATTGGGAAATCGCGCGCGCAACGCCGCCTCTCCTTCGGCCAATGCTCGATAACTGGTGTACAAGAGAAATGCACGGCCGCCGCTTGCTTCGAGCAAGGGTGCGCATGCCGCCATGAACTTGACTGCGAATGAGGGATGCTGAGGGTCGGGCAGATCACGCGGGAGATAGATGCGGGCTTGGTTTGGATAATCGAACGGGCTCTCGATGTGCACGGTGCGCGCCTCGGGCAGGCCGATACGGGCAGCGAAATGGCCGAAGTCAGCGCCAATGGCCAAGGTGGCCGAGGTAAATACCCAGGCGCACGGACGCGCCTCGACATAGCCCCGCAGACGATCCGCAATCTCGAATGGCGTGAAGTGCAGCGACAAGCCCGCGGCGGTAGCTTCCATCCACTTGAGGCCGGCATCCTCCGGCACGGCAATGAGAGTCCCCAATGCCTGTTGCATGCCGAGCGCCCGACGAGCGCAGTTTGCCGTCCCGGGTCCGGCTCCCAAGCCCTCCAACACGCGTCCGAGATCAGCGAGCGCCGTCTCAAGTTCCTTGAGCGCGTCGGTGAACGCTTCGGAGAGGTGGGGCCATTCATACCGGCCCGCTCCACCGGGTACCCGCGCACGCAAGTCATCGAGACGCGCCTGAACGATGGCAAGCTCACCCGCAAGCGGCGGCGCCCGGAGCGACGCCGCGTCGAGTTCCGCATTCACATCGCGCAGCAGGAGCTGCAATTGTCGCACCGACCATGTTTGTCCGAAGAACTGTGCAGCGATGTCGGGAACCTGATGCGCTTCGTCCAGGATGACGGCCTCGGCCCCCGGTAATAAATCACCAAAACCTTCATCCTTCAAGGCGAGATCTGCGAGCAGCAGGTGATGATTGACCACGACCACGTCTGCGGCCTGAGCCGCGCGGCGGGCGTCAACCACGTGACAACGCCCGAACTTGGGACAATCCTGCCCCAGACAATTCTCTCGCGTCGAAGTGACCATGGGCCACAGCGGCGATTGCTCGGGCATATCGTTGAGTTCCGCAAGGTCGCCGGTAAGCGTCGTCCCCGCCCAGCGCGACACGCGTGCCAGCAGCCGCTCGGAGTCGCCCGGATAGCCGAGCAGCGAGGGCTGCTGCATCGTCAATTCGAGCCGGTGGCGACACAGGTAATTTGCGCGTCCCTTGAGGAGCGCCACCTTGACGGGCAGACCGAGCGCTTTTCCGAGGAGCGGAATGTCCCGCCGGAACAACTGGTCTTGCAGAGTCCGGGTTCCCGTGGAAATGATCACGCTTCGGCCCGAGAGCAACGCGGGGACGAGGTAGGCGAAGGTCTTCCCTGTGCCCGTCCCTGCCTCTACGATCAGAGGCTCACCCAACGCCACCGCACGCCCGACTGCGGCCGCCATGGCTGCCTGTTCCGGCCGAAAAGCATAGCCGGGCAGCATCCGCGCCAGCGGGCCGGCAGCGCCAAAGACATCTTTATAGTCAGTATCGATGATCCAAGATTACGACGTTTAGCGGACAACTGCGCGAAACCGCGCGAATGCGACCGATTTGGACTTGAGGCTGTGTTTGAATATCCACCGGATATCGGTGTAATCGTCGGCGGTGGCCAATCTTGCCTTGTTGTCTGTGCCGATTATCCGGAGGTTCTCAGGAGCGTCGAAGATGCGCCCGCCATCGACTGAGTAGCGCACGTCCACTCCGGGACCGGTGGCGGAATCGGCCACATAGCGCATGTGAGCGGGTACAGGATTACTGATCGTGGGCGATCGCACCGTCGCCTTCCCGGAGTTGCGAATCTCGAGCGTATAAATCACCTCGTCGCCGGGCACCACTTGGGTAGCGGGAACCAAATGCCGCACCGGCCGGCCCTGTTGCATGGCACGGGTTTCCACCTCCGCAATGGTTCTGATCTCGAGGTTACCCAAGGTGGCTTGACCAGTCGCCAAGAGCGGCATCATGCCCACCCACACGAACAACGCAAGGCGTCCCATTATGTCCATCGTCTCCGTTCGACAATCCTCAATTAACGTTTTCGAATCAATGATATACGACGCGCTGCCAGGAGGACGCATTATGTTCGATAGCCTCTGTGCGAAGCGATCCCCAGCGCCGACACGCGAAGTTGGCGAGCGCTTTCGCCATCTGTCATTCTCGCCAGCCCATTCGGGTCCCTTAGAGGATTTTATGGCCACTGCAATCCACCATGTCGCCTCGCTTGCATCCCTGAATCGTAACGTAGCAAGTTGGGTCGACGAGGTGGCGCGGCTGACCAAGCCTGCGAAGATTCATTGGTGCGATGGCAGCGAGGCAGAGTTCAAGCGGTTGCAGCAGGAACTGGTGGCGAGGGAGGAGTTGCTGCCGTTGAATCAGGAAAGCTTCCCCGGCTGCTACCTGTATCGATCCGATCCGTCGGATGTGGCCCGGGTGGAACATCTGACTTTTGTTTGCACCGAAAACCGCGAAGATGCGGGTCCGAACAACCTTTGGCTTTCCCCCCGGGAAGCGCACGCGAAAATGGATGCGCTGTTCGAAGGGTGCATGCGGGGGCGCACGCTCTACGTTGTCCCGTACTGTATGGGACCGATCGATTCCCCGTTCGCCCGATGCGGGGTGGAAATCACCGACAGTGCCTACGTCGTCATCAACATGAAGCTGATGACCCGCATGGGTCAGGCGGCCCTCGAGCGCATCAGCCGGGACGGCACTTTCGTCAAGGGCCTGCACTCGACCGGCGATTTGAATCCGGAACGGCGCTTCATCATGCATTTCCCGGAAGAATTATCGATCAAGAGCTTCGGCTCCGGCTATGGCGGCAACGCCCTTCTGGGCAAGAAATGCCATGCGTTGCGCATCGCGAGCTGGCAGGCGCGCTCGGAAGGCTGGCTTGCGGAACACATGCTCATCGTCGGAATCGAGAGCCCGCAGGGCGACATTCATTATCTGGCATGCGCATTCCCCTCCGCCTGCGGCAAGACCAACCTGGCCATGCTGGTCCCGCCGGACAGCTACGAAGGCTGGAAGGTGTGGACACTCGGCGATGACATTGCATGGCTGCATCCGGGTGAGGATGGCAGGCTGTACGCAATCAATCCGGAATCGGGATACTTCGGCGTCGTGCCGGGAACCAATCCGAAAACCAACCGCAATGCCTACGAAACCATCCGCCGCGATACGATCTTCACGAACGTGGCATTGACCGCGGACAACACGCCCTGGTGGGAGGGACTCGCCGAGGGAACTCCGGTCACCGATTGGCAGGGGCGGCCCTATGATGCCGTCAACGGTCCCGCCGCCCAGCCCAATTCCCGTTTCACGGTTGCGGCGAAACAAAATCCGAGTTACTCCAAGTTGGCGGATGCACCTGGTGGGGTGCCCATCTCCGCGGTGGTGTTCGGCGGTCGACGGCGGACTCTCGCACCGCTGGTGTACCAAGCCCGCAACTGGCAGCACGGCGTGCTGATCGGTGCGAGCGTGGCATCTGAAACCACGGCGGCCATCACGGGAACCGTGGGAGTTCTGCGCCGTGATCCCATGGCCATGAAGCCCTTCGCCGGCTATAACTTCGGAGATTACTGGCATCACTGGCTGGCAGTGGGTTCCTCGCTCACGTCGCCGCCCGCGATCTTTCACGTCAATTGGTTCCGCCAGGACGAATCCGGCAAGTTTTTGTGGCCCGGCTTCGGCGAGAATCTGCGGGTACTTCGCTGGATCATCGATCGCTGCGCGGGCCGTGCAACCGCCCATGCGACGCCGATCGGCGATTTGCCCCTCCTTGAGGACTTGGATACGCGGGGAATGGCCTTGGCGCCGGGCGCCATCGAGCAGTTGCTGACCGTGGACCGGGCGGAGTGGCGCAGAGAATTCCAGGGAATCAACGACTATTTGAAAGAATTTGGCGACCGCGTACCGTTGGCTCTGTATGCCGAACTGGAAGAGGCGCTCCATAGGGTGGGCGCCTGACGGTCACTCCTCGCAGATATACCGAATCACCTGCGACGAATTGCTGTCCGGAGCCTTGCCGAGTCCGATGAGACCTTCGCCGCGGATTTGCATCGAATCGCGACGCACGAACGACTCCTCGCCGTCCTTGCCGATGACGAATGTGCCGTTCGTGCTTTGATCGACCAACATGAACTTGCTGCGGGTGACCTCGACCCGGGCATGCAGGCGCGAGATCAGGTTCCCTTTGATCACGAGGTCGTTCTCCTCGGCCCTTCCCATGGTGATGCTGGCGTGCCCGTCTTCCACCAGCACCTCCTGGCCCTGGTAGCGCAAGCGAAGACGATGTGCCTTGTTCGGCCGGTCGTACGAGGTGATCGCAATCGCGGGCACCATGCTGGTGATGTCATCGGTCTGCCAGAGGACCTCGAAGAGAGCCACTTCGCTGCTGCGTCCCTTCAGCGTCGCAATGTCAATCTGGCGTACCGACGCGCGCCACTCACTCGACAGCCGTTCTACCATGGTCGCGGTCGTGATGATCTGACCGGCCTTGGCCTGGCTGGTCATGCGGTTTGCCGTGTGAACGGCCGAGCCGAAGATGTCACGGTTCTCGAGTACCACCGGTCCGAAGTTGCAGCCGATGCGAATCGCGACGGTTTGTTCGTCCACTTTCAGCGCGGGATGCAAAACGATTTGTTTCTGCATCTGGGCGGCGGCATTCAAGGCATCGTCGGCGGTCGGAAAAGTCGCCATGATCTCATCGCCCATGGTTTTGATGACACTGCCATGATTCTGGTCGGTGGCAGCGCGCATCACGTCGATACAAATCCCCACCATGTCGCGCGCGCGCAGATCGCCAAGCAATTCGTACAACTTGGTGCTGCCGACCACATCGGCAAAAACGATCGCGACTTCGATTTCTTTTCCCATAACGGAAACCAAATTATACTTAACCCGACCGCCGGCGTTTCGGCCGTTTACGCGGCCAGCCCCTCATCCAGGATGGGAAACCCCAAAACGAGCGTTTCCGCGGCCGCTTCCGGCCGGCCGGCAATCTCCGACAGGAATCGCCGCCAGGCCCGAGCCCCCTCCCGCCCGGCCAGCAGCCCCTGCATGTGACGCGTAATCGAATGCAATCGGACTCCACCACTCCTCGCATGGCGCGCATAGACCATCATGGCCGAAACGATGTCACGCGGAGACGGTGTGCGCCACGCCGGGTTGGCGAAGATCGCCTCCAGCTCACCGAGCAATGCCGGCCGGTGGTAAACCGCACGTCCCAGCATAACACCGTCAAGGCCGGCATCGAGTTGGGCTCGAATCGCGGCGGGATCACTGAGACCTCCATTGATGACGATGGGCAAGCCGGGGTGCTCGCGCTTCAATCGGTGCACATAGTCGTACTTGAGCGGCGGGATCTCACGATTCTCCTTCGGCGATAGACCACCGAGAATGGCGGCCCGCGCATGCACGATCACGGCATCGACGCCTGCCTCTCTGACGGCACCGACGAATGCGGCGAAGAACTCATAATCATCTCGCGCATCGATGCCGATCCGGCATTTCACCGTCACGGGTACTGTCACTGCATCGCGCATGCGCCTCACGCAATCGGCAACTATCCCCGGCGTTTGCATCAGACAGGCCCCAAATGCTCCGCTTTTGACCCGGTCGCTGGGACAGCCGGCATTGAGATTGATCTCCGCATAGCCCGCGGCGGCACCGATACGGGCGGCCGCAGCGAGCTCCACCGGATCGGACCCCCCGAGCTGCAGCGCCACGGGGTGTTCGCTGGCGTCATGCTGCAGAAGCCGCGCGGCGTCGCCGCGGACAATGGCGGCCGCAACGATCATCTCGGTGTACAGCAAGGCACTGGGGGAGAAAAGCCGGTGCAAGTAACGGCAATGGCGATCGGTCCAATCCATCATCGGCGCGACGCAGAGGGTTCTATCCACTGAATTCATAAGGTTAACGTTTATCCGTCCCGGGGATCCGGGGTCAACGCCAGCACTTCCTCGACAGTCGTCAGCCCCGAAGCAATCTTCTCGGCGGCCGCATGGCGAAGTGGCCGCATACCGGCCCGGACCGCGAGCTCGCGCAGGCTGACCAGATCGGGATTTTCGGCGATTGCGGCTTTCAGGCCAGGGCCGAGCGGCATGAGCTCGTAGACGCCACTGCGACCGCGGTAGCCGGTCTGTCGACACTCGAGGCAGCCCACCGCCTTCTGCACCGTCCCGGGCATGGCACTGTCTGCGCCGACACCCAGCTGATCCCAATAGTCCCGGGTCATGGGTTTGGGTCCCTTGCAATCGGGACACAGAGTGCGCACCAGCCGCTGGGCCAGCACCCCGATGAGAGTGGCGCGAATCAAATAGGCAGGAACACCCAACTCCAACAGCCGGGTCACCGCCGAGGGCGAGTCATTCGTATGCAGGGTCGACAGCACCAGATGGCCGGTCAGCGCCGCCTGTACTGCCACGTCGGCGGTTTCGCGATCGCGAATCTCGCCGATCATGATGATGTCCGGATCCTGCCGCAGCAATGCTCGCACGCCGTCGGCAAAGGTGAGATCGATGTTGGCCTGTACCTGCATCTGATTGAAACTGCCGTCGACCATCTCGATGGGATCCTCGATGGTGCAGACATTCACCTCGGCCGTGGCCAGTTCCTTCAACGATGCATAGAGCGTGGTCGTCTTGCCGGATCCGGTGGGACCCGTGACCAACACGATGCCATGAGGTTGCGCGATCATCCCACGCCAGGTCAACGCCTCGGAATCGGTGAACCCCAGGCGGCTGAAATCATGCACCAGCACATCCGGATTGAAGATGCGCATCACCAGCTTCTCGCCAAAGGCGGTGGGCAATGCCGAGACGCGGAGTTCTATTTCCTTGCCATCGGGCGAGCGGGTCCGAATTCGCCCGTCCTGCGGTCGCCTGCGCTCAGCCACATCCAATCGGCTCAAAATTTTAACCCTGCTTGTCACCGCCGGCATCACCGGCGCGGGCAATTGATAAACGTCGTGCAATATACCGTCGATCCGAAAACGCACGTTGCCGGTTTCGCGGCGGGGTTCGAGATGGATGTCGCTCGCCCGGGAGTCGAACGCATACTGCAACAGCCAGTCGACGATGGCGACGACGTGCTGATCCTCTGCGGACAGCTTTCCTGCGCGGCTGAGTTCGGTGAGCTGTTCGAGGTTTCGCAGCTCGGTGGGCGCCAGTCGGCGGCGCTCCTGACCCGTGATCTTGACCGACCGGGCTATCGCATAAAATTCGACCAGATAGCGGTCGATGTCCACGGGATTGGCGAGGACGCGCTTGATCGGCACTTTGAGCACCGGCTCGAGTTCGAGCATCCATTGCGTGTCGAAGGGATCCTTTACCGCAAAGACGACACCCGTCGGCCCGTTTTGGATGGGCAGAATGCCGATTCGCGAAGCATACGCGTACGAGACCACCTCGGTCATTGACGCGACCTCGAGCTTGAGCGGGTCGATCCGGGCGTATGCGAGACGGGTTCGGTGCGCCAGCCATTGGACCAACGCTTCAATCGACAGCTTACGTCCCGGTGTGCGCCTGTCGGCCCACTCCTGCGCTGCAGCGATCACCAAGGGATGCTGCTGAGTACCATCTTTGCCCTTCGGCGGCTCGATCACTTCGCGTGCCGCCGCTGAGGTAATCAAATCACCCCGAACCATCTCCTCGAGCAGCCAACTCAAACTGAGTCGTCCGGGATCGGCATGGACACGCAACCGCGTCGACGATGCAGCTTTGGTCATCTACCAACGTTAGACGTCAGTCCCGATCATTGCAAGGCGGAGTGGTGCCATCGCGACATAGTACCGGTCCCCCACTCTGCTCGACCACTCCCGGGCTGTCGTCATGCGGGAGCCGGCTGCCTGCAACGCAGCCCGCCAGCATCCAACCCGCAACTACGCAACTCATGATTCTCATGATCCTCATTGCTTCACTCCGTGGCTGACGCCACTCGAACTTGCCGTGTGCCCGTCCATGCGCCGAGTGTGACTCACATCGACCACGCGTACGAAGACCCCAACGTCGTGACCTTCTGCGAGCGCCGTCCTACAAAGCGGCCCCTCATACAGTACCGTGGCGCTTCGAACACTGGATTTACCGACCAGACACCGCCGCGTAAAGTTGGATGATGGAACGCAAATTTTTTGGGCATAAGGCATTCAAGGGGCGCGGCGCGTTATCCAACCCGGCTGCTCGCTTCGATGCATTGACACTCGAGGCAGTCGCCGATGATTGGTACCAGGAAGAGGTCGCCGAGGGCCTTGCCGAAACCGTGCTTCCGGATCGTGCGCGCGGTGTCATCACCACGAATAATTCGCCGGACGTGGGATTCGACCGATCCATCAATCCCTACCGGGGCTGCAGTCACGCGTGCATCTACTGTTTCGCCAGGCCGAGCCATGCCTATCTCGGCCTCTCACCCGGATTGGATTTCGAGACGAAGTTGTTCTACAAGGCGAACGCGGCGGAGTTGCTCCGAACCGAGTTGTCCAAACCGGGTTACGTCTGCAAACCGATCGCGCTGGGCATCAACACCGATGCCTATCAACCCTTGGAGCGACGTTTGATGGTAACCCGCAGCATTCTCGAAGTGCTGACCGCCTGCCGCCACCCGCTTACCATCGTCACCAAGAGTGCCCTGATTGTTCGCGACCTGGAGCTGCTGAAAACCCTGGCCGCCGACGGCTTGATTTCCGTGATGCTCAGCATCACCTCCCTCGACGACCACATCAAGCGCTCACTCGAGCCGCGCGCAGCCTCCGCCGCGGCGAGGTTGCGGGTGATCGAACAACTCGCCTCAGCCGGCGTACCGGTCGGCGTCATGGTGGCACCCGTGATTCCCGCGATCACCGATCACGAAATGGAGATGATCCTGCGTGCGGCACACGGCGCGGGTGCGACGTGCGCGAGCTATGTCCTTCTCAGGTTGCCGCATGAAGTCGGCACGCTCTTTCGCGAATGGCTCCGCGAGCACTACCCCGCGCGCGCCACACATGTCATGTCATTGATCCAGCAATCACGCGGCGGCAGGGACTACGACGCGACCTTTGGCACGCGCATGCGCGGGACCGGAGCTTACGCAGATCTGTTGCATGCGCGCTTCGAACTGGAGCGCCGCAAACTCGAGCTTGGCTCCGCTCGCGAGCGCCATGTGTTGAACACGAGTCTGTTCCGTCGGCCGGCCGCGGACGGGCAAATGGCATTGGATCTTTGACGTAGGACGGCGCGCACGACTTGGCGGGGAAAACCCCGACTTTCCGCTCATTGCGCTCTGCGACATGATATTTGGCCATTGCCGTCGCCTTGGTCAGACGGTTATGAGGAGTTTTACAATGAAAATGGTATCGAGCATTGCGGTGATTGCCTGCCTTCTGTCCGGCTGCATCAGCAGCAGCAGTCCGCCCGCCCCGCAGAAGAACACGACGGTCATCGTGCCGCAAGGCGGGAACGCGGTGTGTCAGGACGGCTCACAGCCGCCCTGCAAGTAGTTACCGAAATCGGTCGAGCCGGCGAGCCTGTTTCCACAATTGCCCGGCGAAAATGACCCCCCGGCTTCTGATGGGAAGGCCGGCTTGGCTCAGTACCTCGGCGGCCCAGGTGTTGCAAGTATGGACAGCCGAGTAACGGGGAACCGCAGCGTAATACTCGCTTCCCGGATAGGGCCCGGGATCCGCCAGCGGCGGCGGTGCCCCAGTCGTTGCGGAAGGGGTCAAGGACTTCCAAACGAAGTCCTGCGCTGCGCGTTCTTGACTGTCTGTTACTTTGAGGGCGATGACGTGCGCCTGGCCGAACGCGGCACCCGGGGTCGCCGCGAGCCCGGTCGCCAGAATCAACCCCCTTCCGGGCCACAGTGCGCCCCACATCGCCGGCAGGCCGTGCCGCCTTGCGATCAAGTACTGTCGATCACCGAAGCCGACCAGCAAGTATGCCAACCCGGGCAATGGAGCCTCGAGTCCCGAGAGCGGCGGCACCAATTGATCTGCGGCGAAGCCGATGTCGACATGCCAACCCCGGCGTACGACATAGATGATGTCATCAGCCGACGCCCGGTCGGTGAGCCCGACGATGCTGATCATCAAGGCCAGCAGCGAGACGAGGAGTTGCTTGCCGTGGCCCCGGACATGCCTACAATGACAGCTGCGCAAGGCACACCTTGAAGTAAAAAGGATACCGCGGATTACCATGAATCGAGTGGGAAACAGGACTTTTGCTGATCTCAATATCGGTCGAGTCCTACAGCGCTCCGCGCGTGCGTTGCCTTGTCCCGTCCCTCCAAGCGCCTAGTCTAACGGGTAAGGTGACCACTTCGGGAGCAATCAGTGGGTGTGAAACTTGAGAATCCCCTCGAGACTCTACAGGGAGGGACTGTGATGGCGCAGACTCCGGACAAACCGATGAGCGATGGATCGGCGGCGGCATCCGGTCTGCTCAATCATATTCAAAGCGCCATGGAGCATCAAAAGGCGATCCTGGCGCGAGAACTGCATGATGAGCTCGGTGGCCTGCTCGTCGGTGCCGTCATGGATCTGGCATGGGCGGAGCAGCACCTGTCGGCGCCGCCGGCCGAGTTGAAATCGAAGCTGACGCGGGCGCGCCAAACTCTGTCCGCGGCCATCGATCTGAAGCGAAAATTGATCGAGGATTTGCGTCCCACCTTGCTCGACAATGTCGGGCTGTTCGCAGCGCTTCGCTGGCATGTCCAATCGGCATGCACCCGGGCCGGATTTACCTGCACCATCCGGGTACCGGAGGAAGAGCGACGCTTCCTGCCCAACATTCCGATCGCCCTGTTTCGCATCGTCCAGGAAGCGCTCGCCGTGATCGTTGCGCGCAAGCCCGTGTCGGCCGCGGATTTCAGCGTATCCATCGACCGCCGCAGCATCAGCATCCACCTCACCAGTTCGTCGAGCGCTCCGCCTTCACCCGATGGGGGGCAGGGCGCGGAGGCGCATTTCTTGGCTGCAATCGAGCAACGCGTCGCCTCGCTCGACGGTGAATTCAAGTGGCACTATCTGCCCGCCGGAGGCACCGAGATTTCCGCCCGGTTCCCGCTCGTGACGACGATGCCGCCGAACTGATCGGCGGTTTGCGGCCTGCCGTTTCTCCTACGGAAACTCTGGCAGCGCGGCGACAGCGGTGGAGCCGCTGCCCCGCGTTACACTCCTCGCGTCTCATCGAGGAGTTCCAGTGGCAGCGGTGTTGAGAGCATTTTTTGGTTATCTGTTGCTGGTCTTGATCGTGCGCGTCGTCGGCCGACGCCCCGGCAAACAACTGACCCCGTTCGAGTTCGTCCTCGTTTTTTTCATCGGTGGACTGGCGCTCACCGCAATCGTCGGAGACGAGCGATCGTTCACCAACGCGGTCTGCCAGATCGTGGCCATTGCCCTGGCGCATTACGTCTTGAGTTGGGCCCGTTCAAAATCTTCGCGGGTGGCGCGGCTCGTCGATGGCACGCCCCTCATTCTGCTCGAGCATGGCCGATGGCGGACGAGAACATTGGAAAAAATGCGCATCGCCGACGATGATGTGATGGCAAACGCGCGCGACCGCGGTCTTCGATCCTTCGACGATATCGAGACGGCGGTTTTGGAACGTAACGGCGACATCAGCGTGATCCCCAGCGGAAAGCGTTGAAACGGCCGTGACCAATCCTTTCACCAAGCCGGTTGAGGACACCGTTGCCAGGGTCGATCACGAAGTGGCGGTCGGCGAGGATTTGCGCTTCCAACGTTCGTGGTGGCGGTTCGAAAAGGGAGTGTGGGTCTTTTTCGTGCTGGTGATCGCTTTGGACCTGGCCGGCGTATTCGGGCGCGGGCCGCTCGCCAAAGCCGAACTGCAGAGTTCGGACAGGGCCGTCGGCATTCGTTATGAACGGATCGAACGCTCCGGGACCCCTTCCATGCTGACGATCGAACTGGGCCCGAAGGCCATGGTCGACGGCGCAACCCATCTGTTCGTCAGCGACAACGTCGTCGGATCTCTGGGTGCGAGGCGTGTCATCCCCGAACCCTCATCGACCGAGATAGGCCATGGCGGCCTCACGTATACCTTCCCGGCAAGCCGACCGCCGGCATCGATCCGCTTGGAACTTGAACCCGCCGATGCGGGAGTCTTTTCGTTTGAGATCGCGGTTCCGGGCGTCGACGCCCTGCGCGCCAAGATTTTGGTAATGCCCTGAAGCCAAGCATCATGTCGACCATCGTGCACGCCATCATCGGCTACTTCGTATTGCTGTTCACGGTCCGGGTATTGGCACGCCGTCCCGGTGGCCAGCTGACCCTGTTCGAGTTCGTGATCATTTTCCTGATCGGCGGGGTCGCCATCGCGGCGACGGTCGGTGAGGATCACTCGATGACCAATTGCGGTACCGGCATCCTGGCGGTCGGACTGATGCATCGCCTCGTCTCGTGGCTCAAAGAGCGGTCCGAACGGTTCGCGGTGATCGTCGATGGGACACCCTTGGTGCTGCTGAAGCAAGGTGAATGGCAGCTCGAGACGATGCGTGGCATGCGCATCGATCCCGAGGACGTCATGGCGGCCGCACGATCGAAGTCGGTGAACTCCATCTTTGAGGTCAAGTACGCCATCCTCGAACGTAACGGTACGATCAGCATCATCACGCATGAACACTGACAGCGCCAGCCGTACTATAGAAACCGACGTACCTGCGAGGCTGGATCGCCTCCCCTGGTCGCGCTGGCACCTGCGCATCATCACCGCGCTGGGCACGTCCTGGCTGCTCGACGGTCTCGAGGTCACGCTGGTCGGATCCCTGTCGGGAGTGCTCGAGAGCAAGCATGGCCTGTCACTGACGGATCAACAGGTGACCGCCGCCGCCACCGTCTACCTCGCCGGCGCGGTCGCCGGGGCGCTGTTTTTCGGCCGGTTGACCGACCGTTTCGGGCGTAAGAAGTTGTTCCTCATCACACTCGCAACCTATTCGCTCGCAACCATCGGCACTGCACTGTCCGGAAGCCGCGCAGCTTTTTCAGTCTGCCGGTTCTTCACCGGGCTGGGGATCGGCGGCGAATATGCCGCGATCAACTCGGCTGTGGACGAACTCATTCCGGGCAAGGTGCGGGGCACAGTCGATCTGTTCGTCAACGCGACGTTCTGGGTCGGTGCCTCGATCGGCTCTCTCGCGGCGGTTTTTCTGCTGAGCAGTCTCGGGCCGCCCCCGGAGCTCGGATGGCGGCTCGCCTTCGGTATCGGCGGAGCGCTCGGATTCGGGGTGCTGCTGATGCGGCTTGCGGTGCCGGAGAGTCCGCGCTGGCTCATGCTGCGAGGGCGCGAAAAGGAGGCCGCAAAGGTGGTCTCGGACATCGAATCGAGGGTCGTTCGCGGCGCAGCTGCACTCCCTCGGGTGAAAGATCCCCCGCTCAAGCTGAAGACTCGAAACCACACTCCCTGGGCCGAGATTTTCAAGAACATGACCGGCGAGAACCGCATGCGTTCTGTTCTGGGTCTCGTGTTGATGATCGCTCAGGCGTTTTTCTTCAACGCCGTTTTCTTCACCTTCGCGCTGGTGGCCAAGCAATTCTTTCACTTGAACGATGCCGATCTGCCGAAACAGCTGCTGCCTTTTGCGATAGGCAGCTTTCTGGGGCCCATGCTGCTCGGCTCCTTGTTCGATAAATTGGGCCGCAAGACCATGATAACCGCCACCTATGGAGCGGCTGGTGCGATCCTCTTGGTCGTCTCCGGTCTGTTCGGTTGGGGTTCTCTGGGTTTGCACGGGCTGTCGATTTGCTTCAGCATCATCTTCTTCGTTGCTTCATCGGCCGCGAGCGCTGCCTACCTCACGGTCAGCGAGATCTTTCCGCTCGAGATCCGCGCCTTTGCGATTGCCATTTTCTATGCCATCGGCACCCTGTTTGGTGGGGTGGGCGCACCCATACTGTTCGGAACACTGATCGCAAGCGGGTCGAGAAGGGAGGTTGCTTGCGGCTACCTGCTCGGCGCAATACTGATGCTGGCGGGCGCGTTGTGCGAAAAATTGATCGGCGTCGAAGCCGCAGGTCAATCTCTCGAATCGGTTTCAAAGCCGCTGCAAAGTGCGGATTAGGAAAACGCCAGGCTGGTGACGCGCTGCCTCAGCATCCGCAGATATCGCCGATGCCACCGGTTGGCGGCCCGGGCCTCGGTCCAGTCGATCATGCTGTCGTTCAGATCGTAGTGGCCCCGCTGAGCGTCGGGCACATCGTCGTTCTCGACCGACCGGATGAAATCCGGCAGCCGGCGATAAAACTCCGCCGACCGATAGGGGGGATGCAGCGACCACATGCCGGGTCGCTTGCCGAGCATGTCGATTCGGTAATAACCCTTGTTGTGCAGCGTCTTCGAGATCAAAGCCTCCGCTTCGATCACCTCCGGCTCATGGCCCAACAAGCGCGACTTGAACCTCTGTTTGGCGCTTGCCCGGACCCATGTGAAGGCGCCGAGCTTTGACTTGAATTTGTTGAGGTCCGTGAAAAAAGCCCGCGAGCTCAGATAACCGCGGCGATAGGCAAAGCGCAGGGCCGCGGACTCATCAGAGGGTCCGCCGCCTGCCTCGGCCTCGTGCCCGAATACTTTCCCATCGGAGCGCGGCGGTCCGGGAAACGGCGCGATCATGAGAACGTCCGGCTGCTGATCGAGCGTGGCGATGGCTTCACTGATCCAGGACTTGCTGCCGCCGCCAAACAACATGTCACCATCGAAGTGAATGATGTACTGCGCCCGGGTTGCGTGGAGACCGAAGAAAAAAGAGTGAAAATAACCGCCGTCCCAGGCCTTCGCCGGAATCATTTTGCGATCGAAGAAGTATTCGGCTACTTCACGACGAGCCGCCTCGGAATAATCGACATCGACTGACTCGAGCGCGGGGTAGACTCGCCGCGCCTCCGTGACCACCTGCCGCAGCTTTTGCAAATTCTCTTCATAATTGCCGGCCCGATACCGGCCTGACCTGGCCTGATGCGTGTCGATGGTCACGACGATGCGTTCGACGGAGGGTCCCCAAACCCGGATATGGTGCGGCAGCAATTCCTGAAAGTGCCGCACGTCCCCGGGATAAGTGCTGATTTGTGCAACGATGCCCTGCTTAGACGCCATATCGTAGAGCCCCCGGCGGCTTCAAGAACATGTGGTGCTTGAAGGATTTGTGATGGAAAGATCGTAGCATGTGGTGCTTTTCAGTTCCTCAGGTGAGGAAACTCGCTCGTCGGGCGCGGCGCCGCAATGTGGAACCCTTGGGCAAAACCGACACCCAGGCGGCCGAGTTCCCGCATGACCTCGGTGGATTCCACCCGTTCGGCGATCGTTTGAATCGACATGGCCTTGCCCACCTGACTGATGGCCTCGACCATGCTTCGATCAATGGGATCACGGGTCACGTTTTCGATGAACTGGCCGTCTATCTTCAGATAATCGACCGGCAGCGTCTTCAGATACATGAACGAAGAAAGTCCGCTGCCGAAGTCGTCGAGCGCAAACTGGCAACCGCGCGTCTTGAGCTCACGCATGAAATACACGACGTTGCTCAAATTGGAGATCGCCGCCGTTTCGGTGATCTCGAAACAGATGGCTCCCGGTGCAAGCTCGCTCGCAGTGAGCTCCGCGATCAGGTAGTCGAGGAATCTCTCATCGTTCAATGAGGTCCCGGAGAGATTGACCGCGACCGTGTAGGGAGGGATCCCGCTGCCGCCGCGATGCACCACGGTGTCGAGCGCCCGGCGCACCACCCACCGATCGATGGACGGCATGACGTTGTAGCGCTCCGCGGCGGGAATGAACTCGGCGGGTTCGATCAGGCACTTGGATTCGTCGCGAAGCCGCAATACCAGCTCATAATGCCTGGGTGCGGAGGATTTTCCTTCAATCGGCACGATGGGCTGGTAAAAGAGCTCGAAGCGTCCTTCGTCGCAGGCGCGGGTCAGCCGGGCCACCCACTGCATCTCACGATGGCGTTCGGGCACGTTGTCGGGCTTGTAGAGCTGCACACGATTCCGACCCTGGTCCTTGGCGGCATAGCAGGCGACATCGGCGGCACTCATGACCGTCGCGACCGCGGACATCTCCCGGGTGATTTCAACGATTCCGATGCTGACACCGATCGCCAATGAACCGTCCTGCCACAGGAACCGGTAGTCGCGGATGGCCTGGCACAGCGTCTCCGCCAGCCGCATCGCCTGATCGACCGTGCAGTCCTGAAGCAGAATGCCGAACTCATCGCCGCCCAACCGGGCCAGCGAGTCGCCGACACGCATCCGGGATTGCAATACGCCGGTGACCTGCTTCAACAGCTGATCGCCGGCCGGATGACCGCAGGTGTCGTTCACCAGCTTGAACTGATCCAGGTCGAGGTAGAGCAGGGCATGGCGCGCATCCTTGGCTCCGCGCACGCCTTCGACGGCGGCGGTGAGACGATTTTCGAATTCTCGACGATTGATGAGACCCGTCAACGCGTCATGGCTGGCCTGATAGTGGAGCGCACGATGCAGGCGGCGCTCCTTGCTCACGTTGTGAAACACCATGACCGCACCGATCAGGTTGCCGGCCCGATCACGGATCGGTGCCGCGGAGTCTTGAATGGCGACTTCCTGACCGTGGCGATTGACCAGCACGGTGTGCCCCGCAAGTTCGACCACCTCCCCCTTTCGCAGGCAACGCATGACGGGATTCTCGCTGGTCACGCGGCTCACTTCGTCGATCAACGTGAGCACGTCGCCGATCAGACGGCCCTGCGCCTCGTGGTTTTCCCACCCTGTCAATTTTTCCGCGACCGGGTTCAAATAGTCGATCCGTCCGTCGAAATCGGTGGTGATGACGGCATCGCCGATCGACTGCAGCGTGACCTGAGCCCGCTCCTTCGCTTGAAAGACCGCGGTTTCGGCTTTTTTCCGCTCGGTGATGTCGGTGATCGTTCCCTCATAGCCGCAAATACGGCCCTGCTTGTCGCGAACCACGCGGCCGTTGTCGACCACCACCAGCATCGAACCGTCGCGCCGCCTCAAAACGTACTCGACGTCGCGAATCTCGCCCGCCGACTCCAACCTCTGGACGTAGCCGTCTCGATCGTTCGGATACCAGTACAGGGTCCCCGCGGGGATGCGTGAAAACTCCTCTGCCGAGTCGTACCCGAGCATCCGCACGAAGGCCGCGTTTACCATGAGAAATCGGCCATCGCGGGTGGTGCGGTAAACGCCTTCCACGACGCTGTCGAAGAGGGTGCGAAACTTCGATTCGCTCTCTCGCAATGCATCCTCGGCACAGCGCCGCTCGACGGCGATGCCGGCGATCTGCGCCATGCGGGTATGAAGGTCCTGGTCGCGCGCCGCCGGCAAACCTGCCCGCACCTGATACACCGTAAAAGTGCCGACAATGCTGCCGTCGGACGTGACGATCGGTGCCGACCAGGCGGCCCTTAGGGCGGCAATCCTGGCGGCCTCACGGCGATATTCCCAGACGGGATCGATTTCGATGTCCGCGACCGCCACCGGCTTGCCGAGCAGAACCGCCGCCGCGCACGATCCGAAGCGCGGTGCGATCGGTGCATGATCCATCGCGGCAACGAACTCGCGCGGCAGACTCGGTGCAACTCCATGGCGAAGCACCCGGGCCTCGCTGTCGAGGAGGTTGATGGTGCAGAAGCATTCATCAGCCACCGTCTCGATCACCTCACAGATCGCCTCGAGGACCTCCACCAAGGGGGCGTTCGCCGCGATCTTTTCGAACACCCGGCGCTCGCCGCTGGCGATTGCCTCGGCGCGTTTGCGTTCGGTGATGTCCCTGATGCAGACGACATAGGACTCTCGCCGGTTCAAGCTCGCCTTGCTCACGACGATTTCGACCGCGACACGTGTCCCTCCCTTGGCCGCGCCCCAGGTTTGATGGGCTGCGAGGTCGACATGGGTGTCGTCGTCGATGGTGGCGCAGCGCTCGAGGAAATCGACGAGGCGGCCCCGTGATCGCGAAAGTACAGAATCGTGGTCGGCATCGCGCCGGCCAAAGATCGGAATGCCGATCCCGATGTCGGGGAGCAAGAAGTCCAGGGTGCGCCCATGCACTTCGGCCGCCGAATAGCCGAAGATCCGCTCGCCGGTCGGATTGAAGCTCTCGATGTGGCCGGTCTCGTCGACGGTGACGATGGCATCCTTCACGTGGTCGACGATGGCCTGCAGCTGAGCGGCGGTTTCGGCACGTATTTCGCGGGTGAGCGCGTGCGCTTCCTCCGACATGAGCTTCATCGAGAGCACCACACCGCGCCGCTCCTCGTCCAGGCGGTCATAGTGTTCGCTCAACGTCCGCAGCAATGCACCCAGGTCGATTTCACCATCTCGCCTCCGCGAAGCGGAGAGCTGCCGCTCGAGGATCTGGTTCAAATTCGTGGCGTTGGGCGATGGCTCGCTGCGAAGGACTGCCGCAAGATCGCGTGACACCTTATCTCCCGCCCTTGACGTAAATCGCGCAAGCTGCGCCTCAATCTACGATAGTAGGCAGATATAAAGACCGGGGCGTGACGCGGGTCTCGGATCGTCAATTTTCGATTGACTGCCCCGGCCGACCAAACCCCCTAGGAAGGCTGGTCCGCGGTTTCCCGCCCGGATCGCTTGCGCTCGTTTTCACGCAGATTGCGTTTGCGCAAACGGATGGAAGTCGGCGTCACCTCGATGAGTTCATCGTCGTCGATGAACTCCATGGCTTGCTCCAGGGAGAAACGGATTGGAGGAGTCAACACCACGTTCTCATCCTTGCCGGCGGCACGCATGTTCGTGAGCTTCTTTCCCTTGAGCGGATTCACCACGAGATCGTCTTCGCGGTTGTTGAGGCCGATGATCATTCCTTCATACACTTCCTCACCGGGCCCTATGCACAGACGGCCACGCTCCTGCAGGCTGAACAAGGAATACGCCAGCGCCACGCCCTGCCCGTTCGCAATCAACACGCCCTGTGGCCGTTGGCCCAATTCCCGCTGCACCACCGGACCATAATGATCGAATACATGATGGAGCAGCCCGGTGCCGCGGGTCATGGTTCGAAATTCGGTTTGAAAACCGATGAGCCCGCGCGATGGCACCATGTAGTCCAACCGTACCCGGCCGCGGCCGTCCGCCTGCATGTCCTTGAGGTCGGCGCCCCGGCTTCCCAGGGCGGACATGATGGAGCCCTGCGCATCACTGTCGGCGTCGACCGTCACCTGCTCGTACGGTTCGTGTGGGACACCGTCGATGTGCTTGATGACCACACGGGGACGCGAGACGGCCATTTCGTACCCTTCACGCCGCATGTTCTCGAGCAACACGCCGAGATGCAGTTCGCCGCGGCCAAAAACCACGAACTTGTCCGGATCGGCCGTAGGCTCCACGCGCAGCGCAACGTTATGGATGGACTCGCGATCGAGGCGCTCCCGTATCTGCCGGCTGGTGACGAACTTTCCTTCCCGCCCCAGGAAAGGCGACGTGTTGACCTCAAACGTCATGCTGATCGTCGGTTCATCGACGGTAAGGCTGGGCAGGGCCTCGACGTTCGCAGGATCGCACAGCGTGTCGGATACCTTCGGCTCGCTGATGCCCGCAAACGCGACGATGTCGCCGGCGAATGCGGATTCGACCTCGACCCGGGTCAGCCCATGAAACCCCAATACCTGGGTGATTTTCTCCGGCCGCGTCTTGCCTTCACGGTTGATGACCGTGACGGACATCCCCTTCTTGAGCGTTCCGCGCTTGATACGGCCGATGCCAATGGCGCCCACATAGCTGGAGTAATCGAGCAGCGTGACCTGCAGTTGCAGCGGACCGTCGGAATCGACGTCCGGCGGGGGGCAATGGGAGACGATGGTCTCGAACAGCGGCTGCATGTCACCGTCGCGCACCGAGGAGTCGAGACCGGCAAAGCCGCGCAGAGCGGACGCATACACCACCGGAAAATCCAATTGCTCGTCGGTCGCTCCGAGACGATCGAACAAGTCAAAAGTCTGATCGAGGACCCAGCCCGGACGCGCCTCGTCGCGGTCGATTTTGTTGATGACCACGATGGGCCGAAGACCGTGCTTGAAGGCTTTCTGTGTGACGAACCGGGTCTGCGGCATGGGACCGTCCACCGCATCGACCAACAGCAGGACACAGTCGACCATCGCGAGCACGCGCTCGACTTCGCCGCCGAAGTCGGCATGGCCGGGCGTGTCGACGATGTTGATCCGATAATCGCCCCAGGTGATCGCCGTGTTCTTGGCAAGAATGGTGATACCCCGCTCCCGCTCGAGCGCGTTCGAATCCATGACCCGTTCTTGCAGGTCCTTGCGGGCATCGAGGGTGCCGGATTGGCGCAGAAGTTGATCCACGAGCGTGGTCTTGCCATGGTCGACATGCGCGATGATGGCGATGTTGCGGAGTTGCTGAGTCACGATGAGGCCCCGGGGAAACCGAGCATTATAGAGTCATCCCGGCATGACCGCCGAAGTTTTCCCCAAACGGTGGTCAGTTCGATGCGGCGGCGACGATCAGGGGCACGGAAAACGTCCGCGTCTCGGTCACCTCGTCGTGGGTGAGCGTGAGATTGACACCCATGAGTTGCACCCCTTCAGCGGTCGGGGTGGTGGGGATCACGACCTTATACGCCTGGGCGGGATCGATCGCTGCCATGTCGACATCATTTCCGTCCGAAGGAAAATTCAGGCCCTCGGAGCCGCTCACGCGCAGCGTTGCCGAGCCGACCACCTGCGGCATGACGGCGATCACGATGGGCACGGGCTGCCCCACCACCGGTCTCGAGGGCACCTCGAATTTCAGCCCCACCGGCACGGTCGACTTGCCGACGGTGACCGCCTCGATCATGCCGGCCGTCAATTCCTCCGGCGTAGGCCCTTGCTTGACGGCCCGGGCCTTCTTCTCGAAATGCATGGGAGTTTGCTGCGGCGCGGAATCTCCATCGCATCCCGTCGACAACACCGCCGCACACAGCGGCAATAACAACCAGCGTCTCATGGGATCTATGATCACCTTTCCAGACCGCCAATCAACGTCACGGGTCACAACTCGAGATCCGGGCCCTCGACTGCGATCAATTGATCCCGCAATGCGTAGGTGTGCTCCTCCCAATAGCGCGGCTCCGCGAACCAGGGAAAAGCCCGCGGAAAGGCCGGATCTTCCCAACGGCGCGCCACCCAGGCCGAATAGTGGATCATGCGCAGCGCCCGCAGGGGCTCGATCAGTGCCAGTTCACTGCGGTCGAAAGGTAGAAACTGCTCGTACCCACGGAGGATATCGGTAAGCTCCGAGCGCATCTCAGCTTGATCCCCGGAGAGCAGCATCCACAGGTCCTGCATCGCCGGTCCGGTGAGACAATCATCCAAATCGACGAAGTGCGGACCCGCATCCGTCCAAAGAATATTGCCCCGGTGACAGTCGCCGAGGATGCGGCCGAGTCGGGCGCCGCACCAACCGGCGGCCTTGTTGTCGACGGCATCCAGAAGCGCATCGGTGACTTCGGCATACTTGTCGGCCAGATAATCCGGCATCAAATCCCTGCCCAAGACGAAGTCGCGCGCGTTGCGTCCCAGGTCCTCGAGATCCAGATACTGTCGCTGCTGAAAGCGGGCGGCGCGGCCGACTCCATGAATTCGCCCGAGAAACCGGCCCACCCATTCACGCTCGACGGCGGTTCCCAGTTCCGGCCACCGGCCGCCACGCCGCGGAAATACCGCATATCGATAGCCTAGATGAACGAAAAGGCTGTTGCCCCCGGTCTGCAGCGGCGCAACAACGGGAATCTCCTGCGCGGCCAGTTCAGCCGCAAAGGCATGTTCCTCGCGCAGAGCCGCATCGCTCCAGCGCGCCGGACGATAGAATTTCGCAATGACCGGTTGAGCTTCCTCGATGCCGATCTGATAGACGCGATTTTCATAACTATTGAGGGCGAGCACACGCCCGTCGCAGCGATGGCCGACGGCCTCGAGCGCATCCAGAATGAGCTCAGGCGATAGATCTGCGTAGGGCGCATTGCCGCTCATGCTGCGCAACACTTGAGTTTGCGCGCATCGCGACGTGGTCGAAGGGCTGCTGCTAGAATGTTCATCATGCGATTGCCAAGACCCAAGTCATTGAGCGGATTGATGCTGATCGGCTTTACCATCGTGGCCGCGCCGCTGCTGTTCGCCATCGTCAACGCGGCGGTGCAGATGAATCGGCTCTCCAACCGCAGCCAGCAATTGGTGGTTCACGGCATTCAGGGTACCCGCAACAACCAACGAATGTTCGAAGAGATCGGCGCTCTGGAGCGCACGGCGCGCCTCTACCAGATCATCGGCAACACGGAATTGCTCGATGTATACAGTAGAAACCATGCGCGTTTGACCGCGACCGTCGACGAGTTGCTGACCCTGCCGCTCGACGCAGAGACGCAGCGGGGCGAGACTGCGCTGATGGCGGAGGCCAACCGCCTGTCCAAAGCCCTGAAAGGCGCCCCGCCGAATTCGCCGCGCATGGCGGAAATCATCAACGCCTATCCCCATCTCACAGAAATGGCTTCGGATGTCTCCAACCGCATCCGGACGCAGAACGATCAAGATCTCACCAACTTGCAGCTCGCTGCGCAGCTTGCCCAACAGAAGCTGTTCTGGCAAACCCTGCTGCTGTTCCCCATGACTTTGGCGGTGGTCGGCGTTTTCACGTACCTCTTCGGAAGGCCCATTCGTGCCATCGATCGGGCCATCAGCGAACTCGGCCGAGGGACCTTCTCCCGGCCGATCGCCATCAAGGGCCCCGCCGATCTCGAGCGGCTGGCCGCCCAGCTGGAATGGCTGCGCGGCCGGTTGTTGGAACTCGCCCAGGAGAAGAATCGTTTCTTGCGACACATGTCGCATGAGTTGAAGACTCCGCTCGCCAATATTCGCGAAGGTACCGAACTGTTGATGGATGGTGCGGTCGGTGAGCTGCAAAGCGCTCAACGCGAAGTGACCGCGATCCTCCGCGAAAACGGCATGAAACTGCAACGGCTCATTGAAAACCTGCTGTCCTTCAGTGCCTGGCAGGCGAAAAGCGTCGGATTGGAAGTTACGGAATTCAAGCTGCGTCCCCTGGTCAAATCAGTGCTCGAAAATCAGCAACTTACCCTGGTAGCGCAGCGCGTTCGCCTGGATGTCAGGGTCGAGGACCTGGCACCGCTGGCCGACCGCAGCAAGGTCAGACTCATTTTGGACAATCTGCTGTCGAATGCGGTCAAGTTCACCCCCCGCGGCGGGACGATTGCCATGCACGCGCGAGCCGAAGGCGAGCAGTTGGTCTTGGACGTCAAGGACAGCGGCCCGGGCATCCCTGCGGACGAACGGGAGCGGATTTTCGAAGCGTTTTATCAGGGCAAGACCCCGCAAGGCGGCCATGTGAGGGGCACGGGCATCGGACTTTCCGTGGTCATCGAATTCGTCAACGCACATGGCGGAATCATCAAAATCTTGGAAACAGAGGGGGGAGGCGCCCATTTCCAGGTTCGGTTGCCGCTGCGGCAAACCGCGGGTTCCAGCCGAGAGGCGGCCCATGCTGCCGCCTAAGGCCCCGTGTCTTGGCGCGCTGGCGCTTGCGGCGGCCCTGGGCGGCGCCTTGGTTTCGCTCGGCGGGTGCGCAGGGTTGGGGGGTAAGCACTCGACGCCGCCACCGCCGGCTCCCTCAGAGCGGCCCCCGCCCGATTCGAACGTCATTGCTCCCGACCTGGATATGATGCAGTCTCTGGCAGCCGGTGACCCCGCTCGCCAGGCCGAACTATTCCAGGCTGCGAAGGACGCCGCCACCTTGACTCCCACCACCAGCAACAGACTCAAGTATGCGCTCGCGCTGGCCACGCCGGCGCATGCCGGCTCCGATCCAGTCGCTGCACAGCGACAGTTGTCACAACTGCTCGCCACGCCCGAAACTCTGCTCCCTGTGGAACGCCTGCTGGCTACGGTTGAGCTGCAGGAGATCGACCAACGGCTGATTTTGCTGGAGGAGAACAAGCAATTGCGGGAGGACGCCCCACGCGAGGCCCGGGACAAGCTCCTTGCCCTGAATCGCCGGCTGTCGACCGAGTCGGATGAAAATGCACGGTTGCGCAAAGCGCTGGAAGAAGCGGAAGCGAAACTCGACGCGGTCACCCACATCGAGCGGTCCATCAATGATCGCGGAACCAATGGCTCGCATACTCCTTAGATGGGGTGTTCAGAGCATTACCGGGTAAGGAGAGCTTGAAGTGACCGCCTTTTCAATCGCAGCTACCACACCGCTCGGTTTCGGACTTCAGCCGGGATCACGCGACAGCAACACCCCGCAGAAGCGCAAGGCGCGGATCCTGGTGGTCGACGACGACCCCGGATTGCTGCGATTGTTGACCATCCGTTTGCGCGCGGAAAACTATGAAGTGGAGGCCGTGGAGAGCGCCGCCACCGCCTTGGCCGCCTGCACGCGGTTCCGTCCCGATCTGGTGATTACCGACCTTCGGATGGATCAGATGGACGGCATTGGCCTGTTGAAGGAATTACAGAGCCGGTGGCCCGGACTGCGAGTCATCATCCTCACGGCGCATGGCACGATTCCGGACGCGGTACATGCGACGCAAAGCGGCGCCTTTGGCTTTCTGACCAAACCGGTCGACAAGCAGGATCTGCTGGATCACGTGCAGAAGGCGTTGAAGGTCTCCGGCTTCGCCCACGTCGATGAGGATTGGCGGGCAAACATCGTGACCCGTAATCAGCTGATGGAGGACAAGCTGGCGCAGGCAAACATGGTCGCCGGCACCGATGCGCGAGTGCTGCTGACGGGAGAGAGCGGCACCGGAAAAGAGCTGTTGGCACACGCAATCCATGAAGCGAGCCCACGACGCAACAAACCGTTCGTCTCGATCAATTGCAGCGCAATGGCCGAGAATCTCTTGGAATCGGAGTTATTCGGTCATCAGAAGGGTGCCTTCAGCGGCGCCACCCGCGCACAAAAGGGGCTGTTCGAAACGGCCGAGGGCGGCACGCTCTTGTTGGACGAGGTCGGCGATCTGCCGATGCGCTTGCAGGTCAAGCTCCTGCGTGTCCTGCAGGAGAACCAGATCAGACCGGTGGGCAGTGAGGACGCCGTTTCGATCAACGTGCGCATCATTTCCGCCACTCATCGCGACCTGCACACTTTGATGGTAACGGGGCAATTTCGCGAAGATCTCTACTATCGGCTGAATGTCGTGCACATCGAAATGCCATCGCTGGGCCGCAGGCGCGAGGACATCCCGCTGTTGGTCGCACATTTTTTGGAGCAGATCGCCAAGGAAACGGGACAGCGCAAGATCTACGCGCCGGAAGCGGTCGAACTGCTGGCAACGGCGGAATGGCCCGGCAATGTTCGGCAGCTGTACAACGTCGTTCGGCAAAACGTGGCGCTGTCGCACGGAGCCATCATCACGGCCGAGCTGGTCCAGCAATCCTTGGGCGGTGGCAGCACGCGGCTGCCGTCATTCGACGAGGCGCGCGACGAATTCACGCGCAACTATCTGTCTCAAATTCTTCAAATCACCGGCGGCAACGTCAGTCAGGCCGCACGCCTGGCGAAACGTAACCGCACTGACTTCTACAAGTTGCTGTCACGCCACCAATTGCTGCCGGACGACTTCAAGAAGATCTGAAGAACTCCGCAACGGCACCGACGACGGTGACCTGTTGCTCCTCGGTGAGCTCCGGATAGATGGGAAGCGCCAATGTCTCCGCGGCCGCCCTTTCCGACTCGGGAAATGCCCCGGGGGCATACCCCAGATGGGCGAAACACTCCTGCCGATCGAGCGGTACCGGATAGTAGATCTCGGTGCCGATCCCGCGTTCGCTCAAGTGTTGTTTCAGGGAATCCCGGCGGCGTGCACGAATGACATACTGATTGAAAATATGACGCTGTCCCGCCACCGCACACGGTGTGACCACGTTGTCCCCCAAACCGGCAGCCGCAAAACTTCGATGGTAAAATGCGGCATTGCGCTGGCGCGCTTCACTCCATCCGTCCAAGTATTTGAGTTTGACGCGAAGGACGGCTGCCTGCAGCTCATCGATGCGAAAATTTCCGCCGATCAAGGCGTGAAAGTATTTGGGTTTCCCGCCATGCACACGCAACACCCGCATCCGCTCGGCCAGCTCGGGGTCTGCGGCCGTGCAGAGTCCGGCATCACCAAAGGCCCCGAGGTTCTTGCTGGGGAAAAATGAAAAACAGCCGATGTCGCCGATAGAACCCACGCGCGCCCCCCCTCGGTACTCCGTCCCGATGGCTTGAGCGGCATCCTCAATGACCCGTAATCGATGCTCACGCGCCAGCACCATGAGGGGTGCCATATCCGCAGATTGGCCATACAGGTGCACCGGCATGATGGCCTTGACGGACCCTCCCGTGCGCCGATTGCGAAGTCCCGTGGCGTCGCGCATACAGTCCTGCTCGATAAACGCTTGCACCGCCGACGGAGAAATATTGAACGTCACCGGATCGATATCGCAGAATACCGGCCGGGCACCCGTGCGCGCGATCGTGCCGCCCGTCGCGAAAAAGGTGAAGGGCGAGGTGATCACCTCGTCGCCCGCACCGATGTTGAGTGCCATCAGCGCCAACAGCAATGCATCGGTACCCGAGGACACGCCAATCCCGAAAGGTGAGCCGCAATACGCAGCGACCTCCTCTTCGAGCCCGCGCACATGCTCGCCGAGAATGAATTGCTGGCTGGCACACACTTGTTCGATGAGCGGCATCACCTCGCCACGGATTTGTGCGAACTGCGCCTTAAGATCCAGTAATGGAACGCTTGTCATGGCCCACTAGAATAACATCAGTATGGGTATTTGACTTTTGGCGTTCAACAGAGAGATGGATCACAGATGCTCGGAGACAAAGGTTCGATAATTCGAGGCCCATCATGCCGCCTTTCTGACAGGATCGTCGTTCGCACAGCGGAGCGGAAGTCACGGAATTGAGATGACCCAACCGGTCCTTGCCAAACAGAGCTTTCTCATCGCGCTATTGGCCGGCGCGCAGGCGGTCGTGCCGGCGATCGTCGCCATCGTTTCGCTGTATGCGACGATCATCCTGCTCGGCGATTCCTTCGACCCCTCCTCCGCCGCGATCGTCATTGTGGCCGTGCTCTGCCTGGTGCTCGTCCAGCCTCCCCGCGAAGTGACCTCACAAATCACCTCGGCGCGTTTGAGCGCGGTCATTGACGTGATCTTCAGATGGTTGCTCATCCTCGCGGTGCTGCTCGCCATCGGTTACGTCACCAAGTCGCCCCTGCAGGCTTATCCGCGCCGCGTCTTTCTGACGTGGGCCGCGGTAACGCCGCTGGCGTTGATTCTTGCGACCCTCGGCATGCAGGAGGTCATGCGCCGCTTCCTCATCAATGCCTTCGACAGCCGCAGTGCCGTCGTTGCGGGATACAATTCCAGCAGCTTGGAACTCGCCCGGCGCTTGAAGAACAACCCGGGGATGCGTCTCGAAGTGACGGGCTTCTTCGACGACCGCAGCAGCGATCGGTTGGGCATGGAATCGGATGCCAAGTTGGTGGGATCCTTGAGTGATCTCGGCACCTACGTCAAAGAACATCGCACCGACGTCATTTTCATCGCCCTGCCGATTCGCCACTTGAAGCGGGTGATGAACCTCTTGGATGATCTGCGCGACACCACGGCATCGATCTACTACGTCCCGGATATCTTCGTTTTCGACCTGATCCAGGCACGCTCCGGCGAGATCCATGGAATACCCGTGGTCGCGATGTGCGAAACGCCGTTCTACGGCTACCGGGGCGTCGCCAAGCGTTTGACCGACATCGGATTCTCGCTGTTGATCTTGTTGCTCCTGCTGCCGCTGCTGGCGGTGGTTGCGATCTCGGTGAAAATGTCCTCTCCCGGGCCGATCATATTCAAACAGCGGCGGTATGGGCTCGACGGGCGCGAAATCGGCGTCTATAAGTTCCGGACCATGAGAGTCACCGAGGACGGAGCCCAAATACGCCAGGCTTCGAGGTCGGACAGCCGCGTCACGCGCATCGGCGCGATACTGCGGCGTACATCCCTCGATGAGCTGCCGCAGCTCATCAACGTGCTCCAGGGGCGCATGAGCCTGGTCGGCCCGAGACCCCATGCGGTTGCGCATAACGAGGAGTATCGCAAGCTCATCAAGGGCTACATGGTCAGGCACAAAGTCCTGCCCGGAATCACCGGACTTGCTCAGGTCAACGGCTGCCGCGGCGAGACCACCGAGCTCAAGGACATGGAAGCGCGCGTAAACTTCGACCTCGATTACTTGAGGCATTGGTCACCGATGTTGGACATCAAGATCATCTTGCTTACGGTGGTGAAGATCTTCAGGGACGACAAGGCTTACTGAGCGGCCGGATCGAATGGCACCGCGCGAAAGTCCGAATCCGGCGGTTATCAGTCCATCGTGGAACGCGTAGCGACCCTCGAGCGGCGCCGAGACGAATTGCGTAACGGCGAGTGGCCGGGTCTGTTGCACCAAGAATGTGCCCTCCTCCGGCCCCCACTCGGAGGGCACAACGGAGAGGTCATGAAAATCCAGCCATTCACCGGTCAGCGGATATTGACACTTGTAGAACGCCTCTTTGGCTGCGAAGACCAACGTCACGGCCGCGGCGCGAGCGTCGGGCGGCAGCGCGTTACACCACTCGATGTCGCCGGGTCCGCAGATCGTCGACCAAACCTCCTCAGGCGGCGCTCCGACGACCTCCGTGTCCAGCCCAAGCGCCAGCCAATCGGCTTTGCGGCCCACCACAGCCACGCAGAAACCGGTGGTGTGGCTGATGCTGCCCACCAAGGTGTCCGGCCACAGCGGCTGACGATCGGCGGCAGCCCGCAAGACGAACTGGGAAATTCCGTACCGACCCATCGCCTGGCGGGCGCACATCCGCCCCGCCGCGAACTCCCTGACTCGCTTGGGGACGGCGCTGCGGACGTAGTCCGCCTCAGCCGGAAACAGCGCCTCCGGGGCACCGTCGCCCCGCAACTCGGCGGCGGCCACGTTCGCGGCGAACAGTGCCTCGACGCGGGAGGAAGCCGTGGGAACGCGCAAGAAAAGCTGTGATCCAGTCGACACTTTGGAGCAAGAATCCGTTTTCAGCTTGAGTCCTATGAAATTCGAGCCAAGCTTGGGCTAGGCTTGAGTACGGTGAACACGATGCAACATCGACATGCCAGCGTTGAGACAGAGATTCGCCCAGCCCGTCGGGATTCCGCCGCCATGCCGACCGGCGCCGCCATGCCGACCGGCGCCGCCATGCCGACCGGCGCCGCCATGCCGACTGGCGCGGCTTTGTTGCCCGTCGACCGCCAATTCTACGATAAATTCAATCGTACGGACTTCATGTTCGACCACGGCCTTGCCCATCATCCGTTGTTTACCGTTCCCGCTCTCCTTGAACTCGCGAAGCGAATTCCCAGATACGCGGATTTCGTCTATTGGCAGAACGGGCGGGTCAAAGTCAACGATAAGTGGGGCTCGAATCCTGCCCCGCGCCTGACGCTCGAGGAGACCATCGAGGGCATCGCCCACAACGATTCACTGGTGATCCTCAAACACGCTGAGCAGGACAAAATTTACGGACCTGTGCTCCAGGAAATCCTGCAACGCATCTATTCATTCACCAGTCCTGCGGCCCAAGCGGACATCGTGCTCGGTGAATCGCTGATCTTCCTGAATTCGCCGAATCGCAAGACGGCCTACCATCTGGACCTGGAATCGAACTTCCTGCTCCAGATCGCCGGTATCAAATTGGTGAGAGTGTTCGACCATTCGGACCGGACGCTGACCCCGCATCGGGAGTTGGAGAATCACTGCGGCGGCGATCACAATGCGGCCATCTACAAGCCGGAACGCGAGAGCGACGCGCATTTTTACGAACTGACGCCCGGCCATGGAGTGCATTTTCCGAGCACCGCTCCCCACTGGGTCGAAAACGGCAGCGAACTGTCGATTTCCATCAATATCAATTTCGACCTCATCTCGGTGCACCGTCGCATGAAGCGCATCTATCGCGTCAATCGGCTGTTGCGGCGTTTAGGGGTTGAGCCGCAAGGGCCCGGCGCTTCGAAGGTCCGTGATCACATGAAGGAAAACATTGCCGGCGGTTTGAGCCTCCTGGCGAGGCTCTACCGCAGCGCAGCGCAGCGCCGCCAGGAAGCCGAGGCTGCGGCCTATCCCGTATGGCGACCGTCGCCGATCCTCGACCTCGACCGATGACCCCGCCAACCATGCTGGGAGCGCAACGCGCCATACACCGAGTGTTCGAAAGCCGAGCCGCATCGAACCCGGATCATGTTGCCGTCACGTTCGGCTCATCGCAGTTGACTTACGGGGAACTGAACGACCGGGCGAATCAAGTCGCACACCATCTTGTGAGTCTCGGCGTGGGGCCGGAGGTCTTGGTGGGCTTGTGTCTGGAACGGGGTCTTGACCTCGTCATCGCCTTGCTCGGAATCTTGAAGGCAGGAGGCGCTTATGTGCCGATCGACCCTCAATACCCCTCGGAACGCATCCGCTTCATGCTCGAGGATTCCCGTGCTCCCGTGCTCGTCACCCAGCAATCGCTGGCCGGCGCGGTTGCGGGCCATGCCGCTCACGTGGTGCTGCTGGATAACCTCAAGACCATTCCCCGCGATCGCCTGTGCAACCTGCCGTATGATGCGCAAGCAAACAACCTCGCGTATGTGATTTATACATCCGGTTCGACGGGGCAGCCCAAGGGAACCCTGATCGAACATGCGCAAGTGCTCCGGCTTTTTGAAGCGACGCAGCCTTGGTTCGAATTTTCGGAACGCGACGTTTGGACGCTGTTCCATTCCTGCGCCTTCGATTTTTCCGTATGGGAGATATGGGGAGCGTTGTTTCACGGCGGCAGGCTGGTCGTGGTTCCCTTCGACGTGAGCCGCACCCCCGAACGTTTCCACCGATTGCTTCGCGAGGAGCATGTGACGGTGCTGAATCAGACTCCTTCCGCATTCAAACAACTGATTCACGTCGATGAAGCTGCGACCGATCGCAATGAACTCGACTTGAGACTCGTCATTTTCGGCGGCGAGGCCCTGGATTTCAGGAGCCTTGCGCCATGGTTCGCACGCCATGGCGACCAGCGGCCGCGTTTGGTGAACATGTATGGAATCACGGAAACGACGGTGCATGTGACCTACCGTCCCTTGAGTGCGCGGGATTCCCCCGAATCGAGCCTCATCGGCGTGCCGATTCCGGACCTTCAGATCCATCTGAGAGATGAATCCGGCCTGCCTGTTCCAGCCGGCACACCGGGTGAGATTTATGTGGGAGGCCTGGGGGTCGGGAGAGGTTACCTCAACCGGCCGGCGCAGAACGCACAACGCTTCGTTCCGGATGATTCGACCCCGGATCCGCGGCGCAGGTTGTATCGGTCGGGAGATCTTGCTCGCCAACTGCCGAATGGCGACCTGGAATACCTCGGCCGCATCGATCAACAAGTAAAACTGCGGGGTTTTCGCATTGAACTCGGCGAAATCACCGCGGCCATCAACCGTGATGCGGCTGTCCTCGAAAGCGCGGTCATCATCGGCGATGTCAGACCCGGCGAGCCGGCCCTGCATGCCTACGTGGTCAAACGGCCCGGGCGCGACTTGGATGTCCCGGCGCTGCGAAGCGCGCTCCGGGAGCATCTTCCGGAGTATATGATTCCTGCCTCGTTCACCTGCATCGAACGCCTGCCGATCACCGTCAACGGCAAATTGGACGTCAAGGCGCTTCAGGGCCTCCTCGGAAGCCGGCAAAGCGCTGAGCCTGCCGCTCCACGCTCGAGCGGCAGTGCGCTGGAGGAAAGCATCGCGCGGATCTGGTGCCAAGCCCTCAACAGCCCATCAGTGGGCCTCGACCAGAATTTCTTCGACGTAGGCGGCAACTCCATCAATTTGGTGGAGGTCCATGCCGGCCTGCAAAGCCTGCTGGGCCGAGAGTTCTCGATCACGGACCTGTTCTCGCATGCCACCGTTCGGTCGCTCGCGGCCCATTTCGCCCTGCCGCAGACCGCTGATCGAGCCACCACCGCCGCAGCGCGAGCAGAGCGCCAGCGAGCGGCACTCGCCGCCCAGCGGGGATTGCATCGCAAGGGACCCGCTTGAGGTGAGGTGGCAATCAAGCGCCGTTCAAGTCTCAGGGATTCTGGGCGCTAGGTCGCGGTCAATGAAGCAAGCTTCACGTTAGGATTGCCAGGAGTGTCAGAATCCAGACAGCTATTTCGCGTCGTTCTGACGGCCTAGGGCCCCTTGGCGACTAAACTATGTCAACGAAGCTTGAGTCATTGTGACTAAAACCTTGGACCCAACCGAGCATCAGGACATGCTCAATGGCGTCGCCATCATAGGAATGTCCGGACGCTTTCCCGGCGCCTCCGGCATCGCGGAATTCTGGCGCAATTTGTGCGCCGGCTGCGAATCGATCACCCGTTTTACGGACGCCGAACTCGAGGATTCCTTTTCCCCGGAGATACGGTCATCCGCCAATTTCGTCAAAGCGCGGCCGATCCTCCCGGGGATCGAGTTGTTCGATGCTCCGTTCTTTGGGATGTATCCTCGCGAAGCGGAGCTCACCGATCCGCAGCATCGCTTGTTTCTCGAGATCTGCTGGGAAGCGCTCGAGGACGGTGGCTACGATCCGGCGGCCTATCCGGGCGCCATCGGAGTGTTCGCCGGTTCCAGTCCAAATAGCTATTTTTTGCGCAATGTCTGCGCAGATCGCGCCACGATCGAAGAATTTACCAGCAATTATCAGGTGGGCTCCTACCCCATGTTACTCGGTGCAGGCCAGGATTTTTTGGCCACCCGGGTATCCTACAAGCTGGATCTTCGCGGACCCAGCCTGACCTTGCAGACTGCCTGTTCGACCTCCTTGCTGGCGATTGCCAAAGCCTGTCAAAGCCTGCTCCTGTTCGAGTCAGACATGGCCCTTGCCGGCGGCGTTTCAATCACCCTGCCCCAACGGCGGGGCTATCAGCATCTCGAGGGCGGCATGGTATCCGCCGATGGCAGCTGTCGACCCTTCGACGCCGCTGCCACGGGCACCATCTTCGGCAGCGGTGCCGGAGTCGTGCTGTTGAAACGGGTCGAAGAGGCGATTCGGGACGGAGATCAAATCTACGCCGTCATTCGCGGCAGCGGAATCAACAACGACGGCGCTGCCAAGGTGGGATTTACCGCGCCCACCGTCGACGGACAGGCCGCGGTCATCGAAATGGCACTGGCCAATGCCGGCGTCGACGCTCGGGCGATCTCTTACGTCGAATGCCATGGGACCGCCACTCCGCTCGGCGATCCGATTGAGATCGCCGGACTGACGAAGGCGTTTGCGGCCACCACCACAGATCTGCAGTTTTGCGCCATCGGCTCGGTGAAAAGCAATGTCGGGCATTTGGACGCGGCAGCCGGCGTCACCGGTCTCATCAAGACGGCTCTCGCCCTGAAATATGGAAAACTGCCGCCCACGGTCCACTATCAGCGCCCGAACCCGCAGATCGATTTTGCCAGGACCCCGTTCTTCGTGAACGACCGGCTGCGCGAGTGGCCCGACTCGGCCGGCCGTCGTCGCGCAGGCGTCAGCGCGTTCGGCGTCGGCGGCACCAACGTGCACGTGGTGCTTGAACAGCCACCTGAGCCGCTCCTTCGCGCACCGGCCGGCGCAGCCCGGTCGCAATTGCTCGTGGTATCGGCGCGCAGCGCGCCTGCGCTCGCGGCCGCGCGTCGCAACCTGGCCGCGTACCTCCGGCAACAATCGAACTTGAGCATGGCAGACGTCGCCTTTTCCCTGCAGGCGGGCCGTCGCACCTTCGCTCATCGATCATGGGTCGTGGCCCGGGACTGCACCGACGCCGCGGCGCAACTCGAGGTCGCAGCGGCGGGAGTGGCGCAGCATGACGAGGGTCAGAAAGCGGACCGCGTGGTTTTCATGTTTCCCGGCCAGGGCTCGCAGTATCCCAACATGGGTAAAGACCTGTACGAGACCGAGCCTTCATTCCGACGCCACCTCGATGAGTGTGCGGAGCTGCTCCTTCCCGACTTGGGAGAGGATATTCGAGGACTCCTGTATCCGACGGCCAACGCTGCCGAGGCGGGCACGCGCCTCATGGCCACGGTGGCGGCTCAACCGGCGATCTTCAGTGTTGAATATGCGCTTGCCAAGCTGTGGATCAGCTGGGGAATCAAGCCGGACGCGATGATCGGGCACAGTGTCGGTGAATTCGTCGCCGCCGTCCTTGCGGGGGTGTTCACTCTTCGAGACGGGCTCAAAGTCGTGGCGGCGCGCGGCCGACTCATGCAGGCGCTGCCCGGCGGTGCAATGCTGGCCGTACGTCTGGGCGAAGTGGAGCTCAAATCCTTGTTGCCGCCGCGCCTCGAGTTGGCGGCGGTCAATGGTCCCGCCTTGTGTGTGGTCTCCGGCGCAGTCGACGCCACCGAAGCCTTCGAGCAGACATTGACGGCCCGCAGCATCGTGAGCCGGCGATTGCACACCTCGCACGCTTTTCACTCGAGCATGGTCGAGCCCGTCATCGCGCCGCTCCGCGAAGAGCTGGCTGCGATATCCCTGCATGCGCCGGCCATTCCATTCGTATCCTGCGTGACCGGCGATTGGATCAACGCGGCGCAAGCCACCAGTGTGAACTACTGGGCCTCGCATGCGCGGGAAGCGGTGCGTTTCGCGGATGGCATCCGCGCGCTCTGCACCGATGCGCACCCGCTGCTGATCGAGGTGGGTCCCGGCAATGCGTTGTCGACGCTGGCGCGGCAGAACACCCAGGCGCTGCAGCCCATCGAGGGACGCAGCATTCGCGTCGTAGCGTCGATGCAAGACGCCGGGCGTGCCAAAGACGACCGGGATTGCCTGCTCGAAGCCATCGGTCGCTGCTGGGTCGCCGGCGTTTCGCCAGACTGGCGGGCAACGCATGGTGAGCGCCCGTCGAAGATATCCTTGCCCACCTACCCCTTCGAGCGCGCGCGTCATTGGATCGACCTGCCCGTGCGTGCCCCGACAATTTCTGCTGCTGAGGACGTTCCCGAAATGCCCGAGACTATCGCCCAAGATCGCGTCCCTGAAATTCGCGCAATGGTGGCGGCCATCTTCGAGGATCTGTCCGGAGAAAGGCCGGAGGTGAACGACACCGAGACCACCTTCCTCGAGATGGGCTACGACTCGCTGTTCCTGACTCAGGTGGCGCAAAGGATTCAGCAGCAAACGGCGCAGCGGATCACTTTTCGCCAGTTGCTCGACGATCTGTCGACCATACCGGCATTGGCGGCATTCTTGGCGGAGCGCATGCCCAAGACGGAATCGCCACCCAGCCGGCCGCCACCGCCGGTCATCGCAGCCGGCGCGGGCCGCGATGCCGCGCGATCGCCCGCCGCTGCGACTCCGGCGGCGTTGACGGCCGGCACCGAGATTGCAGATATTTTCCGTGAGCAACTCCAAGCGATGAGTCAGCTCATCAATCGGCAATTCGACATGCTGCAGCAAGGTCGCAATACGCCGGCTGCTGCTGCCGCTCCTGCCGTTGCACCCGCCGCCGCGCCCGCACCGGCCCCCGCTGCCGCGCCCGCACCGGCCCCCGCTGCCGCCTCTGCCGGCCTCGCCACACCAGGTACTGACGACCACCCGGAGAGCGCCACGACGCCATCCCCGGAGGCGCCGCGGTCAGCGCTGTTCCAGATTTATAAACCGTCGAAAAAAGTCGCGGATGCCGGACTGTCAACGCAGCACCGCGCGCATATCGACTCGCTGATCGCACGCACCGTGGCCAAAACGCCGGGCTCCAAGCGCGAAACCAGCACTTATCGGGCCGTGTCCGCCGACCCGCGTGTGGCCGCGGGATTCCGTGCGGAATGGAAGGAAATGGTCTATCCGATCGTCGTCAAATCAGCCGCGGGTTCGAAGTTGGTCGACGTCGATGGCAATGAATACATTGACCTGGTGAATGGCTATGGCCAAACGGCACTGGGTCACTCTCCACCCTTCGTCGTCGAAGCCATCCGCGAGCAGCTCGCGAAGGGCTTCCCCATCGGCCCTCAGGCCGAACTGACCGGCAAGGTGGCGGCGCTCTTCTGCGAACTGACCGGCAACGAGCGCGCCACGTTCTGCAACACCGGATCCGAAGCGGTGATGGCAGCGATGCGTGTGGCGCGGACGGTCACGGGCCGCGACAAGATCGTCGTGTTCAACGGCGACTATCATGGTCAATTCGACGAAGTATTGGTCAAGGGCGTGCAAAAACCGGGCGCAGCGCCGCGCTCGATGCCGGTGGCCCCCGGCATACCGGTCACGACCGCGCGGAACATGGTGGTGCTCGAATACGGCACGGAACAGACACTCCAATGGATCACCGAGAATGCGCATGACATCGCAGCGGTCGTTGCCGAGCCGGTCCAGAGCCGGCACCCCAACCTACGACCATTCGAATTCCTGAGAAAAGTACGTGCCATCACCGAGGCTTCGGGAACGGCGTTCGTCATGGACGAAGTTGTCACCGGCTTCCGGGTCCACCCGGGCGGCATGCAGGCCGTCATCGGCATTCGCGCGGATCTGGCCACGTACGGCAAGATCGTGGGCGGGGGCCTGCCGGTCGGTGTTCTCGCCGGAAAATCCAAATTCATGGATGCCCTGGACGGCGGCAATTGGAACTACGGCGACGATTCGATTCCGGAGACCGGGGTTACTTTTTTCGCCGGTACCTTCGTCCGGCATCCCTTGTTGCTCGCCTCTGCGTGGGCGGTGCTCAATCACCTGAAGGAGCAGGGACCGGCGTTGCAATCGACGCTGACGCAAAAAACCGGCGGCCTCGTGGAACGCCTGAACGGCTTGTTTGCGAGTCGCGGGCTCGCCACGAGAATCGAAACGTTTGCGAGTTGGTTTTACTTCAATTTTCACAACGAGCATCCGCTGGCCACCTTGTTCTACTACCACCTGCGGCTTCGGGGCATCCATATCCAGGATGGATTCCCCTGTTTTCTGACGACTGCGCACAGCGCAGAGGACATCGAGCGGATCTACCAAGCATTCGCCGATTCGATCGCGGAGATGCAGTCCGTCGGCATATTGGGCCTGCGCGAGACGGTCGAGGCGCCGACGGTGAACACGGGGGTCCCTCTGACTGAGAGCCAGCTCGAAATCTGGCTCGCTGCGCAACTGGGGGACGAGGCCTCATGCGCTTTCAACGAATCGGTCAGCCTCCGCATGCAAGGCCGGCTGAACGTGGCGGCGCTCGAGTCGGCGATGACCCGGGTGGTCGCACGGCATGATGCCTTGCGTGCCACTTTCAGCCCCACCGGGGAGGAGATGCGCATCGGCGAGCCGCGGGACTTCGTATTCACGCTCGCGGACTTCTCCGCCCTCCCGCCTGCCGAAGCCGAGCGCGCGTATGCCGCCATCGTCGACTCGGACGCCCGCCAAGCCTTCGACCTGGTGGCAGGTCCGGTCCTCCGCGCCCAGCTCATCAAGCTGTCGGGAGAGACGCATGTGATGATCCTCACGGCACACCACATCGTGTGCGACGGCTGGTCGCTCAACGTGGTGGTGGATGAACTCGCCAAGTCCTATGCGGCGCTCTGCCGCGGCGAACAGGCCGAGCTGCCGGTGCCGCTGGCGTTCAGTACCTATGCGCGCACGGCGGCACGCCGAAATGTCGCCGAACTTGAGGCGACGGAAAAGTTTTGGCTGGAGCAGTTTGCGAATCCGACCGCTCCCTTGGAGCTCCCCACGGATCGGCCCCGGCCCGCGATCAAGAGCTTCAGCGGCGCGAGCTTGTGCCGAAAAATCGACGCCAAACTGTATCAGGAGATAAAAAAAGCGGGCGCTCGTCAACGCAGCACCTTGTTCGTCACCTTGTTGGCCGCCTTCCAGGCGCTGATCGGTCGCCTGGCCAATCAACAAGAGGTTGTGGTCGGTGTGCCGACAGCCGGTCAGTCTCTACTCGAGGGTCAAACCTTGGTGGGCCATTGCGTCAACTTCCTGCCGCTGCGTGCCGCGTGGAATCGTGGCACGTCGGTATCCGCACATCTGGCACGAACGGCGAAGTGCGTGCTCGATGCCTACGAGCATCAGGAATACACCTTCGGAACTTTGGTCCGCAAATTGGCGCTGCCCCGCGAGCCGGGCCGGCTGCCCCTTGCCGAGATCCAATTCAACCTCGAGCGGCTGGCCGACCGGTTGGAGCTGCCGGATCTGGCGATCGAGGTGACACCGAACGCCAAGGCACATGTCAACTTCGACTTGTTCCTGAACGTCATCGAATCGCCGCAGGGCCTGCGCATGGATTGCGACTACAACACGGACCTGTTCGATGCGGCGACCGTCCATCATTGGCTGGACTGTTATCAGGCGTTGCTGGAGGCGATCGTCGCCGATGCGGCCCAACCGCTCCACCTTGCGTCCTGTCTGCCCCGCGCCGACGTTGCGATGCTGGAAAGAATCAACGACACGGCGGCGGACTTTCCGCAGGCCGCGTGTGTACATCATTTGATCGAGGCCCGGGTTGCCGCCACCCCCCACGCGATCGCCGCTCAATTCGGCGATCAAACGCTGACCTATGAGCAACTGGATCGTCGCGCCGCGCAGCTCGGCAACGTGCTCCAGGAGCGGCTGACAGGTGCAAAGACGGGCCGGCTGGTCGGTGTGAGTGTGGAACGGTCACTCGAAATGCTGATTGCCTTGATTGCCGTGCACAAGGCCGGCTGTGCCTACATCCCCTTGGATCCCCATCACCCACCGGCCCGGCTGCGCCACATTCTCGCCGAGGCGGAGGTCGGCGCGCTGATATCCGACGGCTCCGAGAGCGAGCCATTGGCCGCCACCGGCGTGGCGCATATCGACGTGCGCTTGGAGGCGGGGGAGATCGACGCGGCGCCCACGACGGCGCCGATTGCGGCATCCAGTGGCAACGATCTTGCCTACGTGATCTACACCTCGGGGTCGACCGGTCAGCCGAAGGGTGTTGAAGTCACGCATCGTTCGGTGGTGAACTTATTGACCTCCATGGCGAGGAAACCCGGCCTGGCGCCCCGCGATGTTCTGTATGCAGTGACCACCGTCTCCTTCGATATCGCGGCCCTGGAACTCTTTCTGCCGCTTTGCGTCGGTGCGCGAGTGGTGATCGCCAACGCTGAGTCGCTGGCGGACGGCTACCAGGCCCTGGAGCAGATGGACGCCGCCGGAGCGACCGTCATGCAGGCCACGCCGGCGGGCTGGCGCCTCTTGCTGGAAGCCGGGTTCAAACCCCGCGCAGGCTTCAAGATGTTGTGCGGGGGCGAGGCGCTGCCTCGCGACCTGGCAAATCGCCTGCTCGAAAATTCCGGTGAACTCTGGAATATGTATGGTCCGACCGAGACGACGATCTGGTCTTCGTGCACACTGCTGTCAGCCAATGCTGACGCGATTACAGTGGGCACCCCGATAGCCAACACACAGTTTTACGTCTTAGATGAAAGCGATGCCCTGTTGCCTTGGGGCGTTCCCGGTCAGCTGCACATCGGCGGCACCGGTGTGGCGCGAGGATACTATAAACGGCATAAGTTAACCGAGGAGAAATTCATTCCCAACCCATTCGCCGCCGGCCGAATCTATCGCACCGGAGACCGTGCGCGCTGGCTGCCGAATGGTGACTTGCAGGTGCTCGGCCGGATGGATCACCAGATCAAATTGCGCGGATTTCGCATCGAACTCGGCGAGATCGAATGGACGCTGGTGAACAAGGCGCATGTCACGGCCGCCACCGTCATGCTGCGGGAGGATGTGCCGGGCGTGGTGCGGTTGGTCGCTTACTATGTGGCGGCCGCGGGACAGCCGCAATCGCCGGAGGATCTCAAGGCGGTCGTCGGGCAAGATCTGCCCGACTACATGGTACCCTCGACGTGGGTGCGTCTCGATGCATTGCCGGTTTCACCGAATGGCAAGCTGGATCGGGCCGCGCTGCCGGTGCCGGATGCCGCCGAGAGCTCGCTTGAGGAGTTCGTGGCGCCCCGGTCGCCGACGGAGACCACGTTGACCGAGATTTTTGCGGAGGTATTGCGGATGGAGAGGATCGGGATCAATGCTGATTTGCTGAAAATGGGCGCCGATTCCATCCAGCTTTTTCAGATCACCGCGCGTGCCAATCGGGCCGGCGTGAAGATCAATGCCCGTCAGTTATTGCAGCACCGCACCGCCGCGGCGATCGCGGCGGCGGCCGATGCAGCGGCTGCCAACGCGCCGCCGATCGCCGCGGAACCCTCGCTGCCGACATTGGGCCAATTTCAACGCAGCCGGCGCGCCGGCTCGCAACCACGGCGATAATGTCGACCACCGCGAATAAATTGCCCTCCCGAAGCGTGGCGGCAAACACCAATGAATCCATTGGAGCTGCAGCATCGTCACTCGCGGTGGGATCGGACACCGGTGCAGAGCGCACGGACTTCCCGTGTTCGGTCACCCAGGAGCGTTTCTGGCTGCTCGACCGCCTCGAACCCGGCAATAACTCGTATAACGTGGCGGTGCGGTGGCGGCTCGAGGGTCATGTCTCGAGCGAATTGCTGGAGCGTGCCTGGCACATCATCATCGAGCGCCATGAAATCCTGAGAACGGTATTTCTCGAGGTGGATGGCGCGCCCGTGCAACGCATCCAGCCGCACTCCCACTTCAGGCTGGCGGAGATCGATCTGTCGACGCTGCCGCCAGATCAGCAGCAAACAGAAGGCGATCGAATCGGCGTCATCGAGGCGCGTGCACCCTTCGATGTGGAGACCGGACCGCTGATTCGCGTCACGCTGCTGCGTTTCTCCGCCACCCTGTCGATCATTTTGGTGACCACGCACCAGATCGTTTCCGACGGCTGGTCGGTGGGCGTCATGGCGCGGGAAATGGGCGTGATTTATGAGGCGCTCCGCCATGGCAAACCCGACCCTCTCGAGCCGCTGGCGATTCAATATGCGGATTACTCGCTGTGGCAGTTGGAATGGCTGCGGGTGCGCGGAACGGCCGCAGAGACGGCCTATTGGACGGAGCGACTCGCGGGCGTCCAACCGTTCAAGGTAATCCCGGATCGGCCGCGGCCGGCGATGCCGACCACCAATGGCATCATCGTGTCCCGCGTGCTGCCGCGGGATCTGACCAACCGCGCGCAAACACTGTGCGCACAGCACGGCGCAACACTGTTCGCTGCCGCACTCGGCGCTCTGTGCGCCATGCTCGCCCGTTACACGCGTCGCGACGAGGTCGTGCTCGGCACCCAGGTCTCGGACCGCAATCAGGTCGAGCTCGAGGGCATGATCGGTCAGTTCGTCAATTCGTTGATCCTGCGCAACGACATGAAGGGTGATCCGCGCTTCACCGACATCATCGAGCGCGTGCGCGACACCACGGCGCAGGCCCTTGAATACCGCCATATTCCGATCGAACGGCTGCTCGGCATGGTGAAGGGGCACCACGGCAAGGCCAACTCGCCCCCGATCTCGGTGAATTTCATCTTCCAGAAGACCTTCATACAAAACACGACCTATACCGATTTCTCGCTCATCGACATGCCCTCCCTGCCTGCTGGAGCCATCTACGATTTGAATTTCTTCATGGTGGAGCGGCCGGACGGGTGGCGTTTTTCACTGCAGTACAACACCGATCAATTCGAGCACGCGACAGCGAATCGGCTCCTCGATTACTTCGAGAACGTGCTCGAAGGCGCCGTGGCGGAACCGCAACGGCGTATTTCGCAATTGCGTTTGACCGCTCCTCTGGAAGCCCGGCGCCTGTTCGATCAGTTGAACAAGAAGGTCGAGCTTGATGCCGGCGGCGTCGGGTTGACCGGCGGCGAGACTCGCACCGTCGTGAACCTCATCGAGTCGCATTTCGTCCGCTCGCCCAAGTCGTGTGCCGTCAGCCATGCCGGACGATCGCTGAGCTACGAGGAGTTGCACTCCCTCTCGGAGCGGCTGGCGAACGGCCTCCGGTCTCGCGGCACGGGCTTGGGTTCGCGAGTCGGCATCTGCGTCGATCGTTCGCCGGATCTCTTGGGCGTGATCCTCGCTGTGCTCAAGGCAGGCGCAAGCTGCATTCTGCTCGACCCGGCCGATCCCGCGGAATTCTTAAGACGCAGAGCGGAACATGCGAAGCTGTCGGCGGTCGTGGTGTCGGGCGCAACCCGACAGCTGTGGAGCGGCACCGGCGGCGTCGTCATCGACATGGAAGATCTGCTGTCGGATCGATCAGCCACCCGGCAACTCACGACCCAACCCGTCGTCACTCCGCTGACCGAAGCCTTTGTCGGACCTGCCGGGCCGCGCGAGGCCGGGCCGCGTGAGGCCGGGCCGCGCCAGGACGGGCAGCGCGAGGCCGGGCCGCGGCTCGTCGCGCGCCAAACCGGACCCCGACCGGTGCCGCGCCCGTCCGACAATGAGGAGGATGCCACGCTCTCGCACGGCGCGCTGGCGCACCTGCTGCTCGATGTAGGCCGTATGCTCACGTTGGAGCCGCGCGATGGTCTCGTGGCGTCCTGCCCGTTGGGCAGCGAAGTTGCCTTTGCCGAACTGTTGCTGCCCCTGGTATTCGGGGCGCGGGTCATTCTGGCAGGCTCCAAGGAAGTCGAGTCCCCGCGGGCCCTTACGCAGCTGCTGAAGCGCAGCAATGCCACCTGCATGCACGCCATGGCCAGAACCTGGCAGGTTCTTCATCAGTCTGGCTGGTCTGGGCCCGCCGGATTCAAGATGCTCTGCAGCCGCGGTATTCTCACGGGAGCAACCGCCCAACATCTGATGCAGCAAGGCGCCGAGCTCTGGAGCCTCTACAACGCCGCCGGAGCGGGCATTTGGTCGGCAGTCAATCGCGTCCAATCGCGTGCGGATGTCGCCTTCCTGGGGAGCCCGGTTGGCGGCTGGGCCTTCACGGTGGTCGATGCGAAGAATCAGCTCACCGAGGTCGGCACCACCGGCGACCTGATGCTGCGCCACGTGACGCGCGCGACCGCACGCAAAACCGGCGATCTGGCCCGCCTGAGAGATTCCGGGCAGATCGAGTGGCTGGGTCGAAGCGATCGCCGCTTCCTGCATGACGGCTATTTGATCGATCCGGATGATATCGAGGAAATTCTGCGGCGACATCCGCAGGTCACAGACGTTCGTGTGGCAGAGGGTCCTCAATCTTTGCAGGGCCGACTGGTGGCCTGCGTCGCGGCCCATGACGCTTCCCAGACCACGGCCGCACTCGCCGCCGCATTGCAGGCCGACCTGGTTCGATTGATGCCGGCTCCTATGGTCCCGAAGGTCATCGTGGCGAACGGCACTCTTCCCCTCGAAAGCGACGGCACCTTGAATTGGCGGGCGTTGCATCTCACCGAGTCTGCCGATGCCGGTGCTGCGCCCGAACGCTTGCATGGCGTAGAGGAAGAACTCGCGGCCATCTGGCGCTCCCTGCTTGGGGTGGACGACATTGAACCCACGGCAAACTTTTTCGAGTTGGGAGGTCACTCGTTGTTGGCGGCCCGCATGCTCACACGAGTGCATGCGGTGTTCGGTCGGCGCGTCACGTTGAACAACCTGTTTCGTGCCCCGTCTATTCGCCAACTGGCCCAGCTCCTGGAGCGCAAGCATTCACGGGACTTTGATTTTAGGCAGATGGTAAAGCTCCAGCCGAACGGCTCACGGCCGCCGTTGATCGCCATCAACAACACCGGCACTTATTACCCGCTGGCGAAATGCCTGGGCGAGGACCAGCCGGTGATCTCCATGCAGCTGTTCGATCCATCGGTGAAGATGGACGCCATGCCGGAAACCTTGGAGGAAGTGGCTGCCGGCTATGTGCAGCTCATCCAGCGGGTGCAGCCGAAGGGGCCCTATGCCTTGATGGGATGGTGCGTGGCCGGCGCATTGTCGTTTGAAATCGCGAGGCAGCTCGTCGCGTTGAAGCAGGAAGTGAGCAACCTCTATCTCATGGATGCCTGGGCACCGCGCTACATCCAGCGCCAGCCGATTCCCCGTCGATGGATCGCCGCTTTTTCGCTCAGACTGCAGCTCATGCTCGCCGATTGGCGTTTGGTCGCATCGGGTGATAAATCATTCGCCTCGTTCATCCTGGAGCGCAACCTTGTGAAAGGGCTGGCAAGCGCCTGGCAGCGGATCAGGCGCTTGCCGGTGCTGACCAGCGCCGCCGCGGAACAGATAAGCGAGGAGGCCTACGACGAATGGTTGCTCCATTATCTGCAATCCATCACGGCCAAATATCAGCCGGGCCATTTTCCCGGCAAGCTCACGCTTTTCAGAAGTGTGCATGAACCGACCGGCTGGTTTTTCGATCCGCTGGCCGGCTGGGGTGCCCATGCGGACGAGGTGGAACTCGTGATGGTGGACGGCAACCATTTCACCATGTTCCACGAGACCGGCGCTCGGCAGATGGCTGCGCATATCGGAAAGTTCATGCCAGACGTGGAACCCGCCGCGAGCTGACCGAAGCGACGGGTTTTGATGGGGCTTGAGGGATGACCGACGGAGATGCGAAAGCGGCGCGTGCCGCCTGGATGAGGGCCTTGGGGCGCACGGCGGCCATCGAACGCGAGCCCGAGGTCACGCTGCCGATCATCATCGATCGCCTTGCGGAGCAGATGGCGGCGGCACCCGCATTGATATCATCCTCCGACGTCCTGAGCTACCGTGAACTCGGGCATAGGGTTCGCCAGTTCTCGCGCTGGGGCATCTCCCAGGCCCTGCGCGGCGGTGACGTCGTTGTGCTGTTGATGCCGAATCGCGTCGAGTACCTATGCATCTGGTTCGGGCTGACCCGGATCGGCGCGACCGTGGCGCTGGTGAACTCACAGCTGACGGGCAATGTTCTCGCCCATTCGATCAACACGGTCGCCCCGAAGCACCTGATCGTGGATGCTTCTCTCGCTCCTGCCGTGCTGGAGGTGCGCTCCCGGCTGCCGCAGAACATGGTGCTGTGGGTGAGCGGAACCAGCCCTCTCGATATCCCCCCTCTCGATGCTGAAATCGAGCATCTGTCGGGCGCTCCGCTCTGCACCGACGATTACGTTCCGCCGTCGCTCGACGATACCGCGCTCTACATTTTCACTTCGGGCACGACGGGGCTGCCGAAAGCCGCCAAGGTCAGCCACCACCGCGTGATGCAATGGAGTCACTGGTTTGCCGGCATGATGGACACGAGTTCGAAGGACCGCATGTACAACTGCCTGCCGCTCTACCATTCGGTGGGGGGCGTGGTCGCCACCGGCGCAACCCTGGTCAGCGGCGGCGCCGTGGTGATCCGGGCGCGTTTTTCCGCCTCGGATTTCTGGCGGGACGTGCATGAGGAGCGCTGCACGATTTTTCAATATATCGGTGAATTATGCCGATACCTGGTCAATTCGCCGCACCACCCGCTCGAGACGCAGCACGCGCTGCGTCTCGCCTGCGGTAACGGACTTCGGCCGGAGGTATGGGAGACATTCCGCCACCGCTTCAAGCTGCCGCGAATCCTCGAGTACTACGCGTCGACGGAGGGTAATTTCTCGCTCTATAACTGCGAGTCGCAGCCCGGCTCGATCGGCCGGATCCCGCCATTTCTGGCGCAGCGTCTACCGGTGGCGCTCCTGCGCTTCGACGTGGAGAGCGGCGCTCCGAGGCGCGATGCCGCGGGCTTCTGCGAACGCGCTGCAGCCAATGAGATCGGCGAAGCGGTGGGAATGATTCCCGACGTCGCAGCCGGGCGTATCGGGCGTTTCGAGGGTTATGCCGATGACGATGGCACCGAACGCAAGGTGCTGCGCAACGTGTTCAAGGCAGGCGATGCCTGGTACCGCACCGGCGATCTCATGCGGCGCGACGAAGCCGGGTTTTACTACTTCGTCGACCGCGTCGGCGATACCTATCGCTGGAAGGGCGAGAATGTGTCGACGGCCGAAGTGTTGAGTGCGCTCTGCGAGTGTGCCGGCGTGGTGGAGGGGGTGGTCTACGGGGTGGCAGTCCCTGGCGCCGACGGTCGCGCCGGAATGGCCGCGCTCGTCGTCGACCGCCACTTCGATTTGGCACAATTCCACCAGAACGCTGCGGCGCGCCTACCGGCCTACGCGCGGCCGGTTTTCTTGCGGCTGATTGCTGCAATCGAGTCGACCGGCACGTTCAAGCCGCGCAAGCAGGAACTCGTGCAGGAGGGATTTGATCCGAGCCTCGTTCACGGCCCGCTCTATGTGATCGATCTCAAGGACGGCGGCTACGTGCCGCTCGACCCGAGCTTGCACACGGCGATTTGCGAGGGAACGTTCAGGGTTTGACCGGACTTGCCCCGGCGCACATCAGGCCGTGTTGCCGGCGTCGACCGTGAGCACCGTACCTGTGATGTTGCGGCCCCCCTCGCCCATCAGAAACGTGACGCTCGCCGCGACATCGGAGGCTTCGGCCAAACGCCGCAGCGCACTGCGCTTGGCGATCTGCTCGCGTTGGGCCGGATTCAGCTCCTTGGTCATGTCCGTGTCGATGAAGCCCGGCGCGATGGCGTTCACCGTGATGCCGAGCTGCCCCACCTCGCGCGCCAGCGACCGGGTAAATCCTACCAGCGACGCCTTGGTAGCGGCGTAAACCGACAGGCCGCTGTAGCCCGTGGCAGCCACCACCGAAGCGATGTTGAGGATTCTGCCGCTGCGTGCCGTCATCATCGATCGCACCACGTACTTGGTCAACACGATGGGCGAGACGGTGTTCAGGCGTATCAAGCGTTCGATATCCTGATCGCGCATGTTGCCGAGGACACCGCCGGTCCCGATTCCGGCATTGTTCACCAGCCCGTAAATCGGGCCAAAATCCGCGCGCAGAGAACGCACGGCAACCGGGATCTGAGCAAGGTCCGCAAGGTCGCAGGCGTGGAACTCGAGGCGGCCGCCGCCCTCGCCGGCAATGCGCGCGGCGGCGGTAAGCTCAGGGGTCGGGTTGCGTGCGATGGCAATGACGCAATAGCCCGCGGCGGCGAGCGAGGTCGACATGGCGAGGCCGAGCCCGCGACTTCCGCCGGTGACGATGACGTTACGCACCGGGTCGCACCAGCTTGCCGGCAGCCGTGAGCTCGAGCGCCGGCACGAAACGCAGCATGACCGGCACCTTGTGAGCGGCCAGCGAACACCGGCAGGCAGTCAGCAGTTCCTGCTTGATGATGTCACCGGCTCCGGTTTGCACAGGGTCGCTGAGCACTACATCGGCAACCACCACGGCTCCGGTGATGGGGCTGCGACGCGGCCGTACCAACGACATGCGCACCCGCGGATCGGCATTCAACACCGACTCGACCTCCTCCGGGAAAACCTTGAGTCCGCCGACATTGATGACGCCGCCACGGCGACCCCGGAAATGATATCGGCCCGCCACCAGTTCGACCATATCGCCGGTGTCGACGAAACCATCTTCACCTTGGAGCGGCGCAGGCGCATCTCCCACGTATCGAGAAGCGTTGCGGGAGGAGCGTATCCGGAGCGTGCCGTCCAGAACCTTGAGGGTGACACCGGCGCGCTCGCCGCCGACGAATTCCATGGGGAATCCGGCCAGCCCGTCATCGACATCAAAGGCGACGCCCGCCTCGGTCGAAGCGAAGGCATGTGCGACTCGGGCATGCGGAAAGGCCGTGCGTAGGCTGTCCAATAGCGCCTGATCGGCGACTTCTCCCGACAGCCGCACGTAGCGCGGCGCAATCACTCCCGCCGCGCCACTCATCAATGCGCGTCGCCAATGCGAGGGAGTACCCGAGATATGGGTCACTCCGGCAGCCGCGGCTCGGGCCAGGAACTCGTCGGGTGCCTCGCCCGGGCTCGAGAGCACGAGCAGCGAGCCCGTCAGCACGGCGCGCAGGTAGATCTGCAAGCCGCCATAGCGGCGTATGTCGTAGAACGTGCTCCAGACGACGGCGGCGGTGCTGACCGGCGCCGGCATGGATCCCATCAAGCCGCCCGCCAAACTTTCCAGGGTATGGACCACGAGCTTGGGGCTCGCCGTCGTCCCGGACGTCAGCAAAACCCATTCGGTTTTCCCGAAGCGGCGTGACGGCGCGGTCGCGGGCTCGAGCTGCGCAGAAAGCAGGTATCGGTCGAGGGCCGGCAGATCCCCCAAAGCCCGTGCAGAGTCGACGACGATCGCGTCAGCACCGGCGGATGCAGCCACCTCGGCAAGCTGAGCCGGCCCTAGATCGGGTGTACACAGCACGACCCGACGAGCCAGGCCGTCGAGTTCCACCAAGGCGACCGCGGTCCCCAACTGATCTTGAGTGGCGAGCAGAACGCACCGGTCGCGCAGCGCCTCGCGGCTCGATCCAAGCGCCGTACCCACCAGAAGTTCGGCCATCGAAACCCGCGGATTACCGCGGCCAAGAAACCCTCCACCAGCCGATGCGCCAAGCCGGGCGATCGCCTCCCCAAGTGAATTCACTTCATGCCACGGCGCGATCGTAGAGGCGCACGAAGTCGCCGAGGGTCACCGGAAAATCGACCCATTCAGCCGAGTTGAAAGGATCCACACCGAGGGAATCCTCCAAATTGGCGACGACGATGGCGAAGCTCAACGAGTCAAGCCCGCATTCGGTGAGTCGAAGATCGTCGGACAAGGGGGCAAGCGTGCGGCCCTGGCTCGCCGCAACATCCTGAAAAACCGCAATAATAGTATCTCTCATCATCCTACCGACCTCTTTGGAACCAATCAGCCCCGACTTTATAATGAAATTGGCGGCGCCGACACTGCTGCCCGGGTGGGAGGTTCGTGAAATGAGAGGTGCTACGCGGCGCGACCGACGATGCAGGTAGCAAACTTGCGCCGGATGCGATCGTGGTCGTCTTGCGCACGACTGCCAGCCTCCGCCGTGCGAGTGACAGGACGCCGAACGGCCCGGTGCCTTAACGGCCCCGGTATGAGCTACTATTGACATGAGACATAACGAGCGTGGATTTTTCCGATGGTAGCGTGTCGACTTCCCCTGAACAGGATCTTCATCCGGCGGAATGCGGTCCCGATTCGGCTTGCGGCGCTGGCGTTGACCCTGCTGATGGCGATCCTGTCGCCGGCGCCTGGCCGCGCCCAGGTCGCCGAACCGTCACCTAGCCCTGCGGCGGAGCCCATCGCCGAGACGGGCGAGGAAGGGCGGCCGCTGGTCCAATTGGGGCCTGGGGACACCGTCACCCTATCGGTATTCGGCCAGCCGGAGATGAACACCACGGACTTCGTCGCGGACGATGGCACCATCACCGTACCGTTGGCCGGTCCGGTGATCGTCAGAGGCCTGTCTCCGACCGAGGCCGCGCGTCGCATCGAGCAGGCTCTGCGCGACAAGAAGATTCTGGTCGATCCTCATGTGACGATTTCGGCCGTGGTGTCCAGAAGCCAGCGGGTGTCGGTGCTCGGCGAGGTGAACAAGCCGGGACGGTATGTGATCGAATCGAACGTCGCCATCTTGGATTTGCTGGCGGAGGCCGGTGGGGTCAAGGAAACCGGTTCCGACACGATCTACTTGCTGCGCCCCGACAAGGACGGGAAGACGATCCGTTATCCCATCAATCTCGCCGGCCTGTCGAATGGGCGGCAGCCGCCGGATACGCCGGCCATCCAGGCCGGGGACCAAATCCTGGTGCCGCGAGCCGAACAGTTCTACATTTACGGCGAAGTCGCGACTCCGGGGAAATTCAAGGTTGAACCAGGCATGACGGTGATCGAGGCAATCGCGCGGGCGGGCGGCATCACGGTGCGTGGCAGCCAGCGGCGTGTGGAGATCAAACGCTTGCTGCCGAACGGCAGCTATCAGACCACCAAAGCCACACTGGGCGAACTGGTGAAAGCGGATGACGTCATCAGAGTCAAGGAGAGCATCTTTTGAGGTCACGTAGAGACGTACCCGTTTTGGCCGTCGCGGCTCCGGCGATACCGAGAGACGCCCCCTCCCCCATGCCGATGCTCGAGCAGGAGTCGGCCAACGCGGGACTCTCATTGATGCAGATCTGGCTGATCTGCCGGGCCTATCGGAAACACGCTTCGATCATTGCAGTGGCGATCATTCTGCTCACGGCTGTGGGAATCAAGCTGTTGCCCAAATCTTTCACGGCAACGGCGACTCTCATGGTGAACTATGAGATGAACGATCCGCTCTCGGGGGCACAGCAGCCGCTGATGCCGGTCTATGCATACATGTCGACTGAAGTGCAGTTGATGCAGAGCGCCGAAGTGTTGCTGCCCGTCATCGATCAGCTCCATTTGACGCAGGACAGCTACTATACGTCGGGGTATTCCGGCAAAGGGACCTTGGCGGACTGGGTGAAGGAAAAACTGGTCAAGGATCTGGACATCGAGGTGGGCGCCGGCGGCAGCCAGTTGATTTTCGTCGCCGCAACGGCCCGCGATCCGGGGCTGGCGGCTCAAATCGCCAACACACTGGTCGAGATCTACTTGAATCAGGAGCGTCAGCGCCTGTCGGGACCGGCGAGCGATCGTGCCAAGCGCTATTCGGAGGAACTCGCCGAACTCAAGCAGAAGGTCAACGTCGCCCAGGATCAGGTGACACGCTTTCGCCAGCGGACCGGCGTGACCGAATCCTCCAATCCCAACACCAACGTGGAGGCTGATCTCCTCGCAAGTCTCGAGACCCGCCTTCAGGAAGTGCAAAATGCCCGTCGTGCCGCCGAAGTCAAGGCAGCCGAGAATCAGCGGGTGGCGCCCGATGCCGCGGCATCGACGACCATTGCGTCGCTGCGAACGCAGATCAACACGGAGAAGGCTCAGCTCGCACAGATGCGCGGCACTCTGGGCGCAAAGCATCCCAAGGTGCTGGAACTGGAGAATGAAATCACCGCCAACCAGCGCATTTTGGATTCGGAGTTCAACAACTTTTCCGAAGGAGCCTCATCGGAGCTCACGGCCGATCGGCAGCTCGAAGCCAAGCTGAAGGCGGCGGTCGAGGAGCAACGCGCCAAGGTGCTCGCGAACAGCAAGCTGCAGGATGAGGGCACCAAGTATCTCTTGGAGCTCGAATCGGCCCAGTCCGTCTACAAGCGCGCGCTCGACGGCTACGATCAGATCATGTTCGTCTCCGGCGAGCACCTCACCAACATGTCTCTGGCGAGCCGCGCGGTGCCTCCCCAGGTGCCGAGCAAACCGAACAAGGTCAAGCTGATGATCCTGGGTGTTTTCCTCGCCTTGATCGTCGGACTGGCCGCACCGGTCGGCTATGAACTGTTGATCGACCGGCGCATTCGCTGCCCGGATGATTTCGAGCGCGGCTTTGCCGTTCCTGTGTTGATGGAGTTCGAGGCCATCCCCCTCGCGCGAAGTGCTGCTTGAACGCCTCCTTTCCCAACGAAGCCCCGATGGATCCGGAAAAGGATATCCGCGAAGTCATGATCGCGGACTTGGGGCTCAATGCCGCGGCCGTCGACAAGATCTACGACCTGATGCAATCCACGGATCTGACGTTCAGCGAGGCTGCCCTGCGCCTTGGTTTCGTGAGTTCCGAGCAGATTACCGAGGCGCGTAGTCGGGCGCGCGGCCGGGCGGACACGTCCGGGCTCATTGAAACTGCGATGCAGAGGATCTCGTCCGATCGACGCATCGTCGTGAAACACGGGGAGAACGTCAAACCCGGTCCGCAGCTCATCCTGGCTCACGACCCCTATAATCCGCGAAGCGAGAAGATCCGCGCGCTGCGGACGGAGCTCTTATTACTCAACGAGGGCGGCAGAGGGGCGAACATCGTGCCGGTGGTCAGTCCGGGTCCGGGCGAAGGTCGTTCGCAACTGTCCGCCGAACTCGCCATCTCCTTCGCTCAGCTCGGTCGCCGAACGTTGCTGGTGGATGCGGACTTGCGCAAACCGCGACAGCATGTCCTCTTCGAGTCGCGTAACGAGTTCGGCCTTACCCGGGCCTTGTCGCAGAGCGAAAGACCGCTGTTCCATCCCGTGACCGGACTTCCGGTCATGCATCTCCTCACGGCGGGACCGTTTGCACCGAATCCCTTGGAGTTGTTGTCGGACGGACGATTCGAAAAGTTGCTGTCCGAATGGCGCAACAGCTACGAATTCATCGTGATCGATACGCCTCCCGTTTCGCAGTGTGCGGACGCGCTCGCGGTCGCATCCCTCACGTCGCGAGTGCTGCTGGTAAGCCGATCGCAGCAAACCTCGTACAAGGATATGCGCGACATGCTGCGGCGTCTCGCCACCACTCAATCGACGATCCTGGGCGCCGTGCTCAATCATTTTTGAGCGATGTGTAGGGCTACCCCGGAATCGGCGCCAGGCGAGGCCGGAGCGGACTCCGCTCACGCAACGAGAGTCACCCTATGCATCGCAACGTACCGGCGGCCCGATCGTCTTGGCGCATTGCTTCAGGACATCCAGGCGCTCAAGCGGGCACCGGATGAAATCGTCGTCGTCGACAACGATGCGACGGGAACGGCGGGTCCGGTCATCGCCCGGCAGATCGAGAACGGGTTCCCGTGTCCGATACGCTACGAGATCCAGCCTCAGAAGAACATTTCCCTGACGCGCAACCGCACCGTCGATCTTGCGACCGGCGACTGGCTCGCATTCATCGACGACGATGAAAGGGTCCCGGCGGTCTGGTTATCGCAGATGCTTGATGCGGCTGCCAGATTCGTCGCCGATGGCGTTCTTGGCCCCGTCGATCCGGTGGTGCCGCCGACCGCGCCCGTTTGGATACGCCAGGGCCGATTCTACGAATTCCCGCGAATGCCGTCGGGAACCGTCATTCCTCCCAATCGGTTGCGATTCGGCAACGTTCTGCTGCGCGCGACTTGGTTGCGCCGCGGCGATCATCGTTTTGACCCCGAATACGGCCTGACGGGCGGCGAAGACGGCGATCTTTTGTCGCGCCTGGTTCAGCATGGAGCAAGGATCGTGTGGTGCGACGAAGCCCTCGTGCATGAGCCCATCGAGCCTGTACGGCTCTCGCTGCGATGGATCCTGAAGCGCGCCATGAGCGGCGGGCAGAATTTCGCCCGGCACGCGCTCGCCGGCCGCTACGGGGAGATGTCCCACGTACATCGCACGATTTTCTTTTGCAGGGCGCTCGTGCAGGCATTGGCGGCCGCCGTCCTGGCGCTCATATCCTGGCCGGTGGGACGCCACGTGGCCGCGCACTGGCTCACGAAGGTATCGGCGAATCTCGGTAAACTTTCGATATTTTGCGGCTTTCTGTATCGAGAGTATGCCTAGCCTGCCTGCAGCTCCTCTGCCTGCCACGAAATCGCCGGAGTCCTCCATCTTGAAGAAATTCGCGTTCGGGCGCGGCGCATTTCTCCGCCTTTTGAGCGGTGCGATAGCGGTCCAAGTGATCATGTCGGCGTCGAACTTCATCGTGGGCTTGCTGCTCATCAGACGCACCGCCGAGGCGCAGTATGGCTACTACGTGCTGATAACCACAGCGGTGCTGTTGTCGACCACAGTTCAAGGATCCTTCATACAACCGCCCATGATCATCCGGCTGACGCGCTCGGATGCAGGCGAGCGGGCCGATTTGATCGGCGGTCTGATTCGCGACCAGATCCGTTTCATTCCCCTCATTGCAGTCATCACGCTGGTTTTCGGCCTGGCGCTGCAACTCACGGGCCGATTGACCCTGTCGCTGGTTGCGATACTGCTGTGCGGAACCGCGGCCATTGTCGCAGCGCTGCGGCGCGAATTTTTTCGCATGGTGTTGTTCGCCTACCGGCGTCCGAACGACGTGCTTCGATCGGATTTCGTCTATTGCATATTGCTCGTGCTGGGTGCGTTCCTGGCGACGCTGACGCCGTTGCCAGCCGCCGCAGTGGCCGTGACCCTGGCCGTGTCGTCGCTCGTCGGGGCCTCGCTCCTGGCGAAAGCGCTGTGGAGCCATGAGCCCTGGAACCGTCGCGCTCCGTTGGGGATGTTGCGCGAACTGGCGCCGCAGGGCGCCTGGTCCGCCTTTGGCGGCAGCGTCCATTGGTTGTTCAGCCAGGGGTATAACTACCTGGTCGCCGGAACTCTCGATGTGACCGCCGTCGCCGCGCTTGCCGCGACCCGGCTGCTGGTGATGCCGGTCGGCTTGCTGTCGACGGGCATCAACAACCTCATGTTGCCCACCGTCTCGAAATGGACGCATGATCTCCATGCCATGACGGTGCTGAAGCGGCTAACGCTGTTTGCAACCGGATTGGGGTCGGCGGCCGGTTTGTACCTGCTCGTGATGTGGCTGGGCCGCGATTGGATTTTCGCCCATGTGCTCAAGAAGCATTTTGTCGATCGCGATCAGCTGCTCGCCGCTTGGTGTGCCATCGCACTCGTGTCCTCGATTCGCGACCAGCTCTACTATTTTCTGGTCACCCGGGCCCGATTTCGCCTGACCTCCACCGTCACTTTGATAAGCGCTCTGCTGTCCTTGGCGGTCAGTCTTATTGCCATGCAGCATTATGGCGTGGTCGGTGCGCTATTCGGGCTGCTTGCCGGCGAAGTATTCAATCTCGCGGGGATCGTCTTCTTCTCGATTCGGGAGGCCAGGGCCGAGGGGACGGCGGCGCCGAAGCTCGATGTCTAGCGTGTCACACGCTGCTCGCAGCGGGGTCTGGCGATTTAACGGCCTCGAAGGAATCGCCTGACCTTACGCAGTGTGCGTTTCCACCCGGGCAGCTTGCTGAGTTCTCTCTCATCGCGCGCGGTGCGCTTTTCGAGATTCCAGGGGTAGTCGCGGCTGAAACGGCTGTGTGGTCGGGCTTGAACCGCATAGCCCAGAACATACGCGCGGCGCGGCTGGTCACTGGTGTTGACGCCGGCGGCATGCAAGGTGCGCGAATGATGGATGACAGCACCCCCTGCTCGAACGGGCACCGGCACCAGATTCGTCATGTCGGGCTTCGCAACGGTTTCCAATCCGTGGATGCGAGGATCGTTATTGGGACTTCGATGCGGGTACAACGGGCCCCAATTGCTGCCGCGAATATACATCAGGCAGCCATTTTCCAGGGTGACGTCCTGCAGCGGCATCCAAATGGAAATACTCTCGAGAAAGCCCGATCCCTTGCGACTGAAGGCATCGTCCTGGTGCCAGGGCGTGGCCCCTCCATGCAGGGCCGGTTTCATGATGGCGTGTTCGAGGATGTTTTGTATTCCGGGGCCCAGCATCTGCTCGGCGATGGAAACCGCACTGGCGTAGAGCTGAGTCTGGCGCAACTCCGGCCAGTATCGGGATGGCCAAAGCATCTGCGGCACCGACGCCGGCCGCTCGGCGCTATCGCGACCCACCATATCGAACAGGTCCCCGTTCTCCCAGCCTCGACGCTCGGAAAACAGGCGGTCGTACAGCGTCCGCATGGAAGCGATCTCATCGGGGGTCGTCAGGTCATCGAGCACCAGAAATCCGTCACGACGGAAGGCCGCCAACTGTTCCTCTGAAACGCGAATATCCGAGCGGCCGCGTGACCCCGAATCCGGGACCGCACGGGGCCGGCTGATCGCCGCCGGCGCAGCCATCACGGAATTCAATTTGTCATCGGCGGCAAGCATCTATGTGGGCATCGCTCTTGGAGAATGGAGCAGACCATATTTTTCGGGACAATCCACATTTCTCGGGATTTAACCACGAATCGCCAATTATTTAAGCACAACCCGATCACACTGTCCTCCACAATGTGACCGGGTTGCGACTCGATAGACACCGGGGCGATACATAAGTAAAGCCCCGGCCGGCGGCCCGGCTCAGTCTTTCGAGAACTTGAGGTTATCCACGTAGTAGTGGTTGCTCGAGGCGCCACTCTCGTCGATCACATCGATCTTGTACACCGCGGTTCGCTGCTCCTCCATCGACGTGTTGGCCACGTTTTGTGCGGGATGGACCGTGTACGTACCGGTGCCGCCTTTGGCGTTGTAGCCCGTGATATACGTACCCGGCGCCACTCCATTACCGCTGATGAAGCCCCCGGCATCGACGCCCACGCCGCCGTTGACGCTGGTCACCGTCAGCGTCGTCCCCGAGATCGACCCGGTGAAGCTCGTCTTGCCGATCGACAAGGCCGACAACGGTATCTTGTACGTGGCCCACTTGCCCACCTGCGGCGCCGGGCCGTACTCCGTGATGCTGGTCGCCGCCCACGGATACACATCGCCCGGCGGCAATCGCGAAATCGCGCTCAAGCGCCACGTCTGTCCGTTGATCGTCGGCTTCAAATCCATGGAAATGTAGCCGAAGGACCCGGCTTCCAAATCGTAGGTGGGCACCACGTTACCGGCATAAGGCTGAAAGCCGCCGCCCTGGCTCCACACCGAAATCTCGATGTCGTAGGGACCGTTCTCCGGACCGCCCGACGTATCTCGGTAGTTGGCTGAGGCGCTGTATGAATAATCACCTTCCCAACTGAAGACGCCATTGGTGAAGACATTGAAGGTCGTTTGCTCCGTTTGCGCTCCGGCGTTGCCCTGGCTATCCACCGCCGCGATGGCGTATGAATAGATGGTCGCTGCCGACGTGTAGGCGCCGTTGGTCGCATTGGTCGCGCCATTGTCGGTAAAGCGGGTGCCGGTGGTGGTGGTGTAGGCGGAGCCGTTTCGGTAGATCTGATAATGATCGACCGGGTAATCGCCCGCCGAGGCCGCCGACCAGCTCAGCGAGATGCCGTCAGTCGATTGAGCCGACACCAAGAGATTCCCAGGCACTCCAGGTTTCCCGGTACCCGACGTCGGAGGCGGGTTCACAGGAGGCGGATTCACAGGAGGCGGAATGACGGGAGGAGGCGTCGTTGGCCCGCCGCCTTCGGCCTGACTCACGATGTTGATGATTGCCGAGGCAGGCGTCGCCAATGTGGCGTTGGTGGTCTTGGACAGCTCGATCGTGAAGGACCGGGTCTTCGTCGAATGTTCCTTGTCGAGAATCGGAATGCTGAACGTTTTCGGTGACGTGTCGCCACTGGCCCAGCTCAGCACTCCATACGTATTGTCATAGCTGATGCCATCCAAGGCCGTACCGTACACCGTATGATAACGGACGCTTGCTGCACCGCTCGCACCATCGGTTCGTTTCACCGTGACGGTCACGCTGCCGCCGGTTTGCGACACCGTGTAAGTCGATGCAGAGAGGGCGAACTCACCACCGGCTGAGGATGCTGCGAGTGCATCGGTCAATGGGGTCATGGAAAGAAGCGCGCTCAAGCCCAGCATGGAAAGAGAAAAAGAATTCGTTCGATTGATCATTGACATCTCCAACGTAAATTCGCGTGCCCAACCGAAATACCGCTTGGGTGTTGCCTGCTACCGCTGCCGATCGGGTCGGCAGGATCATGGCCACGGGGCATTTATTCGTAATTGGCGGGTGCGCGCAATTGTCCGAAAGCGGAGACGTCTCTGAACTACGACGCCGCAACCGCACGGCGAGGCCTGCGCAACACCAAGGCGAGGCCGGAGGTTTTATTGATATCGGAGCGACGGATGCGATTGTCCGAAAAGCGACGCTGTCGGCAAACCGCGACAGGACAGTTTTTTTCAGTCGCGATAGATGAAAGAAAATTAGCGCATCGTTCGGGCGCCGACGGCACCGCCGGTGCGCGGCCCCCGCGGGGGCCGCCTCCGACCTCGAGTCAATTCTTCGTGAAGATCAGATTGTCGACGTAGTAATGGTTGGTGGACACTCCACTCTCGTCGGCCACATCGATCTTGTACACCGCGGTTCGCTGCTCCTCCATCGACGTGCTGGCCACGTTTTGCGAGGGATGAACCGTGTATGTTCCCTTGCCGCCTTCGGCTTTGAAACCCGTGATGTACGTGCCGGGCGCGACTCCATTACCGCTGATAAAGCCGCCGGCATCGACGCCCACGCCGCTGCTGACGCTGGTCACCGTCAGC
>Ga0209208_10000279_pt1 | contig 62362 bp, 49 predicted proteins | sample S1TSphfallax_3_FD_187694 | JGI IMG/M metagenome (GOLD analysis project Ga0209208, IMG submission 187694) | Host-associated microbial communities from peat moss isolated from Minnesota, USA - S1T2_Fd - Sphagnum fallax MG (SPAdes) (version 2) | ecosystem: Host-associated > Plants > Peat moss >... | reverse complement strand
ATGGAGCGGGAAACGAGACTCGAACTCGCGACCTCAACCTTGGCAAGGTTGCGCTCTACCAACTGAGCTATTCCCGCCCGACGCAGAGGCGCAATTGTAGGGCCGAACCGCGGGGAGTCAAGAAAAACCGTGCGCTCTCGGCGGCTAAACCCTTGACCAGCGCCGAAATTATCGGGATGGGGGCGGCCAGAAGGCAAATGCCTTGAGCATGGTCTCTTGATGGCCGGCCCGCAAAGATGCGGCGGTCTGCTCGGCGGAAAAATGCGTCGACACCACGCCAGGCGCATCGGCGAGGAAAAAGCTCGTGAGCGCGAGCACAGCGGTCGCTTGCCGCAGATCACCAGAATCTACCGTGGCGAGAACGTCGCCGGCGGAATGTCCGATCTCGGCATACCGCGGGGCACGAATCAGGGGCGCGATGCCGGGCGAACCCGCGAGCGTAAAGGCGAACGCGTCGGTGAAGAACATCCAGCCGTCGACGGGCGATTGCAGCTCGAGTTCGGGCATGAGTCGGTTGAATCGTTCGAGGGCGGGCAGCAGTTCGGGGTGTCCCGCCGTGGGCAGCAAGCGAATCGGACCCGCCCCCCAATCGAGAACCACCGCGGCGATGAGATGCTCGAGCTCAGACGCGTGCCTCCGCACGTATGCCCGCGAGCCGAGCATCCCTTGCTCCTCGCCCGTGAAAAATACGAAACGCAACGTGCGCCGCGGGCGCAATCCAGACTCCATGACGGCGCGCGCCGCGCCGAGTACGGCCGCCACGCCAAAGCCGTCGTCGCTCGCGCCCGTGCCGAGATCCCAGGAATCCAAATGTGCGCCTACGAGCACCAAGCCATCGCCCGAGGAGCCCGGGATCTCTCCGACCAGATTGTCCGCCGCCACCGGCCCGGCGCTGAATCGATTCTGCACTTCGATTTGCAGGCGCAGCGGCTGATGTTGTCGCAGTAGGCCTTCGAGTAGTCGCAGCTTCTCGAGCGGCAAATCGAGCGCGGGAATCAAGTTCGGGTCGGTCACTTCCGGCAAGGGGATACCGATCGGTTCGGTATGCAGGGTGATGCTACCGGGCCGCGGGTCGTGGCGCAGAACCGCGATAGCTCGCGCGGCCGTCGCCGCACGCAGCAAGGGCAACAAGGCCGCATAGTTGGCCATGGCATCCGTGCCGCCCTCGGACACCAGCAAGACTTTACCGGCCCAGTCGCGGCCATGCCGCGCCAGGAGCGCCTCGAGATGCTGGGCCGTCTCGTCGGCATCGACCAGCACGACGGGGACCACGCCGTGATGTTTGGGCGTGGAGCCCGACCAACCATAAGCCGCAATCGGAATACGCACCGACTGCGGCGAGACGAGCGCGGCGACGGCCGTTCCCCTGATCCAAGCACTCGGCAGCTGCCACGATTCCGCATGGACGTTGCTCAATCCGATCGCCTGCATGCTGGCGATCAACTGCATTCCGGCGTCACGAGCGGCGACGCTGCCAGTCAGCCGGGGACCGAAGCTGCTGAGCGAAACCAAGGCCGGATAAGGGTCGAGACGCTCGCCCGCGACGCGCAGGATCGCCAGCCGGTCCCGCTGCGACTGATCATCCTCGGCATCCGGGATGCTGTTCGGCAGGCGCTCGCCGGCATGATCGGCCCCACCCGAAGCCAGGCTCACGATCAGGAACAGCGCGCCGCAAAGGCGGCGGCCGGCCAAGGTCATAGACTCGCGCTGCCGCGCAATTCCGGCCATGCGAGGCGCAGGTACAAGATCATCGACCACAAGGTGAGGACGGTCGCGACCATCGTCAGCCCCAATCCGATCGTGTAGATCGGCAAGCCGAATAGATCGCGGCGAAACAGCAGGCATGACAAGCCGACGATCTGCACGATCGTCTTGTACTTGCCCCACACAGAGACGGCGATCTTGCCCCGCGCTCCGATCTCGGCCATCCATTCACGCAGCGCCGACACGGCGATCTCGCGGCCGATGATCACGACCGCAATGATGACGACATACCAACGCGGATCCTTGGCGACGATCAACACGAGCGCGGTGGCCACGATCAGCTTGTCGGCCACCGGATCGAGAAAGGCGCCGAGCCGAGACGTCTGTCCGAGTTTGCGGGCGTAGTAGCCATCGAGCGAGTCGGTGATGCCAGCAAGCGCGAAGGCCGCGCAGGTGGCGGGATCCGCCCACCAGTAGGGCAGATAGAACAGACCGACGATGGCGGGAATCATCATGATGCGCAGCCACGTCAGCGCATTCGGGATGTTCATCGTCGAAGAGCGTTCAGTGGCCCGGGTGGAGGTGCTCATAGATCACCTCGGCCAAACTGCGGCCGAGACCCCGGATCTGCACGAAATCGTCGATGCCCGCACGCAATATCCCCTGCAAACCTCCGAAATGCTTCAGAAGTTCGCGTCTCTTCACGGGCCCCAAACCCGGTATGGTCTCGAGGATCGACTCGCTATGACGTTTTGCCCGTTTGCGTCGATGTCCCGCGATCGCAAAGCGGTGTGCTTCGTCGCGCACGCGCTGAATCAGGTGCAAAGCACTTGAGTCCGGAGCCAGTATAGTCGGCGTATCCTGGCCCAACAAGAACAGCTGCTCCTGACCCGGCCGTCGATCGGCGCCCTTGGCGACACCGATCAGGGTAACGCCCTCGACTCCGAGCTCCGCGAGAACCCGCGCGGCCTCCGCGAGTTGGCCCTTGCCGCCATCGATGAGCAGGATGTCCGGGGCCGTGACCTCACCGTCGCGCACCCGTTTGTAGCGCCGCGTCAAGGCTTGATACATCGCGGCATAATCGTCGCCGGGCTGGATGCCGGCGATATTGAAACGCCGGTAGTCATTCTTGAGCGCGCCCTCCACTCCGAACACGACACAAGACGCGATCGTATCGGTACCGCCCGTGTGGCTGATGTCGAAACATTCGATACGCGACGGCGCCTCGTCGAGATTGAATACCTCGCGCAACTCCTCCAGGTTCGCCTCGATGCTCGCGCGCGCGAGACCCCGCATCTTGAGTGCCTGCTGCGCGTTGCTCTGCATCATCTCCAGCCATTTCGCGCGGATTCCGCGCACCGACGCGGCGATGCGCACGCGCCGGCCCGCGCGCTCGCTCAAGGTCCCCTCGAGCAGACCGAGCTCCTCGAAGTCGAACTCGACGATGATCTCCGCGGGCGACTCGCGCTCGAGGTAGTACTGGGCGATGAACGCTGCCAGCACTTCCTGCGGCTCCGCCAGCGCTGCCTTTGGAAAAAATGTCGTGCTGCCGAGGCTGCGGCCGGCGCGCACGAACATCAGCGCGACGCAGTATTCTCCGCTGCCCGCGGCAACCGCGATGACGTCGGCGTCGTGGTGCAGCTCGGCGGTCATGATCTGCTGCGCCTGAACCGTTTTCAGGTTCGCGAGCTGGTCGCGCAGTTTCGCCGCAGCCTCGAACTCGAGCCTCTCGGCGGCCTCCTCCATCCGCCGCCCGAGATCGTGGGTGACCTCCTCGTTGCGACCCTCGAGCACCTTGACCGCGGACTGCAAGTCTCGGGCGTACTCTTCGGGCGAGATCAGTCCGACGCAGGGCCCGGTGCAGCGCTGAATCTGATATTGCAGGCAAGGCCGTGAGCGGTTTGCAAAATACGTATCTTCGCAATTACGCAGGCGGAACAGTTTCTGCAGCTGCTGCAAGGTTTCGCGTACGGCGCCCACGGAGGGATAGGGCCCGAAGAAGCGTCCGCGCTCCTTGCGCGAGCCGCGATACAGCTTCAACGCGGGGAATGGGTGCTCCGTCGTCAAGTACAGGAAGGGAAAACTCTTATCGTCACGCAGGATGATGTTGAAGCGCGGTCGATGCTTCTTGATCAGGTTCAGTTCGAGCAGCAACGCCTCGATGTCCGAATTCGTGATCGTCACTTCCATGGCGGCCGTCTTTGCGATGAGCGCCACCACCTTGGGTTGCACGTTGCCGGGCTGGAAATAGGAGGCGACACGGCTCTTGAGGCTGCGCGCCTTCCCGACATATAGAATCTCACCCTCGGAGCCGAGCATGCGATAAACGCCTGGACGCGCCGGCAGGCTGTCGACGAAAGACTTGGCGTCGAACGCCAAGGCATTGGTTTGCACTGCGTCGACGCTCATCGCGCGAGCTCCACCGCCCTGCCCACGACCGCCTCGAACATGACCGCTGTCAGACGACGCGTCTGCGTGTTGTACCGGCTGCAATGATAAGAATCGAGCAGCATGCGCCCGTCGGGAAGTCGATGCTCGGCGGCATGTGCGAAACGGTGCCGCCCTGGCGGGAGGTCACAGGCCTGCAGCACCGCCCCGTGAGCAATCGTACCGAGCGCCAGGATCACCCGCGCGTCGCGGCTACGCAGCAGCTCTTCGCGCAAGAAGCTGTTGCAAGTCCGAATCTCGACCGGCAGCGGCTTATTGTCGGGCGGCAGGCATTTCACCGCATTCGTGATGCGTGCCCCCTGCAGACTCAGGCCATCGTCCACGGCGACCGAGACCGGCGCACTCGCGAGACCGAACTTGTGCAGGGTGGCGTAGAGCATGATACCGGCATGGTCCCCGGTAAACGGCCGACCGCTCCGATTCGCCCCGTGCTTACCTGGCGCCAAACCTAGGATCAGGATCCCGGCCGCAGGATCGCCGAAAGCGGGTACTGGCTTGCAGAAGTAGTCGGCATGCTCGCTGTGGACTTCCGTGAGGAATTCGGCCAAACGGGGACAGCGACGGCATTCGGGATCGTAAACGCTACTCATCGCGCCAAGAAGGTCGCGCCAGCGACAGTTTTATAAAAAACGGGCTACGCGGAGTTCCGCGTAGCCCGCCGTAGATCGCGTCTGGCTTTGGACTAACCCGAACGCAACCCAACCTGCGGCCCAAATTCACGCATTGGGCCTTATTGACCGGTTTTGGGCGACGCCCCGAGCGGTGTTGGACAGCGCGCCGGGATCACGATTCACACCAAAAAAAACAAAACGGCGGGAAGGGATGGGCAGGATAGCACCAACGCGAGTTGAGGCAAGCCAGGTTTTCAAGAACTGCTGCGCGGTTCTTCGAAAGTTTCTAGGATAAAATCACAAGTTATTGTTTTTAATACTCAATATAGCAAAAATATGTCATCAACGCGCGCTGCCGACTTTGGCTTTTCTGGCGCCGTCCGTGTGCTGCAACGAGTCAAAGAATAGCCTGGGTCACCCGTCGGTTCGCCCCCGCCCGCTCCGCGATGCGCATCGCAAGTTCGAGCGCCTGCTCGCCGTTGAGGCGGGGATCGACGGCCGAACGATAGGCCCGGGCCAAGTCCGCCTCCGCCAAACCGCGCGCACCCCCGATACACTCCGTGACATCTTCACCGGTCAATTCAATGTGCACGCCGCCCAGCATCGAACCGCAATCTGCGTGAATCCGGAACGCCGCCTCGACCTCACCGAGAATATTCTCGAAACGTCGAGTCTTTATGCCGCCGGCCGTGGTCTCGGTATTGCCATGCATGGGGTCGCAGACCCAGAGAACCTGTGAACCGGTGGCGCGTACGGCACGGATGATCCCCGGCAGTCGTTGCTCGATGTCCTTGACGCCGAAGCGGTGTATCAGGGTGAGCCGCCCGGGGATATTTTGCGGATTGAGCACCTGGACGAGTTCCTGCAGCCACTCGGCACTCATGGCGGCGCCCACCTTGACGCCGATCGGGTTGGCGATCCCGCGGAAGTACTCGATATGCGCACCGTCGATGGCCGCCGTGCGCATACCGACCCAAGGCATGTGCGTCGATAAGTTGTACCAACGCTTTTGCCGCTCGATGTAGCGCGTTTGGGCCTGCTCGGAGAACAGATGCAGGCCTTCGTGACTGGTATAAAAGTCACCACGAGTGGCCGCATGCACGCGCAGACCGCTCATCGATTCGAAGAATTCCAGAGATTCGGCGATCGAATCGACGATCTTGCGGTAACTGCCCGCCAAGGGCGAGTGGCGCAGGAAGCCGAGATCCCAATACTCCGGATGATGCAGATCCGCGAAACCGCCATCGATCAGCGCTCGCACGAAATTCAGGGTCAGCGCAGCGCGTTCGTAGCCGCGCAGCAGCAACTCGGGATCCGGCTCACGTTCGGCGGACGTAAACCCAGGATGATTGACGTTGTCGCCGCGATAACACGGCAGCGTCACGCCGGCGCGCGTCTCCGTATCGGTCGACCGCGGTTTTGCATACTGGCCGGCGAAGCGTCCGACGCGGATCACCGGTTTCTTCAATCCCTGCAAGAGGACGAGGCTCATTTGCAACAATATCTTCAGTCGCTTCGCGATCTTGTCCGACTCGCAATCCTCGAAGCTCTCGGCGCAGTCGCCACCCTGCAGCAGGAATTGCTCGCCACGCTGGGCCTGCGCCAGCTTCTCCCGCAGCGCCTCGATCTCCCAGGAGACGACCAGCGGCGGCAGTTTGCTCAAAGCGGCAACCGCCCGCTCGAGGGCAAGCGCATCGCCATAGCGTGGCTGCTGGGCGGCGGGTTTGGACTGCCAGCTCGCGGGATGCCAGATGGTCAATGCAGTAGATTGCGACATAGCCGGCAATGGTAGCCTTCGCATCGCTCACGAGTCAAAATGCCGCCCTCTTCTTTCGCGAGTACGTCCATGAGCCCACCCGAACCGATTCAACTGCCGACGACCACGGCGCCGACGACGACCGATGCGCAAGTTCGCGCCGCCCAAGAATGCCTCGCGGCGCTCGGCCTCGAGGCCATCAACGCCGGGACATGGTCCGGGAGCCGCGGCTGGTCGGGCGAATCCGGCCCCCTGTTCGATTCGTTCAACCCGTCAACCGGTGAACGCCTGGCTCGAGTCCGTGCGGCGACCGCGGCCGACTATGAGCACGTGCTCGCCGACGCCGTCGCCGCGGCCAAGCTCTGGCGCCAGGTACCGGCGCCAAAGCGCGGCGAGATCGTGCGCCTCATGGGCGAGGAACTGCGCGCGCACAAGAGCGCGCTCGGCAGCCTCGTATCCCTGGAGAACGGCAAGATCAAGGCGGAGGGCGAAGGCGAGGTCCAGGAAATGATCGACATTGCGGATTTCGCCGTCGGTCAGTCCCGCATGCTGTACGGTCTGACCATGCATTCAGAGCGCAGTCAGCATCGAATGTACGAGCAGTGGCATCCGCTCGGCGTCGTCGGTGTGATCACCGCCTTCAATTTTCCCGTTGCGGTCTGGTCGTGGAACGCTTTTCTCGCGGCGATCGCCGGCAACGCGATCGTCTGGAAGCCGTCGCCGAAAACCGCGCTGTGCGCGATCGCCGTGCAACGCGTCTGTAACCGCGTGCTCGAACGCCTCGAACTACCGCCGATATTCCAATTGCTGATCGACGCTGGCACGGAACTCGCGAGCCGCCTGGTCGACGACCGCCGTGTCGCCCTCGTGTCTTTCACCGGCTCGACCGAGGTCGGGCGTCAGGTCGGTATGCGCGTCGCGGCGCGCCTGGGTAAGAGCCTGCTCGAACTCGGCGGCAATAATGCGATCATCGTCGAGGCGAGCGCCAATTTGGACTTGGTGGTGCCGGCGATCGTATTCGGCGCGATCGGCACGGCCGGCCAGCGATGCACGACGACGCGCCGCGTACTCGTCGCGCGCAGCGTGTTGCCCGAACTCGAGCGGCGACTCGTCGCCGCCTATGCGCAGATTCGCATCGGCGACCCGTTGCTCGCAGAGACGCTCATGGGACCCTTGATCGATGCCGCGGCAGTCGCACGCTACGAGGAGGTCGTGGCCACCGCCGTCGCGCAGGGAGGCCGATTATTGTGTGGCGGGAAGCGCATCGCGGGTCCGGGTCATTTCGTCGCGCCCACGCTGGTCGGCGCGGCGTCGGACTTGCCGATCGTGCAGCACGAGACTTTTGCGCCGATACTCTATTTGATCCCGTACGACACGCTCGAAGAAGCGATCGCGATCCAAAATTCCGTCGCCTATGGATTGTCCTCGGCGATATTCACCGACCGACTGCAGGTTGCGGAACGATTTCTATCGGCCGAAGGCAGCGATTGCGGCATCGCCAACGTCAATCTGGGCACCTCCGGCGCCGAGATCGGCGGCGCTTTCGGCGGCGAGAAGGACACCGGTGGCGGGCGCGAGGCGGGTTCGGATTCGTGGAAAGCGTATATGCGCCGTCAGACGACGACGATCAACTGGAGCCCGGAACTGCCGCTCGCCCAAGGCATTCGGTTCAGCGTCTGAGCCAGATCTCGACCGCGTTCGCGCGCTGCTCGAGACGGGCCGCGGAGACCGGCCTCGCGGTCTTGAGTTCCTGAGCGTAGAGCGAGATCCGGTAATCCTCGAACGAGATCGCGAGATCGGCGAGTTCCGGCGACCACCGCTGCTCCTCGGCAACCGCCTGCTGCAAGATCCGCAAACGCGCGGCCCAAGCGTTGAGCTCGCGTGCGATGGACGGCGGTTCACCGCCACGAGACAGCAAGCGCTGCCAGCGCCGCTCTTCAGCCCGCAAATAGCGGGGCAGTTGCTCGAGATACCCCGGGGGCTGCACCGCCCAGCTCCCCGGATCCAGCAGCGACTCGACGTGCCGCAGCGTCCCGGCCGCCTCGATAGCATGCCCGCGCGCGCGCGGATCCTCGAGCTGACGCCGCACGGCGCGCGCTTCCGCGTACCAGACGGCAGCCTGTGCGCCAAGCGCGAGTGCGGTGTCGTGCAGCACGGGGCGTGCGCGGTCGAGCGCGGCCGCGAAATCCTGGCGGAGGCGCGGGGGTTCATCGTCGCCGAAGCACGCGCTCCTCAAGGCGAGCGAGACCAGCGTCTCGATCAGCGCGTCACCGCGGGTGTACGGACTGGCCGCCAGCAGCAAACGCGCATCGGCGCGCAGTGCCTTTGCAAGATCGCTCGCCTGGCGGTCGAGCGCCAGTCGCGCGAGTTGCGTGGCGCCGAGCCGGAATTCCTGCTGCGCTTCGGCCTGGGTCCAGTGGAGAGTCACGTGCACGCCTGCGGTGTTCGCACGCAGCGCCGGAAACAGCATCAGTGCCCCGCGGTCGATCGGCACGACGATCGTGTCCGGCAGTTGCTCCAGCTCGAAGCGCTGCCACGACCCGGGATAGAGGGACTGCGCCAGCTGCTCGAGCCGGGACCGGGCGAGTCCCGCGGTGCCCCGGCGCAAGGCCGCGAGGTCGCGCCCGAGCTGCAGATCGCGGCCTTCGTCCATGACGCACACCCGCGGCGTCAAGTGTGCATCGATCGACCTCGGATCGAAGCGCAACAGGTCTGAGGGCAGGTTTTCGGCGTCGCGCAACCACGCGGTCAAGCCGTCGAGATCAACGGGCCTACGGGTGGCCAGAAACCGGCTAACGGTCTCCGCGATCGGTATGAGGCGTCGGCGCGCCTCCTTCGGCAAGCTGCGCAGCAAGGCTTCGACACGCGGCCGGCACAAGCCCGGCACAGCCGCATCGACCCCGACCCGATCGATCACGGGGAGCGCCAATAACGGCACCCGCAGCGTCGCGCCGTCCTGCGGGTCGCCGGGCGCGAATCGGTAGCGGACTTCCACCTGCAGCGTGCCCGGCGCGGCGACGGGATTGCCGCCCGCCGCGGTCGGTGGGTTCACCGTGAGGGCCAATCGCGCCTCCTCCGGGAACTGATCCAGCAAGGCCGCATCGGGTCTGCGGGCATAGAGTCTTTCATCGGTCAGGGTCAAGGCCTGCAGTTGCTGCGCATCGAGATGCCGGGTGTAGTGTTCGAGCGTCGCGACGCTCGAGACCTGCCGCGGCAGCACACCGTCGTAGAAGCCGACGAGCGCTTCCGCATCGACCAACAGGTCGCGCGTGCGCAGCCGCTCCTCGACGCGCCGCGCGGATTCGATCGCGGCATCGTTGGCCAGCAGCCAGTCCGGCCGTCGCAGCAGCCGCTGAAAGACGAGCGCCTCGCGCGCGAAGATGTGCCGCGCCTCCTCGGGCGCGATGGGACCATAGTTGACGAGCCGACCGGCGCTCAGGATCAACCCCAGGAAGCTCGTGCGCTCACGTGCCACCACCTCTTCGCGTGCCTCGCTCCAATCGGGCTCCAGATACTCGCGCTTGAGAAGTTGCTCGGCGGCAGATTCGATCCAGACCGGCTGGATCTCGGCGAGTCGCCGCGCATACACGCGCGAAGTCTCGATGATGTTCGCCGCCATCACCCAGTGCGGTTTGCGGCGTTTGAGCGGCGAGCCCGGGAACAGATGGAAGCGCACGCCGCGAGTGCCGAGGTAAACGCCCTCCTCGCCGCGCACACCGACCATCGTCGCGAAACCAGCAAGCAGGGAACGGTGTACGGCCGTGTAACTCGCGGCACGATTGCCCGGGACGAGACCGAGCTCCGCCGCGCGCTCGCGTACCTGCGTGTACACGTTGTCCCACTCGGACAAACGCAGCAACGACAGGCGGCGCTCCTGGCACCAGCGCCGCAATTCCCGCCGTGGGCGCTCGCGCGCAGCGCGATACGCGCGCCATAATTTGACGAGACCAGTGAACTCGGATTTGGCATCTTCGAACAACGCGGTCTCGTCCGCATCCTCGCTATCGCCGCCGCTCGCGGCGATACGGACGTCGGGAACACTCAAGCCCGAGACGATCGCGAGCACCTCGCTTTCGGCGCGAAATCGCTGACTCTCGAGCAGCGCGCGCGCCAGGCGTGGATCGAGCGGCAAACGCGCCATCGCCCGACCGCGACGCGTGACCTGGCGGGTCTCGTCGAGTGCCCCCAATTCCTGCAACAGCCGGTAGCCGTCGCCGCGCGCCCTCGCCTCGGGCGGATCGATGAACGGAAAGTCCTCGGCGGCGCCCAAACCGTCGCTCGCGAGGCGCAACAACAGGGCGGCCAGATTCGTGCGCAAGATCTCGGGCTCGGTGAACTCGGCGCGGCCGGCAAAGTCCTCCTCCGCATAGAGGCGCAGACAAAGACCTGGCCCAACCCGCCCGCAACGGCCCTTGCGTTGCTCGGCGCTGGCGCGCGACACCGGCTCGATCGGCAGCCGCTGCAGCCGGTTGCGCACGCTGTACCGGCTGACGCGCGCCAAGCCGGAATCGATCACGGTGCGGATGCCCGGGACGGTGATCGAGGTTTCCGCGACGTTGGTCGCAAGGACTATCCGGCGCCGCGCCGAACGTGAAAAAATCCGGCTCTGCTGTTCCCATGCTAGGCGCGAGTACAGAGGAATGACTTCGGCGCCCTGGACCTCGCGCTCGAGCAATTCGCCGACGTCGCCGATCTCGCGTTCGCCGGGCAGAAATACCAACACGTCACCCGCGCCGATCGCTCCAGGTTCGCTTTCGATCTCGCGCACCGCTTGCAGCACCGCGGTCGGTAGATCGACCTCGCCGGAACCCTCGTCGGACGATCGGTAACGTACTTCGATCGGATGGCTGCGACCGCTCACGGTGATGACGGGCGCGTCCGAGAAGAAATGCGACATGCGCGCGACGTCGAGCGTCGCCGAGGTGATGAGGATCTTGAGGTCGGACCGGCGCGCGAGCAAGCGGCGCAGCACACCGAGCAGCAAATCGACATTGAGCGTGCGCTCGTGGGCCTCGTCGACGATCACGGTATCGTAGCGGCGCAGCAAGGGATCGGCATTGAGTTCGCCGAGCAGCAAGCCGTCGGTCATCAACGCGAGGCGGGTCGCAAGCCCCACCTTGTCGGCGAAACGGACGCGAAACCCGACGGTGTCGCCGACCGGCTGCGCAAGTTCGTCGGCGATGCGCGCTGCCAGCGCGCGCGCCGCCAGTCGTCGCGGCTGCGTATGGGCTATCATGCCCTCGATGCCTCGTCCGAGTTCGAGGGCGTATTGTGGTAGCTGGGTGCTCTTGCCCGAGCCTGTCTCGCCCGCGATGATCACGACCTGCTCCGTGCTCATGGCCGCAAGGATCTGCGCGCGCCGCGCGGTGATCGGCAATTGCGGATCATGTTTGAACCGCAGCGGCGGAGCCGCGCGACGCTCCGCCAAGCGCTGCGCCTCCTGATCCCGGACCCGTGCGGACTGCCTCATTCGCCGCGCTTCATTTCCTGCCAGAGCCGCTCCTGATCCGCCAGCCCGAGCGCTTCGAACTCGATCCCACGCGCGGCGGCCAAGCGTTCCATGCCGCGAAACCGGCGTTCGAATTTGCCGTTCGCCGCGCGCAGCGCCGTCTCCGCATCGACACCGAGCTTGCGCGCCAGATTGACGGCCGCGAACAGCAGATCGCCGACCTCCTCGCAGACCGCGGGTGACGGCGTCGCGGACGGGTTTTCCAGCGCGGCGACGCGCACCTCATCGAGTTCCTCCGCCACCTTGTCGGCGGCCTCCGCGGCGAGATCGAAATCGAAACCGACGCGTGCGGCACGCTTGCTGAGCTTGTCGGCGCGCATCAGCGCCGGAAGCGACTGCGGCACGTCGTCGAGCTGGCTGAGCGGCGCCGCCGAAGGCTGCGCGGCGACCGCCGCACTGCGTTCCGCCGCCTTGATGTTCTCCCAACTGACCAGGCGCTCGGCCGCGTTTGCGATGCGCGCGGCGCCGGCGGACGGCACGAATAGATCGGGGTGGCGGCGCACGAGCTTCGCGGTGATGGCTGCGGCGACGGCGTCGAAGTCGAAGCTGCCCGCCTCCTCGGCGATGCGCGCATGGAACACCACCTGGAAGAGCAGATCACCCAGTTCGTCCCGCAAATGCGCAGGATCGCCGCGCTCGATCGCATCGAGCACTTCGTACGCCTCCTCGAGCGTGTAGCGGGCCAGCGAGGCCGGGGTCTGCTCGCGGTCCCAGGGGCAACCGTCCGGAGCTCGCAGTCGCGCCATGACGGCGATCAACGCGTTCATCGACTCACTCATCCTCTTCTCTCCATCGCCTCGAAAACCAGGCGCCGCAGGCTCATGAGCATGGCGGCCGTCGCACCCCAGATCGTGCGCGCGCCGAACGGGATGTCGGTCGTCTCGACCTCGAGTTCACCGAGCCGGCGCAGACGCGAACGATGGTTACCCGGATCAAATAGAAATGCCAGCGGCACCTCGAAAGCCTCATGGACTTCCGCCGCGGCGAGGCGCAGGTCATGCTCGGGACTGACGAAGCCAACCACCGGCGTGATGCAAAAACCGCTGGCGACGAGATGATCGGGCAGATAGCCCGCGAATTCTATCTTGTCGGCCGACAAACCGATCTCCTCTTCGGCTTCGCGTAGCGCCGCCGCCCAAGCGTTCGAGTCCTTCGCGTCGATGCGGCCGCCGGGAAAACTGATCTGACCCGCATGCTCGCGCAGCCCCGCCGAGCGCTGCGTGAGCAAGACCGTCCACCCGGGCGCGCGTTCGATCAGCGGCACGAGCACCGCGGCCGGAATCCTGCTCTTCGGCATGCGCGCGCGCAGATGCGCGACGATCTCGGGCGTCGCGTTCGCAATCCAGTCGAGATCGTCGCGCGGCGGGGAAGCCGTCGTACTCAAGGCGGCGCGGATCTGCGCCCGCGTGAACGGAAAATCCACCCGCGCGGTCAGGCGGCACCGCCGCCGCCCCCGCCCACCCCGCCTCTGGTCAGCTGCAAGGGGTCCAGCAGGCGCTGTAATTCGCCGCGATCGAGATCGGTCATTTCGACCGCCACGTCGAGGATGGGGCGACCCTCGGCATACGCTTTCTTCGCGATCGCCGCACCCCGCTCGTAGCCGATCACAGGATTCAACGCGGTGATCAGGATCGGATTGCGCGCGAGCGACGCACCGAGAACCGCCGTGTTCACTCGGAATTCGGCGAGCGCGTGATCGGCGAGGTTGCGGCAGGCGATGCCCAGCAATTCGATGCTTTGAAGCAGATCATAGGCGATGACCGGTAGCATGACGTTCAGCTGAAAATTACCGGCTTGGCCGGCGATGGTGATCGTCGCGTCGTTACCGATGACTTGGGCCGCGATCATCGCGACCGATTCGGGGACCACCGGATTCACCTTGCCCGGCATGATACTACTTCCAGGCTGAAGCGCCGGCAGCGACAATTCGCCGAGTCCAGCCAACGGTCCGCTGTTCATCCAGCGCAGATCGTTCGCGATTTTCATCAGCGCGACGGCCAGGGTCTTGAGCTGGCCCGATAATTCCACCGCCGTATCCTGGCTCGACAAGGCGGCGAAGAAATTTTCGCTGGGCGCGAATTCGTGACCCGTCTGTGCCGACAACTGTCGCGCGAACACGCGCCCGAAGTCGACGGGCGTATTCACGCCGGTGCCGACGGCGGTGCCTCCCTGGGCGAGTCGCCGCAGGCGCGGCAACACGTCGTTCAAGCGGGCAACGGCCTGGTGGATCTGCGCCTGCCAGCCGGACAGCTCTTGGGCGAGCGTGAGCGGCATGGCGTCCATCAAATGCGTGCGGCCGGTCTTGACGGTGTCGTGCAGGGCCGGCATACGCGCGCCGATCACGGCGGCGAGATGGGCAAGAGCCGGCAACAAGCTCTCGGTCAGAGCCAATGCGGCGGCCACATGGATCGTCGTGGGTATCACATCGTTGCTGCTCTGGCCGCGATTGACGTGATCGTTGGGGTGGACCTGGCACCCGCAAAGACGGCTCGCGAGCGTCGCGATGACCTCGTTGGCATTCATGTTGCTGCTGGTGCCCGAGCCGGTTTGGAATACGTCGACCGGAAACGCCGCCTCATGCCGGCCCGAGGCAATCTCGAGGCAAGCTGCCTGAATCGCGGCCGCGACTGCGGGTGGAATTTCACCGAGTTCGCCGTTGGCCGCGGCCGCGGCGTGCTTGACCAGGGCCAGGGCACGGTTGAAGACGCGCGGCAGGCGCAGACCGCTGGTCGGGAAATTCTCGATCGCACGCTGGGTTTGCGCGCCCCAAAGCGCGTCGCCGGGCACCTGGAGCGTGCCCATGCTGTCGGACTCGAGGCGGAAGCTCTCGGTTGTCATCGTCCCTCTGCAGCGCCTTCCGGTGATATCCTTGGATTCTAACACCTGGCGACCGCTTCCCATGTCCAGCCCGAACATAGATGCCTTGTCACCGCTCGACGGCCGCTACGCCGGCAAGCTCTCGGCGCTGCGCCTGCTGTTCAGCGAGGCCGGCTTGATGCGCGAACGCGCGCGCGTGGAATGCGCTTGGATTTTAGCCCTGGCCGCCGGGCCCGCACGGGCGGCCCTCGCCGACCTCCCGGTCGCGGCGCGCGACTGGCTGCTCGCCATGGCATCCGATCCGGTGGCGACCGACGTGCTCGCGATCAAACAGATCGAAGCGCGCACGAACCACGATGTCAAGGCAGTGGAGTATTGGCTGCGCGCGCGCTTGGGCGAGTTCGGATGCTCGCCAGCGCACCTGGAATGGATCCACTTCGCCTGCACCTCCGAGGACATCAATAATCTTGCCTACGCCCTGATGCTCGCCGGCGCCCGCAGCCGCGTCGTGATCCCGATGCTCGAGCAACTGGGGAGCCAGCTCGACGCCCTCGCCCTGCAGCATGCCGATGCCGCCATGCTCGGCCGCACGCATGGCCAGACCGCGACACCCACGACCGTTGGCAAGGAATTCGCCAATGTCGCACATCGTCTGCGCGTGCAGCGCACGTCACTCGCAAACGTCGCAATCCTCGGCAAGATGAACGGGGCCGTCGGCAACTTCAATGCGCACGTCGCGGCTCTCCCGGACGTGGATTGGCCCGCGGTCAGCGCAAGCTTCGTCGCGTCGCTGCAGTTGCACCCCAATCCCTTGACCACCCAGATCGAACCGCACGATTGGATCGCCGAGTACTGCCACGCGTTGCTGCGTGCCGACACCGTCCTGATCGATCTCGCGCGCGACCTCTGGAGCTACATTTCCGTCGGTTATTTCAAACAGCGGCCCGTCGACGGCGAGGTCGGCTCCTCGACGATGCCTCACAAGATCAACCCGATCGATTTCGAGAACGCCGAGGGCAATCTTGGGATTGCCAATGCGCTCCTGGCTCATTTTGCCGAGAAACTACCTGTGTCACGCTGGCAGCGCGATTTGACGGACTCCACGGTGCTGCGCAACATCGGCGTCGCGATCGGCCATGCGAGCCTCGCCTACCAGTCCCTGGCGCAGGGGCTGCGCAAGCTGGAGCTCGACGGCGCGCGCTTGCGCCAGGACCTAGACGGGGCCTGGGAGGTGCTCGGCGAGGCGGTGCAAACGGTCATGCGTGCCCACGGTATTCCCGATGCCTATGACCGTCTGAAGAGTTTCACGCGCGGACGGCCCGTGGACCGGACCGCGATGCAGGCGTTCATAGAGACCCTCGAGATACCGCATCCGGATAGAGAGCGACTGCTGCGCTTGGAGCCGGCCAATTATCTGGGTCTCGCCCCGGAACTGGCGCGCGGCGGCGTTGTCGATGCTCGCACACGCAAAACGTGACGGAGTTGGCACGAGCCGCAGTCGCTCCGACGGTAGGATGTAATCAAGTGAACGGGTCGGCGATTTTCTCACTCGTTCATCTCCTAACGAGGCTCTCACGATATGGCGGCGATTACGGAACGACCCTCGATGGGACTCATGAACAACGGCCCGGCCGCCGGCGGAGACTTGACGACCGGCACACGCAGCATCTTGAGCACGATGCCCGAGGTCCGGGACGCGAGCCTCAAGGTCGCCAAATCGGCGCAGCGCCTATTGTCGATATTCACTCCGGATCTGGAGCCACTGATTTACGGCGAGGAGGCCTTCCTCGAAACGATCAAACGGCTCGTACTCGCGCGCTCGTACGCCAAGGTGCGCGTCCTGCTCGCCGATCCGTCGCGGGCCATGGTCGACAACAACCGTTTTCTCGCACTCGCGCGTCGCTTGACGAGTTGCATCGATCTGCGCGCCATGAGCCCCGAGTATCCGGCCAGTGCCGGGGCTTTCATCATCGCTGACGACAAAGCCCTCGTGTACCGCCTGCAGATCGACCGCTGGGACGGCATCGCCGACATGAACGACCCCGCCGTGGTGCGCCGCTATCTGAACTTCTTCGACGAGGTCTGGAACACCAGCATGCAAGAGTCGCAGATGCGGCAAATGCTCATGTAAGGACGGGCGAGTTGCGCCGTCGGCACGGCCGCGATCGCACCGCTATAATGTCGGCATGCCCGACTCGCTCCCCGCACCCGACTCAGCCGGTACGATCATCGTCGGCATCTCGGGCGGAGTCGACTCCGCCGTAGCCGCCTTGCGCCTGAAGCGTGCCGGATACGCGGTTCAAGGTTTGTTCATGTCGAACTGGGACGACGACGACGCGTACTGCACGAGTGCCGCCGATTTCCAGGACGCCCGCCGAATCTGCGAGACCTTGGGGCTGCCGCTCCACCGCGTGAGTTTCGCCGCACAATACCGGGAGCACGTGTTCGCGCACTTCTTGAGCGAATATGCGGCCGGCCGCACGCCGAATCCGGACGTGCTGTGCAATCGCGAGATCAAGTTCGGCGTCTGTCTCGACTATATGCACCGCTTGGGTGCCACGTGGATTGCGACCGGGCATTATGCGCGTGTGCGTCGCACGGCCGAGGGCGTGCAACTCCTGCGCGCCGCCGACCCTGGCAAGGATCAGAGCTACTTCTTGCACGCCGTTGCCCCGGCGGCACTCGCACGGACGCTGTTTCCGATCGGCGAGTCGCGCAAGGACGAGGTGCGCCGCGAGGCGCATGCGGCGGGCTTGCCGGTCTTCGATAAACCCGACAGCACCGGTATTTGTTTCATCGGCGAGCGGCCGTTCGCCGAGTTCTTGGGCCGCTACCTAAAGACCGAGCGGGGACCGATCGAGGACGCGCAGGGACGCATCGTCGGCGAACACCGTGGTCTCGCCTTTTACACGCTCGGACAACGCTCGGGGCTGGGGGTTGGCGGCCGCGCCGGCGCCGGCGCCGCGCCCTGGTACGTCGCCGTCAAGGACACGCAGCGCAACGCGCTGATCGTCGTTCAGGACCAGGATCATCCCCTGCTCTTGTCGAACCGCTTCGAAGTCGCCGCGCCGCATTGGCTGCAGGCGCCCTGCGGCGATGAGTTCACCTGCAGCGTCAAGACGCGCTATCGGCAGCGCGACCTCGTGTGCGAGGTCCATAGGCTCACGAGCGGCCTGCTCGATGTGCGCCTCGCCGTGCCGGCTCGCGCCGTCACTCCCGGTCAGTATGCGGTGTTCTATGCGAACGACGTCTGCCTGGGCGGCGGCGTGATCACGCAGGCTTCCCGTGCAGCGAGCGTGCCCGCGGCCGCCGTTATCCCCTATAATTCTTGAATTTCGCGGAGGCTTCATGACGCAGACGAATACCAAGAAGGCAGCCAAGACGCTCGCAGTCGGCGCCCACCACTATCGGATCCAAAGTCTTCGGGCCCTCGGCGCCCGCGTCGACCGCCTCCCCTATTCGCTCAAGATCCTGCTCGAAAACCTGCTGCGTTTCGAAGACGGAGTGAACGTCACCGCGAGCGACATCGAAGCGCTTCTGGACTGGGACCCGACGGCCGCGCCCCGACATGAAATCGCCTTCACTCCGGCGCGGGTGATCATGCAGGACTTCACCGGCGTCCCGTGTATCGTCGACCTCGCCGCCATGCGCGAGGCCATCGTACGTCTCGGCGGCGATCCACAACGGGTCAATCCGCTCGCCCCTGCCGAGCTCGTGATCGATCACTCGGTGCAGGTCGATGAGTACGGGGCGGCCGATTCGCTGGCGCACAACAACGCGATCGAATTCGCGCGCAACGGCGAACGCTACATGTTCCTGCGCTGGGGCCAGACGGCGTTCAGCAATTTCAAGGTCGTGCCGCCGAACACCGGGATCGTGCACCAGGTCAATATCGAGCGCCTCGCCCGCGTCGTGTTTGCCGAGGACGGAAGCGCTTATCCTGATACTCTGGTCGGCACGGACTCACACACGACCATGGTCAACGGACTCGGCGTGCTTGGCTGGGGAGTCGGCGGCATCGAAGCGGAAGCGGCCATGCTGGGACAGCCGGTCACCATGTTGATTCCTCAGGTCATTGGCTTCGAACTCACGGGCTCTCTGCCCCCTGGAACGACCGCGACCGATCTAGTGCTCACGGTCACCGAGATCCTGCGCAAGGTCGGCGTCGTCGACAAATTCGTCGAATTCTTCGGCGATGGTCTCAAGGGCCTGCCGCTCGCGGATCGCGCGACGATCGCGAACATGTCGCCGGAATTCGGCTCTACCTGTGCGATCTTCCCGATCGACGAAGAGACGATCCGGTATCTGCAGTTGACCGGTCGCTCCACGGAACAAATCGCGCTCGTCGAGGCCTATGCGCGCGAACAGGGTCTCTGGCGCATCGACGGAGCGCCCGCGGCGGACTACACGCAAGTCGTGCGGCTCGATCTGTCGACGGTGGAGCCTTCGCTCGCCGGTCCGAAGCGGCCGCAGGATCGAGTACCGCTGCGTAGCGCCAAGGAGATCTATCGCCGCAATCTTGCCAAGATGAGCGAGGAGCGCGCGCAAAAGAATCCCGGCGCCACCGGCAAGGCCTCGGCGGTCGTTGCCGGCACGCGGTTCGACGTCGCGGACGGCGCGGTCCTGGTCGCGGCCATCACGAGTTGCACGAACACCTCCAACCCGGCCGTGCTCGTCGCCGCCGGCCTGCTTGCGCGCAATGCGCATGCGCGCGGCTTGCACACCAAGCCCTGGGTGAAGACCTCGCTCGCTCCCGGTTCGCGCGTGGTGACCGAATACCTGCAGAAGGCGGGACTACTCAAAGATCTGGAAGCCCTTGGTTTCTACACGGTGGGTTATGGTTGCACGACCTGTATCGGCAACTCAGGTCCGCTGAAACCGGAGATCTCGGAAGCGGTCAAACTCGGTGACGTCGTCGCCTGCTCGGTGCTGTCCGGAAACCGCAACTTCGAAGGCCGCGTGCATCCTGAAGTCAAGATGAACTTCCTCGCCTCGCCGCCCTTGGTCGTGGCTTACGCCTTGGCCGGCAGCCTCGACGTCGACATCACGACCGAACCGCTGGGCCTGGACGCTGCGGGTAAGCCGGTCTATCTCAAGGAGATTTGGCCGAGCGCGGCGGACGTTGCCAGCGCGGTCACCGCGTCGGTGGACTCCGCCATGTTCATCAAGGGATATGCGAACGTATTCTCGGGCGATGCGAACTGGAGCGGCATCAAGACCCCGGCCGGCAAGATCTACGCGTGGGATGGCAAGTCCACTTACGTGAAGAACCCGCCCTACTTCGACGGGATGACGATGACGCCCGCGGCGGTCGGCGATCTGCACGGCGCCCGCGCCTTGGCGGTGCTCGGCGACTCGGTCACGACCGACCACATCTCGCCTGCCGGCAACATTTCGAAATCCAGCCCCGCCGCGAAATACTTGTTGTCGCAAGGCGTGCTGGCGGCCGATTTCAACTCCTACGGTTCGCGCCGCGGCAATCACGAGGTCATGATGCGCGGAACCTTCGCCAATATCCGTTTGCGCAATCTGTTGCTGCCGGGCACCGAGGGCGGTGTCACGCTGCACATTCCAAGCGGCGAACAACTGTCGATTTTCGACGCGTCCGTCAGGTACCAGGCTGCGGGCGTCCCGCTCGTGATTCTGGCAGGCAAGGAATACGGCACCGGCAGTTCGCGCGACTGGGCCGCCAAAGGCACGATGCTCCTCGGCGTCAAGGCCGTGATCGCCGAGAGCTTCGAGCGCATCCACCGCTCGAACCTGATCGGCATGGGCGTCCTACCGCTACAGTACCGGGACGGCCAAAGCGCTCATTCGCTTGGTTTGACCGGTCGCGAAACCTTCTCGGTGATCGGCCTCGAGCAGGGCGCGGCCAAACTCGTCAAAGTCATTGCGGTCGCCGACGACGGCAAGAAAACCGAGTTCGAAGCACGCCTGCGTATCGACACCCCGAAGGAACTCGATTACTACCAGCACGGCGGGATCTTGCATTACGTACTGAGACAACTGGCGCAGGCCGGCAAGGCCGCCTGATTCTGAGTCGGCCTCAGAGACTGCCTGCCTCGACCAACACCATGGTTTTTGGATCGAGGTGGGCCTTCACCGCCGCGTTGATCGCGGGTGCGGTCAGCGCCTCTACGCTCACCGGGTAGGTCGTGAGCCAGTCGAGATCGTAGCCGCGCTGGATCGTGAGGAGAATCCGGTCGGCGAGTCCCGTCGTGGTCGACAAGCCGACGAAGTAAGCACCGATCAAGCCCTGCTTGCGCAGCGCGAGTTCCGCTTCGGTGACACCGTCCTGCCACCAATGCTGCAGCTCGCGCCGCATCGAAGCGACTCCTTTGGGCAAGAGCGAAGGCGCAAAGGTCGCTTCGATCTCCCAGGCCCCCGGAGTCAAGGTATCGTCGAACACCGTCGCACCGATCCCGTAGGTCAATCCCTCCCGGTCGCGCACCGTCGACATGAGACGGCTCGTGAAGCCCTCGCCGAGGATCGCCGTGCCGACGTGCAAGGCGAGACCGTCGGGATCGCGATCGCGCAGATTCGTCGCCTGGCCCAACAAGACGGAAACGCTGGTTTTGTCGGCCAGCGGAATTCGGATCTCGCCGCCCGCGGGCGCCGCGACGTGGCCTGCCGCGACGGCCGTGGCGGCCGTGGCGGGGCCGTCGAGATACGCCTGACCACCGCTCCAGCCGGCGAACGCGCGCCCGACGAGCTCCGCGGTCTCGTTCATCGCCACGTCCCCGGCGAGCACGAGCGTAAAATGCGCCGGCCCGTAGTAGGCCGCGTGAAACGCGCGCAACTGATCGACGTTTGCGGACTTTGCGGCGGCGAGCAACTCCTCCAGCGTATGCGGCCGGTTGGGACTCCCCGGCGGAAAAACCGCCCGGGCGAAAGCTTCCTGCGAGCGCGCGTCGGTGCTTTGCAGCGAGGACTCGAGCATGCCGACGAGCTGCTGACGCGCCTTGTCGAACTCCGCGGCCGTGAGCGCCGGGGTGCGCAGCTCGGCTGCAATGATGCCGATCACGAGCGCCAAATCCTTTTTCAAACATTTTGCGCGCACTTGCAGCGATTGCGGGCCGACCGCGTACGTGATCTCGGCACCGACGTCCTCGAGCTGCTGCGCGATCGCGAATTGATCCTGCGTGCTCGTGCCCCGCTCGAGCATCATGCCGGTGAGCGTGGGGATGGCAGCATTGCCGACGCCTGCGAATGCATCGCCCGCGGGGAACGCCCCGACGAGGACAACCACGTCCTTGACATCGGTGTGATAGGTGACGAGATCGATGCCTTGCACCGGCGCGCGCGCGGCACGCTTCGCCATCTGCGCGGCGACCGGCAGCGCGCAAAGACAAAGGGAAAGGAACAGCGCCAGCGAGCGAGAATTCATGGGGAGGGCTGCTCGGGGTTTTCCGGAACGAACCAACCGACTGTCGCTTCGTCCGGTGCGAAATACTTGCGCGCGACCCGCTGCACGTCCTCCGGAGTCACGGCCGCCACGAGCTGCGGAAAGCGTACGTACAAGGTCCAATCACCGACAGCGATCCACTCGTTGATCTCGGCGGCCGCGCCCGCGGTGCCGTCGCGACGATAGGCGTCGGCTGCGATATATTGCTGTTTGACGCGCAGGACCTCCGCGGCCGTGACGCCGTGCGTCTGAATTTTCGTGATTTCCGCCAGCAAGGCTTGCTCCACTTGGGCGTGGGTCGCGCCCTCGGCGAGCTGTGCGTACAGCGTGTGCAGCGAAAGATCCCGGTGTAGATCGGTACCCGCTGCAGCCGACAGCGCGAGACCGGAGTCGACGAGCGCGCGATAGAGCCGCGCGCTCTTGCCCGAACTCAAGATTGCGTCCAGCACGTCGAGCGCGGGCTGGTCCACGTCTCGCCCGTTCGGCACCTTGTGCGCGATGACGACCGAGCCGAGTTCCCCCGGACGCTTGACGAGCACGCGCCGCTCTCCGGTCTGGGCGGGCTCCTGTGTATAGATCTCGGGGATGGGTGCGGGCGACTGCGGGTACACCCCATAGTATTGCTTGAGCCATTGCAACGTTGTCCGCGTGTCGAAATCGCCGACCACGGTCACGGTTGCGTTGTTGGGCCAATAAAAGGTGTCGTAGAACGCCCGCAATTTCTCGATCGGCACATGTTCGATGTCGCTCAACCACCCGATCGTCGGATGGTGATACGGCAGGGCGACGTACGCCGCGGCGGTCACATCCTCGATCAACAGGTTGTCCGGATCGTTCTTGCCGCGCTCGTATTCGTTGCGTACCACGGTCATCTCGGCCTGACGGTCGCCTTCGCGCAGCAAAAGCCGGCGCATCCGGTCGGCCTCGATCGCAATGTAGCCTTCAAGATCCTTGGCGCCCAAGGTCGCAAAGTAGTTCGTACGATCGACCGAGGTACTCGCGTTGTATTCGCCGCCGACTCGCTCCAGATATTGTTTGACGCTGTTGCCCTTGGCGTCGCTATAAGCTTCGCTACCCTTGAACATCATATGTTCGAGGATGTGCGTCGCGCCCGTCGTGCCCGTGACCTCGTTACGCGAACCGACTCGGTAGGTCACCTGGAAGGTGACGACGGGAGCGGAATGATCGGGCACGAGGAGGATCGCGAGCCCATTGCCGGTGAGCCGGTATTCCTCGATGCCGCCCAAGTTCTGCACGAAGGCGATGCCCTCGACGGGGCCATCCGCTGTCGGCGCCGCGATCGCGGGCGCAGCGCCCACTGCCGCGACCGCACAGACTAGGAACAGCGTCCCGAACGATGAGGCGTAATCCGACAAGAGACTCCCGACATGACGATAAACCAGCGAGCTATCATAGCGCTCCCGGAGCCGCTGCGCCCTCCTCCTGCGTCCAGACCTTGAACCCACACAGCAGGTTCGGACCGAAGGTCATCGTGATCGCGACGTCGACCGCGTCGCGACCACGCGCGATCAGGACGCGTCCGATGCGGCGCGCGTTGTTGCGCGGATCGAAGGTGTGCCATGCGCCACCGAGATAGGCCTCGAACCAGCCGGCGAAGTCCATCGGTCCGGGCAAGGGCGTGACTCCGATATCGCCGAGATATCCCGTGCAATAACGCGCCGGAATGTTCAGACACCGGCAAAACGCGATCGCGAGATGCGCGTAGTCGCGGCAGACGCCGCGCCGCTCGTTGAACACTTCCCAGGCTGTCTTGGTCGGTCGAGCCGCCTGATAATCGAAGGCGATGTGGTCGTGCACGTAGTCGCACACGGCTTGCACTCTGTTCCAACCGGGCGGCAGGCCTCCGAACAGCCTCCAAGCCGCCGGAGCGAGCAGCTCCGTCTCGCAGTACCGGCTCGCCAGCAAATAGACCAGTGTGTCGTCGGGAAGTGACTCCACCGCGTGCTCGCAGGCGTTGGCGAAAGTGGGCTCGGCGAGACCCGAGTCGCGGATGAGGCCATTGGCGGCGATGCGGAACGCACCCGCAGGAGCCACGAGGCGCGTGCACCAGTTGCCGGAACCATCCCGGTACATCGTCATCGGGACGACCGGGTAGGTGTCGATCCGATCGGTTTCGACGAGATCCGCGCTGCGGCTGTAGTGCACGTTGAGATTCAAAATCATCGGTGTGGCCTGCGGCAATTCGTACAGTATTTCGTAACCGATGCGGATCAGCATGAAGTCCCCGGAATGTCTATGTCGCGGAATGCGACCGGCAAGCCTGCGCCCGATGGCTCGCCGCGCCAAGCTGCCTGCGCCGCTGGCCGGTGTAGGCGGCCGCCTACACGGCAAGACGCGTCAGGCGATTTGTGACCGCAGGCGCGTCAGACCGAGTATCGCGCGACAATAGGGCGCGGGCTCGCCGAGCCGCTCGGCAATCTCCACGACCGCACCCAACTGCGGCATGAACTCGAGTGGACGGCCTGCCTCGAGATCCGCGAGCATCGAGGTCTTGAAGTCACCCAGGCGCTGCGTGACGGCGATACGTTCCTGCGCGGTCACTTCTCCGACCAGGCCCAGCCGCTGACCGCAGGCGCGCATCTCCTCCATCATCGCGAGACACAAGCCGCGGACCTCGGGATCGGCGAGCAAGGCTCCGGTGCCGGCACGCGTCAGCGCCGAGAGCGGATTCATATTCATGTTGCCCCAAAGCTTCGCCCAGATCTCGGCACGAATGCGCGACGAGGCAAGCGCATTGACGCCGCCCCGGCGCAAGGCTGCGACGACCCGTAGAACGTGCTCGCTATCCAGCCCGGAGGGTTCGCCGACCAGGATCCGGTCCATGGCGACGAGTTGCGCTTGCGCCGGCGCGAGCACTCGTGCCGACGCGTGCACGACCGAACCCAGTGTCCGGCCGGACGGAAAAACCTCGCGCTGCGAGCCGGTGGGGTCGACCGACTGTAGACTGAGGTCCTGCAGTGGTCCTGGGAATCCGGCAAAAAACCACCACGGAATGCCGTTCGTGCCGCTGATGACCACGGTTTCAGGCCCGATCAAGGGCGCGAGTGAGGGCGCAAGTTCGGGCAGGGCTTGGGCCTTGACGGTGAGCATGAGGTAGTCCTGAAGCCCAAGTTCATGCGGGCCGCCCGCGCGTGGCGAGGAGCGCCGGGTCTCGCCGTCGCGTTCGAAATGCAATCCGGAGGTGCGCAACGCCGCCAAAGTGGCGCCGCGAGCGACGATGCTGACCGGCCACCCGGCTCGATCGAAGGCATCGGCAAGCCAGCAGCCGATCGCTCCGGCACCCACTATTGCCACCGTCGCCAAGCGTAATCCCCCTTGCTAGTCTAGTCGTCCGATGAGCCCGCAAACACCCACACCGATTGCCGTCTTCGATCTCGATGGGACCTTGACCTGGCGCGACACCCTGGCGCCGTTTCTGGCCGGCTATATCGCACGGCACCCGCGCCGGTTGCTCAGATTATGGCGTCTGCCGGTGGCGCTGTGGAACTACTTCGTCGGCAACCGCGACCGCGGCGTTTTGAAAGCCGCGGTGATCACGCTGACCATGGGCGGCGATGCGCGCCGCCACATCGACGCCTGGGCGGACACCTACGTTGCGGCGCTCGCCGGTCGGGGTGCATTTCGCCCCGAGGCCTTGGCCACCGTGGAGGCTCACCGCCGCGCCGGCGATCGACTGGTGTTGTTGTCGGCGAGTCCCGATCTCTACGTGCCGCGCATCGGTGCGCTGCTCGGCTTCGAGACGACGATCTGTACGGAGGTGATTTGGGATGGCGACCGCCTCGACGGAGCGCTCAAGACCTTGAACCGGCACGGGGAGGAAAAGCGGCGCTGCATCGAGGCATTGCGAGCGCAATACGGTCTGGCGTCGGTTGCCGCCTACGGCAACAGTGCCTCGGATTTGCCGCACTTGAGCGGAGTCGAGCGGCCGTTGCTGGTCAATGCCAACGCCGCTGCCAGACGACTCGCCGCCGCGGCGAAAGTGCCCATAGCGAACTGGCGGTGACGCGAAACCGCCTCAACGCGGGACCGCCAGGAGTGTTTCGTGCAGTCTGCGCAGCAGCGCCTCGGTCGTCTCCCAGTCGATGCACGGATCGGTGATCGAGACGCCATACGCGAGTTCGGACAGGTTCTTCGGGATAGGTTGACTCCCGGCGTGCAGATGACTCTCGAGCATGAGTCCGACGATCGAGCGATTACCGCCCTCGATTTGGTTGATGCAGTTCTCCGCGACCACGGGCTGCAGTTCCGGATTCTTGTTCGAGTTGCCGTGACTACAATCGACGACGATGTTCGTCGGCAAGCGCGCGGCCTCGAGTTCCCGCTCCGCGGCGGCGATGCTGACGGCATCGTAGTTGGATCGTCCACCGCCGCCGCGCAAGACCAGATGCGCGTGTGCGTTACCGCGCGTCCGAAAAACGGCGGACTGACCCTGCTGGGTGATGCCGAGGAAATGATGCGGCCGACGCACCGATTGCAAGGCATTGATCGGCGTCGCGAGGCTGCCGTCGGTCCCGTTCTTGAATCCGACCGGGCTGGACAGTCCGCTGGCCATTTCCCGGTGGGTCTGGGATTCGGTCGTGCGTGCGCCGATCGCGGTCCAGGTAACCAGTTCGGACAGGTACTGCGGCATGATCGGATCGAGCGCCTCGGTGCCCGCCGGCAGTCCCAACTCGGCGATGTAGAGCAACAACTCGCGCGCGATATGGATACCCTTTTCGATGTGGAAGGAATCGTCGAGATCGGGATCGTTGATCAATCCCTTCCATCCCACCGTGGTCCGCGGCTTCTCGAAATACACCCGCATGATCGGGAAGATCGTCGAATCGATCGCGGCCGCGAGCGTCTTCAAGCGCTGGGCGTATTCACGCGCGGCGACGACGTCATGGATCGAACAAGGACCGACGACCACGAATAGGCGCGGGTCGCTGCGCTCGAGGATCGCGCGCACGATGTGTCGCGAACGGAACACCGTATTCGCCGCCTTCTGCGTCAGGGGCAGGCGGCGTTTGACCTCTTCGGGCGTCGCCAACAAGTCGCTCGAGAGCACATTGACGTTTTGTAATTGATCTTGAATGTTCACCATCGGCTCGATCTACATGGCTGTTCTGATGTTCCAAAGTTCCGGAAAGAACTTCAGATCCAGGGCCTTGGTGAGGTAACTGACCCCGCCCGTGCCCCCGGTACCGCGCTTGAAGCCGATGATACGCTCGACCGTCTTCACATGCGCGAAGCGCCAGAGCTGAAATTTATAATCGAGATCGACCAAATGCTCGGCGAGCTGGTAGAGATCCCATTCCTTCTCCGAATTGTGATAAACGCTGAGCCAGGCGGCGGCGACCTGCTTGCTCGCCTGGTACGGCTGTGCAAAATCCCGATCGATGGCCTGCGCGGGCAGATCGAAGCCGCGGCGACTGAGAAGCAGCAGTACCTCGTCGTAGAGGCTGGGCGCGCGCAGCGCGCGCTCCAGGCTCTCATGGGCCGGCGGATCAGCCTGAAAGACCTTGATCATCGACGCATTCTTGTTGCCGATCAGGAACTCGAGCATGCGGTACTGCCAGGATTGGAACCCGGAGGATTTACCGAGAGCGTTGCGAAACGCGGAATAGTCGGACGGAGTGATCGTCGCGAGCACGTCCCAGGAGTTCAGCAGTTGCTGCTGGATCGTCGAGACCCGGGCCAACATCTTGAACGTCGGTCCGAGATCGTCACGACGCACGCAATCGACGGTCGCGGTAAGTTCGTGCAGACAGAGTTTCATCCACAATTCAGAGACCTGATGAATCATGACGAACAGCATCTCGTCATGGTGGAACGAAAGCGGTTGCTGCGCCCCGAGGAGCTTGTCGAGATGCAGGTACTGGCCGTAGCTCAAGGACTCGGCCAGGTCCCAATGCACCGCTTCGTCGCTGAGGTCGACGAACGGCGAGAAGCGGGGCGTCGGTTCGCTCATGCCCTTCAGATCTTGAAGACCCATTCCGGCACGGTGCGCCAACCCGACAGCAGCTCTCTGTCGAGGCGCTGATAATCGGGCTCGAGTTTCTCGACCAAACCCCAAAATCGGGGCGAATGGTTCATGAATTTCAGGTGCGCGAGTTCGTGGACGTAAAGATAACGCACGACCGCCGCCCGCTGAAACAGCAGCGAGCAATTCAGGCTCACGGTGCCGCGCGTCGAGCAACTGCCCCAACGCGTACGTTGACAGCGAATCGACACCCGCGCGACCGGATAGCCGAGGCATCCGGCGAGTTCCAGCAGTTGCGGGGCAAGCCGATCGGTCGCGGCGCGCAGCAGCCAGCGCCGCAGCAGCATGCGAGCGTCGTGGTCGTTAGGCGCCTCGAGGCACAGGCGCCCGGCGTGCTCGCGCAGTACGCGCCGCGGACCCACGCACCAGTCGACTTCGAAGCGCTCACCCGTCGCCTGAAATTCCACGCTTGCGGGCACGGGATCCGCGGCCTGCACGACACATTGCATGGCTGCGACCTTGCGGTCGATCCACGGCGTGAAACGCTGCACGAAATCACGCACCGACTTCGCCGTCACGCCCTCGGGAACGACGATCTCGACACGGCCACCGATATGGACGCGCGCCGTGAGACGGCGGGCTCGCGCGCTGACGCGGACCGCGAATGCATCGCCCGGGCCGCGCGCTTCGAACAAGGACAATTGGTTGCCGTGATTCTTCATTGCGCACTGAATAATACCAGGTTCCCGGCGCGCACACGGACGGGCTGGATTATGTGAGAGATCAGCGCTGCAAGAGCGCCCCACGTTCGCGTTGCGCCGCGCGGTAATCGGGCGCCGCGAGCAGCGATTTCTCGATCCAATTGCGGGCGGCGAGCACATCGCCCCGCTGCAGGTACTGGCGACCCAGTTCGAGATAGGCTTCGGCGTGACCCCAGCCCGGCGTGTCGTCGTTCGTCGCCGAAGTCTGTTCGAACAACTCTGCCGCCAGGCGCAGGTCTGCGAAAGCGGAGGCCGCCTCGGTCGAGCCTGGTACCGCATGGGCGAACCCGTTGCTGGCTTGCAGCAGTAGCACGCGCGGATTCCGTGGCGCAAGCTTCTGGGCACGCGCGAGACGATCGGCTGCAGCGGCGCGCAATAATCCGCCCTCGAACTTGCGGTAGGCAGCCAGTTCGCCGAGACAGGCTGACTCGAGCACTAGCGCTTCGGCCGCTGGTCCGGCGTGACCGCCCACGACTTTCAGTTGTTGTACACAGTCCGCCAATGCGCGCTCGGCGGCGCGTGGATCCTTCGCCTTGGCGATCAGCGCGTAGCGATAATCGGCATGCCCCAGTTGATAGCGCAAAGCCATGTCGTCAGCGTCGTCCGCGACCCGCGTGCCAAGCATTTGAGTCAAGTCCGCGAGTTCGTTCAAATCCTCGGTTTGATAGGCGTAGAGGATCTGTGCCTGCAGATCTCCACCCAATTGCGCGCCACAGGACCCAGCGACGAACATTCCGACCAGCGCGAAGCTTCGATTCTTGAATCTCATCGCCGCAGTTTACAATGCGCGCCATGGCGAACAAACCCGCGATCGGTCCGCTCATCGACATCGGCGCAAACTTGACGCACGAAAGCTTCGCGGCGGATCTCGATGCCGTGCTGGCGCGCGCGCGCCAGGCCGGGGTCGTCAGGCAGATCGTCACCGGCGCGACTCTCGCCAGTTCGTACGCGGCGGCGGAACTTGCGGCCGCGCATGCGGATCTTGCCTGCACGGCCGGCGTGCATCCGCATCACGCGGCCAGCTTCGACGTCGTTCAGTTGGCCGCGTTCCGCGAATTGCTGACACACCCCGAGGTCGTCGCCGTCGGTGAATGCGGTCTCGATTATTACCGGGATCTGTCGCCGCGCGCGTCCCAGCGACAGGCTTTCGTCGCCCAGTTGGACCTCGCCATCGCCACGGCCAAGCCCGTGTTTCTGCATCAGCGCGACGCTCACGAGGACTTCATGGCAATCATGAACGACTATGCGGGGCGGCTCGTCGGCGGGGTCGCTCACTGCTTTACCTACGGCCGGCCTGAGCTCGATGCCTATCTCGAACTCGGCCTGTCGATCGGCATCACCGGCTGGGTCTGCGACGAACGGCGCGGCAGCGACTTACGCGCGGCGGTTCCGTACGTGCCCGCGGATCGCCTCATGCTCGAGACGGATGCGCCCTACCTGCTGCCGCGGGACCTGGCGCCGAAGCCGCCATCGAGGCGCAACGAACCGGCATTTCTGCCGCACGTTGCCCGCGCCGTCGCGGCCCTACGCGGGGAAGATGCCGCGCAGCTTGCAGCGGTCTCCACGCAGAACGCCGGCCGTTTTTTTGGACTCGCCGTCGGGCGCGACGCGCGGCTGGCCGACTGACCGAAATCCTATAGATTCGTGAAGCTGTGGGGACTGGGACGCAATTGCCCGCGCAGCCGGGTCCAGACCTCGATTAGCTGCGGATATTCCGGCGCGGTCTTCATCGAGGCCTCGACGACCGGAAAATCCACCTCGATGCTGTCGAGCATCACGACCCATTTCGGAACACCCTTGGTGAATTTACCGACGTTCGAGAACAGCAGCCGACCCTCGACGGGCAGGTCTCCGACCAGGGCCTTGACCGCGGCGATCCGATCGTAGAGCGCCGGCTGCGGATTCTCGAAGGTATAGCGGCGGCCGCGCGCCATCACGGTCCATTCGCTCATCTGGTCGCCGCCGAAGATCAGACCCGGCACGCGGCGCGTGTCGAGGATCAACAGACCCCGGGGCGTCAGCAGCAGATGATCGAGATGAAAGTAGCCGCCCATGCCGTCGGGCACCTGGGTTTGATGGACGGCCTCGAGAGCGATGCGCTCGAGTCGCACCAGCAATGCGCGGCGGCGCGCGCGGCGACGGAAGTAGCGGACCGAAACCGTCAGTGCGAGCCCGATGGCCGCCAACGCCGCCGCCAACCATACCCAGCGAAGGTCGACCGGCAGATCCGTCATTCGAGCGCCGCGGCAAGTGCCCGCAGCGTCGGCGGTATGTCGAGGAACTGGCTCGGCAGGCGCAGCAAGCGAGCAAGACTCTCCGGAACGTCGACGCTCTTGCCGATCAAGGGTTCGACGATTTCATTGAATTTCGCCGGGTGCGCGGTGGCGGCCAAGACCCAAGGCCGGCGTCGTTCTTCGTCGGGCAGGCGCGCATGAATTTCCGCCGCGGTCGCCGTGTGCGGACACCATTCACGACCGAAGCGCTGAAAATCGCTGCGGATGCGCGCGCTGATAGTCGCGTCGTCGATGCTTGCCGCCGACAGTTGGCCTCGTAAGGCGTCGATTCCCGGAAAGAGGGCACGCAGACGCTCCATGTTGCTGGGGTTGCCCACGTCCATCGCCGAAGCGAGGGTGGGAATGCTCTTGCGCGGCTCCCATACGCCGGTCGCGAAGAAATCCGGCACGGTTCGATTACGGTTGTGCGCGAGGATGATCCGCCCGATCGGCAAGCCCAAGGCACGCGCCCATACGGCGGCGAACGCGTTGCCGAGGTTGCCTGCCGGGATGATATACGAGGCATCCGCGCCGGTGCGCCGGCGGACTTCCAGGCTCGAGGCAACGTAATAGCTCATCTGCGGCAACAAGCGACCGATGTTGATGCTGTTCGCGGAGCTGAAGCGATGCCTACCCCCGAGTTCGGCATCGACGAATGCCTCTTTGACCAGTCGCTGGCAGTCGTCGAAGCTGCCGTCGACGCGCAAGGACAGGACGTTGTCGCCCCAACACGTCAGCTGCTGCTCCTGGCGCGGGCTGACTAGACCCTTGGGATAGAGAATGACGATGCGCACCCAGGGACGGCGGTGGAAAGCGGCGGCCACGGCTCCTCCCGTATCGCCCGAAGTCGCCACGAGTATCGTCAAGGGACCTTGATCGCCGGCTTCGAGACGCTGCAGACTCTCGGCGAGAAAGCGTGCGCCGAAATCCTTGAAAGCGGCGGTAGGCCCATGATAGAGCTCTAAGGCGAATAGCGGATCGGTGCTGGCCGTGATCGGCGTCGTGGGCACGGGGAAATCGAGTGCAGCCGCGGCGATCGCGCCGAGCTGCGGCCGCAGCCGATCACCCTCGAAAAAACCCTCCAGAGCGACCGCCGCCAGATCCGCAACCTGCGTCAGATCGGCGAGTCGCGCGGTCGCGAGCCCGGGCAAGCGCTCCGGCACGTAAAGACCACCGTCCGGCGACAAACCGCGGGCGATAGCCTCGCTGAGCGCCACGTCCGGCGCGGAGCCCCGCGTACTGACGAAGCGGAGCGCGGACATCAGGCTCGCACCACGCGAGCGCCGTAATGCTCGATCGTCGAGATCCAATGATCAGCCGCGAGCCCATGCGCGGCGAACCCCGCCACCATCGCCCCGCGGACCGCCTCGGCATATTGGATCTCGGACCACGCGAATATCGTCGGCCCCGCTCCCGATATCGAACAGCCGAGCGCACCGGCCGACATGGCGCCGCGCTTCACGTCCATGAAGCCGGGTATCAACTGATGCCTCTGCGGTTCGATGATCACGTCGTCGAAGGACTCGCGAATCATGTCCAGGTCGTTGGAATAGCAGCCGCTGATGAAGCCGGCGAGATTCGCCGTCTGCCACACGAAGTCGGAGCGCGTCACGTCGGTCTTCAAGATGGCGCGCGCTTCGCGTGTCCCGAGGTGCATGTGCGGATGGACCAGGACACAGCGCAAGGATTGCGGCACGGGGATCTGCTTGACGCGCGGGTGATCGATGCCGACGGTCAGGACGAGGCCGCCGAAGAGGCACGGCGCGATGTTGTCGAGATGCGCCGAGCCGCTCGCGACGATTTCACCCTCCATCGCGAACTTGAGCAATTGCAGCCCACTGAGCGGCTGCACGAGCAGTGCATTGGCGGCAACCACCGCCGCGACCGCGGACGCGGCCGACCCGCCCATGCCGGACGACAGAGGAATACCCTTGTCGATCTCCAACTCGAAACCGTAGCTCAGCCCCAGCGTCGAGTGCAGCGCCTGAACCGCCCGTCCGGCGGTATTCTTGGGCGGGTCGACGGGCAGATCCCCTGCGACTCCCGTGATCTTGAGGATGCGCACCTCGGGCGCCTCGATGCGTCGAATGCGCACGCGATCGCCCACCGCCTCGACGGTATGACCGAGAATGTCGAAGCCGATCGCGACGTTGGCGACGGTGGCGGGTGCAAAAGCGGTCACGTCAGTCAACACGATGATTCCCTCATGGACGCGCGGCGTCTAAAGATGCGCGCCGAGATAGGCCGCGAGGCGCAATAGATCCGAGAATACCCCGCCCGCCGTGACTTCGGGTCCTGCGCCAGGACCCTGCACGATCAGCGGATTGTCGCAATAACGCCGGGTCGCGAAGCGCACGATGTTGTCGGTCAGCGCGATGTTACCAAAGGCATGCTTGGCATCCAGGCGCGTCAAACCCACGGTCGCCCTGCCGAGCGAATCGATGCGACCGAGGTAGCGCAGCACCTGGCCCTCCGCGCGAGCAGCGGCCAGAGTCCCGGCCATGGTGCCATCGAATTCCGGCAGCCGCCGCATGAACTCCTCGATCCCGCAGCCGCGCAAGGCTTCGGGCACCAAGCCCTCGACCTGCACGTCCGCGAGTTCGAGGGTGAGTCCCATCTCGCGCGCCAGAATGATCAGCTTTCGCGCCACGTCCACGCCGGACAGATCGTCGCGCGGATCCGGTTCCGTGTAGCCCTTTTGTTTGGCGGCTCGCACGATCGAGGAAAACGGCTCGCGCCCGTCGAAGACATTGAACAGGTAGGCGAGCGTCCCCGAAAAAATTCCCTCTATGCTGGTGATTTCGTCGCCCGTCTCGCGCAAATCCCGCAGCGTCTGGATGATCGGCAGACCCGCCCCCACGGTCGCCTCGTAGAGGTAATGGCTGCCCGCCGAGAGCCGCGCCTCCTGGATTTCGCGGTAGTACGGCAGCGGGCCGCTGTTGGCCTTCTTGTTCGGGGTGACGACATGCAAACCGCGGGCGAGCCAGTTGCGATAGTGCGCGGCGACCTCGGCGCTCGCCGTACAGTCGATGATCACGTTGTGCGGAATGTAGTCGGACTGCACGTGTTGGACGAACTTGTCGAGATCGAGGGCTACGCCGCGCGCGGCAAGCGCAGCAGGCCAGTGCAGCAGATCGACTTCCGTTTCTTCGAGCAACATCAGCTTCGAGGTCGCGACCGCGCGCACGCGCAGATCGACGCCGCGCGAACGCAGCCGCTCCACCTGGCCCGCGATCTGCTCGAGCAGCACGCGGCCGACCGTGCCCGGGCCGATCAGGCCGATGGACAGCGTGTTCGGGGACAAGTAGAAACCCGCGTGCACCGCGCGCAGCGCCTTGGCGGCGCTCTTCCCGTCGACGACCACCGAGATGTTGCGCTCGGAGGCGCCCTGCGCGATCGCCCTGACGTTGACCGCCGCGCGGCCCAGCGAGGCGAAGACTTGCGCGGCGATGCCGTGGGCGCCCGCCATGCCGTCGCCGACGACCGCAAGGATGCTCAACCCTAAGCCTACGTCGACGCTCTGTATTTGCCCGTCGCGCAATTCCGTGTCGAAAGCGCGGCGCACGACATCCTCGGCGCGCACCGCCTGTGCCTCCGGAATCGCGAAGCAGATCGAATGCTCAGAACTTCCCTGCGAGATCAGTATCACCGAGATGCCGGCATCGCGCAGCGCGCCGAACAGTCGATGCGCCGTACCGGGGACGCCGATCATGCCGGCGCCCTCCAGATTGACGAGCGCCACCGGATCGATCGTCGTGATGCCCTTGACCTTGAGCACCGAAGTCGGATGCGCACAGATCAGCGTGCCGCGCTTCGACGGTGCAAACGTGTTGCGGATGTAAATCGGAATGTCGCGCGCGACCGCCGGTTCCATGGTCTGGGGATGGATGACCTTGGCGCCGAAATAGGCGAGCTCCATCGCCTCGTTGTAAGACAGCTGGTCGATCACCTGCGCATCGGGGACGAGTCGCGGATCGGCGGAGAGCACGCCGTCGACGTCGGTCCAAATGTGGATCTCGCGGGCATGCAGCAGCGCTCCGAAAATCGAGCCGGAAAAATCGCTGCCGTTGCGACCGAGCGTTGTCTGGATACCCGCGCGCGTGCTCGCGATGAAGCCCGTGACGACCAGACGACCGACGAAGTCCTCGGCCACGAGGGCGCGCAGGTTTTGCTCGCTCGCGGACCACTGCACCGCGGGCCCGAGCGGTCCCCAATCGACCACCACCACCTGGCGCGCGTCGATCCAGCGGACTTCCCCCGGCGATCGGGCGCGCTCGCGCAAAAACGGCGCGAACAACCGTGTCGACCAGATCTCGCCGTAGCCGGCGATGACGTCGCGCACCGAGTCCGGGGCGGAGCGGATCAGGCGCACGGTCTGCAGCATTCCGGCAATGTCCAAGACGTCGCGATCGAGCTCGGCGCGGTAAACGGCCTGCGCGGCAGGTGAGACGAGTTCCCCAGCCAGAGCGACATGACGCTGGTGCAACGCGTCCAATGCAATCGTGAAATCCCCGTCGCGGCGCTCCGCGAGCTGGACGAGACCAAGCAAACCGTCGGTAACGCCGCGGCAGGCGGACAGCACCACCGCTTCACGCGGATTGTGGGACGCCTCGATGATCTCCGCCACGCGTCTAAAGCAGCCGGCGTCCGCGACGCTCGAGCCGCCGAATTTATGTACCGTCCATTTATCCATGATCACGCGGGCAGATTTTCAGTTTGCCTCTTGCGCCGCTCCAAAGAACACATAAGTTGATGAATTTCTGCGGGAAACCGAGCAAGCCACGCACTCTAATCGGTCGGCCGGCAGCCTAGCAAGCGATTCCGATAGACTCTCGGAGGTGCAACACTCAATCGCCGGATTATGCCGTTTTTTTCAAAGCTCCGCCCGGAACGGAGCGGATCTCGTGCTCGCGACGATCCTGCGCACCGAGGGTTCGACCTATCGCAAAGCCGGCGCGCGCGCACTGATCGATGCGAGCGGTCATGCCAGCGGTATGTTGAGCGGCGGTTGCCTGGAAGCGGATCTGCACGAACGCGCGGCACGCGTCTTGGCGCGCGGGCGACCGGAACGCATCTGGTACGACACGCGAGCGTCGCAGGATCCGATCTGGGGCATCGGCGCGGGCTGCGAAGGCGCCATGGACATCTGGCTGCAACCGGAGCCGGCGCGGACGGGATTTCCAGTGATGCAGTATCTGCAGCAGTGCCTCGCAGACGATGTGATGGCCCAGTTCGCCACCGTCGTCGGCGGAGATGCGACGCCCACGGAACTCGGGACCCAGGCATTTCGCGGCGTGCCGGCGACGAGCCCCCTGGCCAGGTGCCTCGCCGAAACCCTGCTGGAATCGGCGCGCAATCAGCTGCTATGGGTCCGCTTCGAACAGCGCAGGCTGGAAGTTTTCGTCGGCACTCTCGGCCTGCCACCGCGTCTGTTGATCTGCGGCGCCGGCCTCGATGCAATTCCGGTTCACAACTTCGCGGCGGCGCTGGGCTGGCAGGTGACGGTGTTCGATCATCGGCCCGCATACGCGAACGTTGCACAGTTTCCGCTCGCAACACGCGTGCTATGCGCACGTCCGGAGGAACTCGCGCAGCAGCTCGATCCGAGCGTCTTCGACGCAGCGGTCATCATGAGTCATCACCTGGCCGCCGACGTCGCGTATCTGCGCGCCCTGGCCGCGCGGCCACCTCGGTACATCGGTCTGCTCGGCCCGGCGACTCGCCGTCAACGGCTGCTCGCGGAAGCGGGCGGCGTCGCAGGCGACATCGCAGAGCGGATCCATGGGCCGGCGGGACTCGACATCGGCGCCGGCACGCCGGAGGCGATCGCGCTGGCGATCGTCGCGCAAATCCAGGCCGCACTCTCGGGCAGAGCCGGCGGCCCGTTTGCCGCCGATCGCGCCCTCGGCACTCAATCTTTGTAGTAGCCGCGCGCGCCGCTGACTTCGATATCGGTGCCACCCTGCGGCGACGGCTTCAAGCCGACGATGTACGCAATGCCATTATGGCCGTTCGCCGCCAGCAGCCAGACTTCGCGATGGTCCGGCAGGATCTTGATGTCGGCGATCTGGGGCGGTGGGCGCCCGGCGGTCGCCTCGGTATCGCCGATCAGCAACAAAACGTTGCGCCGTGTCGGGACGTCGGCGCGTGTCGGCCCACTCGGTAGATCGGCGAGCACGACCGTCAAGCGCTCCGCGCCGTTGATCTTGATGGCGCGCCAGCGGAACGGCGAGCCTTGCGCGGCGGCCAAGCGATTCGAGGCATCGAGATTCGCGCTGGTCGCTGCGGACGTGCCGGCGCAGGCCGACAGCAGGGCCGAGCCGAGCAAGGCCACGAAGATCGCAGACAGCCTAGCCATTGCCATCGCGCCGCCAGTGAGATTTCAGTGGGACTTCACGCGCGACCGGAAGGCAGCCGCCTTGCCGCGGCGTGCGCCGGCAGGTCCGGACTTCGGCAAGCCCGTGTGCTGAGTCCGCATCGGGGTGCTGCCCGGACGGCCGCGACCAGCAGCGACGGGTTGATATGCCGGAATCAGATGGTGTTTGCCATTGCCGATCAGGTCCGCGCGGCCCATGCGCTTCAGGGCCTCGCGCAGGATGGGCCAGTTCTCGGGATCGTGATATCGCAGGAAGGCCTTGTGCAGACGGCGCACCTTGATACCCTTCGGGATCACCACTTCCTCGCTGACCCGCGAGACCCGCTTCAGCGGGTTCTTACCCGAGTGATACATCGCCGTCGCAGTCGCCATCGGCGAGGGCAGAAAAGCCTGCACCTGATCGGCCCGAAATCCGTTCTTCTTCAGCCACAGCGCAAGTTCGAGCATGTCTTGATCGCGCGTGCCCGGATGGGCGGCGATGAAATAAGGGATCAGATATTGTTCCTTGCCCGCCTCGCGCGAATACTTGTCGAACAACTCCTTGAACCGGTAGTACGTGCCGACGCCCGGCTTCATCATCTTCGAGAGCGGCCCTTCGCCGATCGCCTCGGGAGCGATCTTGAGATACCCGCCGGTGTGATGCGTCGCGAGTTCCTTGACGTACTCCGGCGATTCGATGGCCAGATCGTAGCGGACGCCCGACGCGATCAACACCTTCTTCACGCCGGGCAGCTTGCGCGCCCGGCGGTATAAATTGATCAAGGGCGCATGATCGGTGTTCAAATTCGGGCAAACGCCCGGATAGACACAGGACGGCCGCCGACAGGCCGATTCGATCGTGGGACTCTTGCAATGCAGACGGTACATGTTCGCCGTCGGTCCGCCGAGATCCGAGATCACCCCGGTGAAACCAGGCACCTCGTCGCGGATCGCTTCGATCTCGCGGATCACCGAATCCTCGGAACGGCTCTGGATGATGCGCCCCTCGTGCTCCGTGATCGAACAGAACGTGCAGCCGCCGAAGCATCCGCGCTGAATCGCGACCGAGAAGCGAATCATGTGATAGGCGGGAATCTTCGCATCGCCATAGGTGGGATGCGGACGACGGGCATACGGCAACTCGTAGACGGCATCCATGTCCGCCGTCGTCAGCGGGATCGGCGGCGGATTCAACCAAACGTCGAATGATCCGTGCCGCTGCACGAGCGCGCGGGCGTTGCCCGGGTTCGATTCCAAATGCAGGATCCGCGACGCGTGCGCATACAGGACGGCATCGCCGCTGACCTGCGCGTACGAGGGCAGCCGAATGACGCTGCGCTCGCGCCGCGCGTTCGGCACCTTGCGGAAAAACTTCACGACGTTCTCGGTCACCGGTTCCGCGATGGAACTGGCTGGCGAGTCAGGGGCGAGCGAGCGCATCCGCTCCTCTTCACTGTCGTAAGGATTCACGGGGGGCGCAAGCGGTCCCGGCGTGTCGAGTTCGGTGGAGTCGATCTCGACCCAGTCTGCGGGCAGCCCGCGCCGGACGAAGGCCGTGCCGCGCAGATCGGTGATCGCTGTCACAGGCTCGCCGGCATCGAGCCTGCGGGCGATCTCGCCGATCTGCCGCTCCGCATTGCCGAACACCAACAGATCGGCCTTGGCATCGACCAGTACCGAGCGGCGCACCTGCTCGGACCAGTAATCGAAATGCGCGATACGTCGCAGGCTTGCCTCGATGCCACCGATCACGATGGGCACGTCGCCATGGGCTTCACGCACCCGCTGCGAATAAACGATGACGCAGCGATCGGGCCGCTTGCCGCCCTGCCCTCCCGGCGTGTAGGCATCGTCGCTGCGTACACGCCGGTCCGAGGTATAGCGATTGACCATCGAATCCATGTTGCCGCCGGTCACGCCGAAGAACAGACGCGGCGTTCCGAGCGCCGTGAAGTCCCGCGTACCGTGCCAGTCTGGCTGGGCGATGATGCCGACGCGGAAACCTTGGGCCTCGAGAACCCGGCCGATGATCGCCATCCCGAAGCTCGGATGATCCACGTACGCATCGCCGGTGACGATGATCACGTCGCAGCAATCCCATCCGAGCGCGTTCATCTCGGCACGCGAAGTCGGCAGGAACGGCGCAGGCCGAAGGCCTGCGCGCGTGGATTCAGAGGCCGAGAATAGCGGCGAGCCGGTTTGCATCGCCGGGATTAGAACGGAAACCGTGCGACAAGTACAACGAAATGCGTCGTATCAGCCGAGATCGAGCGGGAAGTACAGTTGCGCATCCTCGCGCTGAATCAACAAGGCCACACTGTGGCCGGCCCGCGCCACTTCGCGCTTGAGCTCGGCGACCGAATTGACCGTCGCCCCGTTGACCCCCAACACGACGTCGCCCGCCTCGACGCCGGCCGCCAGCGCCGGACCCGAGACTTCCTCGACGACCAGCCGACCCTTGGTATGCAATTGGCGCTGCTCGTCTGGATCGAGTGGCCGCAGCGCGAGACCCAGCTTTCCGCCGTCCTCTTCCGAGTCGGCCTTGGCGACCTGGGCCGGCTCGTCCTCGAGCAGCACGGTGCGGACCGTCACGTCCTCCTCTTTGCGCTCGTGCCAGACGCCGAGGTGCGCCTCGGTGCCGGGTGGCAGGCCCGAGATGGCGGCCGGCAAGTCCACGCTCTGGTCGATTGCGCGCCCGTTGACGCTGACGATCACGTCGCCGGGCTTGAGGCCGGCTTTTTCGCCCGGGCTTTTCGCTTCGACAGCGCTGATCAGGGCGCCGTGAGGGGTGCCCAAACCGAAGGTCTGGGCCAGCTGTTGATTCACCTCTTGCACCGCGACGCCGATACGGCTGCGCGCGACTTTGCCGTTCTTGAGCAGTTGATCCTTGACGTTCAACGCAAGATCGATGGGGATCGCGAACGACATGCCCATGTAACCGCCGGTGCGGCTGTAGATTTGCGAATTGATCCCAATGACCTGGCCGTCCATGTTGAACAAGGGACCCCCGGAATTACCCGGATTGACGGCCGCATCGGTTTGGATGAAAGGCACGTAGTTCTCGTCGGGCAAGGGTCGGCCGGTCGCGCTGACCACGCCGGCGGTCACACTGTTGGCGAAGCCGAACGGCGAACCGATGGCGACGACCCATTGGCCCGGCCGCAGGCGATCGGAGTCCCCGAAGTGCACAGCGGGGAGGCCGGTGGCGGAGATCTTGATCAAGGCCACGTCGCTGCGCTTGTCGACCCCGATGACTTTGGCAATGAATTCTCGCCGATCGGTCAGCTTGACCGTGACGGTTGCGGCGTCGGCCACGACGTGCGCGTTCGTCAGAATGTAGCCATCGGAGCTGATGATGAAGCCCGACCCGATGCCGCGCGCGGGTGGCATGGAAGGGGCATGGCCATTGCCGTTGGGCATTTGATGCCGGAAGAACTGCGACAAGGGGTCTTCACCGCCGCCATCCTTCTCGGGCTTCTCGACCACGCTGATGTTGACGACCGAGGGTCCGCTTTGCGAGACGAGTTCCGAGAAATCCGGCAAACCGGTCACGTGCACGGGGGCCGCACTGACCGTCGACGGATTCGCCTGTGCGGCCGTCGAGGCAGCCGCCTCCGCGCTGCGACTCGCGTCCGCCTCGGCGTTGGAGCGCTGGTGCACCACCACGACCACGAGAACGGCCGCAACCGCCAGCGACCAGGTTCTGATACTGCCCATGTAATCCCTACCTCTAAGCCTAAATTGGGTAAATATGCCTCTGATTGGCACGAGATGGAGGCATTGGTTTCAATTTTCCAGATCTCTCGCACATATATTTCGAACTCTCAGCCTTACATTGCACCATTGGACAATAAATGACGAGCCTCGTATGGTTGACAGTCGGTCGAACGCGCCGGTAGTGCTCGTGGTCGGGGGCGACCAAAAGCGGCTGCAATGGTTGAATCACCACGTGACCAGCCATTGGCCGGACGCCCGGGTGACCACCGCGGACTCGCGCCAGACCGCTCTCGTCACCCGCAGCATCGAGGATATGCGTCCGGATGCGCTCATTCTACAAATCGATTTCGGCAGCGAGACGGCGGCGAGCGAGGGCTTGAACCAACTGCGTCAGTTGCTGCTAGCGCGCGCCGGTCTGCACTGCGTCGTGCTCGCCGAGCGCGGCGACGAGTGGACTGCCGTCCGCGCGCTCAAAGCCGGCGCGGCCGACTACTTGCCGGTGGCCGGTCTGACCCGCGAGGCACTGCTCGCGTGCTTGGACGAGGCCACGCGACGCGGCGGCGAGGCAGACCAGGTCGTCGCGGCGCTCGCCGCGGAGGCGGCCGAGGATGCCGCTCTGCACGTCAAGGTGGCCGTACCGGGTTACCAGATAGTCAAAGAGATCGCGACCAGCAATTTCTCCTCGGTCTACCTTGCGCGCAGCGAGCGTTTGCGCCGTAACGTCGTGCTCAAGGTGATGCGCCGCGGGGAGAGCCGGCGCGAGCGCGAGGATGCGGAGCGCTTTCAGCGCGAATACGAAATCATTTCCAGCATCGCCCATCGCGCGATCGCCGAGATCTACGATTTCGGCCGCGTTCCCGATCATCTCTACCTCGCGATGGAATACTTTCCCTGCGGCGATCTGCGCGAACGCATGCGCAATCCGGTGAGCCTCGCCGAGGCCATCCACTACCTGCGCGCGATCGCCGCGGCGCTCCGGGTCATCCACGTGTTCGGGATCCTGCATCGCGACCTGAAACCGGCCAACGTGATGCTGCGCGAGGATAACGCGCCGGTGCTGATCGATTTCGGCCTCGCGCGTCGGGCCATCGACGATGCCGGCGTGACCGGAGCCGGCCAGGTGCTCGGTTCACCCTATTATATAAGCCCCGAGCAGGCCCAAGGTCACACCGTCGACAGTCGCACCGACCTCTACAGCCTCGGGGTGATGTTCTACGAGATGCTGACCGGCAACAGACCTTATGTCGGCCGCAGCGCGATCGCGATCATGGCGCAGCATGCGTCAGCGCCGATCCCACGCCTGCCCCAAGCCCTCGCGGCACAACAGTCGGTGCTCGATCGCTTGATGGCCAAGAGCCCGGGTGCGCGGTACGCATCCGCCGACGAGTTGCTCGCGGACCTCGATCCCGCGCCCGTCGCGGTCGCCGTCTGAAGCGTATGTTCATTTCCAAGAAACGGCACAGCAAAGACCTGCAGACCGCGCAGGCGGCCGGCAATAGGCTCATCGAAGCCATCCTCGATCACGTCAGTCAGGGCGTGATCCTCGTGGCTGCCGACGACCGCATCCTGCAGCCGGTTTCCCGCTCGACGGCGACGCTGTTCCGACGTCGGGACTTCTCGAATCTCACGCTCGAACGGCTGCTCGGTCCGCTGGTCGACGAGCAGACGTTGATCGACGTCTGCGTGACGCTGGCGAAATTGCGCCTCGGCAGCGGTCGCAGCGAGATCCCCGCGATGGCGGCGCTACAGGAAGTCGAAGTACGCCTGCCGAGAACCGGGGATGCCGTCGACGTCGCCTGCTACGCATTCGATTTTTTCGCGCTGGAGATCCCGGGCCAAGCGCAAACCTGGATGGTGCGGGTCACGGATCGCAGCTTGCTCGCGCGGCAGAACGAGGAGCTCGAAGAGCTGCGACCGCGGCTCGCCGATGCACATCCGGAAATCCACGACCTGCGCATGCAACTGGCCGTGCAGTCAGACGTGCTCAGATGCGTCATGCAGGTCGGTCGCAGCCATCTCGCCGCCGCCGTGCAACGCAGCGGCAGCGCGCTGAAGGCGATCACCGCCACGCTGAAAAAGCCGGCGCGGGAAGAGGAGGCATTCCGTCAGAAGCTCGAGGCCATCGCCACCGCGGTGGACGAGATCCGTCGCGAGGCCCAATCCCTGGAGCTCACCGCGATGGCAGCAGCGGCACTCTCGTTTGGGGAAGCGTTGCAGGAACTGCGCGAGCGCGGCAGTCTGAGCGGCAATGACTTCCTGCCACTGGCAGTGCGCCTGGACGAATTGTTCAGCCAATATGCACAACTGCGGGCCCTCATCAAAAGCCCGGCTCCGCGAGCATCGAAACCAGCCGCACCACCAGCCCCAGCACCCGCCGCAGCACCCGCCGGCAGCCTCGAGGGCACGCTCTCTGCCCTGACCACACATGTCGCCGACGAGCATGGCAAGCGAGTCGCGCTCCGCTGCATTGGCCTGCATCGGGTGCCGACGCTGTACCAAGCAGCCGTCAAGAACATCGCCATCCAACTGATCCGCAATGCCGTGATCCACGGGATCGAATCCGCTTCGGAACGTGAACTCGCCGGCAAGCACCCGGAAGGGGTTCTGTCGCTGCAATTCAGTGCGCTACCGGACGGCACATTCGAATTCCGCTTCCGCGATGATGGACGCGGCGTCGATCCAGCGCAGGTTAGAAAAATCGCGGTCGAGCGCAAGCTGCTCACGAGCGAGGCCGCCGCGCGAATGCGTGATCAACAGGCTATCAAGCTGATTTTCAAGGAGCGCTATTCGACGCTTGCGTCGGGTGATGCTGCCGTGCCAAACGGCGCGGGACTGTCGTTCGTGCGCCGCTACGTCCATGACGCGGGCGGGAAAATCGCGTTGGCGAGTGTAGTGGGCAAGGAAACGCGCTTCAAGATCAGTCTGCCGGCGCGCGATGCCGAGGTGGACGACCTACGCGCGCAGGTCGCCTGAGGCCGCTGCGCGCCCGCCGCTACTACAGTATGGTCTCGCGCACCGTGTCGGGATTCGCGGGGTCATGCAGGCTGCTGTTGAACGAGACCAGCACCATCTGCCCCGCACCGGTGTTGCGGTAGGCATGGACCACGCCGGGCGGTATCGTAAAGCGCCAGGTTTCTCCCGTCGGGACTTCGACATCGCGAATGCCGGCGGCCTCTTTGAGCCGCACTAGACAGGGCCCGACGACCGTGGTGACTTCCACGGAATGCGGATGCAGATGGTTACCGCGCACTGCCCCCGGTTCGCTCAGCACGACATGGACGTTCCGTTGGGCCGCGAGTCCCCGGTCGTCCAAGGGTTCGAACAACATGCCACGGGCATCGCGAAAGGCCTGCAGCGCCTCGATCCGGGTTCTCGACTCGCTCATTTTCCAGTGCTCATCTTGGCCCGTACTCCGCGTGAAAATCTGCCGAGAGGCGGCGGCGCAGAGCCGCCGCAAGCGCGAGGCACACGAGCACCCCGGTCTCCCCCCCGCCGAGCGCGCCGCCACCTCTCCCGCTGGGAGCGGTGACCGTGAGGCTCGCCGCAGCCGCGGTCACATTGCCGCCCGCGGGCGCGGTCGTCAAGGCATTCACGCTCAGCGTGCTCGTGTAGCCCCCGGCGGCGGCGGCGCTCACGCCGACGGTTACGGTGCAACTCCCGCCGGCGGGGATGTCGGCATTGGCGAGCGAGATCGATGTCGACTCGAACTTCGCCACGAGTTCGGCACCACCGCAAGTGGTCGTGCCCGACGCCGGCGTGACGATCGCGAGACCTTCCGGCAGGTTCGCGCTCAAACTCGACTGGGTGAGGGCGAACGCATTCGGGTTGCTCAGCGTGATCCTGAAGGTCGAGGCAACATTCTCCGCGACGCTCGCGGGCAGGAAGTTCAGCGCCAGAGTTGGCGCGAGCGGTGTGACGTTGAGCGCCTTCGGACAGGCGCTCGCGCTCGTGCCAGGCGCAGTGTTCGGAGCAGTGCTTGTCGCAAGGTACGCGCCTCCGCTGTAGCTCACCGTCACGGTCTCCGTGTCGACGTTGCCGGCACTATCGGTGACGGTCAAGGTGATCTGCCCGCCGCCGCTGGGGTTCAGCGTCACCCGGGACGTCGTGGCGCCTGCCGTGATCAGCGTGCTCGGGTTGGCGGTCCAGGCAAACGCGACGATCTGCAGCGGCGTGGGCGCAGCGCTCGCCAGTGTCGCGGGATTGCAGGCTGCAAGACTCTCGCCAGCGTCGAGAACGCTGCCCACGGCGAGGCTGCCGGGCAAGGCGATCACGCCGATCGGCCGCAGGGCAGCCAGCACCGCGCTGCGCGCATTGAGCATGCCGCTGCCGCACTGCCCGGTCGGCGGACAGGCGCATTCGCCGCTGCTGGCATCATTACTCGGGCAGACGGGCAAGCCACCGGTGTTCGCCGGGAACGCGGTCGCGCTGGCTTCGAGCCGGGACACGAGTTCAGCTGGCGAGAGGTTCGCGTTCACCGAGCGCATGAGGGCGGCTACTCCCGCAACGATCGGCGTTGCGAAACTCGTGCCGAGATTGACGTTTTGTTCGTTCGTGTAAGCGTCGGCACCAGGGACGGTGGAGCCGAGATTCGTCGTCGTATCGATCGAGCGCAGGCAGTCGCCACTGCTCTGGATACAGTTGCCGGCGGGCGCCGAAACACCCACCTCGGGACCGAAACTGCTATAGCCGACTTTCGTGCCGACATTGCGCAGGCCCGCCACGCCGATGAGTCCGGGCAAGAACGGACTGCAATTCGCCGGCGCCGTCACGGGCGCCGCTGCGCCCGGCGTGCCGCCGTTGCCGGCGGCTGCGACGACCAGGACGCCGAGCGCACCGGTGACTTGGCCCAGCACGGTCTGATAATCGCTGGTGCAGGCACCGCTCCCGCCGAGACTGAGATTGACGATGTCGGCGGGATATGGATTGTCGGGCACTCCGGTAACCGGGAGTCCGGCAGCCCATTGCACGCCCGCGAGTATGTCCGAGTCGTAGCCGCCGCCCTTGCCGAGCGCACGCACGGGCAATATCCACGCGCCCCAGCTCATGCCGGCGATGCCGGCATCGTTGTTCGTGAGCGCACCGGCGATGCCGGCCACACGCGTGCCATGCCAGGTACTCGCCGCCGTCGGGTCGGCCGCGAACAGAGCGTTCGCAAGATCCGCGCTGCTGATCCAATCACCCGGATCGGACGGATCCGGATCCCACCCGTCGCCGTCGTTGGCGATCAAATAAGTGCCCAAAGCGTCACCGGCCTTGGAATAATCCTCGCCGACGAAATCGTAACCCGGTAGCAGCCGGCCGCCATAGGCCGCACCGAGACTCGCGGGCCCGGCCCGCAACAGATCTGGATGATCGAAGCGCACCCCGGTATCGACTTCGGCGACCACGATCCCGCTGCTGCCAGTGGTGATATTCCAAGCTGACACCGCATCGGTGGCAGCTAGATCGACGGTCGAATTTCCCGCGAGCACGATCGGCGTCGCGCTCGGCGTCCGCAAATACCACTGTCCGCTCGCGGGCGGAACCGCCGCGGGCGTTGGCTGAAACAGCGGATCGTTCGGTATCGAGAGTGCGTAGCGGCGTGCGTCGACGTCCGCGAATTGCACGGCGGCATCGGCCCGCAGCCGGTCGAGAAGCGTCTCGACCGCATCGCCATAGAGCATCCGCGGCAGCAAGAGCAGATGCATGCTCGGCGTCAGTTGGCGTGAACCGGCAAGCGGGATCCGCGAGCGCTGCCGCAAGGCCTCGACGTCCGCCGCGCCGGTGTTTGCCTGCACGAAGGCACGCGCGGCCGTACCACGGCGGCGCAAGACTCGGGTCACGGCGTTGTCCGGCGTCGTGCGAAAACCGACGATGATGCGTTGAGTCTGCGGGCCCAGCGCCAAGGGTTCGCGCGCCACGGCGTTGAGTTCGGGGGTGCCTGCGGGCGCCGCGGCCGCTGCCAGAAGCAGCCAGATCCCGCCTGCGAGCCATCGTTTGGTCATTGCTCTCCCCCTCATGGCTCTCCCGATGCCCAAGCAGCTGCCGCAGCCTAACATTCGACCGGCCCCTGGGTCAGGAATCCCGACGACGCAGCGCCGAGTCGCATCCGCGGGTAGAATGGAAGCGAGTGGCAATCAATTGTGCAAGGGGCATCGAGATGACTTACGACGACCGGCAGTTTTACATCGACGGGCAATGGGTCGACCCCGCCGCGCCCAAGGAATTCCAGGTCATCAATCCGGCCACGGAGGCTCCCGCAGGCGTGATCTCCATGGGCAGCGCGACCGATGTGGACCGGGCTGTCGCGGCCGCGAAGCGCGCCTTCGAGAGCTATTCGCGCACCTCGCCGGCCGAAAGGCTGGACTTGATGGAGCGCATCCTCGCCGCCTACAACGCGCATTATGACGAAATCGCCGCGGCGATCTCCGTCGAGATGGGCGCGCCGATCACCCTCGCCAAGGGCTCGCAAACCCGGATCGGCGTAGGTCACATCAGCGCGATGATCGAAGTCTTGAAAACCTTCAAGTTCGAGGAGATACACGGCAGCACCCGACTGGTTCAGGAGCCGGTCGGCGTCTGTGCCTTGATCACGCCGTGGAACTGGCCGATGAATCAAGTGGCCGCCAAGGTGGTGCCGGCGCTCGCGGCCGGCTGCACCATGGTGCTCAAGCCGTCGGAGTTCTCGCCGTTCAGCGCGATTCTCTGGGCGCAAGTCATGCACGAAGCCGGTGTCCCGGCGGGGGTGTTCAATCTGGTCAACGGCGACGGCATCCACGTCGGCGCGCCGCTAGCCTCACATCCGGATATCGATATGGTGTCCTTCACCGGATCGACGCGCGCCGGCACCGAAGTCGCCAAGGCGGCGGCGGCATCGGTCAAGCGCGTGCATCAGGAACTTGGCGGCAAATCGCCGAACGTGCTGCTCGATGATGCGGACTTCGAAAAGGCCGTCAAACAGAGCGTTCTGCACGTATTCCAGAACTCCGGTCAGTCTTGCAATGCGCCGACGCGGATGCTGGTGCCGGCCGCGAAGCTCGCCGAGGTCGAGCGGATCGCGCAGCGCGTCGCAGCCGCGGTGATCGTCGGGGACCCCGCATCCGACCGCACCAATGTCGGCCCCGTGGTCTCGAAGCTGCAGTTCGAGCGCGTCGAGGGTTATATCGAGAAAGGCATCGCCGAGGGCGCGCGACTGCTGTGCGGCGGCACCGGACGCCCCGAGGGCTTGAGCAAGGGCTACTACGTCAAACCGACGATCTTCTCGGGTGTCGACAATGCCATGACCATCGCGCGCGAGGAAATCTTCGGACCCGTGCTCTGCATACTGCCGTATGACACCGAGGAGCAGGCGATCCAGATCGCCAACGATACGCCCTACGGGCTCGCCGCCTACGTATGGTCGCGGGACAACGTGCGGGCAAGGCGCGTGGGCAGCCGGATCCGGGCGGGGCAAGTATCGCTGAACGGCAACTCCGGGGACATGCGCACACCGTTCGGCGGCTTCAAGATGTCGGGTAACGGACGCGAGTACGGCGAACACGGCCTGCGTGATTTTCTCGAGGTCAAAGCAGTGATCGGCGTGGACGCCGCCTGAAGTCCGTCGCAACGACGGGCGCCGCAGTGGCTGATATCCCCGTGCTGCGGCTGGAGCGACTGGCCAAGCGTTATCGACCCGATCGCCCCGCGATCTTCGAGGCCTTGGACCTGTCGCTGTACGCCGGGGAGTACCTCGCGATCATGGGCGAGTCGGGCGTCGGCAAGTCGACCCTGCTCAATCTGCTAGCGGGTCTCGATCACCCCGACTCAGGATCCGTATTGCTCGAGGGCCAGAACTTGGGCGCGCTCGACGATGACGCAATGACCTTGCTGCGACGTCGCGCGGTGGGCTTCGTGTTCCAGGCCTTTCACGTGCTGCCCTATCTCAGCGTCGAACAAAACGTCGCCCTGCCTCTGGAACTGCTCGGCGTCGAAGAGGCAGAGCGGCGGCGGCGCGCGGCGGACATGTTGAGCGCGGTGGGGATCGGCGCGCTTGCCGCGCGCCTACCACGCGAACTCTCGGGTGGGGAAGTGCAGCGCGTCGCGATCGGTCGCGCCCTGATCCATAGGCCGCGGCTCGTGCTCGCCGATGAGCCGACCGGCAACCTCGATCCCCAGAGTGCCGCGCAAATCCTCAAGCTGCTGCGCGATCAGGTCAAAGCGAATGCCGGCGCCGGCATATTGATCACCCATTCACGCGCCGCGGCCGAAACGGCCGATCGGATTCTCGTGCTCGACGCGCGCGGCTTGACGGACCTGGGCGTACGCGCGTGAGTCGGCCCGGGCCGACGCCCGGCGCCGGGCGCATCTGGCGCATTCTGCTGCTTTCGCAAATACGCGAACAGCCAGGACGTTTGATCGTCACCGTGATCGCGATTGCGCTCGGCGTTGCGCTCGCCTCGTCCGTCTATCTGGTCAATACGGCGGCGCTCGGCGAGTTCACGCAAGCGACGAAACGCCTCGTGGGCGAGGCCGGCATCGTCGTGCGCGGTCCCCGCGAGGGATTCGCCGAAGAATTGTTCGTGCGCCTCGCGCGCGATCCGCGCATCGCCATCGCAAGTCCGGTGCTCGAGCTCGACGCCGCACTGCCCGGCCGGCGTGAGCCGCTAAAAATCATCGGCCTGGATCCGTTTCGAGCAGCCGCTTTGCAACCCGCCCTGATCGGGGACGTCGGCGCGAATCTGCTCGAGTTTCTCGGCGGCGACGGCTTGTACTTGAGCGCCGCGGCGGCAGGCGAATTGGGGCTGCATCGCGGCGACCAGCTGCGGGTCGCGATCGGCGATCAACTGAAGTCCGTACCGGTGCTCGGCGTGCTCTCTCCGGACACGTATTCGCAGCCGCTCGGCCTGATGGACATCGCCGCGGCACAATGGCTTTTTGCCAGTCTCGGTCGACTGAATCGCATCGATCTATCCCTGCCGCCCGGCTCCGACGTCGAGGAATTCCGCCGCAACCTGGCGGCGACGCTCCCGCCCGGCGTCATCGCCGTCGCACCGCAGGTGGAGCGGGACCGCGCCGTCACCGTGACGCGGGCCTACCGCGTCAACCTCAACATGCTTGCGCTGGTCGCGCTATGGACGGGAGCTTTTCTCGTCTTTTCGACGCAGTCCCTGTCCGTGTTGCGCCGGCGCAAAGCCTTGGCGCTGCTGCGGGCGCTCGGGGTGACGCGCGGACAGCTGCAGCGCGCCCTGATCGGCGAGGGCGCAGCCATGGGCGCCGTCGGTGCCGTGTTCGGAGTGGTGGCCGGTGTACTGATTGCGGCGGGGATCCTGCGCTTACTGAACGACGATGTCGGCAAGGGCGGCATGCACGTCGTCGGCACGTCTCTGCGCGCGGCGCCCGGGTCGCTGTTCGCGTTCTTCGCCATCGGCACGCTCGTCGCTGCGGTGGGTGCGTGGATGCCGGCGCGCAGCGCGGCACACCAGGCGCCGGCGCGAGCGCTCAAGGGCGGCGACGACGACTATGGCGGCATCGCGAAATCCGCGGCCTGGAGCGGCGTGCTGCTGCTCGTGGGCGGGGCGATCATCGCCTGCTTGCCGCCCATCCACAATCTGCCGATCTTCGGCTACGCCGCCGTTGCCATGCTGCTGTTCGGTGCGATCCTCCTCGTACCGACGCTGACCGTCAGCGTGCTGCGCAAAGCGCCTCGCTCCGGCCGGGTCGTGTTCGACACGGCGATCGCGCAATTGCGCGAGAACGTCGGCCTCTCGACCTTGAGCCTCGCGTCGATCATCGTGAGCTTCAGCCTCATGGTGGCGATGGCGATCATGGTGTACTCGTTCCGGGTCTCCTTCGAGGAATGGCTCGGCAAGGTGCTGCCCGCCGACATTCAGCTGCGCGTTCCGTTTGGCAACGATACGGCCTACATGCCTCCCGAGGCACAGGCGAAGCTCGCCGCGCTCCCGGCATCGGAACGCACAGAATTTCGTCGCACTCGCCAAATTCAGCTCGACGCCGCTCGAGAACCCGTGACCTTGATCGCACGCGATCTGCTGCCCGGCCGCATCGCAGAGCAATTGCCGTTGTTGCGGACAGCCTCTGCGGCGCCGCCCCCCGGAATCTCGCCCGCATGGATCTCCGAGGCACTCGAGGATTTGTATGGCTATCGGCCCGGTCAGACGATGGTCGTGACGCTGGGCGGCCGGCCACGGCGTTTCTTCGTCGCCGGGATCTGGCGCGACTACGCACGCAACACCGGCACGATCGTGATCGATCGCGCCGCCTATTCGGCCGCAACCGGAGACCGCAATGCCACCGAAGCATCGATCTGGTTGCGACCCGGCGCCGATCCGGCGGCGGCAGTCGCAGCCGTGCGGGCAAGTTTCAGCCGTCCGGATGCCTTCGAGGTCATGACCAGCACCGTCGTGCGCGAGCGCTCGCTGCAGATCTTCGATCGGGCGTTCGCCATCACCTATGCACTCGAGGCCATCGCGGTCTTGATCGGACTGACGGGCGTGAGCTTCGCGGCGAGTTCCACGGCGCTCGCGCGCCGCGCCGAGTTTGGCATGTTGCGTCACGTCGGGATGCTGCGCCGTCAAGTCGTCGGTCTGCTCGCCACCGAAGGCATTTTGCTCAGCATCTTCGGCGTGATCTACGGTCTCGCGCTCGGCGGACTCTTGAGTCTCGTCCTGGTCTACGTCATCAACCGGCAATCGTTCAATTGGAGCATCGATCTGGCGGTCCCGTACTGGCAACTCGGCGCCGTGAGTCTGGCGCTGATTGCCGCGGCGGCGATCACGGCGATCTGGAGCGGTCGCGCCGCCGTCGCCGAGGACGCGGTGCGGGCCGTGCGGGAGGATTGGTGATCATCGCCCTAGCAATTCGGCGGCTCATGACCGCGGCGACACTGATCATGTCCGCGATTTCCCTGATCGGCTCGCCGTTTATCGCGCGCGCCGCCGCGAACGCGCCCTACGCGCGTGTCAGCGCGGCCCAGGGCGTAGAATTACCGCGAGATTTCGGCAGCCACCCGGCATTTCGCACGGAATGGTGGTACGTAACCGGCTGGCTGAAGACGGCGGACGGCGAATCCCTCGGCTTTCAAGTGACCTTGTTTCGCTCGCGACTCGACTTGCACGACGACAATCCGAGTGCCTTCGCGCCGCGCCACTTGATCATCGGACACGCCGCGCTCAGTGATCCGCGGCGCGGCCGGCTCTGGCAGGATCAGCGCATCGAGCGGGCCGGATTCGGACTCGCCGAGGCACGCACGGGCGACACCGACGTCTGGGTGGACTCGTGGAGTCTCGCTCGCTCGGGCGGGAGCTACCAAACCCATATCACCGGCAATGACTTTGCGTTGAACCTGAAGTTCACGCCGACCCAGGCGCCCATGCTGAATGGCGCGTCCGGCGTGAGCCGCAAAGGCCCCGACCCGGACGCGGCGAGCTACTACTACAGCGAACCGCATCTGGCGGTCACGGGCGCGATCAAGCGCGCCGGTCGCAACGACGAAGTCACGGGGGAGGCATGGCTGGACCATGAGTGGTCGAGCGAATACCTCGACCCGGAGGCCGTCGGCTGGGACTGGATCGGCATCAACTTGGCCGACGGCGGCGCCCTCATGGCGTTTCAGATACGCGGCCGTGACGGGGCCGCCCTGTGGTCCGGCGGCAGTCTGCGCGGCCCGGGAGGCGAACAGCAAATCTTCGGCCCGGAGGACGTCGCCTTCACGCCGCAGCGGAGATGGGTTTCACCGCGTACGGGCATCGACTATCCGGTCGTCTGGCAGGTGCGTGCCGGTTCGCGCCATTTCTCCCTCGCACCACTGCTCGATGATCAGGAAAACGACACGCGCTTGTCGACCGGGGCGATCTATTGGGAAGGCGCCGTGCGAGCGCTCGAGAACGGCTCGGACGTCGGTCGGGGATACTTGGAACTGACCGGGTACGGCGAGAAGCTGCGCTTGCGCTAGTCTCGCAGGCCACCGTGCTCGTCACGCGGACAGGCTCCTGGCTAGCAGTTTTCGATGATCACGGCGATGCCCTGACCGCCGCCGATACACATCGTCGCGAGTCCGTAGCGGCCGCCGGTGCGGCGCAGTTCGTAGATCAGCTTGGTGAGAATGATTGCACCCGTCGCCCCGATCGGATGACCGAGCGAGATTCCGCTGCCGTTCGGATTGACCTTGGCCGGATCGAACCCGAGCTCGCGGGTCACGGCGCAGGCCTGTGCGGCAAACGCCTCGTTGGCCTCGATCACGTCGATGTCCTGCACGGACAGATTCGCCCGCCGCAGGGCGAGCCGAGTTGCCGGCACCGGTCCCATGCCCATGATGCCGGGATCGACTCCCGCGTGCGCGTAAGCGACGAGGCGCGCGAGCGGCCGCTGCGCCACGAGGCCGAGGGCGGTTGATCCCGCGAGCACCAGCGCGGCGGCGCCATCGTTGATCCCCGACGCATTACCGGCCGTGACCGTGCCCCGCTCCTTCTTGAAAATCGTCGGCAGCTTGGCGAGCTCCTCGAGCGTCGTTTCGCCGCGCACGTGCTCGTCGACCGCGAAACTCGTGAGCTTGCCTCGGGACTTGATCTCGACGGGCAAGATTTGCTCGGCGAACCGCGACGAGGCGATCGCCGCCGCCGCGCGCCGCTGACTCTCGAGCGCCGTCGCATCCTGGCTGGCGCGATCAATCTGAAATCGCTCCGCGATGTTCTCGGCGGTCACGCCCATCAAGCCCTCCCCGAACGGGTCCGTCAGCGCGCCGTTCAGCATATCGAGGAGCACGGCATCGCCCAACTTCTTGCCCCAACGCATCGAGGGCGCGAGGAACGGCGCACGACTCATGACTTCCACACCGCCGCCGATCGCGACGTCCGCGTCACCGAGCAGAATCGCTTGTGCCGCCGACACGACCGCCTGCAGACCCGAGCCACAGAGACGATTGACCGTCATCGCCGGCGTCTCGTGCGGAATACCCGCCTCGACGGCGGCGACGCGCGACACGTACGCGTCACGCGGTTCGGTGGCGATGACCTGACCGAATACGACGTGACCGACCGCGGCCGGTTCGATGCCCGCGCGGCGAATCGCGTCCCGAGTCACCAGCGCCGCGAGCCCAGTGGGCGCGAACTCTTTCAATGCGCCACCGAAAGTCCCGACGGCGGTGCGCACCGCAGACAGAATGTAGACATCGCTCATGCCGCAATTATGGCACGTTACCAGCCGGTGGCAGAACCGACGTTCTCGGTTATAGTGCGGTTCAGAAGGAGTATCACATGCGGGTCGTTCCGAACCTCGAAGAACTCAGCAGCTTGGCGGGCCAGGAGATTGCCGTCGGCGACTGGTTCGAGATCGACCAATCACGCATCAACGGCTTCGCCGAGGCGACCAACGACCGGCAGTGGATCCATGTCGATGCGGAGCGCGCGGAGCGCGAATCACCGTTCAAGACGACGATCGCCCACGGATTTCTGACCTTGTCCCTGCTGCCGTTCCTGCTCGATCGCGCGCTGCGTATCGAGGGCCTGCGGCTCGTGGTCAACTTTGGGCTCACGCGGGTCCGCTTTCCCGGTGCCGTCAAAGTCGGCACGCGAATCCGCGCACGAGTCACGCTCGCCGAGTTCAAGGCGAGTGCGGCTGGCGCACACGTCGAGTGGCTGGTCACGGTCGAGCGCGAAGGGGAAATCAAACCCGCTTGCGTCGCGGGACTATTGATTCGGCTGTACACCTAGAAGGCGGACACCTAAGCGGCGCGCGACTCGACCTCGGCTCCGGCCGCGTGCGAGGCGGGGCCGTTGAGCGGCAGACGGACGCTGAAGCACGCACCGCACCCTAGCCCCGCGCTGTCGGCACGCACGATCGCGCCGATGTCGCGCGCCGCCTTGGCGCTCGCATGCAGACCGAAGCCATGCCCGTTGCGCTTGGTCGTGAAGCCGAACTCCCAAAGGTGTGACAAAGTCTCCTCCGACATGCCTGGCCCGGTATCCTGGATCGAGAAGACGGCATCATCACCGTCGCGGTACAGGCGCAGCACGATGCGCGGAGGGGCCGCGCCGCCGAGCAACATCGCATCGCGGGCGTTGCTGACGTAGCAAACGATGATCTGCAACAATTTGTGGCGATCGGTCAGCACGAGCGGCAGATCCTCGAACACACGTTGCGTCTCGATTTCGGCAAAGTCGGGTGCCTGCACGAGCAAGGCTACCTCGATCAAGTCGCGCAGATCCGTAGGCTCTAGGGTCCCGCCCATCGGAATCAAGGATTGTTGCGCGCTGATGATGTCGCGCAGATGGCGTACGTGACGGTTGATCTCGCCGAGTTCCGCTTCGAGACTGCTGCTGTTGGCCGTCAATTGCTGCGCGATGGCGAGCAGATAATCGGGCAGATACTTGCCGCGGACGTCCTCGGTCAGAAACGCGGCGATATCGACCCGATGACTCGCGATCAATGCGGCTACTTGCTCGACGCGCTCAGGCCGCAGGGCCGTCAGGTCGCGCCGCATCATCGATGCCGCGACACCGACGCCGCTGAGCGCCTGCTCCACGCTTTGCAGAACGCCATTCGCGGTCTCGGCGATGCCCGCCTGGTGGGAGCTCTCACGTAAGCGCAATTCGAGTGCGCGTTCGCGCCGCTCCGCCTCGATGCGATCCGTGACGTCGAGCAGCACGCCGATGCAGCGGCGTGACGATCCCGTGCCCACGGACGCGACCGAGGAGGCGATGGATTGTACGTGCCGGACGCTGCCATCCGGCCGAACGACGCGATAGCGAACGTCCAGCGGCTCGCGCGCGTACCCGGTCTCCGCGGCGAGATCGAGTACCCGCGCGAGATCCTCCGAGTGGATCATCGCCCGCCACGCCATGCGGGTCGGCTCGAAGGTCTCCCGCGTGCGACCGCAGATGTCGTACATGACATCGCTCCACCAGACCGCATTGCTGTCTGGGTCGAATTCGTAGACCCCGATGCCCGCGGCCCGCGTCGCCACATCGAAGCGTGCAGTCAGCAAGTCCTTGAATACTTCGCGCTCGGGATCGGTCTTGCCGGCGAAGCGGGCCAACAAGCGATCGCGACCTTCGCCCGCAAGCCAGCGTCCGAGCCCGTCGTAGGTACGACCGTAGCATGCACCGGCCAGCACGACGATGCCGAGGACCGTCAGTCCCGGATCGATGGGAACTGTCTGTGCGACTCCCGGCAGGGCGGCGGCGAGACCGATGACCACGGCAGTACCGAGCAAGGCAACGAGAGACCAATAGAGCGCCGCCGAAAACAACCATGCGTCGGCCACCAAGCTGAAGCGCACGAGCAGTTCACAGAATGCCGTCGGAGTCGCCAACGGAGGTCCGGCATAACAACTTGCCGCCAGCACTAGGAGAGAGCCGAGCATGGTGGCGACCGTGCGCAACAAGAGGCCCGCTTCGTCGAGAACCACACCTGGCATTTCGGCGCTCATCGGCAGGCTACTGCGAGTCGACCGTTCAGGCTCCGGCCGTCGCGTCGACGTAGGGCTGCCACTTGTCGGTCGGCGCCAACGCCGACTCGATCGCATCGGCGAGTTCGGTTGCGTGAAACGGCTTCTGCAGGAATGCCACTGCGCCAAGCCGCATCGCGCGCTCGCGCAAATCGGGGCGCTGGCTCGCGGTGATGAAGATGATCGGCGTGGCGGACGTTTCCACCAGATGGCTGAGCCTTTGCGCAACCAGGAATCCGTCGCCGCCCGGCAGCGATATGTCGAGCAACACAACGTCGGGCTTGCACTTGCGCACCTGCGACACGGCGCTGACCGCGTCACCGGCGGTGATCACCGTGTAACCCATCGCTTTCAGGCGAACCCCGAAAGCCAGGGCTATCTTCGGATCGTCCTCAACCATCAGAACCGTTTTCATGGTGCAACTTCCTTTGTTTCCGTACTGGGTTGTCGGCCGCCCAGGACCCGACCTGAAGCCGCTCGGGCGAGAGCTTGCGCACATTTCGCACATTCTTGCGTCCGCAGGGAAAACTGTGCTCCACGTCGAGGTTTCCAGTCGACTTATGACGCATGGTCCCCCTCCAGGACTCCACCCCCCAGGTCAAACGCATGCTCGAATCGGTCAAAACCGCGCAGGACACCCAGGAATTCGCGCGACCGTTCCGATTGCTGATCATCGACGACGATCTGATCGATCGTCAGTCCTACCTGCGATTCCTGAGCGGCGACAAGACCAACTCCTATATCGTGATCGAGGCATCCTCGGCGCTCGAGGGAGCGAGACTGCTCGCCGAAGGGCCGTATGATTGCGTCGTCCTGGACTATCGGCTGCCGGGAACCGACGGACTGAGCCTGCTGCAATCCTTTCGTGAGAGCGCGGTCACCACCCCGCCCTCCCCGGTCGTCATGATGACCGGCCAGGGCAACGAGAGCATCGCCGTCGAAGCCATGAAACTCGGGATCGCCGACTATCTCGTGAAGGACGGACTCACCGCCGAAGCATTCCGGCGCGCGATCAAGAATGCGGTGTGCCGGTGGCGCCTGCACGTGGCGGTCGGGGAGAAAGGCCGCCGGCTGGAAAATGCCAACACGGAATTGAAGCAGCGCGCCGAGGAGATGCAGCGTCTCTACCACGTCGTTTCGCACGAGTTGAAGACTCCCTTGACGGCGGTGCGGGAGTTCATCGCGCTGGTCCTCGACGGAATCGCAGGACCGCTGCAAACGGAGGAGCAAAAGGCTTTTCTCGAGCACGCGCTCGACGGCTGCGATCAAATCGCGCGGCACGTCAACGATTTGTCGGATTCCTCGCGCCTGGAAAACGCCAAGCTGCGCTTGAATCTAGCGCCCGTGCGGCCCGAACGCATCATCAGCTTCGCGCTCGCCTCGATCCGCAACATCGCCGTTGCCAAGGGCTTGAATCTCAAGACCGAGATCACGCCCAATCTACCGCCGGTCCTGGCCGACGAAGTGCGTCTCTCGCAGATCCTCGGGAACCTGCTCGGCAATGCGGCCAAATTCACGCCGCCCCTAGGCGAGATCGCGCTGCTCGCACGATTCAAGCCCGGCTCGAGCGCGCAAATCGAGATCACGGTCCGCGACAGCGGCTGCGGCATCGCGCCGGAACATTTGGACAAAATCTTCAACCGGCTCTACCAGGTTCCGCATGCCGGTGACGATCTCATGGGCAGCGGCTTGGGCCTGGGTCTGTCGATCGCCCGGGAACTGGTGCAATTGCACGGCGGAGAGTTGCGCGTCGAAAGCGCGCTCGGTCTCGGCAGCACGTTCAAATTCGATTTGCCGACCTGCACGAGCGAACCGCAGACCGCGCGCCCGCGGCTCATCGCCTGAAAGGCGGTCGCTAGGGGTTCGCGACCGGCGGTGCGACCACGATCAAGAGGTAATACTCCAACATCTTGGTGAGCGAAAGAATCTCCTCGTGGCTGTTCGACTTCAAAATGTAGCCCGCCACGTGCGCATCATACGCAGCCATCCGGTCGCGATCGCTGTCCGACGTCGTCAGCACGAAAATCACGGTCCGGTGCAAAGCCGGGTCGGCGCGCACGGCTTGGATGAGGCCGATGCCGTCCAAGCGCGGCATGCGAATGTCGACGAGTAAAAGCACCGGACCTTGAATCTTTTCCACACCGTTGGTGCCACGCAGCAAGTCGAGCGCCTCGACGCCGTCGTGAGCGCGGCGCAAGGGGTTGGCGATCTTGCCACGATGGATGCAGCGGACCATGGTCTCCGCGTCGACCTCGTCATCCTCGACGAGCAAGAGCGTCAATGCGCCTCTGCTTGGCATGGTCTCCCCCGAATACGTTTAGGTCAATTTCGGCCAATCGAACCAGAGGCAGGCGCCACGGCCCGCGCTCGCCTGAATACCGCACTCGCCGCCGAGTCCGGTGACGACTTTGCGAACCAACGCGAGCCCCATGCCGCTTGCTTCCACTTCATCGCGGGGCTTCAAGGTGGTGAACATGTCGAACACCGCCTCGCGATATTGCTCCGGAATACCCGGGCCGTCGTCCGCGACGAAAAAGCGGTGTCTCTCTCCATTATCGACCGCCCAGATTCTAACTGAACCTTGATTGCGGTCGTGGTGCTTGATCGCATTTCCGATCAGGTTGTGAATAACTTGCTCGAGCGGAGCGCGGTGCACCATCACGTTCTCCAAGGACCGGTCGGTGAGAATCCGGTAACCGTCCGGCACCTGCAGCGTCACGGCGATCTCCGCGGTCAATGCCGCGGCGCTCATTCGTGTGATCGGTCCGTTCGTCTTGCCGGCACGCGCATAGACCATGACGTCGTCCAGCAGCTGCGACATGCGCTGCGCGCGCCCTTGGATGAGCTGCAGGCGCTCCCTGGTGTTTGGGTCGACGGAAGGATCATCGTCGATGATCCACTGCGCCAGCGTCTTGATCGCGCGCAGCGGCGAGCGCAAATCGTGCGAGGCGACATAGACGAAATCATCGAGTTCCTTGTTGATGCGCTCGAGCTCCTGGACATGTTGCCGGATCTCGCGGTCGACGCGTTTACGCTCGCTCAAGTCGCGCGCCGAGCGGTACACGTAGCGCAGCCCGTTCAGGTCGACGCTCTGCGCGCCGACCTCGACGTCGATGAGACTGCCGTCACGTCGCCGCAACTGCGTCTCTACCACGCTCGGCTTCTCGATCAAGCTCGGCATGGTGGCGGACAGGTCCGTGCCGTCCTCACCGGGCGACCAGGCAGACACATGCAATCGCGTCATTTCGTCGGGCGTAAAGCCGAGCATCTGCGCGAACGAGCGACTGCAGTAGACCAGTTCGCCCCGCTCGTCGAGCACATGGATCCCGTCGGTGACGGTCTCCAGCAACATGCGCAACTGCGCCCGCTCGCGCTCGGCCAAGATCCGCGTTTCCTCCAGGACCTCGGGCTCGATGGCGGCCGCCAGCTGCCGCTCCAGATGTTCGTTGCGCGCGAACGAGTCTTGCAGGCGGCGCGCCGTTCGGCGCTGCCAAATCCATAGACCGAGGCCGCAAAGCAAGGCGCTCGCGGACGCTGCAATCGGAAACGAATTCATCATGTCGGTCGTCATCCTACACGGTTGCCCGGCGGCTCTCGTGAACGTAATCGACGCCGCTGCGACGGACCGCGCCGCGAGCGACACCGCGTGATACAGTCATTCGATGAAAATCGGTTTCATCGGCCTCGGACACATGGGTGCGGCCATCGCCGCGAATCTCGTGCGCGCCTCACATGAGTTGATCGTCTGGAACCGGTCTGCGGAAAAGGCGCGGCCACTCATCGACTTGGGAGCGGCAGCGGCCGCCTCGCCCAGGTCCGCTGCCGAAGGCCGGGAGGTGGTCTTCACCATGCTCGGCGACGACGCCGCTCTGCGGTCGGTGTTGCACGGCGAGCAAGGCCTCTATGCCGGTCTCGCGCCCGGCGCCGTGCATGTCTCGATGAGTACGATCGGCGTGGGCACCGCTGAGGAGATCACCGTGGGCCATGCCGAGCGCGACCAAGGATTTTTGAGCGCCCCGGTCTTCGGACGTCCCGAAGCGGCGATCGCAGCGAAACTCTTCGTGGTCGCGGCCGGCGATCCAGCGAACTTGCAGCGCGCCTCGGGTTTGTTCGAAAACATCAGTCAGCGTGTGTTCCACGTCGGCGGCAAACCCTCGAACGCGAATCTCGTCAAGCTCTGCGGCAACTTCATGATCCTCTCGGCGATCGAGTCGCTCGCCGAGGCGATGAGTTTGGCCGACGCGAGCGGCGTTGCGAAGCGGCAATTGCTGGATGTTCTCACGGGTACGTTGTTCGATGCGCCGGTGTATCGAAATTACGGGGCTATCCTCATCGAAGAGCGCTTTCGCCCCGCGGGCTTTGCCGCGCCCTGGGGACTCAAGGACATGCGCTTGGCCGCAGATGCGGCGAGCGCTCAGGGAGTCGCCATGCCCTTCCTCGAGATTCTCAAACAACATCTGACCGAGACGATCGCCAATGAGGGCAAGGACATCGACTGGTCCGGGATCGCCAAGACGGTCGCGGCGAAGAAAATCGCCCGAACGCCGCCCGCGGATTTGACTTAACTCACCGCACCGCGAAAAAGCTGGCGCGCAGGGTCCGCGCACACTAGAGTCGATGTGAATTCCGTCACAAACACTGGTCACGGACACTCTGAAGTCCTTGGGAGAATACGCGATGCAAGCGATGTCGAAATGGGTCTTGGCGCTTGCCTGTTCGGCGCCCGCGTTCGCGGCAACCGCGCAGACGGTGAGCTACGATTTTACGGCCACGGTTACCTCCTCCTCGGGCCTGTTGTACGGGCTGATCACACCGGGCAGCACGATCAAGGGCACCTACACGATCGATCTGTCCGCGGCGAACCCCGCCGATAGCATCGATCTCGGCTCCGCGACGGCGGAAGGCATTGCGGCCGCCGCGGGTGGCACCTCGGTCGGAACCCTGGCGCCGCAGGCCCCGGTGTTCGCTTCGACCGCGAGCGCCGGTGCGCTGAAATTTTCCAGCGGCACCCAGGCGGCGTACTTCTCGAGCTCCGGTGTCCAGACCACTCCGCCCGGGGCGAATGGCCTCGAGACCTATTCTGCGGGAGAGCTCAACGAGTACGGCGGTGGCGTCTCATCGGCGTCGTACTTCAGTCTCGAGGGCTTGAATTTGTTCGCGAGCGATGGCCTCCTGAGCCTCGGCGGTGCGATCGGCAAAGATGTGGGCGGATTCGAGGAGACGGGTTTCGGCAGCAAGAACAGCGTGACCTACGCCATCCGCTCCTTGAGCCTGGTCCCGACCGCCGCACCGGAGATCGACGCCGGCGGCATCACGACCGGCGCGAGCTTGCTGATTGGCGGACTGGTGGTGGTGCGCGGGCGACGCCGCGATGAGGCACCCGGGCGCGCTTGAGCGCCGATCGTGCGACTACGGCGGTGACTTGTTGGCTGTGCCGCGCCCGACCCGTCGACAGTGGCGCAAGCGGAGCTGCCGCTTCGCTCTGCGCGCTCTGCGAGCAAGAACTCACGCGTCCCTACGCGCTTGCCGCGCAGACGTTCTTCGACTATTTGTCATCTCACTGGCAGATGATCCGTAAACTCGGACGCTTCGATCTGAGCAA
>Ga0209208_10000278_pt1 | contig 62386 bp, 63 predicted proteins | sample S1TSphfallax_3_FD_187694 | JGI IMG/M metagenome (GOLD analysis project Ga0209208, IMG submission 187694) | Host-associated microbial communities from peat moss isolated from Minnesota, USA - S1T2_Fd - Sphagnum fallax MG (SPAdes) (version 2) | ecosystem: Host-associated > Plants > Peat moss >... | reverse complement strand
GCCGATGTCTACGATCGCATAGACTTCAACGAGGCAGCAGCATCTTGACCCCCATCCAAATCATCGGAGCAGGCCTCGCCGGCTGCGAAGCCGCCTTCCAAGCCGCCGAATCCGGCGCACCCGTCATCCTCCACGAAATGCGCCCCCACGCCCGCACACCAGCGCATAAGACAGATTCCTTCGGCGAACTCGTCTGCAGCAACTCCCTCAAAAGCGAGCAAATCCACTCCGCCCCCTGGCTCCTCAAGCAGGAAATGCGCGCCCTCCAATCGCTCCTCATGCGCGCGGCCGAAACCGCCCGCGTCCCCGGCGGCCACGCCCTCACTGTCGACCGCGAAGTCTTCTCCGCCGAAATCACCCGCGCTCTCGAAGCCCATCCCAACATCGAAATCCGCCGCCAGGAAATCAAAACCATCCCCGCCCAAGGCATCGTCGTCATCGCCTCCGGCCCGCTCACCAGTAACCCCCTCGCGCAAGACATCACCCGCCTCACCGGCACCGACCGCCTCTATTTCTACGACAGCATCAGCCCCATCGTCGCCGCCGATTCCATCGATATGTCCATTGCCTTCCGCGCCTCCCGCTGGGGCAAATCCCTCGACGGCTCCGACGACTACATCAACTGCCCCTTCACCAAAGACCAATACACCGCCTTCATCGACGAACTCCTCAAAGCCGAGTTCTACGAACCCCACATCCCCGAAGACAAAACGCCTTTCTTTGAAGGCTGCCTGCCCATTGAAGAAATCGCCCGCCGCGGCCGCGACACCCTGCGCTTCGGCCCCATGAAACCCGCCGGCCTCGACGACCCCAAAACCGGCCGCTGGGCCTACGCCATCGTCCAGCTCCGCCAGGAAAACCAGCGCGCCGACAGCTACAACCTCGTCGGCTTCCAAAATCACATGAAGTTCGCCGACCAGGCCCGCGTCTTCCGCCTCATCCCCGGCCTCGAAAAAGCCGAGTTCCTGCGCTACGGCCAGATGCACCGCAACACCTACATCAACTCGCCCACTCTGCTTCACCCCACCCTGCAGCTCAAATCCGACCCGCGCATTCTCTTCGCCGGCCAAATCTCCGGCGTCGAAGGCTACGCCGAATCCATCGCCACAGGCCTCATGGCCGGCCGCCACGCCGCGCTTCTTGCACAAGGCAAACCCATCGCCGCCCTCCCGCGCGAAACCGCCCTCGGCAGCTTGTGCCACTACATCACCCACGCCGAAGCCAAAACCTTCCAGCCCGCCAACATCACGTTCGACCTGCTGCCCGCTCTGGACGAAGAATCAAAAAAGAAATTAAAGCACGACAAAAAAGCCCGCCACGCCGAAGTCTGCCGCCGCGCCCAAGCCGCCTTTCAGGAGTTCCTCCATGCCCACCCTGCGCCAGAGCTCTGCGAAATATCTGTCTGAGCTGACCCGCCGCGGCGCCTCCGTTCACACCCTCCGCAACTACGCCGCCGACCTCGAACAGCTCGCCGCTTACTTCGACCGCACACCCATCGAAGTCGCCGCCCTCGACTTATCCCTCCTGCGCGAATGGCTCGCCGATCTCTACGATCAACAACTCGCCGTCCCCACCATCCGCCGCAAAATCTCCGCCGTCCGCGCCCTCTTCAAATTCCTGCGCCAGGAAGGCCTCCTCCAAGCCAACCCCGCCGCCCGCCTCCGCATCCCCAAAGCCCCGCAAAAGCTCCCCGACGTCATGACAGCCGAGAAAACCAACAACCTCCTCGACGCAGTTACCGAACTTCCTGAGAAACACCGAGACATCGCCCTCCTCGAACTCCTCTACGGCTGCGGCATCCGCGTCAGCGAACTCGTCGGCATCGACCTGGGCGACTTATCTCTCCACGACGGCTGGCTCCGCGTCCGCGGCAAAGGCAACAAAGAACGCCAGGTGCCCGTCCCCGAACGCGCCCGCGCCGCCCTCGCCCAATATCTCGAAACCCGCCAAGCCCGCCCCGACCAAACCGCCCTCTTCCTCAACTCGCGCGGCCAGCGTTTAGGCGACCGCCAAGTCCGCCGCCTCGTCAAGCTCTACGCCCTGCTCATCACCGGCGATTCCACCGTCCACCCGCACAGCTTCCGCCACGCCTACGCCACCCATCTCCTCAGCGACGGCGCCGACCTCCGCGCCATCCAGGAACTCCTCGGCCACGCCCGCCTCTCCACCACCCAAAAATACACGCAAGTCTCCCTAAAAGACCTGCAAGCCGTCTACGACCGCGCCCACCCTAAGGCTTAACCGCCATCTCCGCCACCAAAATATCGTTAATCTGGCTCGTTGATTCTGAAGAAAGTAGTTGCCGGCGCGACTCATCCTCCCCGCCCGCCGCGCCGCCAAAATCCAGCCCCGCCAAGCCCTGCGCGCAGAGTGAACTCATTGATAAACTCGCATCATAGGGCCACCGCCATTGCAAACTTAATCAGCGAAGAAGAATACCTTCGCACCACTTACCACCCGGATTGCGATTTCGTGGACGGCGTTGTTCTGGAGCGCAACTGGGGCCAATTCGATCACTCTACATGGCAGACTTTGCTGGCGATGCTTTTCCTGAACAACAAAATCGCCTGGGGCGTCCTCGGCCGAGTGGAACAGCGTCTCCGGGTGCGCCCGGGCAAATACCGCGTGCCCGATTTCATGGCGCTTCCGCTCGACTACGACCGTTCCCAAAAAATTGTCGCTATCGCGCCCCTGCTCTGCATTGAAATTCTGTCTCCCAATGACACCATGCCGCGCATTCATCAGCGCTGCCTGGACTACTATGATCTCGGCGTCCCGGAAACCTGGATCTTTGATCCGGAAACAAAGCAAGTCTTCATCGCAAAAGACCGAACCGTCACCCGATTCACCCAAGACGTGCTGCGCTGCGGCAAAATCGAAATTTCCTGTTCCGCGCTTTTTGCCCAAGCCGATCAGGCATGACAAAAATCGAAAAATTTTCTCCCATCAAATCAGCCACTTAACCCCGCCCGCCCCCGCCCCGAAAAACACCCCCATTCTACTTTCAAAATGAAAGGGGACTCTCATGTCCAACTCCTCCAGGAATGCAATGAAGCACGGCTGCTGCGCCGTCGACACCCTCCTCATGCCCGCCGAGCGCATCGAAGATTTCACCGCCCTCGAAAACATCTGGCTCAAGTCCTACCAGCCAGCCAACGAAGCCGAGCGCCATCTCGTCGCCGAACTCGTCCAAGCCGACTGGTTCCTCCAGCGCGCCACCAAAGCCTACGCCGACGTCGAAGCCGGCCTCTACGCTGCCAACCCGAATCCAGCCGAATGGACCGAACAGCAAGACCGCAAACTCGGCCGCTACCTCCGCTACAAAACCGCCCACACCAACACCGTCCTCAAGTGCCAGAAGCGCATCGAAGACTACCGCAAAGCCCGCGCCGCCGAAAAAGCCAACGCCGAAAAATCCGCCATAGCCATCGAGCGCCTCAAAAAGCTCCAGCAACAAAACTCCGGCATCATCGATTGGCAACAAAAACTAAAAAACATGCGCGCCGAAGCCGTAGCACGAGGCTTCGTCTGCCCCGACGAACCCAACCCCTTCGACAAACCCCGTTCGACAAAGTAGATAGGCCTCCAGACCAGCCAACTAAAATTCTCCCCGACACCCCCGCAAGGCACAACCACGCCCAAAATCCCCAAAACCCATCCAAATCCAACCCAAACACCATCCAAATCCCCTCCCCAACCTTGGCGTCTTAGCGTCTTTGCGCCTTAGCGAGCGCCTTTCCCCCACGCTGCGCCCCGGCTTCACCCTCCCCCCACCCCTCACCTTCGCCCCCTCTTCCCCATCTCGTTTCGTAACGCCTCGCGCTATACTTCCCCAAATGCAAAAACACCTTCTCCTGGCCCTCCTCATCCTTTCCCCAACCGCCTTCCCCCAGGGCCGCGCCCTCCCCACCCAAGACCCCTACCCCATCTACCAGCGCCTCCTCGCCCAAATCAAGACCATCAAAATCTTCGACCACCACGCCCACCCCGGCTTCGGTGACGATTCCGACGTCGACGCCCAAGCCACCCCGCCCGAACACCTCCCCTTCCGCCCGCGCGAAACCAACCCCGAAAACGTCGCCGCCGTCAAAGCCCTCTTCGATTACCCCTACGCCGACATGTCCGACGAGCACATGCAATGGCTCCAGCAGCGCTCCACCGCCGCCGAAAAAGCCGGAGGCACCGCCTATTGGGATCACATTCTCGACGAATGCGGCATCGAATCCAGCGTCGCCAACCGCGTCGCCATGCCCGCCTACCTCAACCCCAAGCGCTTCCGCTGGGTCTTCTTCGCCGACGCCTTCCTCTTCCCCTTCGACAACAAAAACTTCATCGCCGAAAACACCGACCAGGCCGTCTACATCCCGCGCCAGTCCATGGTCCTCAATCGCTATCTCCACCAGGACTCGCTCACCGCCCTCCCCGCCACCTTCGACGCCTATCTCGCCTTCGTCTCCCGCATCCTCGAACAAAACCAGAAGAAAGGCGCAATCGCCGAAAAATTCGAAGCCGGCTACTTCCGCTCCCTCTATTTCGCCGATCCGCCCCGCGAAGCCGCCCTCGCCGTCTACCGCAAATACCACGCCGGCGGCGTCCCCACGCCCGACGAATACAAAACCTTCCAGGATTACGTCTTCCGCTATCTCGTCACCGAAGGCGGCCGTCTCCATCTCCCCGTCCACATCCACACCGCCGTCGGCGAAGGCGATTTCTTCCAGCTCCGCAAAGGCGACGTCCTCAATCTCGAAAACATCGTCAAAGACCCGCGCTATCTCGCCACCACCTTCGTCCTCATCCACGGCGGCTATCCCTACTACCGCGAAGTCATCTGGCTCGCCGCCATGAAAAACGTCTACCTCGACACCTCCGAAATCGAGACCCTCCTCTACCCGTCCGAGTTAAAAGGCATCTTCAAGCTCTGGCTCGAAACCTTCCCCGACAAAATCACCTTCGGCTCCGATGCCTACCCCTACAGCACCGCCCTCGGCTCCGAGTCCACTTACTGGCTGGCCGTCTACTCCGCCCGCGAAGCCCTCGCCGCCGCCCTCGCCGAAATGGTCGCCACCAACGAGATAACTGAGACGAAAGCCCTCGAACTGGCCCGCGCCTACTTCCACGACACCGCCCTCAGCCTCTACCCGTGAGCAAGACGGGGACGGACTACTGTCGGTCCCCGTCTTGCGCTGCCCTGCCGTCGCACCCGGCTCTCTGTCAACTTTTCGTGAATCCCCCTCTTGACGCCGCACCCTATTCCCGCTTAAACTCCTAGTCACGCTTTGGTTCCGTAATGAGTTAGTTGCTCTCCGTCTTTCGGTTCACCAAGCGAAGCATTAAAAACTCCCAGTCCATCCGAGCACCCCATTGTGCTCCTCACCACCCCCTCGTCTATCAGGGTCGCGGTACGGCAAGCCCGTTTTTTATCTGATTCTTAAATTCATAAAGAGTAGATCGAAGGAGACAAAATGTCCGCTCCGGTTTTCCATTCATTTAGGCTCTCGCGCCTCCTGGCGCTTTTCGCCGCACTGTTCCTCTCTCATGCCCTCCACGCCCAATCCACCTTTGGAACAGTCCTCGGCACGGTAAAAGAAGTCTCCGGCGCAGTCGTCCCCGGTGCGGCCGTCACGCTCACCAACGTCGGCACCAACGCCAAGCGCTCCACCGTCACCAACGAATCCGGCTCCTTCGAATTCACCAGCGTCGAAGTCGGCAGCTACAAACTCGACATCCAGGCCACCGGCTTCCAGGTCTCCGAATTCAGCGCCTTCGACCTCGGCGGCCGCGAAAGCAAGCGCTTCGACGCCCAGCTCCAGCTCGCCACCCAAAGCACCACCGTCAACGTCGAATCCTCCGGCGGCGCGGTCGTCCAAACCGACACCTCCAGCGTCTCGGAAACTAAGGGCTCTCGCGAGTTAGTTGACCTGCCCGTCGCCATCGCCACCCGCGCCCAAGGCTCTACCAGCGCCATGTCCACCCTCCCCGCGCAGCCTGGCGTTCAAACCGATGCCAACGGCAACATCTCAATCGCCGGCGCGCTCCCCTCCCAGCTCTCCATGAGTATCGACGGCATCAGCACCATGGGCCCCGGCAACTTCAACGGCCAGGGCGGTGCCGGCGCTATCTCAGAGTTATTCCCCTCCTTCAACGCCATCGCCGAAATCCGCATTGGGGAAACCATCAATCCCGCCGAATTCGGCGGCGTCGCCGACATCACCACCATCTCCAAATCCGGAACCAACTCCATCCACGGCGGCCTCTTCGAAAATCTGCAGAACAACGACATGAACGCCGCCGACTTCTTCAGCCACGTGGCGCCCGAATTGAAGATGAATAACTTCGGCATCTTCATGGGCGGTCCCGTCGTCATTCCAAAAATCTACAACGGCCGCAACAAGACATTCTTCTTCGGCAGCTTCGAAGCCCTGCGCCTCCCCAAATCCCAAACCTTGGTGGAAAGCGTTCCCACCACCGCCATGCGCAGTGGCGATCTCTCCGGCTATAGCGATCCCATCATCGGTTTTCCCGGCAATCAAATTCCCGCCAGCAAGCTCAACCCTTACTCGCTAAAGGCCCTCGCGCTGCTCTTCCCGACGAACAATTACGGCACCGGCGTCGCCAACAACTACCTCGCGAACTACTCCATTCCCATCAACAGCAATCAGGCCGACGCCCGCTTCGACCAATACGTCGGCAGCAGAAACCAGTTCTTTGCCCGCATCACCTACAAGAACAAGCGCGCCTTCCAGATACCCAGTTCCGGCTTTGCCAGCTCCCCCTACGCTTCTGCCGCTGAAGGATCGCAGGCCGTTCCCGAAGTCGATTCCGCCTTTACCGGCGCCTGGAACTTCACCATTTCTCCCTCGCTCATCAACGAGCTGCGCATCGGCTGGAGCTCCAACCATGAGGCCAGCAGCTTCGGCATCTCCGACACGCAATCGGTAAACGACCTTGGTCTCACCGGCCTTCCTTCCACGGTGCCCGCCGGTTATGACATCGTTCCCAACATCAACATCATTGGCTTTACGCCCACCTTCGGCTACTCCGCCATCGCCAATCAGAGCACCAAGCAGGCTCTCGAAACCATGACCTGGATCAAAGGCGCACACACCATGAAGTTCGGCGCGGATTACCGCCGCCTGGACGCTTACGGCACCAGCGCTTTCTTCAACATCTTGGAAGGCGGCTACACCTTCAACGGTTCCGTCCTCGGTTCGCTGCTCGGCACCGGGCAGGGAACTCCCATCGCTTCCTTCCTGCTCGGCTATCCGGACACCTCCCAAATCGCCACCACCGATCAGCCAAACGTGAACGCCACCGCCCAGCACTTCGCCGTCTTCGCCCAGGACGATTGGAAAGTCAACAGCCGCTTCACCCTCAATTACGGTCTGCGCTGGGAATACCACCCCACCTTCCGCGATCAGTACAACAACCTGGCCAACTTCGATCCCAACTACACCAGCACCGTCAACGGCCAGTCGGTTAAAGGCGCGGTCGTCATTCCCGGCGCCGGCACCTACGACATCACCGAACCCGCCTTCGTCCAGTCCATCTATCCCACGCCCGTCATCACCGCCCAGCAAGCCGGCATACCCGGCGCCTTGCGCTATTCTTCCAAGCTCGATTTCGCGCCCCGCGTCGGCTTCGCCTGGCGCGTCTTCGGCGACGATAAAACAGTTCTGCGCGGCGGCTACGGCAAGTTCATCGAAGCTCTCATGAGTTCGGCCGCCATCAGCGCCTGGGCTGTCGAATCCAGCGACGTCGGCTTCTTTGAAAACTCCATCGGCTCAAACGGCGTGCCCCAATATCAGTTGCCATACTCCTGGCCCTCCAACATCGCCCAGCCCGGAACGCTCAGCTTCTACCAGGCCACCGATCTTCACTATAAAGATCCCTACGTGCAGGAATGGAACCTCACCGTGGAACGTGACCTGGGCGCGGGCATCGGTCTGCGCGTCTCCTACGACGGCAACCATGGCTCCAATCTCGGCATGCACGAAAACCTGAACCAGCCGGCGCCCAACACCATCGGTTTCGCCAACCTTCCCACTTCCGACATCCCCTATCCGAGTTTCCAGTACCTCGCCTATAACACCAACCCCGGATACTCCAACTACAACGCCTTAACCGTGACGGCGAAAAAGCGCATCTCCAAGGGTCTGCAATTCGAATCCAGCTACATCTACGCCCGCAACCTTTCAAACGTCGACGGCGCGGCCTCCACCGTGGCCGATCAATACTCCGGCGAATACGGCGGTTTCATCAGCAACGCCGCCACCCCCGGCCTCGATTATGGAAATGTCTCCTACACGCGCCGTAATCGCTTCCTGACAACCTTCCTTTATGAACTGCCATTCGGCAAAGGCAAGCCATTCCTGAACGCCTCAAACGGCATCGTCAACAGGCTTGTCGACCAATGGGAGCTGAGCGGCGTGCTGCTCTTCCAGACCGGCCCCTTCATGAGCGTCAACACCTCCGACGATCCCTGCGGCTGCGGCTACAACGAATTCAACGCCACCGGCGGCCGCGCCGACACCGTCGCCGGCGTCAATCCCTACACGGGCCAGTCCATTACCCAGTGGATCAATCCCAACGCCTTCGCCGATCCCGGCAACGCCATTGGACGCTTTGGCGACGCCAGCGCCGGAGACGTCGTCGGGCCCGGCACCGAAGCCGTCTCGCTCTCCCTCATCAAAAGCATCAGCATCAGTGAGCGCTTCAAGGTGAAAATCGGCGCGCAAGTCGGCAACGCCTTCAACCACCCCAACTTCGCCGTCCCCAACAGCCTCACCGTCGGCGTCGCCGGCTTCGGCCAAATCACCAGCCTGCAATCCGCCGAAGGCGCCGGCCCCCGCGACATCCAGCTCACCGGCCGCATCAACTTCTAAATGGTGGGAAGGTCACCCTTCCCACCTAAGCCCGCTTCGGAGCCCGCACCACAAACGGCAGCAAAATCGAAACCAGCAAAACCCCGGCAATTGCATGCAATCCGCTGCCATATTCATGCGTCACCTCGCGCATATGCGCAATCAGCAGCGGCCCAAACGCGCTCGCAAATCCCCACGCCGTCAGCATCAGCCCATAAATCGGGCCCACGTTCTTCGGCCCAAAATAATCCGCCGCAAACGCCGGCATCGTCCCAAATCCGCCGCCGTAGCACATCAGAATCACAAACACCACCAGCGTCAAAACGCCCGCCCCATGCATGCTAGGCAGCAGCCAGAACAGCGCCACCTGCAGCGCAAACATCACCACAAACGTCATCCGCCGAGTCAGCAAATCCGAAAGCCACGCCCAGAAAACCCGCCCAATCGCATTGCCAATCGCCACAATGCCCACCATTCCCGCCGCCGTCAGCGCCGTCACTTTTGCCAGGTCCTGGAACAGCGGAGATTCCTGCGAAATAATCGAAATCCCGGCTGAGGTGTTGATAAACAGCAGCAGCCAAAGCGCCCACCACTGCCACAACCGCACCGCCTCGCCCAGCGTGTAATCGCGGCCCGCCCGCTGCGAAGCTTTCGGACTGGGAATCCATCCCTCCGGCTTCCATCCCGTCGGAGGATTTTTCATAAACAACCCAGTCGCCACCGTCAAAATCCCAAACGCAATGCCCAGATACGCAAACGTCGAAAGCACGCCCACCGAAGCAATCAATCGCGTCGCCACAGGCGCAGTCACCAGCGCGCCCAGCCCAAATCCGCCCACCGCCACGCCCGTAATCAGCCCGCGCTTGTCCGGAAACCACTTCACCAAAACCGACACCGGAACGATATAGCCAAATCCCAGCCCGATGCCGCCAATCAGCCCGTAGCTCAAATACAGCCACCAAAGCCGGTTCGCCGAAAAACTCGCCAGGAACACGCCCAGCCCATACAAAATGCCGCCCGTCACCGCCACCACGCGCGGACCTTGCTTGTTGAGCCACAGCCCGCCGAAAAACGCCGCGAATCCGACCGCAAAAATCGCAATCGTGAACGTCAAAGTGACGTCGGAAATGCTCCAGCCGAACTGCTTGCTCAGCGGAACCCGGAAAACGCTCCAGGCGTAAACCGCGCCTAAAGCCACTTGCATCAAAATGCCCGCAATCGCAATCGTCCAGCGGTTGGGCACGGAAACTTTCGGAGTAGTCGGCGCTTCTTGGGCCGCTAAAACAGGTGTCATACGGAGACCCTCTTTCTGCCCAATAGATTCAATCATCTGCCTTGGGGCCGCAAACAAAAGAGAAAAAGGCCGTCCTCCCCCCACAACATTACTGGCACTAGATGACAGTCAACTACCTGCTAATCCTGATAGTCCTGCTCCTCTTTGCCGGCCTGGGAGTGGACGCCGGAATGCTCGAATGGCGCTATCTGCAAATGTCCGCTGCTGCCCGCGCGGCCGCCACCTCCGGCGTAATCGGCCTCCAGCGCTACGGCCCCGGCGGCATCAGTCCCGGCGTGCTCAACGCCGCCTCGCAGAACGGCTTCACCAACGGCGTCAACGGCGTCACCGTCACGGCGCAGAATCCTCCCAACTACGGCACCTACGCCAACGTCACCTCCGCCGTCCGGGTCACCATCACCCAGTCCGTTCCCACCAGTTTTATGTCGCTTGCCGCCTTCCCTGCCGTCACCATGAAGGCCCGCTATGATGAGCCAGGAATAACGCCGGTCTCCCTGACATCCTCCTTCAACATCTATGCCATTTACCGCGACACGTCAAGCGTGGTGGACGGCGGTTTTGACACCAGCAATTACGGGTACTCCGCCAATGCGCTAGATCCCGTTCGCACCGCCAACAACCTGGGCGCGCTTCTGTCCTGGCGCGGAAATATATTCTCGCTGGGCGTGCCAGACGGGAAAAATGGCGCTGCCAATGTCACTATTCCGCTCACTTCGGGGAACTTCTCACAGCTCCTGATGGTGGCCGCCACTTCTTATGGGCCCAATACCGCTTCTTTCGTGGTTAACTATGCTGACGGATCAACCGCAACCACCACACTTACCATGTCCGACTGGGTCAACATCTCTGGCTTCGCCAATGAGGTGGTGCTTCAGCGCACCGGGTATCTGGTTCACGGCACGGGCGGTCCCGACCCCATTGCCACCGCAATCTATGGCTACGCCATCAATCTAAACAACCTCAAAACGGTGAGCAGCCTCACACTGCCCAACAGCCGCAATGTGGTTGTCTTTGCCATCGACCTAATGCCATGAAACCAGAGAAAGGCCAGCGCGGCCAGGCGCTCATTGAATTCGCCTTCATCGTCATGATCATGGCGCTTCTCGCCCTCGGTGTCGTGGATTTCGCGCTCGCCATCCAGCAGGGCATGCTCGTGCAGGAAGCTGCTACGGCCGGGGCGTTGACAGCGTCCTTCGACACCTACAGTGCCAGCGAGCCCGATTTATGGCAATCGGCCGCCACCACCGCGGGCATTGGTGCCAGGGGACTCAGCATTTCCACCACCTCTTACTGCACCTGCTCCGCGGGAGGAGCCACCATCTTCTGCACAAACTCCTGCTCCGGCGACAGACCTCAAATGTATGTTCAGGTAACCGCCACCTCCCGCTTCGCCAGCCTGTTCCCTTACAACGTTCTGCCCAGCACTTTTAATCTCAGCAGCACCGTCGTTATGCAGGTTTATTAGCTTATTCCAGCACCACCTCCTGCGCCGTCGTCCCAATCGTCACGCTGCGTAAATTGGAAAACGGAATGCCGGTGGGGTAAACAATCTTAATATTCACCGAAACAGTGCCGCCAATATTGTTGTTGTTGTTGATCCATCCCGGAGTAATCGTGAGGCCGTTGGCCGGTGCGCCCCACAAATATTGCTGCGCAATCGCCGTCAACTGCGCGCTGGTAACTGGGCTGGGGCTGCTGCTGCCATGCACCGACGCATATCTCACCGCCAGCTTGGCCGCATACGTCGCGCTGCAATAGCCAAACAGCACAAACGCGATCATGATGAAGCCCCAGCAAAACAGGAAAAACACCGGCAGCACTAGCGCCATCTCCGCCATCGCCGCCCCCCGCTCATTGAGTTTCCCTTTCCTCACCGCAAGCCTACAATTAGTCCCTCATCTGTCTATCGGCCTATGCGTCATTCTGGTGTAGAGTGAGCACCGCCCCTTTCCGCTACCCCAACTTTCGCTTTTATCTGGCGGCGCGCTTCCTCACCACGGTTTCTTCGGAAATGCAGTCGGTCGCTGTCGGCTGGCAAATCTATGATTTAACTCACAAAGCGCTGGACCTTGGCCTGGTCGGCCTGGCCCAATTCCTGCCCGGCATCTGCCTGTTCCTCCTGACCGGCACCGTGGCCGACCGCATTCCCCGCGAAAAAATCGTCCGCGCCTGCTCAGCCGGTTTCGCACTCTGCTCCGCGCTCCTGCTGTTCTTCACCATCCGGCATATCGCCACTCCCTACCCTGTTTATGCCGTGCTGCTGCTCAACGGCACCGTGCGCGCCTTCAACGCCCCGGCCAGCCAGGCTTTCTTGCCGCTGCTGCTGCCGCGCGAAGTTTTCCAGAACGCCGTCGCCTACAATTCTTCCGTTTTTCAAACCGCCACCATCGCGGGTCCCATGATCGGCGGCATTCTCTATGGAGTCACCGGCAGCCCGCTCTCCGTCTACGCCTGCGCGGCGCTGTCTTACTCAGCCGCCTTCGTGCTCTTCGGGCTCCTGAAAATCCCCCCGCAGGCGCGCGCTTCAGTAAACCGAGCCTCTGGCGTCATCTGGGAAGGTCTGCGCTACATCTGGCGCACCAAACTGGTGCTCGGCGCAACCTCGCTCGACCTGTTTGCCGTGCTTTTGGGCGGAGCCGTCGCCCTGCTGCCCGTCTATGCGCGCGAAATTCTGAAGGTCGGCGCGCCCGGCCTCGGCATCCTGCGCGCCGCCCCCGGCGTCGGAGCCGTCCTCACCAGCCTCGCCATCGCGCGCTGGCCGCTCAGCCGCCATGCCGGAAAAGCCATGCTCTGGTGCGTCACCGGATTCGGCGTCTTCACCATCGCCTTCGGCTTATCCCATTCCATCGCGCTTTCGCTCATCATGCTTTTCCTGATCGGCGCATCCGACACCATCAGCGTCATCGTCCGCACCACCATGATTCAGCTCAGCACGCCGGACGAAATGCGCGGCCGCGTCAGCGCCGTCAACATGGTCTTCATCGGAGCATCCAACGAAGTCGGCCAGTTCGAATCTGGCCTCACCGCGCAATGGTTCGGCGCCGTTCCTGCGGTGGTTCTTGGTGGCGTCGGAACCATCGTGATCGTCGCCCTCTGGGCGCGCCTCTTCCCCGAACTCCGCAACCTCGACCGCCTCGCTGCCCTTAAAGCACCATCTCCGCCCGCTGCCGAATCTCCAGGCACCCCTTCCCCAGCGGCAAAACCTTCCCCGGATTCAGGCTGCACTGCGGATCAAACAATCCCTTAATCTGCTGAATCAAATCCAGCGTCTCTTCCGGAAAAGCCAGCCCCATCATCTCCATCTTTTCCATCCCCACGCCATGCTCGCCGGTGATCGATCCGCCCACCGACAAGCAATAGGCCAGAATCTCCTCGCCCGCCCGTTGCGCCCGCTCCAGTTCGCCCGGCTGGCGCGGATCAAACGGCAAGATGGGATGCAAATTCCCGTCGCCCGCATGGAAAACGTTGCTGATGGCAATGCCGTGCCGAATCCCCAATTCCTCAATAAACCGCAGCGTCTGCGCCACCTTCGTGCGCGGCACAACGCCGTCCTGCACGTAATAAGTGGGGCTCACCCGCCCAATCGCGCCGAAAGCGTTTTTGCGGCCTTTCCACAGCAGCGCCCGCTCCTCTTCCGAATCGGCCACCTTCACCTCGCGCGCGCCCGATTGATAGCAGATTTCCTTAATCAGCCACATCTGCTCGTCGGCTTCTTCAATCAGCCCTTCCACCTCAATCAGCAGCACCGCCGCCGCGTCCATCGGATACCCTGCCTTGGTCGCCGTTTCCACCATGCGCAGCATAGGCCCGTCCAGCATCTCAATCGCCACCGGAGTAATGCCGCGCGCCGTCAGCGTGGCCACCGTGTTCGCCGCTTCCTCCACCGTGTTGTAAATGGCCAGCATGGTGCGCACTGCTTCCGGCCTGCGCAAAAGCTGCACGCCAATTTTGGTAATCAGCGCCAGCGTGCCTTCTGATCCGGTCAGCAGCCCCATCATGTCGTAGCCGGGAACATCCGGCTCGCGGCTGCCATATTCCACCACGCTGCCGTCAGGCAAAACCGCTTCCAGGCTGACCACATGGTTCGTCGTCACGCCATGCGCCAGCGTGTGCGGCCCGCCGGCATTTTCCGCCACGTTCCCGCCAATGGTGCAGGCGCGCTGGCTGGAAGGGTCGGGCGCGAAGTAATAGCCGTAAGGCTCGGCCGCCAGCGATATGTCCAGATTCACCACGCCCGGCTGCACCAAAGCGCGTTCATTGACAATATCCAGCTCCAGAATCTTGTTCATGCGCGCAAACGAAATCACAATGCCGCCCGAGCGCGGAATCGATCCGCCGCTTAATCCCGTGCCCGCGCCGCGGCCCACAAACGGCAGGCCGAAGTCGCGCGCCACTTTCAGAATCGCCACCACATCGGCTGTTGAGCGCGGAAACACCACCACGTCGGGAACGTGCTTGTCCACGCCGCCATCGTATTCGTAAAGCTTTAAATCGCGCGGCTGCGACAAAACGCACGTCTTGCCCAATGCTGCTTCCAGAGACGTCAGCGCGTTTGCCGGGATAGCCATGTTTCTGAAGATGATTACAGCAGACTTTGGATGTACTGCGTCACGTCGTCGCTCATCCATTCCGCTTCATTGGGAAACTTTCGCATCACGATGCCGTTCTTGATGACATAGCTTTCCGGAATCTGGTAAGTGCCGTATTCCGAGCTGACGTCGGCGTTGGGATCGCGCAAAGTCTGAAAAGCCACCGGAATCCGGCTCAAAAACGCCTTATACTTCTCCGGATTCTTGTCAATGCTGACCGCCACCACCACCACGCCTTCTTTTGCAAAGCGCCGCTGAAACTGGTTCAAAGACGGAATTTCCTCAATGCACGGCGAACACCAGGTGGCCCAGAAATTCAGCACCAGCACCTTCCCGCCGAACGAAGTGGGCGTCACGCTTTGGCCCTGATCTGTCTTGATGGAAAAAAGCGGCGCGGGCTGCCCTTCTTTGGCGGAGGTGTCGCGCAGGCTGTAATAAACAAGGCCGGTAAAGGTGAGAAGTAAAACCGCTATCAGGCCGCGGAGCAGGTTGTTGGCGTTCACTAAGGTTGATGCTGTCCTGTAAATATCAGTATCTAACGGCGCGGCGGACGCATCTGAAAAGGTAGTTCCATCCATGTTCATTACCCGCAAGGCTGAGTTCTCAGCGTCGCACGTTTGCCGCGTGAATAGTTTGTCCGAGCAAGAAAATTTCGATCTTTACGGCGAAGAATCGCACCCCTCCGGCCACGGCCACAACTACGTGCTGGAAGTGACGCTGGAAGGCGATCCCGATCCCGTCACCGGCATGGTAATGGATTTGAAGGAGCTGAAAGAGATTTTGGAGCGCGAAGTGATTCAGCCCATGGATCACCGTTTTTTGAATTTCGAAGTGCCGCCGTTCGACAAAGTGGTGCCCACCACCGGCAACGTGGCGCGCGAAATTTGGCGCAGGCTGGACGCGAAGCTGCGCGGCGCGCATTTCCATCTGGCCAAGGTGCGCCTGTTCGAAGGCCCCGATCTATATGTGGATGTAATGAAAGAGGCGGCTGCGTGACCACGCTCACCCGCCGTTACCGCTTTTGCGCCTCGCACCGCCTGCATTCAGAAGCCTTAAGCGAAGCCGAAAACCAGCGCGTTTTCGGCAAATGCAATAACCCCTACGGGCATGGGCATGATTATGTCCTGGATGTTTCGCTCACCGGCGAACTGAACGCCACCACCGGCCTGATTGTGCGCCTGTCGGATCTGGACAGATTGGTGAAGACCGAAGTTTTGGCCGCCTTCGCTTATCGCAATTTGAATCAGGATGTGGCCGAATTTACCGAACTGGTGCCGACCACGGAAAATGTGGCGCTGGTGATCGCCGCCCGCCTCAGCCAGTGCTGGCGCGATTATTTTCCTTACTCCAAAGCGCGTCTCAGCGGCATCTCAATTCAGGAGACGGACCGAAACAGCTTTGAAATTTTGATTTCCAATGCCGTCCCCCTCTCAGTAAAGACGAATGAAAGCGTGATAGTGAATGCCTAGATCAAAAGCACCCGCCCTCGTGGAAATGAAAGCCCCGCCCGCGCGCGGCGTCATTGCGGCGAATATGCGCGAAATTATCGGGGAATTGGGTGAAAACCCGGAGCGCGATGGATTGCTGAACACGCCCGAGCGCGTGGAAAAAGCCCTGAAATATCTCACCAGCGGCTATTCGGCCGACCTGGACAAAATCGTCAACGGCGCGCTGTTCGATGTCGAATACGACGAAATGGTGGTCGTTCGCGACATCGAATTTTTCAGCATGTGCGAGCATCACATGCTGCCGTTTTTCGGCAAAATGCACGTCGCTTACCTGCCCTCGAATAAGGTGATCGGGCTGAGCAAAATTCCGCGCATTGTGGATGTGTTCGCGCGCCGCCTGCAGATTCAGGAGCGCCTGACCCAGGAAGTGGCCGAAACCATTCAGGCCATGATTCAGCCGCGCGGAGTGGCCGTTATTTGCGAAGCGCGGCATTTTTGCATGATGATGCGCGGCGTCGAAAAACAGCACTCCGGCGCAATGACCAGCGCCATGCTGGGCGCATTCCGCGAGAACCGCGAAACCCGCAACGAACTGCTCTCGCTGCTCACTCAGCGCACCAGCGCCATTTGAAGTTATGGTGGCGTGCTAGCATCTGGTCATGAGCGATCAGAGCCGCCTATTTGAAGCGGGACCTGACCCCTTCGGGCGTATGTGGAAGGTGCAGTTCCGCTGGCTGCAGACAGGTATATCCATTCGTCATGCCGACACGGTTGACGTGAAATTTCTGGTGACTCCCCACAACGGCGAGACAGTGGAAAAGGTGATTGCGCTGCCGCATCCCGCCCTGCTCCAGTTGACGGGCGGCGACCGCCTGAAACTCACCGATCCCCTATGCATGCGCCTCGCCGCCACGCATTTAAAACATATGATTGAGACGGCCGAAGATATGGACAAGACGCTTGTCACCATGTCAGCATCCGATATAGAAGCTTGTGAGCGGCAATTAAAAGCCGTGTAACGGATGTCCGTCATGCTGGTCCATCGGGTGAGGGTGCTCTTGATTTCAAGCTTTTCTGCTACTAATCACAAGAGGGTTTTTTAAATGGTGAGTTGTCCAAAGTGTGATTCCTCCATTGATGTCGAAGAAGAAGAATTGGATGAAGGCGATGTGCTGTCCTGCGATGAGTGCGGCGCTTCGCTGACCGTTGCCAGCGTCAATCCCGTCGAGCTCGAGATGGAAGGCGACGACGACGAAGATGACGACGACTTCGACTATGACGAGGACGAAGATGACGATGAGGATGAAGACGAGGAGCAAGAGGAAGAAGACTGGCATTAGCGTCTGGCTAATGCTGGCTTTGAGCGTCGCCCTGTCTTCCGGCCAAACCAGCAGCGCCCAAACCAGCAGCGGCACCGCCACCACGCGCACCATTGAAGGCCGCGTGCTGACCCAAACCGGCGCACCCGTCCCCGGCGCGGTGGTTTTGCTGAAGGACAACAAAACCCTGCAGGTGCGTTCCTACATCGCCCAGGCCGACGGCGCTTATCATTTTTTCGGCCTCAGTTCGGAAGTCAACTACACGCTGCGCGCCGAAGACCGGCAAATGACCAGCAAGCAGAAAATGGTGAGCGTTTTCGATAGCCACCCGGATGTCAAACTGGATTTGAAGCTTTCGCAAGAGATAAAACCCGCGAAAAAGTAACATCCCCCTAGAACCCCATGAAATGATAAGCCGATGAAACACTTTGAAATCATGCACCGCCTGCGCGAACTGGCCGTCATTCCCATTGTTCGCACCTCTTCCGAAGGAGCGGCGCTCTCCATTGTCGGCTCCGTCATTCTGGGCGGCATCAATTGCGTGGAAATCACCATGACTGTGCCGCACGCCCTGCACGCCATCGAAAAAGTGGCCGACGAATATGGCGACCGCGTGCTGATTGGCGCAGGCACCGTGCTGGACGCCGAAACCGCGCGCAGTTGCATGCTGGCCGGCGCGCAGTTTTTTGTGACTCCCGCCTTGGATGTGAAAACCATCGAGCTGGCGCGCCGCTACAGCCGCCCCATTTTCCCTGGCGCGCTGACGCCCACCGAAATTTTGACCGCCTGGGAAGCAGGCGCGGATGCCGTCAAGGTTTTCCCCTGCAGCGCTTTGGGCGGAGCGAAATATATCCGCGCCGTCAAAGCGCCGCTGCCGCAAGTGGAGATGATTCCCACCGGCGGCGTCAACCTGGAAACCATTTCCGATTTTTTGGAGGCCGGGTCCATCGCCGTGGGCGTCGGCAGCGAATTAGTGGACACGCACTCCATCAATTCCGGAAATTTTGAGATTGTGACGCGCCGCGCGCGGCAATTTCTGGAAGTGGTCGCCCGCGTGCGCGCCACCGGCGTTCTGGTGGAAGGCTAGTAGCCGGGGCTTAGTAGCCGAGACTTAGTAACGGCGAACGGCGGGGTCGATTTCCGCGCTCCAGCGGTCGATTCCGCCCCGGATGCTAACGGCGTTTTCAATGCCGCGCGCCTGCAGCCACGCCGCCACCTGCAAACTGCGCACGCCGTGATGGCAAAGCACCAGAATGTCGGCCTCGTCGGCCAGCGCTTCCAGTTTTTGCAGTTCGGCGGGCACGGAATTCATGGGAATCAGCAAGCTGCCGTCAATGTGCGCCAGTTCATATTCCTGCGGCTCCCGCACGTCCAGAAGGATTGTTTTTGGTTCCGCGTCTAATTTCGCCTTCGCGGCGGCGATGGTGATTTCTAGCGGCACTTTGGCAGTCTAGTTGGGCAAGCCCGCTTTGTCTTTCAGCCGGGCTATTTCGGTGTGATGCTCCATGGTGATCTTGGACCAATCCTTCATATCCCCGTTCACTGAATCCACGCGCCGGGTAAGCGTTTCAAAGCGCGCGTTCATGTCACGAGTAAGCGTCTCAAAGCGGTAATTCATGTCACGCGTCAGCGTTTCAATGCGCAAATTAAAATCGCGCGTGAGCGTTTCGAACCGCGCATTCATTGTTTCGAAGCGAGCATTCATTGATTCAAACCGCGAATCAACCGCTTCAAAGCGCGAATTCATGTCACGCGTCAGCGTGTCAATCCGGGCATTGACCTGTGCCATGGCCGTCTCATTCCGAACGAAGGCCGCTATCACAGCCAGCGTGGGCACGGCAGCGGCGATGACGGTGGAAATGATCTGATCCAAATCCCTTTCAGTATAAGCCAACTCCAAAAACATTGGGTTACGACCTTACTTCGGCCCTGCTGTATATACTGATAACTCAACCTATCGATGCCCGCGCTTGGGGATGTTGTTACTCGCTATCACCGGCTCATGGAGCAGAATGGCTTCGGAGAAGCAGCATGGGCAGAGGCCTTGCAGCAAAAAATGCGCGAACAGCGCCTGACCGATTCCGGGCGTCTGCTTTCGCCTGTTCTGCGCCCGGTTTTTGTCACTCCCCGGCAACTGGACGCTCTCAGCCGGACCGCCGCGCAAATCAGCGTCATTTTTGACAAACTGGAAAGCCTCATCGTTTGCCGCCCCGCGCTGCTGAACCGGCTGCAAATGCTGCCAGCCGAGAAATCGCTGCTGGGCGTGGACCCCGGCTATCCGCACTTCTCGCTGACCGGTTCCATGGACATCACCTTTCCCGGCGCGGGCTGCTTTCTTTCCGGCACCGACTTAAGCCGCCCCGCTGGATTGGCCTACGCCGGCGGTCTGGCGGATTTGTTCCTGGACTTGCCCATTGTCAAAGAATTCAGGCGCAACGGGCAAAAAGTTTCGAAACTGCCGGGAGTGCGCCGGATTTCGCAATCCGTCACCGCCGCCTGGCATCAATTCGGCGGCAAAGGGAAACCGCTGGTCGCCGTGGTGGACTGGGCACCCACCAACGAAGGCGTGTCGGAAGGCGAACTGCTGGCCGAGTTGCTATCGTCGCAAGGCCTGGAGGCAAAATTTGTGCCGCCCGAAAAGCTGCGCTTCGAAAATGGCGAGCTGCGTTTCGGTGACCGGCAGATTGAAGTGGTGATTCGGCGCATTCTGGCGCGCGATCTGGTCACCCGCTGGGATTTGACGCATCCCCTGCTGGAGGCCTATCGCGCCCGCGCCGTCTGCATGATTAACAGCTTCCGCGCCGAGATTGGCCAGCGCCGCGCATTCCTGGAATTGCTGACCGACGACACCTTCACTTCGCACCTGACCGCGCCGGAGCGCAAGCTGCTGAAGCATCAGGTGCGCTGGACGCGCCTGGTTTCCGCGCGCAAGGTCCGGGTGGAGGATCAGGACGTGGATTTGCTGGAATGGACGCTGAAAAATCGCGAGCGATTGATGCTGCTTCCCGACCGTCCCGCCCCGGAATTGCGCACCTATGCCGGTTCAGAGATGACCGGCGCGGCCTGGGAGTGGGCGGTCAAGCAGGCCTTGCGCACGCCTTACGTGGTGCAGGAATGCACGCCCGCCACCAGCGAAATCTTTCCGTTTTTTCAATATGGCGAGTTTAAGCTGCGCCAGGTGGAGGTCACGGTGCAGGCGCAGTTGCTGGGCGGGGAATTAGGCGAATGCACGGCCGTGCTGCATTCCAAGGCGGCGGGCGGGGTCACGCCGCTGGGCATCGCTCCTGTTCTGTTAGTCAGTTGAAGCCTACTTTAGTAAACCGCCGGGACGGCTTTGCGTGCGAAATTCATATTGCTGAATTTGCAGCGCCAGTTGGCCGCGAATATGCCGCATAACGCGGCCGCGCGCGACCAAATTCAATAAACATTTTTCGTTTAATTGCGCCGGCCAGCTAATGGAAACTTCCAGGCGGGTTCCCACCGGCAAATCATGATCGGAAGTGAATAAAACGCCGGAACTGCTGATATTCAGGGTTTTGCCGTTGCCGGCCAGGATTTCCGCGCGCTGGTTCAGCGTTTTGTAGCGCAGCTCTCTCTCAATCGGGAATCGGCTTGAACGGCGGCGCTCCGAGTCGCTTGCCGAATCTGGAATCTTCGTCAAGATCATTGAACCTTCCGACACTATAGGCCACTCCGATCTTTCAGCGTATGCATCTCTAAGATTACACAATGGGTGTGCATTTAATCAGGATTTCTCTCAGATAATTTTTCCGACCGGCGCTGTTTTAGCCAGTCTAGCCGTTCCTGCAGCCGTTGTTCAAATCCCCGATTTAGCGGCTCATAGAACACCGTACCGGCTAAGGTCTCGGGCATACAATTCATATCGGTCACGGCGTCCAACTCTTTATGCGCATGTTGATATCCTTTCGAATATCCCATTTCCTTCATTAGCCGCGTGGGAGCATTTCGCAAATGCAGCGGAACAGGCTCCTGTTTTGTGGTTTGAATCACGGAATTCGCCCGATTTAGCGCCTGATAAGAAGCATCGGATTTCGACGCAAGCGCCAGATAAATGGTCAATTGCGCCAGCGCCTGGTCGCCTTCCGGAACCCCCAGAAAGTGAACGGTTTGCATGCAGGCAATGGCCTGCTCCACCGCCCTGGGATCGGCTAAGCCAATGTCTTCAATGGCCATGCGCACCAGCCGGCGCGCCAGGTACATCCGGTCTTCCCCCGCCGTCATCATGCGTGCCAGCCAATAAAGCGCGGCGTCCGGTTCGCTGCTGCGGACGGATTTATGCAGCGCCGAAATGAGATTAAAGTGTTCTTCCCCCGATTTGTCATAAAACAGCACCTTACGCTGCAACGCGTCGGCCACGGTTTGGCGCGAGATCTCGCCATTCCCCGCTAATTGCGCGGCTAATTCCAGCGTATTCAAAGCGGAACGCGCATCGCCATTCGCCGCCGCCGCCATTTCTTCCAATAACGGGATATCAATGGCCAGATGCAGTTCGCCTAAGCCGCGAACGGGCGTAATTAAGGCGCGCTGCAGCAATGCGACAATCTCGTCAATTTCCAGTGAACGAAGCGAATAAACACGCGTCCGGGAAAGCAGCGCGGAAACCACTTCAAACGATGGATTCTCGGTGGTTGCGCCAATCAGAATGACGTCGCCGCGCTCCACGTAAGGCAGAAAAGCGTCCTGCTGGGCTTTGTTAAAGCGGTGAATTTCATCCACGAATAAAACCGTGATGCGGCCCGCCCGCCGCGCGCGTTCGGCGTCCACCATCACCGCTTTTATCTCTTTAATGCCGCTCAGGACCGCGCTGAACGGGACGAAGTGCGCGCTGCCGCGGCGCGCAATCAGCGAAGCCAGCGTGGTCTTTCCCGATCCCGGCGGACCCCACAAAATCATTGACGTCAGGTGGCCGCTTTCAATTTGCGCGCGCAGCGGCTTGCCGGGACCCAAGATATGTTCCTGGCCCACGTATTCGTCCAGCGTCCGCGGCCGCATGCGATCCGCCAGCGGACGCCCGGTGAGGTCTTCCTCCGGAGTCGGACCCGGCGGCGTCAGGTCAAACAGGCTCATTTGGATTGCCGCCTGGCCTCAAATAGCGCGATGGAGCAGGCAATGGCCGCGTTGAGCGATTCCACGCCTTGCGTGCGGATGGAAAGCGTTTGGGCAGCGCTCAGAAACGCTTCCGACACGCCGCGCCCTTCGCTGCCCACCACCAGCGCAAAGGGCTTCCGCAGATCTGTTTCGGCCAAAGAGACGCGCCCGCTGGCGGTGAGCGCAAATAATCTGCGATGGCCCAGGCTGCCGATGATGTCCGCGCTGGACAAATTTTCCAGAAACGGCAGCCGAAACAAGCTGCCGGCGGCCGCGCGCAGCAGCTTGCCGTTGGAAATGCGGACACAGCCGCCCGTGAACGCCAGTCCCGCCGCGCCAAACGCTTCGGCCGAGCGCACAATGGCGCCGGCATTGCCGGGGTCCTGAATGCCGTCAAGAATCACCAAAGGACCAGGCGATTCCAGCAATTGCGTCCAGGTGAAAGCAGGCGGCCGCAGCAGCGCCAGCAGGCCTTGATTCTGTTCTGTATCGCTGATGGATTTGAAAGGGCGTTCCGCCACTTCGGTGATCTCCACGCGCCGGCGCTCAGCCTGCGCAATCAGCTCTTGATGCCGCGCCCACGCGGCGGGGGAATAAAAGACCTGCTCCACCTGCCAGGCGCTCGCCAGCGCTTCCGCCAGCAAATGCGGACCCTCGGCCGCGATGACGCCGTCCTCCAGCGGCCGCCCGGTTTCCACGGCGCGCCGCACTTTCTGAAGCTGCGGATTGTGCGGGCTGGTGAGAGGCATCTTACACTAATAAAACGCTTAGCACTGATAAAACGCCTAAAAAGATGCCAGCGAAGCAGGGAAGGACATGAAGCGCATTGCGGTCTGGCTGTGTGCCGTGCTGTGTCTTTTTCTCACGGTCCTGTTAATAGGCTACCTGTTTTACGTGGCGCGCGAAATAGAGCAGCAGTCCAATGTGGACGAAGCGCAGCCGGCCGACGTCATTCTGGTGCTGGGAGCGGCCGAATACCGCGGCAAGCCTTCCCCCGTTTTGCAGGCCCGGCTGAACCACGCGCTGCTGCTCTATTTGCAGCACGACGCGCCCTACATCTTGACCACCGGCGGCGCGGGCGGAGATCCCGACTTCACCGAATCGGAAGTGGGCCGCGCCTACCTGGTGGAGCACGGCGTGCCTTCCGAAGCCATCATCACGGAGGAAGGCTCCACCACCGGCCAAAGCGTGGACGCCGCCGCCGAGACCATGCACCGCATGGGCCTGCATTCCTGCATTGTGGTCAGCGACGGCTATCACATTTACCGCGTCAAGCGGCTGATGCAGGCGCAACAGATTAAGGTCTATGGATCGCCCCGCCCGCAAATTGGCGTGACGACTGAGCTGCAAAAGCGCTGGCTTTATCTGCGCCAAGCGGCGGGGTTTGTGCTGTGGCAAGCTGGCATCAATATTTGACTCCTCGAATTTTCGGCTGGGCCGAAGCTTACTTCAATCGCGGGTCAAACCGGAATGGTTTCGAATTGACAAATTTGACGGAAGAAAAATGGGGGTGCTGGGGATTAAACACGTAATTGCGCTCAGTCGGCCAGTCGGCTCCCATCACCGCCGACGGAACGCTCAACACGCCAGAACCTTGCTGTTGCGTCCAAAGCAATCCAAAGAACTGTGCGTTTGAGATCTTCCTTTCTTGACCGTGGACGCTGGGACCGTGGATGCTGGCCTTCTGAGACGGCGGCTCTTCTTGCCAGTCGACGGGCAGATCTTGATCGTCGACCACTCTGACAGCCACCGTGTCGGGAATCTCAATTTGAGTCAAGACATAATCAGTTGGCAAGACGTCGTATTGCGCGAGTATTTCAAGAGCGGCCAGTGATGGGTTCGAAGAGGAGTAAATAACGCCTATGCCTGACGGATTCCAGCGGCCGCCATAAAGCATTGAGCCCGTGGATGAGTTTGCTGGGTATCGTCCGGCACAGAGACGATAGGCCAGAATCACGAGATGCCGTGCTCCAAGCGACCAAGGACAGTGAAAACCGCTTGCTCGCCTTCCACTGTGCTAAGCAGCGATATTGGTGTGGCGTAGCCCAGAGCGCGCACGGGCGTTCCCATCCACCGCAGGGCTTGCTCCCGATCGCCGATGACTTCCACTGCCCGGCGCAGCACTGTTGCCAGAGCGCTATCCTCTGAAACTTCGCTCTCTTCAGGAATAATCAGCTTCCCAGCGGGCATATCTGGATTATACGGCTTTCTGATCCCTCACCCCGCCAGCGGCGGAGTAAACAGCACGCTGGTGCCATCCTCCCCATTGGATTCAATCCAAATCCTCCCGCCATAATGCTCCACAATCCGCTTGCAAAGCGCCAGCCCAATTCCCGTTCCCGGAATATCCTTCGAGTGCAACCGCTTGAAAACCCCAAACACGCGCTCACGAAATTCAGGCGCAATGCCGATGCCGTTGTCCTTCACCGCGAAAACGCATTCGCCCGCGCGGCTGGCGGCCGAGATGTGGATTCGCGGCTGGCGGTTGCCCGAATACTTCACTGAATTGGAGATCAGGTTTTGCAGCAATTGCAGCAGGTGCGTTTCGCTCATGCGCAGCGGCGGCAGCGTCTCGGCCATGATCAGCGCCCGCTTCTCCTCAATCAAGGTGCTCAGATTGCTCAGCACATCGGCCAGCACGGCATTGGTATCCGCCAGCAGGATGGCGTCTTCCTCCAGCACCACGGCGCGCGAATAAGCCAGCAGGTCTTTCACCATCGCCTGCATGCGAATGGGGCCTTCCACGGCGGTGTTCAGCAGGCTGTCGGCATCGGCATCGAATTTGCCCCGGTAGCGCCCGGCCAGAATCTGGGTGGCCAGCCCGACGTTGCGCAAAGGCTCCTGCAAGTCGTGCGCGGCCGCATAGGCAAATTGCTCCAATTCCAGGTTGGCGCGGCGCAAGGCCTGTTCGCCCCGCTTCAGCGCCGTCACATCCTGCACCGTTCCAATGGCGCGCACCGGACGCCGGCTTTCGCCCTCGCCCTCATAGAACCACTGGCCTTGCGCATACACATGCCGGATGCCGGTGCCGTTGAATCGAATAATGCGGTAATCGGCTTCAAAGCGCCCCGTTTCGCCCGGATCATGGCGCGTCTCAATGTTGCGCTGGACGGCTTCGCGGTCATCCGGATGAATGCAGGACATCACAATTTCGCCGTTGATTGCCAGATCGGGAGGAAAGCCGAAAATCGACCGCGAGTGCGCATCCCAGGTGTTGGTGTTGGCGACCGAATCCGTTTCCCAGATGCCGATGGCCCCCGCCTGCAGAGCCAGTTGCAGGCGCTGTTCGCTGGCCGCCAGCGTTTCGTGCATGGCGCGCTCGGCCGTGATGGCGCGCCACGTTTCATAGCCCAGCCAGATGCGCTCGGTGGCCGTCTGCGCCAGGTGGATTTCGCGCTGCGTCCAGCGCCGCGGTTCGCGCTCGCTCAGGCACAAGACGCAAACCAACTCGCCGAAACGCCGCATGGGCGCAACCACGAAAGATCCCATGCCCGCCGGCTGAAAGTCACTTTGATAGCGCGCGGCGGTGAACGGATGAGCAGACGTGTCAGCCACGGCAACCGCCTTTCCCTGGGCCAGCGTGCTTCTTATCTCTTCACTTCCCCAGGCGTTCAACGGGCGGGCCGCTGACTTCGTGAATTCGTGCAGCAGCGCCAGTTGATCCTGCTCAGGGCTGGTGGCATACAGAATGCAGCGGTCCGCCTGAAAGTGTTCCGCCATCACGCGCGTCATGTTCGCGGCGACGGCATCCATGCTGCCCGCCGCCTGAAGATGCACCGTCAACTGGAGAAGAAACCGCTGGTCGGCTTCCACTTGCTTGCGCTCGGTGACATCAGTGCAGGTGCCAAACCACTTCAAAATTCTGGTTTCGGAGTCACGCAGAGGCACGGCGCGGGTGTCAAACCAGCGGTAAATGCCATCGTGACGCCGGATGCGGTATTCGAAATTGAACGGCTGGATGTTCTTAAGCGACGCCGACCAGGCAGCCATCAGCGGATCGCGGTCGTCGGGGTGAATCTGGTTCAGCCAGTCGCGCCCCAACTGTTCCGCTTCAGCAAGGCCCGTGTACGCCACCCATTGCGGGCTTAAATAGTCACACGCGCCGTCGGGCGCGCTGGTCCACACCAGTTGCGGCAGCGATTCCGTCAGTTGCCGAAAGCTGTGCTCGCGCTCGCGCGCGGCGGCTTGGTCATGAAGCGCCCGCAGCTCTTGTTCGGTGCGCTTAAAAGCGGTGATGTCGGTGTGCGCGCCCAGCATGCGAATGGGCTTGCCGGAGCCGTCGCGAATGGCATAGCCGCGGCAGCGCACCCACACCGCCGACCCGTCCTTGTGGCGATGGCGCAGAATTTGATCGAAAGGCACGCCGGGATCGGCCGAGTGGCGCGCGAAATTGTCCAAAACGGCGGGCAGATCCTCGGGAAAAACATTGCCGCGCCACCACAGAGAGTTGTTGGGTATTTCGTGGTCCTGATAGCCGAACAGGCTTTTGTAGCGCTCGCTCATCCAGCCTTCGCCGGGATGTTCCAGGTCCAGATACCAGATGCCGTCCAGCGAGCCAGCCTGCAGGAATTCAAAGATTTCCGAGTTCGCTTTAACAAGCGAGTAAAGTTCGGCTTTGAGCGGATGTTCGGAGACCGGTGTCAGCTCCGCCAGAGCGGAGGCTCGGGGATCCATGGTTTAGTACCAGTATCACCGATCTTGCCCCAGAAACTTTGCCTGATTTACGCAAATTGGATACGCTAAGCAGCATGTATTGTCCGAATTGCGGGGCGGAAAATGAGAACGCCGCCAAATTTTGCGCCAATTGCGGCACCACATTGGGGTCCGGGCCAGGTCCTGGACCGGCAAATCCCGCGCCGCCGCCTGCTTACCAGCCGCCTCCGGCCTACCAGCAGTCCAGCTATCAGCCGCCCGCGCCGATGGGCGGCGGCAATTCTGTCGCGAAAAACGTCGGCATCGGCTGCCTGATTGCCATTGCCCTGGTGTTCTTTGTCGGGCTGTCCTGCACGCGCGCCTGTTTCGGCCTGCGTCACGCATCGCGCATCATCCGCTACCGGTAAGCGCGCCTGACAAAATAGCGATTGATGGTCAAGCTGCAACGGGCGCTCATCAGCGTCACCAATAAAGAAGGCATTGCCGATTTCGCGCGCCAACTGGCCGCTCTGGGCGTGGAATTAATCTCCACCGGTGGCACCGCAAAATTGCTGCGCGAACAAGGAATTCCAGTGCGCGAAGTGTCCGAAGTGACGGGCTTTCCCGAGATGCTGGACGGGCGCGTGAAAACCATTCATCCGCGCATTGCTGGCGGCATCTTGGCGGTCCGCTCGAACCCGGAGCACATGCGCGCCCTCGCCGAGCACGAAATTCCCGCCATTCAAATGGTGGTGGTGAATCTGTATGCGTTTGAAAAGCACGCCAGCAAACCGGGAGTGACGCGCGAAGAGCTGATTGAGAACATTGATATCGGAGGACCCACGATGATTCGCGCGGCCGCCAAGAACTGGCAGGATGTGGCTGTTGTGGTGTCGCCCGGTCAATATGCCGAAATTTTGCTCGAACTGCAAAACGGCGGCGAATTAAGCCAGGCGCTGCATTGGAAACTGGCGCAGGAGGCCTTTGTGCATACCGCCGCGTATGATCAGGCGGTGTCGGCGCGGCTGCTGCAAGTGGATGCGGCGGGCGTGACGACGGCCGACCCGCTGCCCGCCCGTTTGCAGATTTCGGCCGCGCGCGCGGCGGTGCTTCGCTATGGCGAAAATCCCCATCAGCGGGCGGCGCTTTATCAGGCGGCCGACACCGGCATTGCGGGCGCGCGGCAGTTGCATGGCAAGGAATTGTCGTACAACAATCTGGTGGATCTGGATGCGGCCTGGCAGTTGATTCAGGAGTTCAGCGGACCGGCGGCGGCGATCATTAAACATACGAATCCCTGCGGCTGCGCCGAACAGGAAACGTTGGCCGAGGCTTACCAGAAGGCGCTGGAGGCCGACCCCATTTCCGCGTTTGGCGGAGTGCTGGCCTTCAATCGCGAACTGGATGCAGACACCGCTTCGGAAGTGGCGAAGCTGTTTGTGGAAGCCATCGCCGCGCCCGCGTTTTCGTCTGAGGCGCTGGCAATTCTGACGGCCAAGAAGAATTTACGGCTGGTGCAGGTGAAGGCCGTGGACAAGCCGGAACTGGTGGTGAAGTCAATCACCGGCGGCTGGCTGGCGCAGACAGCCGACACGGCCTCAGTAAGCCAAGCGCAGTTGCAGGTGAAGACGCGCCGCGCGCCCACGGCCGACGAAATGACGGCGCTCCTGTTTGGCTGGAAGATCTGCAAACACGTCAAATCGAACGCCATCGTCTATGCGCGCGCCGGGCAATCCATTAGCGTCGGAGCCGGCCAGATGAGCCGCGTCGACAGCGTGAAAGTGGGCGCAATGAAAGCGGTGCTGCCGCTGGCCGGCACAGTCCTGGCGTCAGACGCGTTTTTCCCCTTCGCCGACGGCGTGGAAGAAGCCGCCCAGCACGGCATCACGGCCGTGATCCAGCCAGGAGGGTCGGTGCGAGACGAAGAAGTAATTGCCGCCGCCGACCGGCTGAATCTGGCCATGGTCTTCACCGCCATCCGCCATTTCCGCCATTAATTAACGTTCCTTCACTTCGGGGACGGAGAGATATGGTACGAAGTGGCGGAAGGACAATTAAGCTGCAAGAAGACGAGAATCCTTTATAAATTGGCGGTTTTTCAATCGAATTTCGTTAATCCCGGCAGGTCTCTTCGTGCATCTGCGGCTGCCGCTTCCATTGATTTCGGGCGTTTCGGCTAGGGCCAAATACGGAATTCGCCACTTCGTACCATATCTCTCCGTCCCCGAAGTGGACCGAAGTGGACCTGGCACCATTTCCGCCACTAGAAACTGTCCAAATTGCGCTAACATAGAAAAGTAGGCACTCAATGAGTTCGCAAGCCATCCCTGCGCAAACAGAATCCGCGATTCTCGCCCGCATCATTCAATCGGAAGAGCGCGAACTCACGCCTGAGAACGCCCGCTATCTGCTCTCCATGAAACTGCCCGCTGCGGATGAGGAGCGGGTGAACGAACTCTCAGAAAAAGCACGCGCCGGCGAACTCACACCCGAAGAAACGCAAGAATTGCAAGGCTACATTCACATCGGTTTCCTGCTGGGCGTCATGCAATCGAAAGCTCGGCGTGTCATTCGACGGGACGAATTCAGCATAACCCCTCGGTGAACCGCGCCCTGGTCCGCGCCGTTCGAAAGGCCTTCCAGAGCCAGAAAATCTCGCCCTGGCCTGCCCGCACTGCAATTTGCACAAAGGTCCCAACATCGGCGGCCGTGATCCAGGCACCGGGCAGTTCTCACCGCTATTTCACCCGCGCACCGATCAATGGACGGACCATTTCCTGTTTGAAGGGCCTAAGATCATCGGCCGTACTCTAATGGGAACCCTCACCATCGACATTCTCGCCATGAACGCCGATGGAATACTGGCGCTGCGTGCAGAGCTGCTTCAGGAAGGCGTAATCCTGCTCCCTTAATTCCGAACCGCCATCGCGCTCGCCCAATCCGCCGGCAACGTCCCTTCCGGCAGCAGCTTCCCTTTCTCCAAGTGCCGTATCGTCTTCGCAAACCGAGCCGCATGCGGATCATGCGTCACCATCACAATCGTCTTCCCATACTCGCGATTCAGCCGCGTCAGCATGGTCAGCACATCTTCCGCCGCAGCCGCGTCCAGGTTGCCCGTCGGCTCATCGGCCAGAATCAAATCCGGGTCCGTCACAATCGCCCGCGCAATCGCCACGCGCTGCTCCTGCCCGCCCGACATCTGTTTCGGCATATGCCCCATGCGGTCCCCCAGCCCCACCAGCTTCAGCGCGGTCTGCGCATGCTCAATCCGTTCCTTCTTCTTTAAATTTGTCAGCTTCAGCGGCAGTTCCACATTCTCCAGCGCCGTCAGCACCGGAATCAAATTGAACGACTGAAACACAAAACCGATATGCTCATTCCGCCAATGGGCAATTTCTTTGTCATTCATCGACCGCAAATTCGCGCCTAGCACCGCAATCTGCCCGTCGGTCGGCTTGTCCATGGCCGCAATCAAATGCAGCAGCGTCGATTTGCCCGAACCCGACGGCCCCATCAGCGCCACAAAATCGCCCTTGTGAATTTCGATGCTGGCCGAATCCAGCGCCATCACATGAAACTCATCGCGCACATACTCTTTGCTCAGTTGCTTTGTCTCCACCACCAGATCGCTCATTTTTTCACCGCCACTTTCTGCCCGTCTTTTAATTCACCTTCCGCGCTGACAATCAGTTCCTCGCCGCCCACCAAGCCGCTTTCCACCATCACGCCCTTGCCCGTCGTCGCGCCGGTAATCACGGGCCGCTTGCGCGCATGCCCATCCAGCACCACAAACACGCTGCCGCCATGCACGGCCCCGGCCGGAATCACCACCACGCGCTTGCTGTTGTCGCTGGGCGTGGTGGGCGCATCGTTGTAAAACGCCACCGTGGCATTCATGTCGGGCCGCAAATAATCGTCCGGATGCAGCACCTGCACCTTCACCTGCACCGTCGCTTTGGCGCGGTCGGCTTCGGGCGAAACCTGCTCAATCACGCCCTGATACTTTCGGTCCGGATAAGCGTCGGTGGTCACGGTGCCTTTCTGCTTCGGGCCCAGCTTCGGAAAATCGTTCTGGCTGATGTCCAGTTCCACCTGCAAATCGTTCAAATCGGCCATCGTCACGATATAGCCCTTCGCGCCTTTGTCGCCGACAAAACCAGTCGTAATGAACTCGCCTTTTTCCACGTTGCGGTCCAGAATGGTGCCCGTCACCGGCGCGCGAATGATGGTGTTGTCCAATTGATCCTGCGCATACGCCAGCGCGCCGCGCGCCTGTTCAATCTGCCCCAGAATCTGGGCAATCTGCTCTTTGCGCGTCCCCAAAACCGCCAGATCCAAAGTCCGCTGCAGGCTTGCCACATGCGCGGCAGCCCCGTCATACTTGGCTTGCGCATCATCCAGGCTCTGCTTAGCCAGCACGCCTTCCCCCACCAGTTGCTTGGTGCGGCTCAGCGTCACCTGCGCATTTTCCAGGTCCGCCTTGGCCTGTTCCACATCCGCTTTGTCGCGCAAAATTTCTTCCGGGCGCGACCCGTTTTTCAATTCTTCCAGCCGCCCTTGCAAGTTCGCCAGGTTGCCTTTGTACTGCGTCACCTGCGCCTGATATTCGGTGTCTTCCAGCCGCACCAGTTCCTGCCCGGCTTTCACTTTGTCGCCCTTGTCCACGCCAATCCAGGCCACGCGCCCATTCACTTTGGAAGCCACTTCAATCTTGTGCGCCGCGACAATATAGCCGGTGGCCGTCAAAACCACCTGGTCGCCGGAATCGGAAACGCTCACCGGCGATTGCACCTGCGCCGTCTCCACCGTCACCGCCGAATTGGTGAATTTCAGCACGAACACGGCCGCGATAGCAGCCACCGCCAGAATGATGGCAATGACAATCAGCTTAAGATAAGAGCGCGGCTCACGCTCACGCCGGGCGGAGCGGTCAATTCGAAGGCTCTTGAGTTCTGTTTCCATAAATGATCCTTAAGTCTCGCGCAGCGCAGTCAAAATCTCTTTGCGCGCCGCCTGCCGCGCCGGCAGCAACCCGCCCACCGCGCCCAGAATTCCAGAAAACACCAGCCCCACCAGCATCACCTGCGGCCCAATCTTGAAGTTGAAACTGGTCTCGCTGAACGTGCTGAAATTCCCCAGCGCCGTGGTGACGTTATTCAGCGGCAGAACAATGATGCACGCAATCACGCCGCCAATCAGCGCCAGAAACACCGATTCCAGAAAGAAGCTCAGCAAAATGCTGCCGCGCGTGAACCCCAGTATTCGCAGCGTGCCCACCTCTTTCGACCGCCGCGCCACCGCCGCATACATCGTGTTCATGGCCGCAAAACAACTGCCCACCGCCATCACGATGCAAACGAAATAGCCAAGAAATTGCACCGGCGCGGACGAACTCATCAGGCTCGTGTAGTATTCCTTCTCCGTCATCGGCGTGACGTTCAGCCGCCGGTCGTTCAACAACGAATTAATCAGCGCGCTCGCCGCCACATCGTCCGTGGCCTGCAGCAGCGCGGAGCTGTAAGTGTCGGGCCGGTTGAAATCGGCCGCCACCGTCGGCCCGTCGCCATAAATTTCGCTGTCCACCGCCGACCCGTGGCCATCCATAATGCCCACCACTTTCCATTGCCCCTTGCCGAACTTCACCATGCTGCCCAGGCTGAGCCCGGGGAACAGCTTCGCGGTCGATTTGCCCACCGTGATTTCGCGCTGGCCGCTTTCAAACATGCGTCCGGAAACCAGGCCCACTTTGCGCATCGCCACCCCGCGCAGCGACAAGCCGCGCAGCGTCACATTCACGCCGTCCGGATTTTCGGTGCTGGGCAAATTGATGACGCTGACCACTTCGAGCGATGCCAGCGGCTGCCCGTCCGCGCCCGTCTTGATGCCGGGAAAAATCTTGATAATCTGAAACTGCTCCTGCGTCACCAAACTCGTCAGTTCCGCGTTGCCGCCCTTGCGCATCACCAGCACGCGGCTGGGATCGCCGCTGGACGCAAAAGCCGATTGCAAGCCAGCCACCAGGCCCAGCACCGCCAGCAGCACCGCCACCGTCATGGCAATGCCCAGCGCCGTCATGATGGTGGTGGTCTTGCGCACCACCAAATTTCGCAAATTGTAGGAAAGGGGAATTGCCATTAGCCGCTGTACCTCAAGGAATCCAGAATGTTGGTGCGCGCCGCGTTCCAGGCCGGCACGAAAGAGCTGATCAATCCAATAAACGCCGCCACGCCAATGCCAATCAGCCCGGTCATGGGCGTCACGTTCATGTCATGCAGTTGCGGCAGCGTGTCGCCCGCCGCCTTGCCCACGCCCACCGACAAAATCGCCGCCAGCATCAGCCCGATCACGCCGCCAATCAGCGAAATGGTGATCGCCTCGCCGATGATGATGCCCAGAATCGCGTCGTTATTGAAGCCCAGCGTTTTCAGCACGCCCACTTCTTTAATGCGCTCGCGAACCGACATCGCCATCGTGTTGCCCGAAACCAGCAAAATAGTGAACGTGACGGCCGCGCAAATGGCAATCAGAAACAGCTTGATATTGCCCAGCAGCGAAACAAAACTGAGCGCAAACTGCGCTTCCGATTCTGTTTTGGTGGGCGGCGAAGCGTTCTCAAACATCGCATCGATAGTCCGCGCCACTCCGGGAACGGCGGCGGCGCTGTCGGCCAGAATGGCAACGGTGCTGATATTGTTCCGCCGTCCCACCGGCAGCAGATCGCGCAAATATTCCCAATTGAAGAAAAGCGACGCCGTGGCGTCCGGATCGGTGTAAATCCCCACCAGTTTCAGGTCCAGCGTGACTGGATAAATATCGCCAGTCAGCGTGATGCGGTCGCCGATTTTCAAATTCAGCTTGTCCGCCAGGTCTTTCGAAATAACGCACGCCGTGCGCTCGCTGACAAACGCCTTGCGCTCATCGTCAGGCATGTCCATCTGTGTGCGAATGGTCAGAAACGGCTTCGGCTCCACGCCAAACCGGCCAAAGAAGTTTTTGGAATTCCGGTTGTCCTTATACGTGCCGCCAAACCAGTTCCACACCGATATTTCCTTCACCCCCGGCACCTTGCGAATCTTGTCCTCATAGGCAAACGGAATGGTCTGCGCCAGCGACACTTTATGCCGCGTCACCAGCCGCATCGCCTGGCCGGGAGTCTGGTCTTTTAGAAAGAGCGCGTGATACATCGCCATCAGCACGCCCAGAAGGCAAAGCGAGACCGCCATGCTGGCAATGGTCAGTATGCTGCGCCGCCGGTTGCGGAGCGAATTTTTGAACGCGAGCGGAAAATAACGGAACATGGTTGTGTTGTTAGGCTAGCGTAGAATTGCGGGCTTGTGGAAACGGATCGGCGAAACCGGCGATTTTTGCCGACGAACGCCGGTTTTATCAGACCAGTCTTATGAACCCGGATGACATCTTCATGCTCCGCGCCCTGGAACTGGCGCGCCAAGCCGGAGCAGCGGGCGAAGTTCCCGTCGGCGCCGCGCTGGTGAGCAACGGCGAAATTATCGGAGAAGGCTGGAACTGCCCCATCGCCACGCACGACCCCACCGCCCACGCCGAAATCCAGGCCTTGCGCGCCGCCGCCCGGCGCGAAAACAACTACCGCCTCACCGGTGCCACCTTATACGTCACCCTGGAGCCTTGCGTCATGTGCGCCGGCGCCATCGTCGCCGCCCGCATCGAACGTCTGGTTTTTGCCGCCCGCGACATCCGCTTCGGGGCCGTCCGAAGCCTCTTCCGCCTGGCCGATTCCGATTTGCAAAACCATCAAGTGCAGGTGGAAGAAGGCCTGCGCGCGGCGGAAGCGGCACAGTTGCTGCAGGAATTTTTCAAAGCGAAGCGCTAAAAACCAAAAAAGGCCAGAACCGGGTCCACTAGTCCGGTTCTGGCCTGCCGTCAGGCGCCTTCCTTTAACTAGCGCCTAGGCGGCGCGCCTGACGGGAAACTTTAGCAATTTGCTGGATCGCGGAAGCTCTTCCTCCGTCTCCACCGCAAACGGAACGCAGCTTTGCGCCACGGCTTCACGGCCGGTGCTGCTGAAATACTCATCCACAGGAAACAGCGCGTGCGGCTGCAGTTCGCGAAACGTGCGGCCTAGCTTCTGTTCAATGCGGTAAACCTCATGGAAAAAATCGCCCCGCTCCATCTTCAGCTTCCGGCAGCAGAGCTTCCAATCGGCCCCCAATAAGTAGTGATACTTAAAAATGCGGTGATCTCGCTCACTCAGCGTTCGCCGGCTGACTAGGCAGAAGTCGGCGATGAATTCTTCGTCTTTTAACCCCCATACGGATCTGCGCTGCCGCCCTGGATTGGACTCCAGGGAAACGCGGCTAATGTGCTTCTCTTTCGACGCACATTGCTGAAAGCGCGCATAACAAGCGCGGAAAATGGCCCTGAATACACAGTTGCAAGGCGCTGAACTGCCACCCCGTCCGGGCCGCAGCCCAAGACCATAGCAAATGCTGCACGACTGCTGCGCTAAGGCTAATGTTTCTGAACGTGTCCACTGCATTTTGGTTTGTTTCACTTTCCGGCCACCCCCGGTTTTTCTACTACCCTGGTGGCCGATTGATTTCTGAATTAACAATAAGGTACTGGCAGTACCTTGCCAAGAAATTCAGGAAAATTCTCTCAAACATTTTTTGCCCGAAGTTCTATCAGGACCTTAACCCTATGATTTTTCAGCAGCTTAGCCCAGCCCGCTCCGCTGGAATATCGATTGTAAAAAAGTGCCTTCCGCGCGAAAATAAAGGCACCCTATTTCCGTGTGAAATCAGAATTATTTCCGAATAAAATAAATTTCGATGAATTAATGGAGCGATTGCGGGCCTTTATTCGCCTCCAAATTAATGGCGGAGAATTCACTGAACGCTCCCTGGCGCGCATTCTGCGCGTCTCCCAGCCCCATCTTCACAACATGTTAAAGGGAGTCCGGCGCATAAATGTCGATTTTGCCGACCAGGTAATGGCGAAATTCCACATTTCTATTTTGGATTTAATAACCGAAAAAGAATTATGGGATTTTTGCGAGGAAAAAAATCCAAACTGGCTCACCCAGGCCGCAAAACGCAAACCGGCAGCCAAATCGCCAGTCCGGCAGGGCAATTCCCGTTCCGATTGGCGCACCGGCTCCTAATCATTAGCTAAGAAAATTCCGACCTGTCTTTTACCAGCCGCAGATCGCCCAGCCGGTTCCATATGCGTTCGCGCAGTTCCAATTCGGCACACAAACCAGCCCGTATCTGTTTCGACCTGCACCATCCATTCAACAGGTCATAGGGCGCGCACCCGTCATTCTGCGCACGCTCTTACGTAATACCTCGTCGAATCAACGGCTTACGCATAAAAAAAAATCGTGGTTGCGCGCATGCTTTTTCAGCTTAGTCCGAACGTAGCGAGCGTTTTGGTCGAGGAGATAAAGAGTGAATGCCACAGCAACTGCCCAGCTGTCGAAAGAACGACAGGCGAATCAGACTAAAAAATGCTTATCGGAAGCGAAGAAGCAAATCCAGCAATTAAAGGCGCGTCGCGACCAATTGATCCTGGAAAATCTGCCTCTGGTGTCGGCCATTGCAGCGCACGTTCAAAAATCCTTGCCGGTACACATAGAAATGGACGATCTGGTGCATGCCGGCACCATGGGGCTGTTTGATGCCGCCACAAAATACCGGGACGACAAGGAAGTCGCCTTCCGCACCTACGCCAAGCACCGCATCCGCGGCGCCATTCTGGACAGCCTCCGCCAGCAGGATTGGGCCTCGCGCGACCTGCGCAAGCGCTACCGCCAGGTGGAAGCCTTGCGCACCGAACTGGTGATCAAGATGCAGCGCGAGCCCAACGAACTGGAAATGGCGGAAGCCATGGGCCTTAGCCTGCGGCGCTGGCAGTCTCTTCTGGTGGATTTCCGCAGCCTGGGCCTGGCGGCCTCGCAGCTTCAGGCCAGCGAACGGGAAGACGGCTATATCTCCGAAGCCGCCGCCGGACCCGCCAACGCGCCGGACAAGGTCTTCGCACGCGAAGAATTAAAAGAAAAACTGCTGGTCGCCATGAAAACTCTCCCTGTTCGCTACAAACAGGTGGTCGAGCTGTATTATGTCCGCGACCTGACCATGAAAGAAATCGGCGGCGTTCTGGGCGTCAACGAAAGCCGCGTCTCCCAAATCCACAAATCCGCCCTGGAAAGGATGCAGTTGGTGCTCAAGGACGAAGGGATTCAATCGCCCAGCGCCTTTTTCAGCGCCGCTTAATAAACCTTCAGCGAATAAGGCATCCGGCTCATCATGCCGCCGCGCAGAAAGCTGAATCCGGCAAAACCCATAGGCAAACCCGGCACAAGCCTTCGAATCCGCGATTCTGACAAAGAATCTTCCAGGCTCTCCGGCGAAGAACCGGCCAGAATCTCGAATAGCGACCGGCGCGGCGGATACATCACCAGATTCGTCTCGCCGCCAGCCGCCAGCTTGGCCTTGCCGCGAATATAGGCCACCGCTTCATCCAGCCCGCCCAATTCATCCACCAGGCCGTTGTCGCGCGCCTGCATCCCCATCCAGACGTGGCCCTGGCCAATGGCGTCCACCTGGTCAATGCTCTTCCGCCGCGCGCCCGCCACCTTTGTCAGAAATGACCGGTAAGTGGCCGCAATGGATTCATGCAGTTTCTCCGTCTCGGCCGGCGACAGCGCATTCGAAACCGAGTCGATATCGGCCATCTTTCCGCGCCCCACCGTGTCGGTGCTGATGCCCAGCTTGTCGTACAGCCCTTTCAGGTTGGGCCGAATATAAAGCACGCCGATAGATCCGGTGATGGTGTCCGGATAAGCAATAATCCGGTCGCCCGTCATCGACATTAAATACCCGCCCGACGCCGCCAGGTCCGACATGGAAATCACCAGCGGCTTGGCCGCGCTCAGCAGCTTCAGCTCATGCAGAATTTCATCCGAAGCCACGGCATCGCCGCCCGGCGAATCCACGCGCAAAATCACGCCCTTCACCGAACTGTCGTTGCGCACGCGCCGGATCAGCTTGGTAAACCCGCCGGACGAGATCACAGACGAATTGCCGTACCCGTCGTTCGGATCGCCGCGCACAATATCGCCCTCGCCCACCAGAATGGCAATCCGGTCGCCCTTGCCGGGGGCCGCGCGGAAATACGTGCCCACCGGAACTTTCTTCAAATCGCTGACGCCCACCTTGCGGCCCAAATCCGCATACATGTCGTTTTCATAGGCCAGCGCGTCCACCAGCCCGTCGTTTCGGGCCTGTTCCGCCATAAACGGCCCGGCGTCCACCAGCGTCTTCACCTGGTCGGCAGTCTTGCGCCGTCCGCGCCCCACGTTGGCGCAGAAATCGCTGTAAATCTGGTCGACAACCGCGTTCAGAACCTCTTTGGTCTCGGGCGTCATGCCGGTTTTGGTGAACGTGTCGCCGGCGTCTTTGTACTTGCCCATGTGATCCACCTGGACCTGAACGCCCAGCTTGTCCAGCGCGGTCTTGAAGAACATTTCTTCCAGCAGAAAGCCCTTCACTTCCAGCGAATCGTCCGGCGAAACATAAATTTTGTCAGCCACCGAAGCCAGAAAATACTCGCGCGAACCCGCCCCCTGCAAAAACGCGTAAATCGGCTTGCCCGACTTCTTAAACTCCGTCAAATCATGATGAATTTCGTCCAGCTTGCCCCACCCGGCCTCCAGCGACGCCGGCTTCAGCACCAGCGCGCGAATGCGGTTATCATGCGCGGCCGCCCGCAGCGAGGTCCACAAATCGCGCACCGTGGGCGATGCTTCGGTTTGCGCGAAAGGCAGCGGGATATCCACGGGGGCAGCTTCGGGAATATCGCCGGAAAGGCTCAAAACCAGGACGGAATCGCCCGAAATGGTCGGCGGTTTGCTGGAAAAAAGGCGTCCAAACGCCAGAAAAACAATCAACGCGCCCAGAACGGCGACCACCACGCCCACTAACAGGCCCGCAAAGAACTTCCACATGCAGCAACCACCTCGCTATATGGAAGCGTAACAAGCGGGACTGCCGGCCGCTTATTGTTTGCTGACGGGCTGCACCTGAATCAGGCCGCTGCGCACCGCGTAATCCACCAGGCTGGCGCGGTTATGAATGTCCAGCTTGCGCATCAGGTTGAGCTTGTGCGCCTCAATGGTCTTGATGCTCAGCGACAATTCCGCCGCCACTTCGCGCACCGTGCGCCCCTCGGCCAGCAGCGTCACCACTTCCTGCTCGCGCGAGGTCAGCGGCGAAGTGCGCGCATAAGACCGGTTCCCTTCCGACAAGGCGCGCAAATCCGGCGTCTGGCGCGAAAGCCCCTGCGCATCGCGATCCTCCAGCACCGTCGCCTGCTTAATGCCGACAATCAGTTTCGCCGGCGGCGACGACTTCAGCATGTAGCCGCGCGCCCCCGCCGACAGCGTCAATTCCAGGCATTCGGGCGATTCTTCCTGCGCCAGGAACAGCACCGCAATCGAATCCGGCAACTGCCGCAGCATCCGCGCCGCTTCCGGATCTTCGCGCACCAAGCCAATTTCCATCACCAGCACATCCGGCACCAGCGCCTGCGCGGCTGCGTCGCCTTCGCCCGAATTTCCCGCCATCGCCGCCAAATTCACAAACGCCAATGCCTGCGATGCGCTGGTGGCCTCGCCCACTACCTGCATGTCCGCTTCAGAGGCAATCAAGGTAGCCAGTCCTCGCCTGAAAAGATTGTGAGAATCCGCTACCACGGTCTTATAAGTTCGTTTGCCCCGCATCCTGTTCGCTCCCTTGCTGTCGGCTACCCGCTCACTGTCTCTATCGGCAAAAAACAAATTACTTTACGGAAAATCAGAGGGATAGGTGAATTCCAGGCGCATTTTGGGGCTTTCTAGCCCGGAACGGACTAAGCGCTTCGCCTACTCATGCGACAGCAGGTCGATGGTTTCTGGGCTGTCGCTCTGGCGCGCCCGGTCCAGCGCCGTGTGCCCCGCCTTGTCGGCCAGCTTCGCATTCGCGCCCCTCTGCAGCAGCAGCCGCACCGCCGCCGCGCGCCCCAGCGACGCCGCCAGCATCAGCGCCGTCGCGCCCGATTCCGCATCCCGCGCGTCAATCTCCGCCCCATGGTCCAGCATCATCGCCACCATGTCCGCATCGCCGCCAATGGCCGCATTGTGCAAAGCAAACGAGCCGGAGCTGTCCGGCACATTCACCTTCGCGCCATGCTCCAGCAAGAGCTGCGCCACCTTCTTCTGGCCTTTCAGCGCCGCGTCGTTCAGGCAAGTGGAGCCCGACGGCGTGGGCCGGTTCACGTCATAGCCGTTGTCGGCCAGAATGCGCACAATTTCCGTCTGCCCGCGCAGCGCAGCCGCTTCCATGGCGCTGTCGGCCGCCGCCTGAGATTCCTTGATGCTGGTCAGCTTCAGCAGCGCCGCCACCACGTTCCCGTTCTTGTAAGCCAGCGCCAGGTCCAGCGGAGTCTGGCCAAAGCGGTCTTTGGCCACCGGGCTTGCCCCGGCCGCCACCAGCTCCGGAATCACCGCCGCCAAGCCGCGAATGCAGGCCAGATGAATCGGCTGGCGTCCATCCACCGGACTGGCGCGCGAGGCATTCGCCCCATGCGCCAGCAAAACCGGCACCAGCTTCCACTGGTTCTGGAAAATGGCCGTTTCCAGCGGCGTGTGGTCCGCCTGGTCCACGGCTTCAATATCGGCGTGCGCCTCCAGCAGCAGAGTCAGCACGTCCAAAGGGCCGCGCCCCGCCGCCAGGTGCAAAACCGTCGCGCCGAAGCGGTCCCGCACGTCTGTCCGCGCGCCCGCCTTCAGCAATTGCGCCACAATCGCGGCCCGTCCAGTCAGCACCGCGTATTGCAGCGCCGTGGCGTCATCGCGGCTGGCGTTGACATTCGCCCCATGCGCCAGCAGCACGCGCACCACCTCGCCGTGCCCTTCCCACGCCGCTTCCAGCAGCGGCGTGCTGCCCAGGTCGTCGCGCGCGTCCACATTCACGCCCGAATCCAGCAGCCTTGTCACTTCCGCCACATCGCCCGACCGCGCCGCCGCATGCAGTTGTTCCGTCGGCGTATGCGGCGCCTGAGACGCAAACAGCAGAGCGCAAATCGCCCAAAGCAGCATCTCTCGTTAGTAGCGCTTATAAGACAAAAACTTCCCGCTCATCGTGATGCGCACCCGGTCGCCCTTCGGATCAGGCTGCCGCTCCAGGTTCATGTCGAAATCAATCGCGCTCATGATGCCGTCGCCGAATTCTTCCTCAATCAACTGCTTGAACGTCGTTCCATAAACGCTGATCAGCTCATGGAAACGATAGATCAGCGGGTCGCTCGGCGGCAGCGTCGGCAGCGACCCCCGATACGGAATGGCTTCAAGCGTCGCCGCTTCTTCCCCCGTCAACCCCAGCAATTCGGCCGTTTTCGCGGCAGCCTCGGCCGGCATCGACATCTGGCCCAGGCAAGCCGCGCAAGTCCAAGTGGCCGAAAAGCCCAGGCGTTCGGCAATCTGCCGCCAGCTTAAGCCTTTCTGCTTCTTCAAAACCAGAATCTTTTCGCCCAGCGCAGTTTTCGCTTCGTTCATAGGGATATTCTATTGCGCGGCCGAAACCACCACCGCCGTGCCGTAAGCCAGCACCTCCGTGACGCCATTCATAATCTCGTTGGCGTCATAGCGCATCCCAATCACCGCGTTCGCGCCCATCTCCCCGGCATGCTTCAGCATCAAGCCAAACGCCTCCTCGCGCGCTTTCTCGCACAAGTTGGTAAACGCCGTGATGTTGCCGCCCACAATCGTCTGAAGGCTTCCGCCCACCGTGCCGAAAATAGACCGCGACCGCACCGTGATGCCGCGCACCACGCCCAGGCTCTTCTCAATGCGGTAGCCATCCAGGATAAACGCCGTGGTCACCATATGCTGCGCGACGAATGAGTTTTGCATGTTACTGCAAGCTTACCGGCAGCAGCGTCACCGCCGCGCTTCCCCCGGCTTTCAAATCCACCTTTTGCGCCTGCGTCCGCGCGCGCATCAGTTTCCCAATGCTCTCCGGCGTGCGGTTCACGGCATCGCCGGTGGCCAGAACATAGTAACTGCCCGGGGCAATTGTTGCGGAAGTGTAAGCGCCATATTGATCCGTCTGGCCGGGAATCATCGAATCGGCCAGCGCCGCTTCGCTGTTGGCCGTGTCCGGGAACAAAACCACGGTGCATTCGGGAATCGCGTTGCCGTCTTTGTCCTGCGTCTTCAGGCTGATTTTGCCGCCGTCAGTTCCAAGCATTATGCGCAGGTCCGTGCCCATGGTTTTGCCGGCATGAATCGGTTCACGCAGCGCGCTTTGCCCGCCGTAAAGGATGTCTTTGACATAGATTCCATCCGGAATGCCGAAGGTTTTCGTCAGGTAGTCATCGGCCAATACACCCTGCAGAGCAAATTCCCCCGGCACCGCCAGCGGCGGCGGATGGGTGGCGTTTAATTCCGCCCCGAAGAATGCCCGAGTCATAGGCTCCAGAGTCAGGCGGATTTTGCCGGTGACAGGCTGGTCCGGTGGCTTGCCGTCCCACGCCACTTCGCCGCGAACCGATATTTTGGCGCGCCCCACCACGCTCACCTTGTGGACGTCTTTGTCGCCCACCGCTACCTCCGTCTCACCAAAGAATCCCAGGCCTTCGCCCAGAGCGTCGTAGGCCTCCAGCCGGTACACGCCTGGATGAAGATCGCAAATCCGAATGCGCCCGTCAGCTCCCGCCATGCCCGACGGCGGATTCATGTACATTGCGCCATCGCCCGACGCCCCGCTCGACGGTTCGCTCTGCTCAATCGAAAAGCGCAGCGGCGCAGGTCCGCGCTCCGTCGCCAAAACCCCGTCCAGGCAGTAAGCTGCGGACCTTCTTAAGCTGATATCCATTCCATCGCGCTTCTCGCCCGCTGCCAGCACCAGCACCTGCCCGGCCGCCACCGACTCGCCATTCGGATAAAACGTCGGCACCGTCGCCCTCTTGCGCAGCTTCGGATCAGCAGGCGCATCGGAGATCGCCCTCAGGTACCGGTCTTGCTTCACGGCTTCAATCAGGTATCCCGTTCCGGCATCCACATTTTTCAAGTGATAGACACCGCGGTCGTCTGTGTTGGAAAGGCGCGCGTAGACGTAGCGCAGCGCTCCCAGCCGGTACTCGCGCGCAATCAGAAAAACATTCGCGCCGGGAACCGGCTCGCCATTTTCATCCGTGACTTTGCCTGAGATTTCGGCCGCCGTCGTCAGGCGAAAATCCAGCGTCACGTTCTGTCCCGAAGCCACATGCGCCACCTGCGACCCATGCGCTCCCTGGCCTTGATAGGCAGTCAGCTTGTAGGTGCCGGAATCCAGGTCCTTGAATTCATAATTGCCTTTGTCATCCGTCTTCGCCGATTTTCCGCCCGGATTCATGTAAATATCAGCGCCGCCCAGCGCAGTCCCGCTTACCGCATCCACCACCGTGCCGGAAATAGATCCTTTCGGAGCGGGAGTCTGTGCCAGCAAAACGAGCAAGAAGATCTTATGGATTAGCATGATGCTCTACAGGGATTTTAATGGTCTCGTTAACGGGCTTGCTCCAATCCAAAATGAACGGGCTCGGAGCAGGGCACTTCAAATCCGAGGTCTTCGGAGTCAGCAGATAGCGCCCCGGAGGAAGCGGCCTGGTCTTCACCGGTTTGTCAAAACCAATGCTGATATTGCTCTCCAGATCTGCTCCTGAATCCTCCAGCGAAGAAAACGAAAACTCCAGCGCGGCCGGACAGCCCTGCACCGAGTAGGCAAGCATCAGCGAAGCCGAGCGCCCCTTTTGCAGCCCCACCGTCACGCCCTCCACGTCGCCGCCCACCTCCAGCGGCATCCGTCCAAACAGCGAATTCTCATCCACCTCCATGCCGAACGCCCCGCGTCCCTGCGCCGGACCCGCCGCAGACAGCCAGTAAGATCCCGGCGGAATGCCCGAAAAATGAAAACTGCCATCGTCGTTCGCCGCCGTCATGGCGGTCGCGAAGGCTGGCTGCGCTTGCGAAGTCAGCGCCAGCCAGAATCCCCGTTTCGGAGTCTCGAGATCGAGTTTTCCCGAAACTTGATACAGCGCACCCGGAGCAATGGAAAAATCGATATCTGAGTAATCTTCCCCTCCAGAAACCGAGAATATCCGAGGCTCCGAGTTAGAAGGGTAATAACTCACTCCCGAACCCAAAGCGCCAGCCTGAGCTTGCCCAGTCTGGCTCACAACTCGCTTCGATGCCCCATAAGTCACCTCGGCCGCATACTGGCCCGGAGGCAGGTTAAACAGTCTGTACTCGCCATTCTCATCCACCAGCGCCTGATGCCCGCGCTCATAGGGAGCAAACGGCCTCCATGGCCCGCTGTCCCCTTGCCGCCTCATGGCAAACACGGTCGCGCTGCTGACAGCCTTCCCGTCGGCATCCAGAACATGCCCGCTAATCACTCCAAAACGCACCAGCCGCACAATCAGGGGATCCGCTGGCAGCTTAAGAGTTGCCGCCTGATAGTTAGGTTTCGAAACCTCCAGCCGATAATCGCCCGCCGGCAAGTCTGGCAGCTCGAATCGGCCATCGGAGTTAGTCTCAAGCTCCGCCATCACTTCAGAGCCGCGCATAACTCGTATCTCGGCGGACGGCAGAGCGTTGCCGGAACGATCCTCCACCACGCGCCCGCTGATTGCGCTAAGAAGCAATAGAAAGAGCAGCATTTACTTCATCGCAAACGGCACCGTCACCTCCGCCTGAAACGGAACGGCCTTGCCGTCTATCCGCAACTGCTTGTAGACGTAAGCGAGCACGGCGTTCTTGGCCGCGTTCACCAGCATCGGATGTCCGCTCACCAGTTGCACCGTTTGGACGTGGCCATCCGCGCCCACCGTTACGGTGAATTTGACGCTGCCCTGGATTTGCGCCTGCAGCGCGAGCGGAGGATACACCGGATCAGTCTTGCTGATCAGGTTCGCTTTGGCGATGTCGGCGCCCACCCGGACAACTCCCGTCTGAACGGACGGGGGCTGCTGCGCAAGAAGCTTGTAATTGGCCTGGCGCTGCGGCTCCTCCTGGGCGGTTTGCAAAACATCCTGCCATTTCTTGTTGCCAGGGTCCAGGCTAATGGCTCGCTGAATCAAATCGATGCCGCGCTGAAATTGCAAGTCGCCGCGTTCCCCATGGCTCAGGCTGACTAGCAGATAGCCGGTTGCGCTGAGCAACGCCGGGTCGCGCGAGGAAGCCAGTTCCGTCCGCAGCGCTGCTTCGGTCTCCGGGCTCATCTGAATTTTGTTGAGCTTCGCACCCGGGTGAAGCGCCTCCGTCTCGGCAGCCGCGTAAATGAAAGCAATCTGGCTGCCGTATTGATTCGGTTCCAGCGCTTCCGCCTGCCGCAACAGATCCAGCGCCCGTTCGGCATGAGTGGTTTCCACAAACTCCGCCGCGTTGGCGAGCACGGGCGCAGAATGCGGATGCAATGCCACCGCCTGGTCCCAGGCCTGCTGAATGCGGCTCCGCGAATCATCGCTCAGTGTGCCGAAGATGTTGAACATCCCTTGGGCCATGCTCACCGTCCCTAAGTCAGGATGCTCGCGGATGAACCAAAGCATGTGGTTCGCGAATGGCTGTTCTTCTCCCTGCGTGCTGTAATAAGCCAGCAGCTCGATGCGCAGCTTCTCGTCGTCTGGCTTGGCGCGCAGATCGGATTCCAGTTTTGCAACGTCGTCCGCGCTCAGCGCTGTTACATTTTCCTGCGGCCACAGCGGCGGCGTTTGCGCCTGTTCCGGCCGCGCAGCCGCCGCCAGATAGAGAGCGGGAACAAACAAAATAATCGTCAGAACCGAAAACAATTTTCGCCCTTGCTCTAGATTCGGCGTTCCAGCAAAAATCCGCTCAATGCGCCGCTTCAGCCGCGAATTGCCCGTCATCGCAATCGCCCCCGCCAGCTTCACGTCGCGCGCAAAATCAATCAAAAAATGCGCGTATTCTTCGGGCGAAGATTCGCGTCGGACCACCGCTTCGTCGCAAGCCTCTTCCGCCAGCGCCGAGAGCTGCCTCTGCACAAACCACGCCAGCGGATTAAACCAGAACAGGCACGTCGCCAGCGACGCCAGAAACAGCGTGCGCGCGTCATCCCTGTCCACATGCGCCAGTTCATGCGCCAGCACGGCCCTCAATTTCTGTGCGCTCCAAAGCCGCCACCCAGGCGGCAGCAGTATCCAGGTTTCGTCGGCGTCAAACGTCACGGGAGAGCTGATCTCATTCGATTCGGCCACGCGCGGCTGGAGGAAAGCGCCGCTCTGGAGCCAAATTTCATGCGATAACTCGCGGAAACCGTAGTTGCGGATGATCCGGCTGCGCGCGGCGATTTTGTGCAGGCTCCGCAAGCTATAGCCCAGGCGCGCCAGCAGCACCAGCGTGACCGCCAGATACCCGAAAACACCCCAAGGAAACGGCGTCGTCACGCGCGTTTCTGCAAGCGGCGTCTCATGCGATGCGCTGACGGACCCAACCGGCAGCACAGACACCTCCAGCCGCGAAATGGCTTGCGCCGGCTGGGTGATCGGCGGCGCAATCTGAATCAGCACCGGCAGCGCGAACAACGCCGCCAGCAGGCACTTCCAGATGAAAAATCGCAACTCAGCCGTGCGCCAGCGCAGCAGCCAGGCCGCCCCCGCGCAAGGGCACGCCAGCAACAGGGAGCGAACAACAATTTCCAGCATCATTTGCGTTGGGCCAGCCTTTCGACAATCTTTCGCAGCTCGTCCGTGTCCACCATCTCGTCATGCACCATGCCCGCCAGCAGCGCCTCCACTGATCCATGGCAAAAACGGTCCAGAATTTGCTTCACCGCCTGCGCAGCCACGGCGCGCGGCGGCTCAATGCACGAATAAACAAAGGCCCGGCCCTCCACCTTATGCTGGACGTACCCTTTTTCTTCCAAACGCAGCAGCACCGTGCGAATGGTGGAATCTTTCAGCGGACGCGCCAGCTTCTTCTGAATCTCGGCAGCCGTGGCTTTGCCGCTCTTCCAGAGCAGGTTCATCAGTTCGCGCTCCAGGTCGGAGACAGGGGATCGAACAGCCATCTGCTACAACTTGTAGCACTAGCTCAAAAAGCTGTCAAGCAGTTTCTAATTGTCCTCAATCTTCCCGTGAATCTCCACCCGGTCCATGGCCAAAAAGTTCCTCACATGCCGGTTTTCGCTCTCATCCAGCTTCGCCACCGGCCCAAAGTAAATCGCTTCCCCGCCATAAAGAAACATCACGCTGTCGGCCACCTTGCGCATCAAGTCCAAATCATGCGTCACCACAATCGACGTCAGCTTCAGCTTCTTCTTCAGCCGCAGCATCAGGTTGCCCATATCGTCCGACATAATCGGGTCCACCATCGTCGTGGGCTCGTCGTACAGAATGCATTTCGGCTCAGCCGCCAGCGCGCGCGCAATCGCCACCGCGCGTTTGTACCCGGTCGACAAATCCGACGGATAAACATCCTTGAACTGCGCCAAATCCACCATGTCCAGCAGCCCCGCAATCACGTCCTCGCGGTTCTGCTCCGTGTAATCCTCGCGCAGCTCCAGCGAGAACTGAATATTTTCCGAAACCGTCAGCGAATCAAACAGCGCGCCCGACTGAAACACCATCGTCACCTTCTTGCGAATTTGCTGCAGGCGCTGCTCATCCATGCCTGTGATGTCCTGGTGATCCACAATCACGCGCCCGCTGTCGGGTTTCAGAAAGCCCATAATGTGCCCCAGCGAAACCGATTTGCCCACGCCGCTGCGCCCGATAATCGCCAGCGTCTGCCCTTCGTCCACAAAGAAATTCACGTCCTTCAGCACCGGCCTGTCAAATTCCTTCGAGACATCGCGAAACTCAATATAGTGTTGAAATTCTTCCATACTCTTCCGGCGTGTTCACATTCAAAACCACTTCGGGCACCAGCACCGGAACCGCGTTCAGTTCCCGCAGCAAATCCATGGCGCGCAGCCGCCCTTCCGCCAGCGCCTTGCTGACTATGGCACGGCATTCGCGATGATAGACGCCGCACAACGGCTGAACATTTCCCGCCGCGTCCTGCGCCACCGCGCACAGCGCCGCCTTCGCTAAAAGCGCCCGCAGCCACTCAGCTCGAATATTGACGATGTCGCAACTCACCACGACATTCCATTCCCCCTCGCTCGCGCTAAGCGCCGTTTCTAACCCGGACAGCGGCCCCAAATCCGGATGCAGATCTTCCAAGCACCCATATTTCAAATGCCCATAGCGCTCCGGATGTCCCACCAGAAACACCGGCGAAGCCGCCTGGCTCACCACATCGCCAATATGCTCACAAAGCGTTTGCCCGCCCGCCGGCAGCAGCGCCTTGTCGCGGCCCATGCGCCTGCTTTTCCCGCCCGTCAGCACGAACCCCGCCGCGCTCATTGAACCGGCTTGGCCGGATGCAGATACGAAGCCAGAAATTTGTAAACCTCCGCCCGCGAATCGCGCGCCATCTTCGTGTCTGTGCGGTTGAAATAATGCCCGCCCGGAGCGTCCTCATAAACTTTGTACTCAAACTTCTTGCCCTCCGCCTTCAGCGCCTGAATCAGGTGCTCCACTTCCAGGTAATTCACGTCCTCGTCATTCGTGTTGGCGTGAATCAGCAGCGGCGTCTCCAAAGTCTTCACATGGTTCACCGGCGACCGCTTGCGGTACTCCTCAATGTCGTCGCGCACAGATTTTCCAATGTGATACGGCGCGGAATAAAGCTCCCGGTAAGATTCGTTCTCATAGCCCATGCGCGCCACCAAATCGCTCACCGGCACTCCGGCGTAAGCCACCGCGTAGGTCTTGGGGTGCTCCATAATGTTCATCAGCGTGATAAACCCGCCATGGCTCCAGCCCATCATGCCCACCCGTTTGGGGTCCAGAAAGCTGTAAGTGTCCAGCATCCATTGCGTCCCCATCAGCACGTCGTCCACCTCGCGCCCGCCGTAATCAATCAGCTCATAAAAGCCTTCCCCATACCCCGTGCTGCCGCGATAATCCGGCGCAATAATGCTGTAGCCCTGCTCCAGAAGCTCGCGCATCACATGCAAATCGCTGGTGTCGAAATTCGCGTGAACGCCCTGGTGCGCAAACGTGATCAGCGGCTGCTTCTTGCTGCGGTCCAGATTCTTCGGGATAAACGTGTACGCATGAATAATGATGGGGTTCGTCGCGCCCGGCGCTTTGGGATTCTTGGGATGCGCCGGCGGCAGGCTGGTGTACTCCACTTTGTCGACATCGGCAATATCGCCCAGCCGCGTGAACCACAGCACATCATCCACGCGCTTCAAAACCTGGTCCATCCCTGAACCCACTCCGGCGGGCGCCGCAGCCGCAGGTCTGGGAGCAGCAGGTTCAGCGGCGGGCTGCTGCGCCCACGCCGCGCCGCACAAGTTCAGAAAAAGCAAGCAGGCAACTGGTTTCATTTGATGAAATATAGCTTGGCATATTTGACATCCGACCCCGCCGCGCCCGACCTCATCTATGGCTTAAACGACAAGCCGCCCTTCCGCCAGTCCATTTTTGTGGCGCTCCAGCATGTGCTGGCCGTCTTTGTCGGCATTGTCACGCCGCCGCTTATCATTGCAAAAGCGCTGAGCCTGCCGCCCGCCGAGGAAGCCTTTCTGGTCAGCATGGCGCTGCTCATTTCCGGCGCAGGCACGCTGCTGCAAAGCCGCCGCATCGGCCCCATCGGTTCCGGATTGCTTAGCATCCAGGGCACCAGCTTCGTTTTCCTGGGCCCCATCATCGGCCTGGCGAAAACCGTGATGGCCGAAGGCGGAACCCAGCGTGCCGCGCTGGGCATGGTCTTTGGAACGTGCCTCGTGGCCGGCCTCATTCCGCTCGCCCTCAGCCCCTTCATCCGCCACGCCGGCAAAATCATCACGCCGCTGGTCACGGGCGTCGTGGTCACGCTCATCGGCTTGACGCTGGTCCAAGTCGGCATCACCAGCCTCGGCGGCGGCTTCTCCGCGCGCGCCGCCGGCACCTTCGGCTCGCTGCAAAACCTCGCCTGGGCCGCCATCGTTGTCGGCCTCATTGTCGTTCTGAACAGCAGCCAATCCGAATGGCTGCGCATGCTTTCCGTGGTGGCCGGCCTCGCGGGCGGTTACCTCGTGGCGGCCGTCGCCGGTAAAGTCGGCTTCACCCAACTGCGCGCCTTGCCCTGGTTCACCCTCCCCACGCCCCTTCATTACGGCCTGGGCTTCCGCCTCACCGCGCTCATTCCCTTCGGCTTCCTCTACCTCATTACCGCCATCGAATCCATCGGCGACCTCACCGCCACTTCCGTCCTGACAAACCAGCCCATCACCGGCGACCTCTATTTCCAGCGCCTGCGCGGCGGCGTCCTGGCCGATGGCGTCAGCTCCATGCTGGCCGCGCTCTTCAATTCGTTCCCCAGCACCACCTTCGCCCAGAACAACGGCATCATCCAGTTGACCGGCGTCGGCAGCCGCCACATCGCGCTGTTCGTCGGCGGCATTTTGATGCTGCTCGGCCTCTGCCCGGTGGTCAGCGGAGTGGTGCAATCCATGCCGGAATCGGTCTTGGGCGGCGCAACCATCATCATGTTCGGCACCGTGGCCGTTTCCGGAATCAAGATCTTGTCTGGCGTCGCGCTCGACCGCCGCGCCTCCACCATCGCCGCCATTTCACTCGCTTTGGGCCTGGGCGTCACCTTTGCGCCCGACGTGATGCAAAGCCTGCCGCCGCTGCTGAAGGAAACATTTTCATCCGGAATTGCCACCGGCGGAATCTGCGCGCTGCTCCTGAATTCACTGCTTCCCGGAAGAAAATAGCCTTTGTCTAATTTGGGTGATAATCTTACAAATACAAGGGCACTTGTCCACCTATGAGTCGCGTATTCTTTATCCCCCGAAAGATTACGTTTGCCTCCACTCTGCTCCTGGCTGCGGCGTCGCTCGTCTTGGCGCAAACTCAGCCCAGGTCGCCGCGCGTGGAAGGCATCCGTTTCTGGTCCTTTGGCGACGTGACGCGCGTGGCCATTGAAACCTCCGGCGATTACAAGCTCTATTCGGAAAGCATCGAAAAGCCCAACCGCGTTTTCTTTGATCTCACCGGCCTTCAGCCCCCCTCGTCCGCCCGCCGCGGCATGCAAACCATCCCCGTGGGCGACCATCGCATCCGCCAGATTCGCATCGCGCGCGTGACCGAAAACAAGACCCGCATCGTGCTCGATCTGGAGGCCCCGGTCGAGGTTATTTCGTCCCAACTGGTCAATCCCGACCGCCTGATGATTGAAGTCCGTCCCAAAGGCACCAGTTTGCCCGCGCTCTCGGCCTCGCGCACCCAACCCAAACCAATCGTGAAAGACGATCCCGCCGACGCCTATCATCCAAACCGCGAGCTTGCCAATCGAGCGCCCGCACCTACTCCAGTCGCGCCGCCCGCGCCCGCCGCCCTGCCACCGGTTGTCCCGCCCGTCAACGAAATTGCCGGCGACCGTTCCTTGGTCCGCGTTCTGGGCCTGAAGCTGGGCCGCGTCGTCATTGACGCCGGTCACGGCGGCCATGACAGCGGCACCGTCGGCCCCAACGGCCTGATGGAAAAAGAGCTGGTGCTCGATGTCGCGCTCCGCCTGGGCGCGCTCATCACCAAACAATTAGGCGCGGAAGTGGTTTACACCCGCTCGACGGACGTCTTCATTCCGCTCGAAGAGCGCACCAAAATCGCCAACGACCAGAAGGCCGATCTCTTCATTTCCGTCCACGCCAATTCATCCTCTGAGCCTTCCGCCACCGGCGTCGAGACCTACTACTTCAACCTCACTTCAGACAAGAGCGGGCTGGACCTGGCCACGCGCGAGAACGCCTCCGCCGACAGCTCCATTTCCGATTTGAACGATCTTTTGCACCGCGCCGTGCTCCAGACCAAGAAGGAAGAATCCCGCGAATTCGCCCAAAAAATTCAGGCATCTTTGTGCGCCGCCACCGCCAAGCCAGGCGCGCACAGCGTGGACCGCGGCGTGCGCCAAGCCCCCTTCGTGGTGCTGATTGGCGCAACCATGCCCTCCATCCTGGCCGAGATCGGCTTCGTTTCCAACCCGCGCGACGAACGGCTCCTGCGCCGCACCGATCAGCGCCAAAAGATCGCCGAAGCCCTTTACAAAGGCGTCGTGCAATACGCCAACTCCCTCAGCCACATCCAAATGGCCCGCGCCAGCGGGGAATAATCCCCTTTTCGCTCCTATTCCTCAAAAGCAATCACCTCCGCGCCCCCGCGCGACAACCCGCAAATCCCCCGCTTGCTCTGCTCAATAAAATCCACCACATGTCGCGTATGGTCCGAAGGCGCCTCTGTCAATATCCTGTCCAGCGCCTCCCGCCGGTTCAACCCTGACCTATAAAGCAGCCGAAACGCCGCCTTCAAAGCCTGAATCTCCTCCCGCGCAAATCCAGCCCGCCGCAGCCCCACCAAATTCACGCTTTTCGCCGCCACATTGAAATCCGAATAAAGAAAATACGGCGGAAGGTCGCTGTTGACGCGCGTGTTCCCCCCCACCATCGCCAGCCGCCCAATGCGCGAATGCTGATGGATCACCACCCCGCCCGAAATAAACGCCTGGCTTTCAATCTCCACATGGCCGGCCACCAGCGCGCAACTGGCCACCACAATGTCGTTCCACAGCGTGCAGTTGTGCGCAATATGGCCCGACGTCATGATGTAATTCCCATTCCCGATGCGCGTCTCCGATTCCGGCTGCGTCCCGCGCGAAATCGTGAAATGCTCGCGGATGCGGTTGTTGTTGCCAATCTTCAGATAGCTGCGCGCCCCGTCAAACGCCTTGTCCAGCGGATTGGTGCCCAGCACCGTGCCCGCTGAAATTTCGTTGTAATCCCCCATCGTCGTGAAGCGCTTCACGTACACATAAGGCTCCAGCATGCACCCGACGCCAATTTCCACGTCCGATTCAATAACGCAAAACTCGCCCACATGGCAGTGCGGGCCGATGGAAACATAAGGATGCACGCGCGCCGTCGGGGCAATGTAGGCGGAAGGATCAATGGGCATGCGAAAACCAATTCATCATGCTAAGTATGAGGGATGCCTTCCTTCCCGGTCGCCGAAATTGCCTCTCTTCTGAATGCTTCCGCCGAAGGCGACGCCGGCCGAATCATTTCGGGCGCGGCCGCGCTCGCCGACGCCGCGCCCACAGACCTCTCTTTTGCGTCCGGCAAGCAAGCCGTCTCGGCCGCTGCAACATCCAAGGCCGGATGCCTGGTCGTTCCCGTGGACTTCAGCCTCACCGGCGATTGGTCCCTGATTCGCGTCGCCGAACCGCGCGCCGCCTTTGCCCAGGCGCTGCATTTTCTCTATCCCGCCAAACGCTATGAAAACACCATTCACGCCAGCGCCGTCGTCTCCGCCACCGCCGTCATTGCCTCCAATTCCTACATCGGCCCGCATGTCACCATTGGCGACGGCGCCGTGATTGCAAGCGGCTGCGTCGTCGAAGCCGGCTGCGTCCTGGGCGACCACGTCACCATCGGCCAAAACACCTTCCTCCATGCCAACGTCAGCGTTTACAGCCGCGTCCGCATCGGCGCGCGCGTCATCATTCATTCAGGCGCAGTCATCGGCGCGGACGGCTTCGGTTTCGCCTTCTTGGACGGCCGCTATCAAAAATTTCCGCAGGTCGGAACGGTCGAAATTCAGGACGACGTCGAAATTGGCGCGGGCTGCTGCATTGACCGGGCCGCCCTCGGTGTCACGCGCATCGGGCGCGGCACCAAGCTGGACAATCTGGTGCATGTGGCCCACAACTGCGCGCTCGGCGAAGACGTGGTGGTGGCGGCGCAAACCGGCTTTTCGGGCAGCGTGCGCGTGGGTGATCGCGCCGTGATCGGCGGCCAGGCCGGCATCGGCGAAAAAGCGCATATTGAGGCGCAGGCCATTGTGGGAGGAAAGGCGGGAATCTTGACGTCGGCCACCGTGCCTGCCGGCGAGCCCGTCTGGGGCATTCCCGCGCGCCCGTTGCGCCAGCACTTGAAAGGCCTGGCGAACGTCAACAAGCTGCCCGAACTGAAAGCCAAAGTGACCCAGCTCGAGCAGCAGTTGCGAACCCTGGAAAGTCTAGTGCGGGGACAGAAAGGCTAGCCGCGCTCGTGACCCAGGTGCGCCGGCCAGGCCGACACGCCTTGTTCACTGGCGTTTTCCAGCATGTGGTGAACTTTCGCCAGCATGCTTTGAATGTGCTCCAGCCGCGGGCGAATCTTGTCGTCCGTCGTCGTGAGCTCAATAAAATACGTTAAAGATTCGATCACGCCCAATGGCTGGCGTATTTCGTGGATCAGGTCGTCTAGGTGGACAGGGTTAGCACCTGTTATCGGGAGCGGTTCATTGCCTGCGGGCTCAACATCCGGCAGGAAAGCGGTGAACGGAGATACAACGGTGTTCATTGCGGTTTTCTGTCGAAAAGAAGGAATGACATTGCCCTCGTTCCGACCTTTGGATTGTGACCCCTTTGCGCCGAGGAGTCAATAGTCCTGACAGTGAATACAAATCATTTTTGCCATACCCTTTGACACAGCGGTTCTGGTACAGCAGTGTGGTATTCTCAGGACGTAAAGTTTCCCGCCCGAAGGGCCTGTGGCGCAGTTGGGAGCGCGCTTCCATGGCATGGAAGAGGTCAAGGGTTCGAATCCCTTCAGGTCCACCAAAACAGAGCCTTTATGAGCCCTTCCGCCAGAGAGATCGTCTCCAACTTGACAGGAGTGCTGGTCGAGGCCGCCCGTCCCAAGCGCATTATCCTGTTCGGCTCCCAGGCCAGGGGAGACGCCGCCCCGGACAGCGATTTCGACATCATGGTGGTCGAAGAAAACCCCGCCGACCGCTTCGCCGAGATGGTCCGCCTGAACCGTCTCCTTCGCAAGTTCGATGTCGCCATCGATCTCCTGGTCGTCAGCGACGAAACGTTTGAGTATTGGCGCGACACGCCCGGGAACGTCTATTACGAAGCGGCCACAGATGGAAAAATCCTCTAGGAAGCGCTATCATCGACCCCAATACCGATAATCCTGCGCGCCCAGTAGGGCGGGGCTCCTGCCCCGCAGCCCAAGCTCCCGCTTGGGCGCTAACGTATAAAACACCAGAGGCCTGCTCGGAAGCAGGCCTCTGGTGGTTCGGAGGAAGGACGATTTTGTCAAAAGAAACCGTCCTGAATTGCTTTCAGTGTACTACCTTATTCCCCCAAATACAAAGAATAATATCTTTTTTTACCAGCCTATGCTTTTCGGTAGCGCTGAACATTTCTTACTCATGCAGAAATTTCCGGTACGCCCCGCTGTTGTACGTGCTCCACGGCGTAAATCCATGGTGTTCCGTGTACAAAACATACGCAAAATCAATGTTGGCCCGGCAATCCAGCAGGTTGCGCAGCACCACTCCCGGCCTTTGCAGATGCACCGTGTTGATCTGAAAATAGCCCCAATCCAGCGTGCCATCGCTGTTGTAATGATAAATTTCGCATTTCCCCTGCGGATTTTCCGCCCTCTGAATAGCAAGCGCCACCCGGCACGCCGGCCCGAATTTCCGGCAGGCATACTGCTGGTAAGGCGTCAGCGGACGGCTCTGGTCCACCTGCGCCGCGTAGGCATCCGGCGTCTCCGTTCGCCGCGCCACCACCAGCGGCCACTGGAAACGCACCTTCACCGGCGATTGCAAGCCAACCGCGTACGTCGCGTGGAATTCCAGAATGCCGTAAACAAGAGCGCTGCCCAGCACCAGCGCCATCACGCTCACGACAACGCCCCAGCCCCCGCTGCGCCTTACGGGCGCTGGAGACTTCTTCGCCGCACGGCGCTTGCGAACTGGTGATGCTGTGGGCACTTGCTGCCAGTGTACGAAAAACCTGAGGGAGAAGAGTGGGCCTCCGCCGCCACTGCTCAGCATGCCAACTCCCTCCCCGTCCCTCGCCCGCCCAATCGACGCCAGCGAACTGCTTCGTGCCGCCGCCCTCCGCCACGGCGTTCAACTGGGAGTCCTGGTAGCCGAAACCGGGCTCTGGGCGAACCCCGAAATGCACCGCCGATTGCTGGCCAGCGGCTCGGCAGCCGTTTATCCCAATCGGCGTCGTTGCCGCGCTGGACAGGGCGAACGCCGGGGCCAAACCGTGGCGAACATCGTCTTGGATGACAACAGCTACGCCAATAACGCCATCAAGCACGCCCTTGGCATTGATCGAAAGGATCTCATCGGGTTTGAGGCCTGCCACATCTGGCCGAAAACTTGTTATGACGAGCGTTACCACACCGCTATTGCGAATCTGGTGCTGCTCCCACGCGCCTTAGCCGGATTCACGGACCATAGCGCCGAGGTGAAACTCGCGCTGCAATATCGGGCGTTTGAACTTTATCGATGGCATCCGGAAGGTCAGCCGCCGCCCGTTCAGCCGCAAGATTATCCTCGCAACTGGCTGCCGCCCATGCCGGTTCCGGGTCGTCCGCCAGTCACTAAGAAGGTCATCCCGACACAGGGCCGCGACTACACGCGATATGACGTGAACGTAGGCAAGAGACAATTCCCGAATCTGCCGAAGCGCAAGGCGATGCTTGCCTTTGTGTCGGCTTTGGTTGATGCCGGGATCAGCCCGTTTGAAATAGCATCGTCCCTGCCGGGCTTAGCCAATCGGCTCTTCCGTTCCGCCGACGGATGGCTGGACTCAAAGACATTCATTGCCACCGTCGCTCGGCAGCACGAGTCGCGCGGCAAAAAATTTGACACGACACGCTACTTTTGCGCACAGGACCGTCTGATCCATTTCGGCGGACGAACCTTCGCCTTGACTAGCCAATGGGGTAACTGGACGGCGTCAACGATTGCCGCTCTGCTTGAATCTTTCCCCGATTGCGGAATCTCTGTTGTGGCCTGCGGGTAGCCCGAAAGCATTCGTTAAGCGATGTTAAGCTGAATCCTCCGGTCGGAGAAGCACTCCGTGTTCGCCGTTTCAAAAACAAGATCAATGCCAGATCAATAAGTCGTCCCAGCGGAGAAGGCTGGCAGGGCTACTGGTGCCGGCTCGCTCTCGGATGCGAACGCCTGCGTGGCAATGTCATATCCCAAGTGCCGGTAGCTTTCAAACTGGTCCTCCGAATAAAACTGGTTGCCCGTGCTCTCGTGCGGAAACGCCGAATGGGTCGATTTGTATTGCAGAACATCTGTCGATTCCTGGCCATTCATCGAAGCCTTCAGGTAAATGAGCCGCCCCAGCTCAGCCTGTCCCGGATACTGAATAGACCCAATGGCGCAGCGGCCCGTGCTCCAGCCTGATTCCGCCGGACGGATCGCGTTGACGTTGATCGTGATGGTGACGCCGAAATCCACCTTGCACAGGCGGATCAGCCGGCCCAAGCCTTCAAAGCAATAGTCTTCGTCGCACTCCGCGTCGCTGATGATGATCAGTCGGCACCGCCGCTTGATCAGCTCATAGGCGCCCAGGTTTTCAAAGTGGCCGCCATCCGACACGGCCACGTAGGAAGCTTGGTCGTTCGCGCCGCCGAACAGTTCGTTCACCAAATAGCGCAAGCTGAACCAGGGCGACGAATTGCCCGGTTTGCGGCATTTCGGATTGGGAAACCACCAGCCCAGTCGAACGTTAAACAGCGTCATAATAAACGCCACCACCGGCGACGTGTGATAGCCCATGTTGGGGCTGGCGGCCGCGCCCGACACCGCAATCGCCTGGCCCAGCGTGGGAACAGCCGTCGGTCCGCAGAACTCAGCCGTGCTCCAATACCCAAGGTCGCGGTATCTGGTGCCGCAGCGCAGCGGCGTCAGCGTGAAAATGGCGCTGTGCCGCGTGTGCAGCGCCAGATCTTTAGATCCGCCCAGGTTCAAGGCGCAATTCACAATGTGAAAAGGGCCGGCTTTCAGGTTGGTCAGAAACAGGTCGTCGTTGTCGTCGAAGCCTGTGAAATTTTGCGGCTGCCGCGTCGGGTCATTCACGCGCGCCGCGCCCAGATAGCAGCGCACCAGCCGGCTCCGATAAAACGCGTTCAGGCTGAATTCGTTGATGTCCACGCGCATCGCGAACAGCAGCACAAAGAAGGCGCAAAAGCCGGTGATGGCCCAGACCACGTTGAGATGCGCCTCTTGCAGGAACTCCCAATGGCGGCGCTCCAGTTCCACGGCGCTGGACCAAGTGATGCCAGAGCCGCTCAGTATGGCCAGATGAAGCACGCTGGAGAGGGCCACCAGCAGCCCGAACAGGAAGACGAAAGGCGCCAGCCGCGCAATGAAATCCAGAACCTGCGCCTTCGTGCTCTTCGCGCATCGTTTTCCTGTGGCCTCGGAATTGCCGGCCAGCAGCCCGGCCAATGTCGTGCCCAGCCAGCCGCCAGTCAGCGATGCGCCCCATTTCCAGGTGCTCTGCTGAAAAAGCATGGCGCCCAACAAGGGCCCGAAAGAGGCGGCCGCGCTGACCATCATCCAGCCCGCGCCATAAATGACCAGCCACGCCCCGAACCGGCTCCACCATTCGCGCACGCCTTCCAGCGATTGCCGGCCCAGCATGCCGATCAGAATGACGACCGTGAGCGAGAACGCGTAAAGCACCATCGACGGTGCCCAGATGTAAGCCAGCCAGTTGCCTTCGTCTCCGCCTGCCGCCCATTGATGCAGCAGCACCATGATGGCCGACAGCAGCGCGTGCAGCGTAAGCATCGCCGGAATGGGCGCAAACACGGCGGTGAGCAGTCGCCGCCAATCGGTCAGCCACCCGCCCCGGCCCGGGGTGGGCCGCGCTGAGCAGAAAGAGAACAGCCAGAGCGACGCGAAAACCACCGCCAGCGGAAACGGCCAGTAGCGCCACGCATCCCGGAAGAATTCGCCAAAGCTGCTCACCTGCGCCAGATGGCTGTGCGCGGAATGGCTCTGGCCCCATAATATAGCCGCCACCAGAAAGCCAACCGCCATCATGGGAACCACCACCACGCCTTGCACCCAGGCCTGCGTGTAGTTGACCTGGCGGGCATTGCCCAGACCCGGCAGGAACTTGACCACCACCGGCTGCAGACAGAAAGCCCCGGCAATCAGCAGGAACGCAATGGCCACGCCGGGAAACAGCGGCATCGCTTCGTCGGAGAAAGGCTCAAAGCGCAAGGCAACACCCAGGCCCGCCGCCAGGCCCAGCAGCACGGCGCTGGCCACCAATCCCAAACGCCATTTCCGCTCGCTCAAGAACTCGGCTGCCGAAGGGCTCGACAGCCGCAGATGATTCCCGGCAATCCCCACCGCGCCCAGCGTGAACAGAAAAATGGTGGTCCAGCGGAAGTAACCCATGTTGGGCCAGTATTCGAAAAGCCGGTAAAGCGGCCGCGGCAGCAGCAAGGCCACGGCGATGGCCAGAACAACGGTGATTTGCACCAGCAGCGTGTTGCGGAACCAAACCGCCGCCATCGACCACGTGTCGGCGCTGAAGAAGCCCAGCGTGGGCGAAAGGTAATTGGAGTAGCGGCGCAGATGTCCGATGGACGCTTCCCAGTCGGCGTCCAGCCACCTTTTGGAGTCCCCGCGCTCTTCCGCGCGCTGGCAGTTCGCGGTGAGCCATGCGCCAATGTAACCGCCGCCGGAAACCGTGGACAAGTAGTCGATTTTCGAAAGCTGGCCTAAGCGCCGCAGCCCTTCCAGCACGCCCAGCGCGAAGGTGGCGCTGCGAATGCCGCCGCCGGAAAGCGCCAGCCCGGTCAGCGGTTCGTTTGCATCCCGGCCCATGTGCCTCAGTTCTTCCTCGAATGCCTGCTGCCAGCTTGCGCGTTCGTCCGCCATCTTTGCCTCCAGTGTGTTAGCGGCATTGTATCGAGAATCGCGAAAACCCAATCAGGGTAGAATGTCTACTGAGATTATGAAGCTGATGCAAGGCACGCTGGACATGCTGATTCTGCGCACTCTTTTGTTTGGCCCGGCGCATGGCCACCAGATCGCCAAGCATATCCAGAGCACCACCGAAGATCTCTTGCAGGTGGAGCACGGGTCGCTCTATCCCGCGCTGCACCGGCTGGAAGAAAAGGGCTGGGTCTCGGCCAAATGGGAGCCGGCCGCCAAAGACTTGAAGCGCGAGTACAAATTTTACAAGCTCACGGCGGCGGGCAAAAAGCAGCTGGTGGCGTGTGAATCGGACTGGAAACGTTTGACGGCCGCCATCGCCCAGGTGATGTGGCCGGCCAAGGAGGAAAGCTAAATGTTTTGGCGCAAGCGTGAAACCGACATGCAGCGCGAGTTGCGCGCCCATCTGGAACTGGAAGCCGAAGAGCAGCAGGCATCTGGCGCGACTGCCGAAGAAGCCCGCCACCGCGCCCGGCGCTTGCTCGGCAATGAGACCCGAATTCGGGAATCGGTGCGCGAAGTTTGGAAATGGCATTGGCTGGAAGGCTGGATGCAGGATTTGCGCTATGCCCTGCGCAGCCTGCGCGCCAGTCCCGTGTTTGCCCTCGTTGCCATTTCCTCGCTGGCCTTCGGCATTGGCGCAAACACCGCCATTTTCTCGTTTGTGAATGCCCTGCTGCTGAAGCAATTGCCAGTGCCAGACGCCGAACGCCTGGTGCAGGTGGCCGAGTATCGGAACGGCACGCAGATCAATAGTCTTTTCTCTTATCCATTTATTCAGGCGCTCGACAAAGACGCGCGCGTGTTCGACGGCGTGGCGGCGCGCTTTCCGGTGCGCGTGAATGTGACCGAAGAAGGCTTTGGCGAACCGCTAGACGGCGAAGTGGTGACGGACGATTATTTCCGCACCTTGCAGGTGAAGCCGGCCATGGGCAGGCTATTTTCGGGCGAGCGCGACGCGGTTTGCGTCATCAGTTATCGCGCCTGGCAAAACCGTTTTTCCAGTGATGCCCACATCATTGGCCGCAAGCTGCCGCTGAATGCCCATCTTTACACCGTAGTCGGCGTGACGGAAAAGGACTTCGACGGTCCGCAACTGCAGTCGCGCGTGGACATGCAGATTCCTGTCTCGAAGATGGGCGATTTCATGGGCGGCTTTTTTTCGAGCAAGGCGGGTGAGGCGATGTGGAAGTCGGCTCGATTTAGCTGGCTGGAACCGATGGGCCGGCTGAAGCATGGCATTGGCATGACGCAGGCGCAGGAGTCGATTCAAGCTGTGGCGCATGATGCGCTGCCAACGGAAAAGAAAGCGTTTTTTCGTTTAATCGACGCCAGCCAGGGCGTGAATCAAGACCGCCGGTACACCAAGCCAGTGGCTGTGCTGATGGGCGTGGTGGCCCTGGTGCTTATGATTGCCTGCGCCAACGTGGCCGGCCTGCTGCTGGCGCGCGCGAACTTCCGCGCCAAGGAATTTGCCGTGCGGTTGTCGCTGGGCGCCTCGCGCGGGCGAGTCGTGCGGCAGTTGATGGTGGAAAGCCTGGTGATTGCCGCTGGCGGCGGCGCGGCGGGACTGATGCTGGCGTACTGGATCATCCACACGCTGCTGGCGTATCTGAACACGGGGCGTTCGATGAATGACTTTCTGCAGGCTTCGCCGGATGCGCGCGTGATTGCCTTCTCCATTCTGCTCTCCTTGCTCACCGCGATTTTATTTGGACTCGCGCCCGCATGGCAAGCAGCGCGGCCGGACGTGATTCCGGAACTGAAGGGCGCGGCCACTTCGCAATCAGGCGGCCTGGCCATGCGCAAGTTTCTGATTGTTTTTCAAATCGCCCTGGCAGTCGTGATTCTGTTCAGCGCCGGTTTGCTGACGCGCACGCTGAGCCAACTGAAGACCGTGGATCTGGGGTTTGATCCGGCGCGCGTGATTACGCTTGCGCTGGATCCGGCCATGAACGGGCACCGCCCGGCTGAGGCGGAACGCATGTTTGCCGATATTTTGACCCGGCTGCGCGCGCAGCCGGGGATTCGGGCTGCCAGTCTGGCGGTGATTTCGCCCCTTTCGGGCGGGATGATCGCGCTGGATCTTGATGTGCCGGGGCATCTTAAGAAGGCGTCCGAGGCGCAGACGGACTTCAATATGGTGAGCCCGGACTTCTTCAAGACGCTAAATCAGAAGATGCTGGCGGGTCGCGATTTTAATGAGCATGACATCAAGGGCGCGCAGCAGGTGGCAATTGTGAATCAGTCTTTTGTGGCGCAGTAT
>Ga0209208_10000277_pt1 | contig 62400 bp, 43 predicted proteins | sample S1TSphfallax_3_FD_187694 | JGI IMG/M metagenome (GOLD analysis project Ga0209208, IMG submission 187694) | Host-associated microbial communities from peat moss isolated from Minnesota, USA - S1T2_Fd - Sphagnum fallax MG (SPAdes) (version 2) | ecosystem: Host-associated > Plants > Peat moss >... | reverse complement strand
CGGCTTACGTGGTCGGCGAGACGGCCCTGCTGGTCTGGATCGCTCTCGCGCTGCATGCCGAGAGCGCTGCGATCGGCTGCGATCCCGCCGAGTTGTCGCGTGCCGCCCAGGAGTTCGCGCGCGGCAACATGCAGGTGCCGGTGCGTGCCGAAGGCGCGGCCGCGCAGAGTCTCGCCGTGGCGATGAGCACGATGCGGGATGCGATGAGCGACAGTATTCGCGAGACTGCGGGTGTGCTCGATTCGATCGCCCGGGGAGATCTGTCACGGCGCGTCACCGGCAATGCGGGCGGCGAATTCGCGCGCCTCCGGGCCTGCGTCAACGAGACCGCCGAATTTCTCGCTCGCTTCACGGTCACGCAGCAAGCCGTGATCCGGCGCGCAAACGACGGCGACTTCAGCGGGCGCTGCGAGACCGCCGGACTCGCCGGCTACCAATTGGAGCTGGCGGGCGGTCTCGACCGGCTCGCGCGTTCGATCGAAGCGTTCGTGAACCAGTTCGCCGATGCCTTGAACGCGCTCGCGCGCGGCGATCTCACGCATGAACTGGCGCGCGCTTTCCCAGGTCGGCTCGGTGACGTACGCCGCGACATCAACGCGACGGCGAGCCAGCTCGGCGGCATCGTCGGCCGCATCCGTGATTCCGTCGAGATCATCCGCGGCGCCTCGCAAAACATCGAGGATGGCAACCTCGATCTGTCGCGACGCACGGAGCAGCAGTCCGCGGCGATCGCGCAAACTGCGGCCTCGATGTCGGAACTGACGGACACGGTGCGCAGGAACGCCGAGAACGCCGAAGTGGCCAATCAACTGTCCGAGGCGGCATCGCAAACCGCCCGGCGTGGCGGCGAGGTCGTCGGCAAAGTGGTCGAGACCATGGACGGCATCAAGGACTCGTCCCGACGGATCGCCGAGATCATCGGGGTCATCGAGGAAATTGCGTTTCAAACCAATCTGCTCGCGCTCAATGCTGCGGTCGAGGCGGCGCGTGCCGCCGAGCAGGGGCGAGGCTTTGCGGTCGTCGCCGCGGAAGTCCGTGCCCTCGCCGGGCGCAGCGCGACGGCCGCCAAGGAAATCAAATCCCTGATCTCCGACAGCGTGGAGCGCGTCAACACCGGCAGCAGCTTGGTGCAGCAAGCCGGCGCGACGATGACTGAAATCGTCACGAGCATCCGCCGCGTCAATGAAGTCATGGGTGATATCAGCGTCTCGAGCCGTGGCCAGGCGACGGGCCTCGAGTCGGTCGCGCGCGCCATCGGCAGCTTCGACGTGACGACTAAGCAAAACGCCGCGCTCGTCGAAAGCGCCGCTGCCGCCGCCAGCAGCATGGCGGTCGAGGCACGGGCGCTCGCCGAGAGCGTGAGCGTGTTCGTCGTGCCCGCGCTGAGCGGGGCGCACCAAGCCTCCCGGCCGATTCCGCTGCCGCGGGCAGCGGGACTCTGAGGGCATTTCGGGTACACTGGCGCTTCAGCCCCGGTGGCGAAATTGGTAGACGCAACGGACTTGAAAATAATTGAGCGGCGGGGATGGAAACACCCCGTTGGATCCCGTCAAAGTCGGCGAATCCCCTGGGTTTCGAGGTAACGCCGAGCCAATCCGGCAGTGTTTGCGCTGTCGGCAGGTGTAGAGAGTGGACGGCGGGGGCCTGACGGCAGCGGCTAGCTGCCATGGCCGTGGCGCACTCCAGACTCCGAACGCGCCGCGTGCGCGGCGGCGAAAGCCGTCGTGAGTAAGAAAATCCGTTGGCCGCAAGGTCATGCCGGTTCGACCCCGGCCCGGGGCACCAGGTCGGAAACCCGACGCAGCGGCTAGTCTGTATACTGTGTCTTACATGAATATTCGGAGTTAACCGATTGATTTCGCTTGAACGCCTCGCCGTGGACGACATTCATGTCTGGCGGGGCGATCGCCATGTGCTCAAGGGAGTGAGCCTGCGTCTCGGGAGCGGCGAGTTGCTGCACGTCTGGGGCCCCAACGGCGCCGGCAAGTCGACTTTGTTGCGGGTGATTTGTGGTCTGCTGCGGCCCGAACAAGGCGTGGTGCGCTGGGCAGGCGTGTCGATCGCCGCGGACCCAGCCGCCTATCAAGCCGCGCTCGCCTATGCTTCGCATGAACCCGCACTGAAGGCCGATTTGACGGCGCTCGAGAATTTGCGCTTTGCGGTTGGTTTGAAGCGCCGAGTCGCCGATTCGGAATTGCAGGCGGCGCTGGCCGAAGCCGGTGTCGCCGCCTGCGCCGAGCTGCCGGCGCGGGTGCTCTCTGCCGGCCAGCGCCGGCGCGTTGCGCTCGCCCGGGTGCTCGCGGTTCAGGCCGCGGTGTGGCTGCTCGACGAGCCGTATACCAACCTCGACGCGAGCGGTGCAGAACTGCTCTCGCGCCTGCTCGAGCGGCATCTGGATGCCGGCGGGTCGGCCTTGATCGTCGCCCACCAAACCCTGGTCTTGGATCGCGCCGTGCGTCGCTTGGAACTTGGCCCATGAGAGTGAGCCTATGGTCGGCAATGACGCTGGTGTTGCGCCGGGATCTTTCCTTGAGCCTGCGCCGGCCCGATCAACTCGTCCAGCCGCTGGTCTTTTTTCTGATCGTGACCACGCTGTTTCCCTTGAGTCTGAGCCCCGAGTCGTCCTTGCTGCGACAGATGGCGCCCGGGGTGCTCTGGGTCGCGGCGCTGCTCGCGGCCTTGCTGTCGATGGACGGGCTGTTCCGCGGCGACGCCGAGGACGGAACCTTGGAGCAGCTCGTGCTGTCTGGACAAGCGTTGGGCGCGATCGTGATCGCCAAGACGCTGGCCCAATGGTTGGTCAGCGGCGCGGCGCTCGTGCTGATTTCGCCGCTCGTGGCGACGGCGCTCGCAATACCGGTTACGGCGTTTCCGGTCATGATGCTGAGCTTGGGGCTGGGAACGTTGACCTTGAGCTGGCTGGGGGCGATCGGTGCGGGTCTCACGGTCGGGCTGCGCCGGGGCAGTGTTTTGTTGTCGTTGATCGTCTTGCCGCTCGCGATGCCGCTGCTGATTTTCGGGGCGAATGCGACCGATCGGGCGATCGGGGGTGAAAGTGCGGCGGGTGCACTTTACTTCTTGGGCTCGCTATGTTTGTTGACGACGACGCTGGCGCCGCTCGCCGCGGCCGCAGCGCTGCGTATCACGCTGGAGTGATTAAGAGGTCATAATAAGGAGATGTGGACATGGTTCTACCGGCTGGCCTCGCCCCCCTACGTATATCGCGTGGCCACGGCGTTCGCGCCGTGGCTGCTGCTGTCGGCGGGTGTCTTGATGGTCTACGGCCTGGTCGACGGGCTCGTGTTCGCGCCTCCCGATTACCAGCAGGGCGATGCCTTTCGGATCATCTACGTGCATGTGCCCGCCTCGGCGCTGTCCGTGATGGCGTATACGTTCATGGCCGTGGCCGCGGCCATCGGCCTGATCTGGCGCATCAAGGTGGCCTATGCCGTGGCGGCGGCCGCGGCGCCGATCGGAGCGTCGTTTACGGTGCTCACGCTCGTCACCGGTTCTCTGTGGGGCCGGCCGATGTGGGGCACTTATTGGGCATGGGATCCGCGCTTGACCTCCGAGTTGATCCTTCTGTTTCTGTACTTCGGGGTCATGTCCCTGCGTGTCGCGTTCGAGGATCCAAACCGTGGTGACCGGGCCGCAGCGCTGCTCGCGACCGTCGGCATCGTGAACGTGCCGATCATTCATTTTTCAGTCGTTTGGTGGAATTCGCTGCATCAGGGCGCGACGATCCTGAAATTGGGTAGGCCGAATATCGACCCGAGCATGCGCTGGCCCCTGTACGCGATGCTGCTCGGTTTCGTGCTGTTCTTCGCCAGCGTGCTGTGCCTGCGGCTGCGCGGCGAGGTCTTGAACCGCGAACGCCTCGCGAGCTGGGTGCGCGAGACGGTGAGGACGTGACGAGTGGCGGCGGATTCTGGGCCATGGGCGGCTATGCGCGCTACGTCTGGCCGTGCTTCGCGCTCGCGCTCGCCATCGTGTTCTGGAATCTCTGGTCCGCGCGGCGCCATCATGCGCGGGCCCTGCAGAGCGCTGCGCGGGCAATTGCGATGGCCAGGAGTGAACGAGCATGACGCCTAGACGCAAACGACTCTACGTGGTGATGGGCATCCTGGGCGGCGTTGCCGCCTCGGTATCGCTGGCGGTCATGGCATCGCGCCAAAACATCATGTTCTACTACGATCCCACACAGGTCGCGACGGGGCATGCGCCGCCGGACAAACGTTTTCGGATCGGCGGCATGGTCGTCAAGGGCAGCGTGCAGCGCAAGCCCGGCGATCTGCAGGTGCGCTTCGTTCTGACCGATTTCGCGCACCAAGTCCCGGTAGAATATACGGGCGTGCTGCCGGATTTGTTCCGCGAAGGGCAGGGCATCATCGCGCACGGCACGATCGGACCCGATGGCGCCTTCGTCGCGGACGAGGTGCTCGCCAAGCACGACGAGAAATACATGCCGCCCGAGGTCGCTGCATCCTTGAAACAAAAGGGTGCCGGCAAGCCCGCGGGCTGAGCTGCAGAACACCGAAGGCGGGGGCCTTCACAAGGGGGCATGACGATGGCACCGGAATTGGGAATTTTTGCTTTGATACTGGCCTTCGTGCTGAGCTTGTCGCAAGCTTTCTTCGGCCTCGTCGGGGCCTGGCGGGAACGGCCCAGCTGGATGGCGGTAGCGAGGCCCGCAGTCACGGGACAATTCGTCTTCGTCGCCATGGCCTTCGCCTGCCTCGTCCATGCGTTCGTCACCGACGACTTTTCGGTGGCGTACGTCGCGAGCACGTCGAATTCCCAGCTGCCGCTGTTCTACAAGGTGGCCGCACTCTGGGGTGCGCACGAAGGCTCGCTGCTGCTGTGGGTCTTGATCCTGTCCCTGTGGAGTCTCGCGGTCGCTGCGTTCAGCCGCGGTCTGCCGATCGGTTTCGCGAGCCGTGTGATCGGCGTCATGGGTCTGATCAGCGCGGGTTTCATGCTGTTCACCTTGTGGACCTCGAATCCGTTCGCGCGCTTGATCCCGGCCGCGGGCGACGGCGCCGATTTGAATCCCGTGCTGCAGGATTTCGCGCTCGCGATACATCCGCCGATGCTCTACATGGGTTACGTCGGCTTCTCGGTCGCCTTCGCGTTCGCGTGCGCCGCCATGCTCGAGGGTCGGCTCGATCAGGCCTGGGCCAAATGGACGCGTCCGTGGACGATCTTCGCCTGGATGTTCCAAACCATCGGTATCGCGCTCGGCAGCTGGTGGGCGTACTACGAACTCGGCTGGGGCGGGTGGTGGTTCTGGGATCCGGTCGAGAACGCATCATTCATGCCCTGGCTCGTGGGCACGGCCCTGATCCACTCGCTTAGCGTCACCGAGAAGCGCGGCATCTTCAAGAGCTGGACGTTGCTGCTCGCGATCTTCGCGTTCTCGCTGAGCTTGGTCGGGACGTTTCTCGTGCGTTCGGGCGTACTCGTCTCGGTGCACTCGTTTGCGACCGACCCGAAACGCGGGCTATACATCCTCGCCTTCCTGATCGCGACGATCGGCGGTTCGCTCTCGCTGTACGCCTGGCGTGCGCCGAAGTTGTATGTTCCGGGCGGGTTCGAGCTGTTCTCGCGGGAGTTCTTCCTGCTCGTCAACAACGTGCTGCTGGTCGTCGTCGCGGGACTCATTTTATGGGGCACCTTGTCGCCGCTGGTCTACGAGATGCTGAACATCGGCAAGATCTCGGTGGGACCGCCCGTGTTCGCGGTGATGTTCCTCGTGCCCGTCTTGCCCTTGCTGGTGTTTCTCGCGATCGGTATGCATTCTGCCTGGCGGCGCGGCAAGCTCACCGTATCGGCGAAGCCCCTGTGGTGGCTGCTGGCCGGCAGCGCCGCTCTTGCCGTCGCTATCCAGGGGTTCGTCTATGGCTCCTTCCATTGGATCGGCTTGCTCGGTTTCACGCTGGGATTCTGGGTCTTGAGTTCGGCGCTGATCGATCCGATCCAGAGGCTGCGCCAGGGGCGCAGCCTGACCGCGGGCATGCTCGGCATGGCGATCGCGCACTTCGGCATCGGCATGTTCGCGATCGGTGCGAGTGGCGTCGAAAGTTACAAGATCGAGAAGGACGTCGCCTTGAAGCCGGGCGGCAGCTTCGAGATCGCCGGCTACACGTATAACTTCTTGAGCGCCAGCAACGTCAAGGGCCCGAACTACGACGCGGTCGAGGCGCTCATCGAGATTACGCGCGATGGCAGGGAGATCGCGGTGCTCAAACCGCAGAAGCGCCATTTCTGGGTGCAGCAGACCGACAACAGCCAGGCGGCAATTTCCGTGAACTGGGCGCGCGATCTGTTCGTCGCGATGGGGAACCCCTTGGGTAACGGCGCCTGGAGCATGCGCATTCAGTACAAACCGCTGGTGCGCTACATCTGGCTGGGCGCGCTGGTCATGGCGATCGGCGGCCTGGTCGCCGCGACCGATCGTCGCTACCGGGTCAAGGCGAGGGTAGAGGTGGACAGCGCAGCGGCCGCGCCGCCGCCGAAACCGCCCGCGCCGAGTCCGTCGCCGGGGCTCGCCTGATGTGGAAGTTTCTCGTGCCGATGGGCGCGTTCCTCGCCTTGGCCCTGCTGTTTGCCTTGGGATTGAATCCGAATCGCGACATCCGCGCGCTGCCCTCGCCGCTGATAGGCAAACCCGCGCCGGTGTTCACGCTGAGCGTGGTCGAGGATCCGGCGCGATCGTTCAGCAATGCGAGCTTGAAAGGCCAGGTCTACGTCTTGAACGCCTTCGGCACCTGGTGTGCGCCTTGTCGCGAGGAGCAGGACACACTGCTCGAGATCGCCAAACAAAACGTCGTGCCCATCGTCGGTCTGGATTACAACGACGAGCGGCCGCGCGCGCAGCGCTGGCTGCGCGAACTCGGCAATCCTTACACCGAGGCGGCCTTCGATCCGGACGAGCGCGTGGCCATCGATTGGGGCGTCTATGGCGCGCCGGAGACCTTTCTCGTCGATACGCATGGCGTCGTCATCTTCAAGTACATCTCGCCGATGACGCTCGATGTTTGGGCTCGCGAGTTCCTGCCGCGGATCGCCGCGGCGCGCGCCGCGTCCCGCACGGGCGGCGCGTGAAGCCCGCGCTGTGGCTCTTGCTCACGGTGCTGTGCCTGGGCGCGGGCCCGGTCGCGTTCGCCGCCGATGTCGACAGCCACGGTCAACTCGTCGATCCGGCGCTGCAGGCGCGTTTCGAATCGATCGCCAAACAGTTGCGCTGCCTCGTCTGTCAAAACGAATCGATCGCCGACTCGAATGCGCAGCTTGCCGGCGATCTGCGCCGTGAAGTGCGCGAGCAACTGCTCGCGGGCAAGACGGACGCGGAAATATTCGATTTCATGACCGCTCGCTACGGCGAGTTCGTGCGCTTCAACACCCCGCTCGAGGGCAAGACCCTGGCCATTTGGGGTGCGCCGTTTCTCCTGCTGGTCTTGGGAGCGGTCGTGATTTTCCGCGTCACCCGCGCGCGCGCGCGCCTGCCGCTCGACGACGAAGCCACACCCGGATCCGCCGAACCCGGACAGCGATGATGTTCAAATTTCTCCTGGTTGCAGCCGTCATGGCTGCGCTCGCGGCGGCGGCCGTGGCTGTGCCGCTATTGCGCGACCGGCGCAGCCGGCTCGCCGGCGCCGGGGCCGCGGTCTTCGTGGTTGCCGCGGCGGCCGCCCTCTATCCACTGTGGTCGAACTGGGACTGGCATCCGCCGCCGCAGGGCGTCGCCCCGACGCCCGAAGTCGCCGCCATGATCGAGAAACTCGAGAAGCACCTCGAGGATCAACCCAACGATCTGAAGGGTTGGATGATGCTCGCGCGGTCCTATTCGGCGCTCGAGCGCACTGACGATGCGATCGTGGCCTTCGGTCACGCGCACCGCCTGGGGGGGCCGAAGAACATCGATGCCACCTTGGGACTGGGGGAAGCCTTAGGTATCAAAGCGGGCGGCGAGGTGACGGCGCAGGCCGCCGCTCTGTTCGAGGAAGCCGTCACCCAGGCGCCGGATAATCCGCGCGCGCTGTTCTTCGGCGGGTTTGCCGCGGCGGTGCGGGGCGATCGCGAACTCGCGCGCCGTCGCTGGCAGGCGCTCAAGGCTCTGAACCCGCCGGCCGAGGTCGTCGACATGCTCGACAAGCAAATCGCCGCGTTGGATGGGGTTCCGGGACCCGGTGAGGCGGATGCCGCGCCGGCAGCTGCCGCAGCAGCGGGAGGCGTGCCGGGCGGCAGCCCCGGCGCCGGCGCAGTGACCGATCCGAAGGCGCGGGCGACGCTCAACATCAAGATCGCACCGGCTTTGCAGGCGCGAGTGCGCCCCGACTTGCCGCTGTTCGTGTTCGCGCGCCAACCCGGTGCGGGCGGTCCACCGCTGGCCGCCAAACGTCTGACGACGGCGGCGATCGGCAGCCAGATCGAGCTGTCGCAGGCCGACTCGATGCTGCCCGGGCACGCGCTCGCTGCCGGCAGCAAGGTCTCGATCACGGCGCGGGTCTCGTTCAGCGGCCAGCCGATGCAGGCCGCGGGCGACTTATACGGCGAACTTACCTATGATGTGGGGAAGGACGGGCCACGCGATTTGATCATCGATCAAGTCGCCCAGTAGGGAACTGGCAATGAGCACTGGCAAAGAGTCGAATCCTATCGCCGCATGGATAGCCGGGCGGGGGGGATTGTGGGCTTTCCTTGCGCTTGTGGTGCTCATCGGGGCTGCCCTGGTGCTGCGCCTATCGCAGCTCAGTCACGCCAAGAACGTGGCCGTCGACAAGACCAATATTCCGACCGTCACGGTCACGATCCCGGGCGAGAGCAGCCTGCCCACCACGGTCAGCATCATCGGCACGATCACGGCGCGTTATGACGTGCCGATCAGCGTCGAGGGCGACGGCGGGCGTGTCGAGGCGATCTACGTCGAGGCGGGCGATCACGTCAAACGCGGTCAGCTCCTGGCCCGGCTGAGCGCGGCGGTGTTGCGTCCCCAGGTCGGCAGCCTCGCGGCGTCGCTCGAGCAATCGCGCACCGAGGCGGAGTTGGCCGAGGCCGAGTACAAGCGCGCCGTCGCCGTCGGTGCGGCGGGCGCGCTGTCGACCGAGGAGACCGAACGTCGACGCTCGACCGCGGCGACCGCGGCCGCCAAGGTCAAAGTCGCCGAGGCGCAGTTGGCCGAAGCGCAGGCCCGCCTCGATCGCATGGAGGTGCGCGCGCCCGCCGATGGCACGATACTCACGCGCACGGTCGAACTCGGACAGACGGTGAGCGCGGGCGGCCCCGCGCTGTTCCGCCTCGCTCAGGGCGACGAAATCGAATTGCGCGGTGAAGTTGCCGAGCAGGACCTGCCCGCGCTGCAAGTCGGGCAGACCGCGAACGTGACCTTGACCGGCAGCGCGAAAAACTATGTCGGCAAGGTGCGCCTGCTGGGTGCGGTCATCGATCCGCAGACGCGCCTCGGCATGGTGCGTATCACGCTCGCGCCCGATGCGAATCTGCGTCCCGGCGCGTTCGCCCGCGCCGACGTCACGATCAGCCGCGCACAGCGCGCCGTGTTGCCGCAGACGGCGGTGCTCACCGACGACAAGGGCAGCTATGTACTCGTGGTCGATGCACACAACGTGGTGCAGCGGCGCGACGTGCGCGTCTCCGGCATCGTCGCGGACGGGGTCACGATTGCCTCGGGCCTGGGCGCAAGCGATCGCGTCGTGGCGAGCGCCGGCGCTTTTCTGCAGCCCGGAGAAGTCGTCACCCCCCGACCCGCGGGCGGCACATGAACAACATCTCGGCCTGGGCGATACGTCATCCGGTCACGCCGATCGTCTTGTTCGTCGTGCTGCTGTTCATGGGCGTGGTCTCCTTCATCCGTTTACCCGTGAACCTGGATCCGGACGTCACGTTTCCCGAGGTCAACGTGCAGATCTCCCAACCGGGTGCGGCGCCCAGCGAACTGGAAACCCAGATCGCGCAGAAAGTCGAGGGTGCGATCGCGAGCGTCGGCAACGTGCGCAACATGACCACCTGGATCGTAGAAGGGCAGGTGACGGTCGACGTGAGTTTCCAGATCGGCACGCCGATCGACCGGGCGACGACCGATGTGCGAGACGCGGTCACGAAGGTGCGCAACGATCTGCCGCAGGGGATCATGGAACCCTTGGTGCAGCGGCAGAGCTTCACGGGTCCGTTCGCCTACTACGCCGTCACGACCACGAGCATGTCGCAGACCGACCTCTCCTGGTTCGTCGACAACACGATCACGAAACGGCTGCTCGCCGTCCCCGGCGTCGCCCAGGTCTCGCGCAGCGGCGGGGTCAGTCGCGAGATCCGCGTCGAACTCGATCCCGCCCGGATGCAGGCGCTCGGCATCACGGCCTACGAAGTCAACGAGCAGCTCCGCGCGCTGAACCTCGATGCACCCGGCGGCCGCGCCGAGGTGGCCGGCGGTGAACAGGCGATCCGCGTCATGGGCGGGGCGAAGTCGACCGTCGCGCTCGGCGACGCGCAGATCTTCGTCGCGGGCGGCCGTTCGGTGCGCCTGCGCGACATCGCCGACGTGCACGACGGCATCGAGGAGCAACGCACGATCGCGCGCCTGAACGGGCGCCCCGCGACGACTTTCGGCGTCTCCAAGGCCATCGGCGCTTCCGATGTCAGCGTCGCCAAGGCCGTGACCGCGGAACTGAAGAAAATCACGGCCGAGAACCCCGGGGTACAGCTCACCACGGTCTACTCGACCGAGCCGCACACCGAGCGGACGTATCATTCGGCGATCAGCGCGCTGATCGAAGGCTCGCTGCTCGCCGTCGTGGTCGTCTGGGTTTTCCTGCGCAGCTGGCGGGCGACGCTGATCTCCGCGCTCGCGATCCCCTTGTCGGCGATCCCGACCTTCGCGTTCATGCAGGCGATGGGTTTCACGCTCAACCAGATCACGCTGCTCGGCCTGTCGCTGGTCGCGGGCGTGCTGGTCGACGATGCGATAGTCGAGATCGAGAATATCGTGCGCCACATGCGCATGGGCAAGAGCGGTTTCCAGGCGGCGATCGACGCCTCGACGGAAATCGGCCTCGCCGTGGTCGCGACCTCGTTCACGATCATCGCGGTGTTCCTGCCCGTGAGTTTCATGGGCGGTTTTTCCGGCCAATACTTCAAGCAGTTCGGCCTCACGGTCGGCGCGGCGGTGTTCTTCTCCTTGATGGTGGCCCGTCTGATCACGCCCGTGCTTGCGGCCTATTCCTTGCGCTCCGATTCGCTGCTCGAACATCCCGTCGACGGTCCGATCATGTTGCGCTACCGGCAGGTCCTGCAGTGGTGCGTGCGCCATCGCTGGAAGACCGTGTTGGCCGGCGTGTTGTTCTTCGCCTTGTCGGTGTTCATGCTGATCGAGATTCCGAGTGGTTTCATGCCGCCGCAGGACTATTCCAGCTCAGAGGTCGACATCGAGCTGCCGCCGGGCGGTACGCTTGCCGACACCGCGCGCGTCTCGGCCGCGACTACGGCGATCCTGCGCAGCGCACCCGAGGTCATGGACGTCGTCGAATTCATCGGCAGCGACGAGGTGCGCACGGCAACGCTATACGTCAGTCTCGTGCCGCGTAGCGAGCGCGCCTTGAGTCAAAAGGAATGGGAGCAGAAAATGGCGCCGCTGCTGCGCGGTGTCGCCGACGGGCAGGTTAATTTCAGCAGCGGCGGCGACGGCGGCCGCGACATCGGTCTGTTCCTGACGGGCGATGATCCCGTGCTCGTCGAAGCGACGGCGCACCGGCTGCTCGCGGAGATGAAAGGTCTCGGGGAACTGCGCGGTGCCCGCATCAAGGGTGATCTGCCGCGGCCCGAAATCGTCGTGCGGCCACGGCTCGAGATCGCCGCGCAACTCGGCGTCAGCGTCGAGAGCATCAGCCAGACGATCCGGATCGCCACACTCGGCGATTTGCCGCAAAACGGCGCGAAATTCGCGTTGAGCGACCGCCAGATCCCGATCCGCGTGAGCCTCTTGGAGGGCGCCCGGCGCGATTTGACGGTGCTCGAGAATCTGCCCGTGCCGACGTCTTCGGGTGGCACCGTGCCGCTCAAGACCGTGGCCGCCATCAGCTTCGGTCAGGGTCCCTCGGCGATCCGCCGCTACAATCAGAGCCGACGCGCGTTCCTGCAGGCGGACCGGGCGCCGGGCGTCGAGATCGGGCCCGCCACCAAGAAGCTCTACGCACTGCCGACGCTCGCGCATCTGCCCGATGGCGTGCATCGTGTCGAGACGGGCGATACCGAATTCTTCACCGAACTGCAGGATAATTTCGCGGTCGCGATCGGCGCCGGCGTGCTCATGGTCTACGCCGTTCTCGTGCTGCTGTTCGGCCGCGTATTCCAACCGATCACGATACTCTCGGCGCTGCCGCTGTCGCTGGGCGGCGCCGTGCTCGCGCTGATCTTGACGAATCACCCATTCTCCCTGCCCGTGATCATCGGTATCTTGATGCTCATGGGGATCGTCGCGAAGAACTCGATCCTCCTCGTTGATTTCGCGATCGAGGAGATGCGCGCGGGCAAGGACCGGGTGACAGCCATCCTCGAGGCCGGACACAAACGCGCCCGGCCCATCGTCATGACGACGATCGCCATGGTGGCCGGCATGTTGCCGGTCGCGGCGGGTTGGGGCGGAGACAGCGATTTTCGTGCGCCGATGGGTATCGCGGTCATCGGCGGATTGATCACGTCGACGCTGCTCACCCTGGTCATCGTGCCGGCCGTGTTTACGATCTTGGACGATATCGAACGCTGGTTTTCGCCGCGCATCGGCCGCATGCTCGCTAAGCCCGGTAGCGCACCGTCCGGCGGGACGTTAGAGTTGCAGGGCGCTCGAAAACCATAAGGGGATTTTTAGATGACCGGAACATCGGGGCGCCTCGGCCCGAGGCGTGCGTGTTTTTCAATGATCATTGCCGCGCTGCTCGGCGCCGCAACCGCCGGCGCGGCCTCTTCCACCGCCGGCCGCGCGCCGATCGTAACGGTCGCGTTTCCCGCGGCGCGCAGCACGACGCCGCTCGACGGGCGGGTGATTTTGCTCTTGAGTCGCGATTTGACGCGCGAGCCGCGCACCCACGTCGAGCCAAACGAGCCCCTCGAGACCCCGTTTCTGTTCGGTCTCACGGTCGATGGCCTCTCTCCTGGCCATGCCGTTTCGTTCGCTACGCACGTCGATGGTTGGCCCGCCGCACAGCTGTCCGCGTTGCCCGCGGGCGAGTATCTCGTGCAGGCGGTGCTGAACCGCTACGAGACCTTTCATCTCGCCGATGGGCGCGTGCTCAAGCTACCGCCCGACCAAGGCGAGGGCCAACACTGGGCCGAGAAGCCCGGCAACCTCTACTCGAAGCCGCTGCGCGTGCGGCTCGATGCCGAGCACCCGCTCGCGCTGCATCTGCTGCTCGATCAGGCAGTAGGTCCCATCGAGCGCAAGAGCGACACGGAGTTCGTGCGCCACATCCGCATCCGCAGCGAACTGCTGTCGCGTTTCTGGGGCCGCGATGTCTACCTCGGCGCGCACGTGCTGCTGCCCAAGGACTTCGACAAACACCCGGAAGCTCACTATCCGCTCATGGTGTTTCACGGCCATTATCCGGACGATATATCTGAGTTTCGCACCACGCCCCCGGATCCGGATCTCAAGCCGGACTTCTCCGAGCGCTTTCATCTCGCGGGCTACAATCGCATCCAGCAGCAGGAGGCCTATGCCTTCTACCAGAAGTGGATTTCCGCCGACTTCCCGCGGTTCCTCGTCATCGAGATCGAACATGCGAACCCGTATTTCGACGACAGCTACGCGGTCAATTCGGCCAACCTCGGCCCCTACGGCGACGCCATCAACCACGAACTGATTCCGGAAATCGAACGTCGCTTCCGCGGCCTGGGGCAGGGCTGGGCGCGGTTCACCTATGGCGGGTCGACCGGCGGCTGGGAGGCATTGGCGACCCAGGTATTCTATCCGGACATGTACAACGGCGCATTCGCCGCCTGCCCGGATCCGATCGACTTCCGCGCGTACACGGTCGTGAACCTCTATGACGACAAGAACGCCTATGTATTGACGGGCGAGGCGTCGACGGTCGAGCGGCCTGCGTTTCGCAACTACCTCGGCGAAGTGTTTGCGACCCAACGCGACGAGAACCTCATGGAACTCGCCCAGGGCGATCATAGCCGCTCCGGTGGCCAGTACGACATCTGGCAGGCCGTCTTCAGCCCGGCCGGCGCCGACGGGTATCCACAGCCCATCTTCGACAAGCGGACCGGCGCGATCGATGCGAACGTCGCGGCGTACTGGCGCGAGCACTACGATCTATCGCACATCATCGCGCGCGACTGGGCAACGCTGGCGCCGAAATTGCAGGGCAAGATTCATATCTATGTCGGCAACGGCGACAACTACTATCTGACCGACGCGGTCTACTTCGCCCAGGAACGACTCGAAGCGTTGCAGCCCGCCTACGCGGGCGAGGTCGCCTACGGCGACCGCGCCGAGCATTGCTGGAACGGCGACCCGACGCTGCCGAACGCCTATTCCCGGCTGCATTACAATTTCCAATATCTGCCGAAGATACTCGCGCAAATCGCCAAGACCGCCCCTCCCGGCGCTGACCTCAGCAGCTGGCGATATTGACCGGCTCCCGCAACCAAAACCACCGCATAAACCATAGGACCCCATTCATGAAGATCCGACTGCTGTGCTCGACCGTGCTCGTCTGTTTGCCGTTCGTCGCGCTGCCCGCGAGCGGGGACGAGGGTCTGCTCGGCTACGACTCGCCGGCGGCCGTCACGCAGCGCGACTGGGAAAAGAAATTCCAGGACGGCATCTCTGCCGACAACATTCGCGAGAACATGCGGCGCTTGAGCGCAAGGCCGCACAACGTCGGCTCCGCTTACGACAAGGACAATGCTGAGTGGATCCTCGGCAAGTTCAAGTCCTGGGGTTTCGATGCGCAGATCGAAACCTTCCAGGTCCTCTTCCCGACGCCGAAGACCCGCGTGCTCGAATTGCTGAAACCGAGCCGCTTCCGGGCGTCCTTGCAGGAGCCCGCGCTCGCCGTGGATCCGACTTCCGGACAAACCGCCGAGCAACTGCCAACCTACAACGCCTACTCCGCCGATGGCGACGTGACGGCGCCTCTCGTCTATGTCAACTATGGCAGTCGCGAGGATTACGACCAGCTCGATCGGCTCGGGATTTCGGTCAAGGGTGCGATCGTGATCGCGCGTTATGGCGAGGGCTGGCGCGGCATCAAGCCGAAGGTCGCAGCAGAGCACGGGGCGATCGGCTGCATCATCTTTTCGGATCCGGCCGGCGACGGCTATTTTCAGGGTGACGCCTATCCCGCGGGCGGCTGGCGCTCCAAGCAGGGCGTCCAGCGCGGCAGCGTCATGGACACGGATTATCCGGGCGATCCGCTGACGCCGGGCATCGGCGCGACCGCGGATGCCAAACGGCTCCCGCTCGCCGAGGCGCGAACGATCACCAAGATTCCGGTGCTACCGATCTCCTCGGGCGATGCTCTGCCGCTGCTCGCGGCGCTCGGCGGCCCGGTGGCGCCGAAAGTCTGGCGCGGAGCTTTGCCCGTGACCTATCACGTCGGTCCCGGCCCCGCACTGGTGCACCTGCAAGTCGCCTCGCATTGGGACATCAAGCCGATCTACGACGTGATCGCGACGCTGCACGGGGCCGAGGACGGTGATCAGTGGGTGCTGCGCGGCAACCATCACGATGCCTGGGTCAACGGCGCCGAGGACCCGATCTCGGGCCAGGCGGAAATGCTCGAGGAGGCCCGCGTGCTTGGGAGCCTGCATGCGGCCGGCTGGTCGCCGAAGCGTACGATCATCTACTGCGCCTGGGATGGCGAGGAGCCGGGTTTGCTGGGATCGGTCGAATGGGTGGAGACCCACATCGCCGAACTGCAGAAGCATGCCGTGTCCTATCTGAACTCCGACAGCAACGGGCGTGGATTCTTGTTCGCCGGCGGCACGCAGGACCTTGGCGTGCTGGTCAGCGAAGTGGCACATGGGATACGCGATCCCGAGACCACACTCAGCGTCTATGAGCGCGCGCGGTTGTCCGGCATCGCCGAGGCCAAGACCGCCGACGAGCGTGCCGATTTACGCAAGCGCAAGGATCTGCCGATCGAGGCGCTGGGCGACGGTTCGGATTTCACCGCCTTTCAGGACTTCGCCGGCATCTCCACGCTCGACATGGGATTCGGCGGCGAGGAAGCGGGCACCCAGTATCATTCCATCTACGATTCCTTCTACTGGTATACGCATTTTGCCGATACGGACTTCGTCTACGGACGCGCACTCGCGCAAGTTGCGGGCACCGCCATGCTGCGTCTCGCCGACGCAGCCTTCATTCCCGTGGACTACGCTCCGCAGGCCGAGGCCATCGGCAAGTACGAGGAAGAACTCGAGACCTTGCTCAAGCAGAAGCAGGACGAGTACACCGAGCGGGACCTGGAACTCAAGGAAGGCGTGTTCGCGGCGACTGTCGATCCGCGCAAGCCCCTGACGGCTCCGCCGGTCGAACCCGTGCCGCCGTTCATGAACTTCGCGCCGCTCAAGAATGCCGTGGGCGACCTGCAAAAGAGTGCCTCCCGCTATGCCAAGGTGCTTGCCGCCTATCGGGCCAAGGGTTCGCCGGTGCTGGCCGCGTCTGCGTTGACCACGCTCAACACCGATCTCTTGGTTGTCTCTCGCGCGTTCCTGAACGCCAAAGGCCTGCCCGAGCGGCCCTGGTTCAAGAACCAGATTTACGCTCCCGGCGCGTACACGGGATACGGCGCGAAGCCGATCGCAGCGGTGCGGGAGTATATGGACCAGAGGCAATGGACCAAGGCCGAGGCCCAAGTCCCGCAGGTCGCACAGGCCGTCACCAACGCTGCTGCCGCGATCGACAAGGCCGCTCAGGACTTCGAAGCCGCGCTCGCGCTCTGAGGCTGATGCGCCGCATCAGTTGCACCCCCGGGAGCCGGCTGTCTGTGCGCCAGCGCACGGACCGCAGCGAAGCGCGAGCGGACAGTGCGGTCGATGAGTTACGAAACCCTGCTCGACCTGCTCGAGCGCAATCGCGACATCGATCGGACGATCACTTATCTCGGCGCCGGTGGCCGAGAACGCAAGCTGGCGTACTCCGGCCTGCACGCACGAGCGCTCGGAATTCTCTTTCATCTGCAGGCCCTAGGCGCGCGTGCCGGCGATCGCATGATCCTGTTTCTCGAGGACAACGAGCAGTTTCTCGACGCGTTTTGGGCGGCCACCGCGGGCCAAATCGTGCCCGTGCCTTTGAGCGTCGGCAGCAACGATGAGCACCGCCTCAAGTTGCTGCGCGTCGCTCGCAAGCTGGGGCATCCCTGGCTTTACACCACCGCCAAGAATCTCGCCCGACTCGAAAGTTTGGCGCAGCGCAGCGACCACGAGGCGCTGTTCGCCGAACTCGAGTCGCGTTGCTTTCTCGTCGAATCCCTGGTCGATATTTCGCGGCCCGGCAAGATTCTTGCAGCGAAGCCGGACGACCTCGCCCTGATTCAATTTTCGTCCGGTTCGACCATGGAGCCAAAAGGCGTCATGTTGAGCCATCGCAACTTGATCGCGAACACGCGCGATGTGATCGAGGTCGGAAAACTCTCGGATCGCGACGTCAGTCTCAGCTGGATGCCCCTCACGCACGACATGGGGCTGATCGGCTTTTTCATCATGCAATTCGCGGCGCGCGCCACCGTGATCCTCATGCCCACCGAGCTGTTCGTGCGCCGCCCCATGCTCTGGCTCGAAACTGCTTCGCGCAAGCATGCGACGATCACCTGCTCCCCAAATTTCGGGTATCGTCATTTGCTCAAGGTGCTTGGCGAACGCCGCGTCGAGGATCTCGATCTATCCGCGCTGCGCTTGATCTACAACGGCGCCGAACCGATTTCGGTCGAGCTGTGCCGGGAGTTTCTCAACCGGCTGCAGAACACAGGCTTGCGGCCGGAGGCCATGTATCCTGTCTATGGTCTCGCCGAGGCAAGTCTCGCGGTCTCGCTGCCCGCGATCGATACGCCGTACCGGACGCTGCGTGTGAATCGCCACAGCCTCTCGACCGGGTCGCCGCTTAGCCTCGAACCACTCGATGCGCGTGATGGTTTGCATCTCATGAGCGTGGGCAAACCCGTGCCGCGCATCGAATTGAGTATCGCGGACGATCACCACCGTCCGCTCGCTGCCGGACTCGTCGGTCATATCCTCATTCGCGGGCAGAGCGTCACGCGCGGCTATGTCGGCGACCCGGAAACGACGCGCAGTACCATCGATGCAGACGGCTGGCTCGACACGGGGGATCTCGGCGTGCTCCGCGAGGGCGAGCTGTACATCACCGGGCGCAGCAAGGAGATCATTCTCGTCAACGGCCAGAACTATTATCCCTACGATCTCGAGACCATTGCCGTGCGCGCACCGGGCCTCGAGCTCGGCAAGGTCGTCGTCGCCGGCCTGCGACGGCCCGGCGCGGCCAGCGAGGACCTCGTCGTGTTCGTTTTGCACCGGGGTACGCCCGCGGAGTTTGCGCCGACGGCATTGGCGGTCAGCGGCCTGCTCCGGGAGCAAACCGGGCTCGAGGTTGCGGCCGTCGTACCCGTGGCGCGGATCCCGAAGACGACCAGCGGCAAGGTCCAGCGACACCAGTTGATCAAATCCTTCGAGGACGGCGAGTTCGATGCCGCGCTCGCAACGCTCGCCGAGTTGCGTGAGAGTCAGGGACTCGTCGGCTATGCGGCAGCCTCGCTCGATCTCGAAGCCCGCTTGCTCGAGATCTGCGCACAGTCACTGCCGGGCAAGCCCGTCAGCACCACCGACAATCTGTTCGAAATCGGCGCCAGTTCGCTCAAGCTGATCGAAATTCACGAAAGCATCGACCAAGCCTATCCGGGCGCCATCGATTTGACCGAGATTTTCGAGCATCCGACCATCGAGCTGCTCGCCCAACGGCTCGCCGGCAAGCTGCGCGCGGCACCGGCAACGGCCGGTCAGCAAAGAATCGCTGTGTAGGAGCCAACGAATTGCTCAGACAGATTTCTGAGCGTCGCGGTCCGCGGCCGCACCCGGTGAGTCCGTCGCCGGGTTCGCGACGATCACGCGCTGAATCGCCTGTTGAAGCTCGCTCAACTGGTAGGGTTTGCCAACCAACGGACTGCCCGTCAGATTCTCGGGCAGTAATGCGGACACGTTATAGCCCGTGCCGAACACGAACGGGATGCCGCGCTCTTTGAGCGCAATGGCGACCTCCCACGACATCGTGCCGTCCAGATTGACGTCGAGCAGCGCGGCGTCGAAATTCTCATGCCGAGCGAGGTGCAGGGCCTCGACGAGTCGGGTCGCCGGACCGATCATTTGCCACCCCAAAGTGTCGAACAAGTCTTGCAGCAAGGTCACGAGTAAAAAGGCGTCCTCCGCCACGAGGATCCGATAGGGCCGACCCGCAGCGCTGAGATCGAAGTGCGAGCCGTTCGGCTCGGCCGGCGGCTGGCCGGTCTCCCCCCCGGAATGCAGCAGCACGGAGGCTGGCGGCAGGAACACCTTACAAACGAGGCCCGTCCGACGATAATCGAGAGTTGCCGTGCCGCCGGTTTCCATGGCCAAGGCTTTCTCGATCAAGGTGGTCCCAAAACCCACATGTGTCGGCGGAGTAACCGGGGGCCCGCCCGATTCGTGCCACGATAAATCGATCCCGCCGTCCGGGGTAAGGCTCCAGCGTACGGCGACACGGCCCAAAGCTTGGCTAAAGGCACCGAACTTGGCCGCATTGGTGGCGAGTTCGTGGATCGCGAGCGACAGCGACAGCGCCGACTTTGGCGTCAGCATCACATCGACGCCGCTCAGTTCGATTGTCGATTGTTCGTGTGCATAGGCATCGAGTTCTTCGCGCAAGAGCCGATCGACGGACACGCCCTCCCAACGGCTTTGCGACAGGAGCGTGTGTGACTTCGCCATGGAGCGGATGCGCCCATCGAGTCCTTTGACGAATTCGGTCAGCGACTCTGCGCTGCGGCTGGTCCGCAAAACGAGCGCCTGAATATTGGCAATCGTGTTCTTGACGCGATGATCGAGTTCGAGCATCAGCAGCGCATCGCGCTCGGCGGCCCGCTTGCGCTCTTTCGCCGCTTCATTGATACGCCGCAAGACGACGTGCAGGAGGGAAACGCGAAGGTCGAACGCGGCGTCGAGATCGCCCGATGTCCATGCGATCGAGCGTCCGCGAACGGTTTCTTTCCACACCTCGAAGGATTTTCGGGGATTCAGCTGACCGGCGTCCGCGCCGGCCAGGAGTTTCTTGGGCTCTCCCGCCCAATTGACCGTCGCGATCAGCTCGGGTCGGAACCACATGATGAAGTTAGACGGTTCCGGCGACACCGAGATCACCAGCAGACCCGAAGCGACATGCATGAACGCGTCGGCCGGAGACCATACTTCGGGGAGCCGATCGGTCGAGTAAATGCCCGGAGCATGGCTCATATGCGAGTCCAGCCAACTCACGAGATCCAGGATCTGAGCATCATTCGGCGTGATTCCCAAGGAGGTCAGCTGACCGTTGACACAGACCGCGACACCCCCTTGGCGCGTACCGTCCGCGGCAGCGCTGCCGCCGTGAATGTAGTCGAGCAAGTTGGGTGACTGTTGGGTCAATCCGATCGCATAGTCCTCGGCGCTCGCGAGATTGAGCATGAGGTTTTGCAGCACCATGCGGCTCGCCAGCCGGGCGCCGAATTGTTCCCCTGTTTCGCGTGCCTCCAACTGGAGCGAAAACATCGAGCCGAACAATTCGCAGACCGCACGCAGGTGCCGCGGCAACAGACGCGGCGAGTAATGGTGACAAGCGATCAGACCCCACAGGTTTCCGCCACGCACGATCGAAATCGACATCGAGGCGTCGATACCCATATTACGCAGGTACTGCCGATGGACCGGCGATACGTCACGCAAGATGGCCTGGCTCATGTCCAGCGGCTCGCCGGTGCGCGGATTGTTCGTCGGGAGCAGAGGCGCAGGATCATAGTTCACCTGGGTGATCAGGCGCAGCCAACTCTTGGTGTATAGGGCGCGTGCCTGCTTCGGAATATCGGCAGCCGGATAGTGCAAATCCAAGAATGGCTGAAGTTCGGGTTTTCGGCTCTCCGCAATGACCCATCCGGAATCGTCCTGCATGAAGCGATAGACGAGCACGCGGTCGTATTGGGCTACTTCGCGAACGCGCTCCGCAGCCAGGTGGCACAGATTCTGAAGCGAACCCGCCTCGCCGAAGCCTGCAATCATTTCCTGGACCGCCGCCAGGGGATCGGCCGCGAACCGGTCCCGGGTATCGGCCGCCTCGAATTCCAGCACGAGACTGCCGCCGCTGCGGTGAACACTGACATCGAGCGGCGCATCGACGCGGATGCGCAGTAGGGGATCGAGCAAGTGCCGCGGTTTCTTCAGATCAAATGCCGCAGCCAGCACCTGGAGACGTTCGATCTGATCCGGCTGAAACAGTGTGTCGGCGCACCGCCCGAGCAGTTCCTGCGCAGAGGCGCCGATCAAGGACTTGCAATCCCCAGCGGCTTGTAAGACTTCGAGACTGTCCGGATCGAGTACGAGCATCGCGCCGTGCGGCAGAATCGCTCCGGGAATGTGAATCGGCTCCCGATCGCAGGTGGTCAGGTCGATATCGGGATCCCGGGGCTCTGTCGCGCTCACGAGAGCTACTTTATCACCAACGCAGCCTGATGCTCTATGTGCGCTAGCGTACAGAATACCGATCGCAGAGACGATAGCGTAAGCCGTTGGGGCGAGTTAGCGGCAATGACGATGGCGTCGTAGAAAAAAGGTCCGATCATGGTCGAAACAAGCAGCGACTCAGACAGCCCCGACCCGCTGCGCCTGGATTGGATCGAGTCCTCTGGATTGCACAACGCCATTTTAGCGAACCCACGCCTCTCGATGATTGCCGCCGACCCGAATGGCATCGTCCGTCTGTTCAATCGCGGTGCCGAACGCAGGCTTGGGTTCGTTGCCGGCGAGGTCGTGGGTACGCTCGCCACCGCGATAGCCCCGGAATTCGACGCGCTGAGTCGCAAAGTCGCACGGGGCGTCGGAGACTTTTACGAGTCGAGCTTGATCGCCAAGAGCCGTGAGCGGGTGCCGGTGAGCATTTCGGTCACCGTGCTGCGCGACGATCGGGGTGTTTCGGCGGGATATCTGCTGATCGCGACCGAGATTCCCCCTAAGCAGGCGCATTCGGAATGGGATCTACTCGCGCGCTTGAGTCATGAGATGCGCACACCGCTCGGCGCGATTCTCGGTTATGCGCAACTCATGGAATCCGGGCGGCCCGCTCTCACGGTTTCGCAAAAGCGCAGCCTCGGCCTGATTCTTCAAGCCGGCTGGTATCTGGAGGAACTCATCAGGATGACACGTGATCTGGCGCTGCTCGAGGCGGGAGACTTGTCCCTGTCTCTCGAGGCCGTGCCACTCGCGGCAGTGATGTTGGACGTTGCATCCGTGATCGATGCGCAGGCGCGCATGCGCCGTGTCCGGGTGAGCTTTCCGCTGTTCGAAACGACGTGCTTCGTCTGGGCGGATCGGATCCGCTTACAGCAAGTGCTGGTCAACTGGCTGACCGCCGCGATCGAATACAGCGAGCTGGACACAGCGATCGTCGTGAACTGCGAGACCCAGGGCTCAGCATGGAGTCGCATTGGTATCAAGACCCTCGGTGATGGATCATCCTTGGGGCAGCCGCCGCCGGTTCAACCGGACGACGGTATCGAACGGGAAACGACTTCATCCGAAGCAACGGGGGTCGGTTTGCTGCTCGCCAAGGGACTCATCGAGTCCATGGAAGGCGCCATCGGCGCGGAAACTCGTGTCGGGACCAGGACGGTCTTTTCGTTCACTCTCAAACAGGTTTTCTCGCCCATTCCGAACAGCGCCTTCAACGCTGCCGATACGTCGGCTGCCAATGCCATCACGGGGTAAATCACATGACCTTCGACCCGTCCGATATTTTCAGAGCGAGTATTTTGATCGTCGATGATCAGAAGTCGAACGTGCAGATGCTCGAGCAACTGCTCGCGGAAGCAGGCTACTCCAGAGTTTCCGCGACGATGAATCCACGCGAGGTCCGCGCACTCCATCGGCAAAACGACTACGATCTGATTTTGCTCGACCTGCAGATGCCCGGCATGGACGGATTCAAGGTGATGAAGGCCCTGAAAACCAATCAGGAGGAAAGCTATCTTCCGGTGATCGTGCTCACGGCGCAGCCAAGTCACAAGGTACGCGCCCTGCAGTGCGGCGCGAAGGATTTCATCAGCAAGCCGTTTGACCTGGTCGAAGTCAAGACGCGAATTCATAATATGTTGGAAGTTCGGCTCTTGTACAAGAAACTCAAGAATTACAACAAGCTCTTGGAACAGACGGTGCAGGAGCGCACCGCCGAATTGCGCGCCAGCGAGGCGCGTTATCGCTGCCTCACGGAACTGGCCGTGGATTGGTACTGGGAACAGGACGAGGCCGGCAACTTCACCAAGGCGGTCGGGCCCGTCTTGGGATTGCTGAGCAACCCGGAGCCTGTGGGCGGCTGGGATGAGTGCGAGCGCGTGGAGCTCAAGGCGAGGATCGCGGCCCGACGGCCGTTCTTGGATTTTGTCTTGAGCCGGCTCAATGGCGACGGCTCCCGTCAGCGTTACCAGGTCAGCGGCGAGCCGATGTTCAACAGCTACTGCGGCTACATCGGTTACCGCGGAATCGGCGTCGAACTCACGACGCCCACTTAGCTCGGATCCCAACTGCGCTGGGCGCTCACCTGGGACAGCGGCACGGTAACCGAGAGGCAGGTGCCGCCCGAGGCGCGCGGGCTGAAGCGCAACGAGCCGCCCAGCAGACGGGCGCGATAGGCCATCATCTTCACTCCGAACCCGTCGGCATTCGTGCCATCGAGCGGCGGACCCACGCCGTCATCGAGTACCGTCAACTCCAGCGTCGAGTCGTTGGCCGAGAGCGCCACGTCGAGGTTGGCGCAGCGGCTGTGTTGCGCGGCATTCGTCACGGCCTCGCTCGCGATTCGATACAGATGGTCGGCGGCCGCTTCGTTCAAACGGATCTCGCTGGGCTCGCAGCGCGTCGAGACCTGGATCGGGAAGCGCGCGTGCACGTCGGCGGCCAGCCGTTCAAGGGCCACGCTCAGCGACCCGCGCTCGATTTGCACCGGCGCCAGTCCGCGCGCGAGTTCGCGCGTCCGGTTCACACATCGCGCGACGTAGACGCTGACCTGTTCCACCAGCTGCTGGGCGGTCGGCAGCCCGCGCTCGATCGACGTCGCCGCACTGCGCAGCAGCAGCAGCACGCCGGTCAATTCCTGTCCCAGGTCCTCGTGCAACTCGATGCTCAGCTTTTGCCGCTCGCGGCTGGCCACCTCGAGCACTTCGCGTTCGAGGCGGCGCACGCCGGTCACATCGAGCGAGCGCAGCGTGACTCCGACCAACTGCCCGTCGACGCTCACCGGCGCACCGGAAAGCTCGAAGTGCCGCATCTCGCCCGACTCGTCGATGAGCACGGCGGAAAAGGTCAAGGGCTTGCATTGCGAGAAGATCTGGTCCAGAGCGGAGCTCAGTTGCGCGCGTACCTCGGCGGGAATTTCCTCGCCCAGCGGCCGACCCGCCTCATGGGTTTTCGCGAGCGCGAATAGATGGCGATTCGCGTAGCTCACGATGCGTCGCTCGTCGAGCAGCAGCAGAGCGTCCGGTGCGTGGCTCGCGATCGTACGCACGATGGTCTGCTGCCGGCGCAGGGACCGGCTCTGGCGCCGCGTCAGCAACAACAGGTAGAGCAACAGGCCGCACATCCCGAGCGCGAGCACCGCGGTTTCCACCCAATCGCGATGTGTCCGTTCGCTCAGCAGTAGATTACTGCGCTGCGCCGCGAGCCGCTGCTCGAGCGCGCGATTGCTCGCGCTCAGGCGGTCGGCTGCGGCGGCCGCGCTCAGCACGGCGACCGCGCGCGCCCGTTGCTCGGTATCGGCGGCCTGTTCGAGGTCGAAGGCCTGTTTCATATCGGTGTAGGCCGCGGCGTAGTCATGCAATTCCTGCTGTGCCCGCGCGCGGTCGCGCAGAAACTGGGGCAACAGATAGGGCAGTAGTTGGCGCGAGGCCGGCGCCAGCGCCTGATCGAGATCGGCGAGTGCGGTACGCGGATCGCCGCGCGCGAGCGCGATGCGGCCGCGCAGCGCGGTGAGCATGACGAGCATGTCGCGCCGCTGCGCGGCGGTTAAGACGGCATCGCCGGAACCGCAGGCGTGCTCCGCGGCGTCGATCCGGCCACGCGCAACCTCGGCGAAACAGATACCGGTGTCGATCGCCGCGACTCCGACCGGGTCACCGAGCGCCACGGTGAGCCTGCGCGATTCTTCGAGGCTCTGTACGGCCTCGTCATAGCGATGCATCTCGGTGAGGATCCGACCGCGTGTGTACTGCGCGCTCGCGAGCTGCGGATTGCTGTTCTCCCGGGTCGCCTGCGCGAGCACTTCCTCGTTCATCGCCGCGGCCTCGGCGAACAACCCGGCACGCCGGTAGACGGTCGTCAGCGCATAGGCGGCTCCGACGCGCGCGTTCGACCAGCCGCCCGCCGCCGCGATTCGATAGGCGGTCAACGCGTCCGTGGCGGCACGGTCCGGCGCATTGAGCTCGGCATGGCCCTGGGCGCGGGAGATCAGAGCGCAGGCACGCTCGAGCGTATCGCCGTTAAGACCCGCGAGCAGTTCATCGAGCATCTTCACCGCAGCGGCGCTGTCCGCGCTTTCCTCGGCGGCGTCGCTCGCCGAGATGCGCAGCCGGATGCGCAGACTCTGGGCGTCGGCCGACGGCGGCATCGCGGCGAGCAGGGCATTCGCGGCATCGACTGCGGCTCGGACGTCATCCGGCCGGCTGAGCTGCATGCTCGCCTCGGCGATGATCGCCAAAAGTTGCGCCCGCTCGAGGTTCCCGGCGGGTGCGCGATCGCCCGCCGCCGCCGCATCCAGCCGAGCGTGCGCCTCGCGCAGAGCAGCTTCCGGACTCTGTTCGATCGACTCGTCGATGGATCTCATCGCCGCGGAGGACAGCGGCAGACAGGAGGCCCAGGCTATGTTCAGCGGCGTGAGCGCAACAGCCAGGGCTAGCACCCGAATCTTCCAACATCCCTGCTGCAGCATCTGCGTCCTCTATGGCACGCTGCAATCATAGCCTAAGTCGCGCTCAGTCGATCACGGCTTGCGGATCGACCGCGGCGGTTGCCGCGGGCGGCTTGATCAGAAAAATCAAGGGCATCACGGCCAGCGTCAAGATCAGCATCAGCGTGAAGTCATCGATGTAGCCGATCATCGTCGCCTGCAGAGTGACTGCAGCGTCGAGCGCCGCCGCCCCCGCAGGGTGTCCGATGTCATAGGCATGCGCGACGTTCACGTCAGCCCAGGCGGCATTCGTGCTCGTCACGCGTTCGACCAGGGAGGCGTGTGCCGCCACCGTGCTGCGTACGAGCATCGTCTGGACCAAGGAGATACCGAGGCTGCTGCCGATGTTGCGTATCAAGCTGTAGATCGCCGTTCCCGGCGCGCGCATCGACGGCGACAGGGTCGCGAAGGTCGCCGTGCTCAGCGGAACGAACACGAGGCCGACGCCGATGCCCTGCAAGAGTCCCGGCCAGATGATGTCGCCCTGGGATAAATCGAGAGAATAGCCGCACATCTGCCACAGGGCGACCGCGGTTGCGCCGAAGCCGATGAACAGAATGAGGCGCAAATCGAACTTTCCCATGACCCGGCCGACGACCAGCATCGCCAGCATGGTACCGACGCCGGTCGGTGCGGTGACGAGACCGGTCGTCGCCACCGGATAGCCGAGCAGGTCTTCGAGCAGCGTCGGCGTCAGCGCCCGGGTGGCATAGAGCACCATGCCGACGATGAAAATGAACAGCAGCCCCGTCGCGTAGTTGCCGTTGGCGAGCAATCGGTAATCGAAAAAGGATTTTTCCGCGGGGGTCGTCACGGTGTGCGCGACGAAGTAAATGAATGCGCCGCCGCAGACCAGCGCTTCGATCCAGGTTTCGGTCGAGGAGAACCAATCGTTCTGCTGGCCACGATCGAGGAACATCTGCAGCGCGCCGATCGTGATGCTCAAGGTCGTAAAGCCGAACAGGTCGAATTGCATACGCCGCGCACCCGGCACCGCGGGAATGTAACGGCCGATGCCATAGAAGGCGATCAAGCCGACCGGGATATTGATGAAGAACACCCAGCGCCAGTTGTAGCTGTCCGTGAGCCAGCCGCCGAGCGTCGGTCCCAGGATCGGACCCACCATGACGCCTACGCCCCAGATCGCCATCGCGGATCCCTGGCGTTCGCGTGGATTGATGTCCATGAGCACGACTTGCGAAAGCGGCACGAGCGCTGCGCCGCAGATTCCCTGGAGCAGGCGGGCTGCGACGATCTCGGCGAGCGAGTCGGAGATGCCGCAGAGCGCGGATGCCAGCGTGAAGCCCGCGACCGAGAAGAGGAACACGTTTTTCTGGCCGTAACGGTCGCAGAGCCAGCCCGTCAGAGGCGTCGCAATCGCCGCGGCGACGATGTAGGCCGTGAGCACCCAGGCAATCTGGTCTTGCGACGCCGACATGCTCCCCTGCATGTGCGGCAACGCTACGTTGGCGATCGTGCTGTCGAGCGTCTGCATCACGGTGGCGAGCATGATCGACACCGTGATCATGGTCCGATTGAGCGCGGCGCTCATGGCGGCCGGTCGAGTACGGCCTGCAGCTGTTCGAGCAACTCGGTCGCCGCGAGCAGCCGTTCCGGCGCTATGTCCGCGAGCAGTTCTCGCCGAAAGGTATCGGCTTCGGCCTTGAGATTCTCGTACAAGCGCTTGCCGTTTTCGGTGAGGTCGACCTTCTTGACGCGTCGGTCGGTCGCCGAGGGAACGCGCACGACGAGACCGGCCCGTACGAGTCGATCGATCATCGCCACCATCGTCGCACCCTCGACGCCGAGGCGATCGGCGAGTTCCGATTGCGACAGCGGTGAGATGGCGCGCGCCACGACCGCAATCGTGAGCCAACTCGCCTGGCTCACGCCCAGGTGTTTGAGCCGCCGATCGAGTGCCAGGCGCCAGGTGCGCGCCGCGTTGTGAAGTGCAGTCGTGAACCGCTCTTGCAGATCGGACATGATGAACCGGCGGCCTTTAATAAGCTAGCTAATCATTAGACAGCGAAGTAAAAATTTAGCATAAATCCCCGCGGATTTGAAACCCCGTTGCTTGGGCAGCGCCAATGGCTAGCGGGCGCGCCCCGGTCCTTGGCGACGCCTCAGGTCTTGAGCCAGGCCACGGTCGCCATGCCGAAGATCGTCATCAATAGAGAGCCGACCAGATGCACGGCGATGCCTGAAAATGCCCAGAGCAGGCGACCGGTCTGCAAGAGCGTCACCATCTCGAGCGAGAACGTCGAGAACGTGGTCAAGCCGCCGCAAAAGCCGGTGGTGAAGAACAGCCGCCATTCGGGCGGCAGGCCCGGATTGAGCGCGAAGAAGGCGACCGCGATGCCGATGATGTAACAGCCGATCAGGTTGGCGGCGAGCGTTCCCGGCGGAATGAGCGGAAAATAGCGGTTCATGGCCATCGCGAGCACCCAACGCAACAGACAGCCCAACACTCCGCCGATAGACACGGCAAGAAAGGCGCGCCACATGTTCAGGAGTACCGCGGGCGAGCGTTGAGAGGTAGCATCGAGGAGATCCTAATCGAGTGGCGACGGCCAATTAAAGCATGAAGAACCCGCACATCAGAACCGAATTGCCCGGACCCAAAGCGCGTGCGCTGATCGCGCGCGACGCGCTCGTGGTCTCGCCGTCCTACCCGCGCGATTACCCATTCGTGATCTCGCATGGTCGCGGCGCCGAAGTCTGGGATGTCGACGGCAATCGTTTCCTGGATTTTGCGGCCGGCATCGCTGTCTGCAGCACGGGGCACTCGCATCCCAAGGTCGTCGCGGCCGTGAAGGCGGCGGCCGACCAGTTCCTGCACATCTCCTCCGACTATTGGCATGAGGGCCAGGTGCTCCTCGGCGAGCGCATCGATGCACTCGCACCGATGCAGGAGCCCGTCATGAGCTTCTTCGCGCAGTCCGGTACGGAGAGCGTCGAGGGTGCGCTGAAGCTCGCGCGTTTCGTCACGGGACGGCCGCGATTCATCGGCTTCCTCGGCGGGTTTCATGGCAGGACGATGGGCTCGCTCGCGTTCACGTCGAGCAAGTACACGCAGCAAAAGGGCTTTTTCCCGGCCATGGCCGGGGTCACGCACATTCCCTATCCGAACGCTTTTCGGCCGCTGTTCGCCGGTCCCGACCAAGGTCGGGCGGTGCTCTCGTATCTCGAGGACGGCTTGTTTGCCGGCAATGTGCCGGCCAGTGAAGTGGCTGCGGTCCTGATCGAACCCATACTCGGGGAAGGCGGTTACGTCGTGCCCCCGGACGGCTTTCTCGCCGGCCTGCGGGCCTTGTGCGATCGCCACGGCATTCTGCTGATCTTCGACGAAGTGCAGTCGGGGATCGGACGCACCGGCAAGTTGTTCGCCTGCGAGCATTGGGGCGTCGCACCGGACATCATGACGCTCGCGAAGGGGCTGGGCTCGGGTCTGCCGATCGGCATGGTCGTCGCCAAGCGCAGCATCATGCAGCGTTGGGCGCGCGGCGCACACGGCAACACCTACGGCGGCAATCCGCTCTGCTGTGCGGCGGCTCTCGCCACGCTGGATCTCGTAACCGCAGAATACTGCGCGAACGCGGCGCGCGTCGGCGCCTATTTCTTGAGCCAATTGGCGGTCTTGGCCGAGCGCTTCGAGAGTATCGGCGAAGTGCGCGGCAAGGGACTGATGATCGGCATGGAACTCGTCACGGACCGCGCGACCCGCACGCCGGCCCGCAAGCTATGCGACACACTGATCACCCGCGCCTATCACAATGGTCTGTTGCTGCTGTCGTGCGGTGCCAGCACGGTGCGCTTCATGCCGCCGCTGCTGATCTCCCCGTCGCAGGTCGACGAGGCGGTCGAATTGCTCGAGCGAAGTCTGATCGAGGCCCTCGGGATGACGCCATGAAGCGAGTCGTGTGCCGACTCGTGATGCTCGCGGGCGCGTTGCTGGGCGCGGGCGCGCCGGCTGCCCGCGGCGCCGAGCAGCAGGAGCTCTACATCTACAATTGGGCCGACTACATCGGCCGCGACACGATCAAGGAGTTCGAGCAACTTACGGGCATCAAGGTCGTCTACGACATCTATGACGCCGAGGAGACCATGGAGGCGCGCCTCCTTGCCGGCGAATCGGGCTACGATCTGGTCAGCGCATCGCAGAACTTCTTCGGCCGGGAGATCAAGGCCGGTGTCTACGAACGCCTGGACCGGTCGAAGATCCACCTCTGGCAGAACCTCGATCCGCACGCGCTCGCGATCCAGGCGGCCTACGATCCCGGCAACGCACATGCCGTGCCTTATCTGCATGCGATGAACGGTTTCGCCTACAACGTCGACATGATCAAGGCGCGAATGGCGAATGCGCCTGTCAACAGCCTCGACATGATCTTCAACCCGGAGATCGTCGCGAAGTTCGCCGATTGCGGCGTGACTTTCCTCGACTCCCCCGAGGATACGATCGGTCTCGCGATGCGCTATCTCAAGATCGATCCGAACCGCGCCGGCCCGGACGATTACAAGGCCGCGGAACAGCTGCTCATGAAGGTGCGTCCTTACGTGCGCTCGTTCGATTCGAGCGAGTTCATGAACGGTCTCGCAAACCGGGAGATCTGCATCGCCATGTCGTGGTCGAGCGACTACGCCAATGCCCGGGCCCGCGCGAGGGCGGTCGGCGTCACTGTGAACCTCGCGTTCACGGTACCCCGGGAGGGCGCCATGGAGTCGTTTTCATCCTTGCTGATCCCCGAAGGCGCGCCGCATCCCGAGGCCGCCTACCGTTTCATCGATTTTCTGCTCCGGCCACGCGTGATCGCCGCGATCACCAATGAGATTTATTATGGAAATGATAATATAGCATCCCGGCCTTATGTGGACCCGCGGATCCTGTCCGATCCGACCTTGTATCCAACTCCGGAAATCGAGGCACGGCTCTACCTCGAGGACGAAATTTCACCGGCCAAGGAAAGGATCTTGACGCGCACCTGGACGCGGGTGAAGACCGGCAAATAGGCGATCGAGCAGAGGTTCAACGTGAGTATGCAAGCGAGTTCCTTCAAACTGACCATCCGTTCGCCGACCGAACTCATCGTCGAGCGGGACGACGGTCCGCGCTACGCCGTGCATCCGATCTGGCTGCGTGAACGCTGCCGGGACGCGGACAGCATGGACCTCACCACCGGCCAGAGGCTGCAGGATCCCTCGGACCTCGATCTCGATCTGCGTTTGACGGCCTTGGCGGAGCCGCGGCCGGGCCGCTTGCAGGTGCGCTTCAGCGACGGTCACGAGGCCGAGTTCGATGCGGCGGCAATCATTGCCGAGGCTGCTCTGCCGCCGGGGCAACACGACTGTCCGGACGAGATCCTCTGGACCGCGGCACTCGAGCGCTTGCCGCGCGCCGACTGGCGCGCCGAGCCGTCGCGCACGGACCTCGCGGCCTGGACGACGCGTTTCCTGCAATATGGCTTCATCATCTTCAGCGGTGTGCCGAGCCAGGCGAAACAGGTGCTCACGGTGGCGAACACCTTCGGCTTCACGCGGGTGACGAATTTCGGCGAGCTGTTCGACGTGCGCTCGACGCCCAATGCGAGCGACCTGGCTTACACGTCGATACCTCTCGACCCGCATACCGATAATCCGTATCGCTCCCCGGTGCCCGGCGTCCAGCTGCTGCATTGCCTGGTCAACGAGACGAGCGGCGGTCTGTCGACGCTGGTCGACGGGTTTGCGGTCGCCGCAGCGCTGCGTGAACGTGACAGCGAGGCGTTCGCCATCCTCTCGAGCACACCGGTGAGATTCCGCTACTGCGATTCGCGCACCGAACTCGTCGCGAGCGCGGCGCCGATCGAGGTCGACGCCGGCGGTCGGGTACGCTCGATCCATTTCAGCCCGCGGCTCGATTTCGTGCCCTTGGCGCCGCCCGAGGAATTGAGCCGCTACTACCGCGCACGACGCGTGTTCGATCGTCTGCTGCGCGCCCCGGAGTTCGAGATCCGGTTTTTACTGAATGCGGGCGATCTGGTGATGTTCGACAACTGCCGCCTGCTGCACGGCCGGACCGGCTTCGATCCGCGCGAAGGCTTGCGGCACCTGCAAGGCTGCTACATCGACATCGACGGGGTGCGCAGCCTGTACCGGGTCCTGCGCCGGCAAGACCGGCTCGAGGCGGGATCGACATGAACAAGATCGTGAGTTTCCGGCGCATGGAAGATGGCACGCGTGAGGATTACGAGCTTCTCGATGGCATCGAGCGCGAATACGCGTTGCAGCTGCCCGAGCAAGTGCTTGCGGCGCTGCGAAAGTTGGACCATACGCTCGCCGGCTATCCCGTGAGCCGCCTCGTGCATTCTCTGCAGGCCGCGACGCGTGCGATGCGCGATGGCGCCGACGACGATCTCGCGATCGCCGCGCTCGTGCACGACATCGGCGACGAACTCGCACCGTACAACCATCAAGAGATCGCCGCCGCGATCCTGCGGCCCTACGTGCGGCCGGAGGTGACCTGGATCGTCGAGCACCACGGTCTGTTCCAGAATTACTACTACGTGCATCACCTGGGCGGAGATCGTAACGCCCGAGACAAATTCATCGATCATCCGTGGTACCAGTCCTGCAAGGATTTCTGCGCTAACTGGGATCAATGTTCATTCGATCCGGACTATCCGACCGAGCCCTTGTCGACGTTCGAGCCGCTGGTGCGCCGCGTGTTCACGCGGCCGGCGCACGATCCGCGCTATCATCAGACGGGCACGGGACAGACAGGCGCTTGAGTTCGAGTGCTGCGCGTTCGTTCGAATGCGGCGCTGATGGCGGTCTGCAGAGCCTCTGAGGTGATGGGCTTGAACGCGACCGTGAACGCGTTTTGTTCCAGATTGGCGGTCAAATCCGTGCCGACATCGCCGGTGATCATGACGACAGGAAACTCGCCATAAGCCGCGCGCATGCGCGTAGCGAGTTCGGCGCCATTTTCCGGACGCCCGAGCCGTAGATCCGTGATCAAAAGATCCGGCTTGCCGTGCGCCGCAAACAGGCCGGCGATCGAATCGATGGAATCGGGTGCCCGCACCTCAGCGCCCCATAGTCGCAGCAAATGTACCGTACTGCGGACAACATCGATCTCGTCGTCAACGACGTAGACGCTGCGACCCGTGATCAGTTCGAAGGGAACGCGTGTGCCCTCGACAAGTGAAGACTCAGCCGGCCCGACGACGTCAGTCAGATGCACAGAGAAGCTCGACCCGTCGCCTCGGGCTGAAACAAGATCAATCCTCGCGCCCAGCGCCTCGCACAGCCGCTGCACGATGGCGAGACCCAGGCCGACACCCTTCATGCGGTCCCGTCCGGGATTGTCGAGTTGGTAGAACTCCTCGAAGATGCGGGCCTGCTCCTCGGGCGGGATGCCCCGCCCGGTATCTGTCACGCTCAAGACGGCGAGCGGTCGCGGCGCCTCAGTGAGTCGCACCTCGACCGCCACCTCGCCCTCGTCCGTGTACTTGATCGCGTTGTCGAGGAGATTGCGAACGATGCGGCCGATGACCACCGGGTCGCTCACCAACGCTACCGGCTGCAGCCGTAGGACCAAGCACAGGCCTTTGTCGAGCGCCGGCCGCTCGTATTCGGCACAGATCGAGCCAACCACTTTGTCGAGCAACATGCGCCGTCGCTGCGGCACGAAATGTCCCGTCGACAACGACGACAGATCGAGCAGTCCGTGCAGCAGGCTGCCGAGGGAACGCACGATCTGATCGATGCTGGAGGCGAGCTCCCGTATGGTATGCACGGGCGGATCGGCGCTCAACACGGCGGAATAGATCGCCAGTGCATGCAACGGTTGCCGCAGGTCGTGGCTGGCCGCTGCGAGCACTCGGGCCCGCGCTTGTGCCGAATTCTCGGCGCGCTCCACCGCATCCAGAACCTCGAGGTTTTTTCTCTCGAGATCGCGAACGAAGCCGTCGCGCTCGTGACGGATTTCGACCGACCGAATGAGTAGATGCTCGCCGTCCGCGGCGACCATGATCAGAAATCCCCAGTACACGATTGCAAGCCAGACGCCCGGCAGCAGCTGGCTCGGATGGAGCGCGATCCACGCCGCCGACGTTGGAATGAATATCGCGGCGGCATAGGCTGCGATCATGTAGCGCGACGACTGCGATACGGCGACTCCGGCGGTGGGCATCACATAGAGGATGATCCCGAACAGCGCTTGATCGATGACCGGCAAATGCCAGAGGAACACGGCGCCGCCGCCGAGTGCGAGTCCGGCCACCGCCGCCAATACGACACACTGAACATGCGCGCGAATCGGGTTCAGGCGATCGCCTTGGCGCAGCAAACCGGCGGCGTGGAACGCCCGCAAACCCTCGACGCACATCGTGGCGATGCCCCAGCCGAGCCACTCGCGCACCGGTACATGGGCGCGCACGAGTGCGATTACCCCCAAGACGACCAGCGCTTGCACCCAGGGCATACGCCGCATCGCGCGAGCATGCAGTCTTATGAGCTCGATATGGATTTCCCGCGACGCGGAGACCGCGCGATCGGGCGGGTTGGACGCGTGCGAACTCACCGTGGTCCGGGTCCTTCGAGCAAGTGAAATTGCATGGCCCGGATCACGGCCTCGGTCCGATTGCGCACGCCGAGCGCCTGGAAAACGGCGCCGAGGTATTCCTTGACCGTACTCTCCGAGAGACCCAGTTCGCCAGCAATGACCTTGTTGGAGAGGCCGCGGCTGACCGCCCGCAAGACCTGATGCTGGCGCGCGCTGAGCATCGGTCGATCCGGCAGATTTGCGGCACCCGTCAAGACCTGAGCGGGTAGATACACGGCCCCATTCAACACCTGTCGCAGCGCCTCGGCCAGAACCGCCGGCGGCGCACTCTTCGGAATGAAACTCATCGCGCCCGCGTCCAGGCAGGCGCAAATCGTCACCGGATCCTCGGTCGCCGAGACGACCACGATGGCCGCGAGCGGAGCCGCTGTCGCCAGCCTGCTCAGCATCTGCAAACCAGCCTCCGCTTTGAGCGACAGGTCGAGAAGACATAACTGAAGATCCGCATTGGCTGCGCAGAGTTCCAGAGCTTCCATCATCGTCGCGGCCTCCAGCATGACCGCCTCGCGGTGATAGGTCGTCAGCAACATGCGCAGTCCAGCACGAAATAGCGCGTGGTCATCAACCAGCAAGATCTTCATCACGAAGCCTCCTCTCGTCGCGCACCGAGTCTATTCCTATCCGCACCACAGCTGATGACAAATGGGCCCCTACGAAAGTCTGGCCCTACGAAAGGAGGGATGACAGGAGATTAGCGTTTTCGGTTAGCTAGCGCGATCAAATCGAGGAGATGCCATGCGACAGTCTTATGCCAATGCTAATCGTGTCGATCCGCGCTTGTTTCGGCCGAGAGCCGCATCGGGGTCCCGGCGAATCTGGCGAGCTTTGGCCGGCGTAGCGGCCACGATCGCGATGGGCATCACGGCGAACGGCGGCGGTTCGGCACAGGCGGCGACTGCGCAGAGCCAGCCCGGCCTCGCCACCGCAGGTTCCGATCCGCAAGCGGGCTTCGTACGCCTTCCCGGGCACGTGCTCGACATGCTCTCGAGAGCCCGGTTGCTCGCGCCCTCGCCCCAGAGTCGCGATGAGCAGCTCGATCTGACCCTGACGCTCAAACGCGACGACCAGGCTGGATTCGAACGCTACCTGGGTGACGTCTACGACAAACAATCGAAAAATTTCCGACACTTTCTGACGCAAGCGCAGATCGCAGCCCGTTTTGGTCCCTCGCGGCAAGCGTACCAAGAGGCCCTGGATTACCTGCGCAGCCAGGGATTTCGTTTGGTGCAGGGATCGTCGAACCGAATGACCCTGACGGTTCGGGGCACGCGGGCTACGGTGGAGCGGTCCTTTGATCTGCATCTGGGTGACTACAAGCTGGGCGATACCGCCTTCTATGCCAACGACTTCGACCCGGCCCTGCCGCGGCCCATCGCGCCTCACGTGCTCGACATCAGTGGCCTGTCGAATTTGGCGCGCCCTCACCATGGCGTGAAGCTCATTGCGTTGCCCTTGCAACTCATTGCGTGCTCCCTTGGGATCGGTGTAATCCCGCACCATACAGACAGAAGCATCGAAGGCACCAGCCAGATCGACGACGACGCCCTCTACGATTTCGTCTATTGCGTCAATCATGACATGAGCCTCTTGGGTTTTGGACCTGCGCTCACGATTAATGGCGGCCAGGTTCAGCTAGTGCCGAATTTCTTCACCAATAATAATGGTAGTGGTATCGAGAGGCCGCCTGGATTCGCATCGGCGTATTCCGCTTTGCGCGCGGCTACGCCGCCAAGCTCCGGAGCCGCGACGATCATCGACGGCACGGGCCAAACGGTTGGGCTGCTCGAATTCGATGCGTTTCATTCGACCGATATCGCGAACTTTCTCGCCCTCTCGGGGGCAGCTCCGACAGTCTTCAACAACGTCACCACGATACCGGTCAATGGCGGGATCGCCACGCCGGGTGCCGACGAAGACGAGGTCCTCCTCGACATCGACGATTTGTTGTATGTAGCCCCGGGGGCGAAGATCAAGGTTTTCGAGGCGCCATTTACTGGGCAGGCATCGAGCTATTCGGCCGTCTTCAACGCGATGATCACGAGCGGCGTTACGATCATCAGCAATAGCTGGGCTTCCTGCGAGGACCAGGTTTCGCTCGCCGATGCGCAGGCCATCGATCAGATTCTGCAATCTGCGGTCGCCTCCGGCATCAGCGTGTTCAGCGGCACGGGCGACGACGGAAGTACCTGCCTCGATGGGAGTGCGAACACGGTATCCGTTCCTGCGGACTCGCCCAATGTCACGGCCGTCGGTGGGTCTTCGCGGCTTCTCGGCCCGGGCTTTACGTATCAAAGCGAAACCTGGTGGGATGGATCGAACGCAACGCCCCAGACTGGCCAAGGCGGCTTCGGCGTGAGCCGATACTTCGGCCGTCCGAGCTATCAGAACTCGCTCAACGCCGGCACGATGCGTTCGATTCCTGACGTGGTCGCCAACGCGGATCCGGCCCACGGAGTGTCCATCTGTCAGGCGGATGCCGGGGGATGTCCGACTCCTTACCTGTACGGCGGCACCAGCAGCGCCACACCACTCTGGGCCGGGTTCATGGCCTTGCTGAACCAGTCGGCCGGCCAAAATCTCGGCAGTCTGAACCTCTTGGCCTACCCGCTCGCCGGCACGAACGCTTTTCATGGCCCAGCGGCCTTGCAAAGCGACTTCGCCCACGTTGGCCTGGGTTCGCCGAATCTCGACGCGCTGCTCCTGGCGCTGACCCACCAGAAAGTAGGCGCCGTGAGCGCGAGCGCCTCATTGCTGAGCTATTTTGCATCGGCGAGCTATTTCCTGGGCACGAGTCAGGCCGCAGGAGTGCCCGCAGATGGCGCGTCACCGCTGTCGGTCGTCGTTCGTCTGGTCGACGCGAATGGCAATCCGGTTGCTGGCAAGACGGTGACGCTCGCTCCGGCGGGAAGCGCCAAGATCGTGCCGACGAGCGGTGTGAGCTCCTCGGCAGACGGTTCAGTTACCTTCACCGTAACCGATGCCACGATTGAATCACTCGCGTTCTCGGCGACCGATAGCACGGACGGCATCACGATCCAGAACTCGTCCCCGGTGGCGTTCGTCGCGCCGCCCGCTACGAGTGCCGGCATCAGCGCCAACCCGCCGACGGTCACCGCCGACGGCTCGAGCGCGGCGACGATCACGGTCGCGTTGAAGGATTCCTTGAACCGGCCGACCCCTGGAAAAACCGTCAGCGTATCGGCCGGCGGTGCCCATGCGGTTTTGACCGGGCCAACGCCGACGGTCACCGATGCCAACGGCCAAATACAATTCACGGCCACCGACCAGGTGAACGAGACCGTGACGTTCAGCGCGGTCGATGTGACGGACGGGAATCTGTCCTTCCCCGGCACGGCGACCGTCACCTACAGCAACAGCACCGCGACGGCCTGCAATGTCGGGCTGGTGCCGGTTGCGGCGAGCGGCTACAGCATCACGCCTTTGATGACGGGCTTGCCCGCCTCTCCGTCCTTTTATTTCGGCAACGTGAATTGGAGTTGTTCGGGGGCCAACTTCCCCGCATTTGCTCCCTCAGGCGCGGTGCTGGAATCCGACTTCGTCACCGGCGGCGTCTATGAGACCGGGCTGTCCGGCGGCAGTGTCTCGACCGCCAATCTCCTCAGCAATCTCAACCTGACGATTGCCAATTTCGTCTTCACCGCGGATGGCAACCTCTACGCCACGCAGAAAGCGACCACGGGAGACTTTACCACCGGCGACATCATCCAAGTCGATCCCACGACCGGCGCCTCGCTGCGCGTCGTCGCCTCGGGTCTCACCTGTCCTTCCAGCCTTGCGGTCGATCCCTTGAGCGGCGATCTCTTCTTCGATGATGAATGCAGTGGGGCGGGATCCAATAATGCCTCGCTGTTCCGGCTCGTCGACCCGGCCGGCACCGACACGTCCCGCCCGACCTCGGTGGTCCCCTATACCACGCTGCCGAGTTCACCGAACGGTGCGATCGCGTTTGCGCCGAACGGCACGATCTACGTTCTGGCCTTCGGCAGTCCATCCACCGTGGAGCAGGTGTCTGCGACCAACGCCGCCAGCGTCACGGTCTCGCCAGTGGCGGGAATCACGACCGAGAGCGGCATCGCGATCGGTGCCACGAATGCGGACGGCAGCGCCCAGTCCCTGCTGGTCGACCCGGCGGGTGTGCTATCCGAAGTGTCCATCGCGAATCCGACCCAGACGACGGTGCTCGCGACGGTCTCCCCCGGTGTGGGTGTCGCTGGTCCCGACGGCTGTCTATACTCGGCGCACTACGACACGGTTTATCGGCTCGCGAACAGCACCGGCGGTTGTACGTTCGCACCGACCAGTCCCGCGCCGGCGCTGAGTCTGACGCCCACGGTGGTTGCACCCAGTCCTGCCCAAGGCAGCACGGAAACCTTCACGGCCACGCTGCAGAATGTGAGCGCGCCGTCGGGCCTGCCGGTGTACTTCGTCGTCCAGGGAGCCAACGCTCAGGTCAAGGTGGTCGACACCGATGCCGACGGCAAGGCGGTGTTGCAATACACGGCCGAGCACGCGGGCAGCGATACGGTCACTGCGGGCACGACCGCCAACAGCCTGAGTCTGAACTCGAACACGGTGCAGTTGACCTGGAGTGCCGGCCAGCACACGAGCTTCCTCAGCTTGAATGCCAGCCCGGAGGCCGGCACCGTGAATCTACCCGTCACGGTGATCGCATCGCTGTACGATGCCTCCGCCAGCCCGACGAGCGCTGTGTCGGGCCAAAGCGTGGTCTTCACGCTGGGCTCCTCGAGCTGTACCGCCGCCACGAATGCGGCGGGAACGGCCGCGTGTTCACTGACGCCCGCGCAGACCGGTGTGACGACGCTCAGCGCGAGTTTTGCGGGTAACAGCAGCTATACCGCAGCCAAGAACTCATTGGGGTTTGCAGTCTCCGTCGCGTCCCCTCAGGCACCCACCGTGGCCCTGAACGTAAGTCCGACCGCGATTACGGCCGGCACCAGCGCGACGCTATCCTGGTCGAGCAGCAATGCGAAATCCTGTACGGCCAGCGGTGCCTGGAGCGGTGCCGAGGCGACGAGCGGCACGCAAAGCGTCACGCCGACGAGCGCCGGTAGCTACAGCTACACGCTCACCTGTACGGGCAACGGCGGCAGCGCCACGGCGACGGCCGTGCTGTCGGCGACCTTGGTGACCGTGACGGTGACGGCGCACTCGGGCGGCGGCTTGATGACTTGGCCGGTCATTTTCCTCTTGGGGCTGCTGGCGATGCTGCGGTGGCGCGGGATGGGGCGGGCTCCGGGGCGTCGCCAGGCCGTTCACCTTGGCGTCGTCAGCCTGATGGGCGGCGTCGCCGTGAGTCTCCTGCTTGCCGGCAAACCTGCATGGGCGGATCAGCCGCCGGCCGGCGGCACCGCGGTCGGTGGCTCGTTCGCGTGGCTCGAGCCGGTCTACGTCGGAATCCGCTTCGGCAGCATGACGACTCGCTTGCATACCGGAAACATCGATGCTGGACTTGCGGCGCTCGGCTACTCGGGATTGTCGGCAAGCACCGGCGAGTCGGAACCCGCCGGTACGCTGTACATCGGCTATGAACTGGCGCCGCACGCCGACCTCGAGTTCGACTACACACATCGCAGTGCGAACGTCGCCACCCTGAATGGCACGGTGCCGACCTCGGCGAGCGTTCTGCCTCTATTGCAAGACACCACAGAGCTAATCCGCGGCTACGGCAACATCTATGCGTTGTCATTTCGTCCGCGCGTTGAACTCGCGCCCAAGCTCATGCTCGACCCGCGGATCGGCGCGTTCCTCTGGGATACCAAGACCGCCGTGCGGGCCTTGGACGAGCGTTTCGACAATACCCACGCGGGCGGTGGCTTGACGCTCGGGGTTGGTATCGCCTACCGGGTCTGGCGCGGCCTGGAATTTGGGGCGGGCGCAGATTTTTTCCGCGGTGTACCGAATAACGTCGGCACGCTCTATGCTGGGACACTCGAGTGGCGCTTCGGGCGTCGATAAAATCCTCGCGCGAGGCGGCTAGGATTCCGCCGCCTGCATCTCGGCGATGCGCCGCCGCTCGCTGCTGCGCATCAGGTAACCGGCGACGAGCACGCAGACGCCGACCGCGCAGATGATCAGGCTCGCCAGCGCGTTGACGTCGGGACTGACGCCGAGCTTCACCTTGGAAAAGATCACCATCGGCAGCGTGCTCGCACCGGGACCCGAGACGAAGCTCGAGATCACGAGATCGTCGAGCGACAGGGTGAAACTCAGCAGCCAACTCGACACCAGCGCCGGCGCGATCCCGGGCAGCGTCGTGTCGAGGAATGCGCGCACGGGTCCCGCGCCGAGGTCCATCGCCGCCTCTTCGAGTGCGCGGTCTGCCGAGATCAGGCGCGAGCGGACCGTGACCGTGACGTAGGCCGTACAGAACACGATGTGTGCGATCACGATCGTCGTGAAGCCACGGTGCGGCCAGCCGAACAAATGCAGCATCGAGACGAACAACAGCAGCTGCGTGATTCCGGTGATGATTTCGGGCATGACGAGCGGTGCATTGATCATGCCGGTGAACAGCAGCCGCCCGCGGAAACGGCGAAAGCGCACGAGCGCGATTGCCGCGAGCGTGCCGAGCAGCACCGCTCCGGTCGACACGACGACGCCGATCTTGAGCGACAGCCAGGCCGCTTCCAGGATCTGATCATTGTGCACGAGCTGGGCGTACCAGGTCGTCGAGAAGCCGCCCCAGACGCTCACGAGCGAGGAGGCGTTGAACGAGTAAGCGATCAGCACGAGGATCGGCACGTAGATGATTGCGATACCGAGGCAGAGAATGGTCAGCAGCGGCAGGGAGGGGCGGTCTTGCATGCTCAGGCCTCGGCTTCCCGCGTGCTGTAATGTTGATAGACCGCAATCGGACCGACCAGCAGCACCAGGAAGACGATCGCCACCGCCGAGGCGACGGGCCAGTCGCGGTTGCCGAAGAACTCGTCCCAGAGCACGCGTCCGATCATCAGGTTGTCCGGTCCGCCGAGCAGCGTCGGGATCACGAATTCGCCGATCGCGGGAATGAATACCAGCATGGAACCGGCGATCACACCGGGCATGGACAGCGGTAGCGTGACGTCGAGAAACGATCGCCAGGGCGGGCTGCCCAGATCCGCGGATGCCTCGAGCAGCGAGCGATCGAGCTTTTCCAGGGTTGCAAACAGCGGCAACACCATGAACGGCAGGTACGAATAAATGATCCCGAGGTAGACCGCGACGGTCGTGTGCATGATCTGCAGCGGCTCGTGGATCAGGCCGAGCCAGAGCAGCGCCGAATTGAGCAGCCCATTCTCGCGGATGACTCCCTCGAGGGCGTAGACCCGCAGCAAAAACGACGTCCAAAACGGTAGAATGATCACCAGCAGCAAAATGCTCTGCGTGCTCTTCGACGTGCGTGCGATCGCGTAGGCCATGGGATAGCCGAGCGCGAGGCAGATCAACGTGGAAAAGAACGCCGTCTTCAGCGAGTAGAGATAGGAGAGACCATAGACCTCATCGGTGAACAGGTACTTGAAGTTGCCGAGATTCAAGCTCAGATTGATGTGCGCATCGCGGCTGACCGATAGAATGTCCGTGTAGGGAGGCATCCGTAGCGCCATGTCGGCGAGGCTGATCCGGAACGCGTAGGCGAAGGGAATGAGAAAAAAAACGAACAGGAACAGAAGCGGGGGAAGGATGATCAACCACTTGCCGTGCCGTTTGAACCAATCCCCGCTTCCGCTCATCTAGAGGTCCCTTCGCAAGTGCCCGCACTGAAGAAAAAAACGGCGGTCTCGCCCGCGCCGCGGGCACGTTCCACGAACAGCCGCCAACGCCAGCGCCTCATCGATGCCTGCATTTCAGCCTTGCATCTGTACGGCCCCTCGCGGACCACGGTCGAGAAGGTCGTGGCGATCGCCAAAATGTCGCCGGGCATCGTCCGCTTCTACTTCGATTCCAAGGCGGCGATGTTGGTCGCCTCGCTGGGGTTTCTCGCCGCCGAATTCGAGGAGCGTGTGCTCGTCCCGGTCGCTCGACTCCAGGGACGGCCGGTTGCCGCGCTCGAGCTGCTCGTCGACCTCTATCTCGACCCCGACATTGCCAGTCCGCGCAAGGTCTCCGTCTGGTACGCCTTTTGGGGCGAAGCCTCTTCTCGGCAAGAATACTACGACATTTGCGGCCAGAAGGACGAGCGCTTTGCTGCGCTCGTGCGTGCCTTGATCGAGCGCTTGATCGCCGACACGCGGCAGGCGCAACTGGATCCGGACGGCATCGCGCTCGGGCTAATCGGCGTGCTCGAAATCCTCTGGCAGGGCTTCGCCTTTCAGTCCGAAGTCACGATCGATCGCGCGGCGGCCAAACATCGTTGCATGGCCTATTTGCGCTCGATTTTCCCGGGGGAGTTTGCCCCCGGTCGCGCTCTCGCCGAGCCGGCTGATGGCGGCGGTGATCCAGGCCGCCCGCTGCCGCGCTGGAGTTTCGACGATGCCGCGCTGCTGGCGCAGGAAAAGAGCGAATTATTCGACGGCACCTGGCAGCTTGCCGGGCATCGCGGGCAAGTCGCCGCGCCGGGGGATTTTCTCAGCGCCGACATCGGTACCGAGCGGGTTCTGCTCGTGCGCGCGCGCGACGGCCTGGTCCGCGCATTCCGCGATAGTTGTCCGCTCGTGCCCCACCGGCTCTCGCCCGCCGATCGGGGGCGCTTCGCGTCCGGCATCGAGTGTCGGATCCACGGACTTCACTTCGCCTGGGATGGATCGGCCGAGCCGACCGCGGCGGCGGTGAGCTTGGCGGGCATGGATCTGCAAATCCTGCGGGATCTGGCATTCGTGCGCGCGAGCGGCACCGTGCCGCCACTCGCGCTGCGCGACGCCTGGTTCGGCGAAGCCGCCGCCGGGCCCGCTCAACAGCTCGCCGTGCCGACCGAGACCGAGGTGCGGGCCGATTGGAAGATTCTGGTCGCGCAATGGCTGTCGCTCGCATGGCCGCAAACGATTGTCGCTGCGACCCCGGCATACTGGCTCGCCCCGGCCTTGCTTCTGCCGGAGGAGGGTGCCTGGCAGGCCTTCGTTTGGCATGCGCACTTGCGCGCGCATGCCGGCTGGTCCAGCGCACGCTACGCGGCCTGCGCCCGCACGCTCGCACGCGACGGCGATTTTCTGTGGCAGCGGTCCTTTCTGCCGCCGAACCAGTTCATCGAACGGCGACCCGACGGGCTGTCCTTGCGACAGGTCCTGCCGGTTGCGCCCGGACGCAGCAAGATCCGCGGCATCGAGCTCAGCTATTGCATCGATCCGGCGGTGGCGCAGGCGCTGCGGTATCTTGCCGGCCGTTTGGGGCCGTGGCTGGGCCCTGAGGTTGGGCTCCTGGCGGAATCCGTCCAGCAAAACGTCGTCGCCTTCGGTTATGAGCCGACGCATCGCGCAGTCGCGATCGGTGCGGAACTCACGTTTCGCGAGTGGCTACGTCGCCGGATCCCGGCCCTGCAGCGCGACCGCGGTCGTGAAGGCGCACCGATCTTCCGCTGATTTGTCACTATGATTCATCACTATAATGCGCCGGGCCGCCGGCAGCATCACAATCAGGAGCAAGATGATGAGCCTACTTTCCTTGACGACCGCTGATTGGCACGACCGGGCCGCGAAGCTGCGTTTCGAGCCGCGTCATTTCATCGACGGCGAGTACGTCGATTCCCTGTCGCCGGAACGGCTCGCGGTGGTCAATCCTGCGACCGGTCAGGTGATCACCGAGGTCAGTGCCGGTTCCGCGGCCGACATCGACCGCGCCGTCGCGGCCGCGAAGCGCAGCTTTTACGCGCGGGTCTGGAGTCGCAAGGCGCCGCGCGAGCGCATGGCGGTGCTGACGAAGTTCGCGCAGCTGATCGAGGCGAACGCCGAACGCTTCGCCCTGCTCGACACCCTGTGCATGGGCAAGCCGATTCGTGACATGGTGGCGATCGACGTGCCGGCGGCGGCCGCCAATTTCGCCTATTTCGCCGAACTCATCGACAAGATCGACGGCACCGTGACCGCGACGGCCGCCGATGCATTCCACTATATCTTGCGCGAGCCGTTGGGCGTCGTCGGCTGCATCGTGCCGTGGAATTATCCGCTGCTGATGGCGGCCTGGAAGGTCGCGCCTGCGCTCGCGGCCGGGAATTCGGTCGTGCTGAAGCCCGCTGAGCAGTCGCCGCTCTCCGGCCCGCTCATGGCGCAGCTGTTCGTCGAGGCGGGCGGCCCGCCCGGCGTGTTCAACGTCGTCAACGGATATGGGGAGGCGGCCGGCGCCGCGCTCGCGCTCAATTCCGACGTCGCGAAGATCGCCTTCACGGGTTCGACCGAGATCGGCAAGCAGATGCTCGTCTATGCGGGCCAATCGAACATGAAGCGCGTCAGCCTCGAGTGCGGCGGCAAGTCGCCGCAAATCTTCCTCGCCGATTTGCCGGATCTCGACGTGGCGGTGAGCTACGCGATCAACGGTATCTTCGGCAACATGGGCGAGGTCTGCAATGCCGGCTCGCGTCTGCTCGTCGACAAGCCGATCGCCGAGGAATTCCTCGCACGCTTCATCGAGCGGGGTCGGACGGCCTATATCGCCGGCGATCCGCTCGACCCGGCGACCAACTTGGGACCGCTGGTGACGGCGGCGCACCGGGCGCGGGTACTGCACTACATCGGACGTGGCAAAGCCGAGGGTGCCAAGCTCGAGTTCGGCGGCACGACGCCCGACGGCGCGGGCGCCTTCGTGAACCCGACCCTGTTCTCAGGGGTCAACAACGAGATGACCATCGCACGCGAGGAGATCTTCGGTCCCGTGGCCGCCACGATCGTCGTGGATGGGCTCGCCGATGCGCTGCGGATTGCGAACGACTCCATCTACGGCCTGGCCGCGTCCGTTTGGACGCGCGATCTGAATGTGGCTCATAAGACCGTGCGCGATCTCGAGGCGGGTGTGATCTGGGTGAACTGCTTCGACCATGGCGACATGACCCAACCGTTCGGGGGCTACAAGCAGTCGGGCCACGGACGGGACAAGTGCCTCGAGAGTTTCCTCGGATATACACAGACGAAGTCGGCTTGGATCAATCTCGGCTGAGGATTGCGGGGAAAGAAGCGGCGCGCGGCCTTGGTGCGCTGCTCTGTTGGGGGCTGCTGCTCTCCCCAACCTGCCTGGCGCAGTCCCCGACCGCCCCAGTGCCGCTCGCAGCGCCGGCTGCGGCGGCGCCGTCCGCGCCGTTGCCGGCCGCACCGGTGCCGGTCGCGACCGAAGTCGTGTTGACGATCGGGCGATTCAGGGTCGAGGACGGCGATCCGGCGCTGGCGCGGCGGTCTGAGCGGTTGTTGGCGCCCTTGCGCGATCACCGCGTCGGTCTCGAGGCCGTGCGCGCGGCCGCGCAGCGTCTCGAACGGCTGTACGTCGAGCACGGCCATTTTCTCGCGCACGTGGAGCTGCCGCCGCAAGAAGTGCCGGAGGGCGGCGAGTTCAGGATCCGTATCGTGCACGGCTTCATCGAGCAGATCGATGCCGAAGGCGTGCCGCGTCCTTTGCGCGCGCGCGTACTGGGTTTCCTGTTGCCGCTGGTTGGTCAGCGGAACATCACGACCGCCGGCTACGAACGCGCGGTATTGCTCGCCAATGAGTTGCCGACCGCCGACCTGAAGGCAACGCTGCAGCCCGGCACCGTCGCAGGCGGCGTGATTCTCGTGCTCAAAGGTCATTATCGTAGGATCTCGGGCTACGCTGCCGTCGACGATTACCTGCCGTCGCTGCTCGGCCGAACGTCGGCCACCGTGTCGGCCGCTTACAACGCGACACGCACCATCGATCAGATCTACGCTACGGCGAGCGCGGCCGTCGATGTCGATCCCTTGTTGTCCGATTCGCCCCACCGTTACCTCGACACCGGCGTGCGCGGCCACCTCGGCACCTCGGGCGCCGAATTCGACCTCCATTACATCTGGGCGATGAGCAATCCGCCGCTGACCGCGGGCGGCAGCGACTTTGGCAACGCGTTCCTGGACACGGCGGGGGCGTTTCGGCGTATCGCGATTCGCTTCGAGTATCCGCTCTTGAAGAGCTCCGCAACGAGTCTCAGCGTCGCTGCGGGGTACGATGCGACAGCCGAGTTTCAACTCGCCAACCCCTTCGCCAACAGCCTCTACGCGGATCACTTGCGGGTGCTGCGCCTCGGGCTCGACACGCGGCATCGCTTCGGCGGGTCGACCGAGCTGACCTTCGGCGTCGACTTCTCGCAAGGTCTCGACGCGTTCGGCAGCCGTGGGCCTGCGCAGGCGAGCGTGACGGTACCCCTGTCGCAGCCCGGTGCGTCCGATGTTTTCACGAAATGGGAGTGGCACGGCTCGCTGCTCCACGACCTGCCGCGCGACTTCGCTCTCGGTCTGACCGGCCGCGGTCAGTATGTCGCCGGGCGTCCGCTGTTGCTCGCCGAAAAGTTCGTGCTCGGCGGTCCGAACGATCTCTCGGCCTACGATTTCGCCGACTTCAGCGGCGATCGCGGCTGGGTTGTTCGCGCCGAAGTGCAGCGCCTGTTCTCGTGGCAGCATGGCGACGGGAGCACCTTGTTGCAGCCGTATGGCTTTGCCGCGCGCGGCGAGGTCGTGAATCTGCAGCCGGTGGGATTCGTGCATCCGACCGAAATCGGCAATTCGGTCGGTCTCGGCGCTCGTGCCTCCGTGGGGCGCAGCATGCTCAGCATCGGCCCCCTGGAACTCACCGCCGAAATGGCGCGCCAGCTGAATCCCGATTCGGATGCAGTACCGAATCGCTGGCGCGCAAATCTTGCCGCCACGCTGCGATTTTGAGTCAGCAATCAAGGGAATTGCAAACGCGCCGATACAACCAAGACGAGATCGTCCCGGGTGATCTGAACCTTGCAATCCGTGCACGGCGGATTAAGCCGATATACCCCGTGCAGCGCACCATGAGGCAAGCAATGTTCAAGAACGTATCGATCTTAGGTCGTCTAGGCATGAGCTTTGGGCTGCTGCTGGCGCTCTTATTTGGCTGCGCGGCCGTCGGCGTCATCGGTCTGAACACGATGTTCTCGACCGCCCAGCGCGCGGTTGCCAACGACATGCGGCTCGCGCAGCGTGCAGCGTCCGTCGAACGCCTGGTGCTGAACGAACGCCGCTTCGAGAAAGACATGTTCATCAACCTGGCCGACAGCGAGAAATTCGCGGCTTATGGCGTGCAATGGAATGCGACCAACGCTGCACTGAGCACGGAGCTCGCAGCGGCCGGGAAGCTCGATCTGACCCCGGACGACGATCGGAATCTAGCGGCACTGATGACGGGCTTGGGCACGTACACGAAGGGATTCGAGCAGATCTGCGCACGGATCCGCTCGGGTCAGATCAAGACGACTCAGGAGGCCAACGGCCAGCTGAGTGTCTTCAAAGAGGCCGTGCACGGCATGGAAAAAGCCAGCGAGGCACTCGGCAACGCGGCGAGCGGGCGAGTCGATGGCGCCGAGAAGGCGCTTGCCGTAACCCGCACGCGTGCGGCCGAAGTGCAGATCGCCATTGCAATCACCTGTATGTTGTTCGGAGTCATATCGTGCGTGTTGACGACGCGCTCGATCACGCAGCCGCTCAACCATGCCGTCAAGATTGCGCAGGCCGTGGCCGAAGGCAAACTCGACAATCAGATCGACCGGATGCGCAGCGACGAGACCGGCCTCGTGCTGGAATCGCTCGAAACCATGCAGCGCAGCCTGCGGGAGCGCGCCGTCCGTGACCATGCGGAAGCATCGGAGAACGCGCGAATCCGTACCGCCTTGGACCGGGTCTCGGTCGGCGTCATGCTCGCCGATACGGAAGGTGAGATCATTTACACCAACGAGTTCGGCACCAACATATTCCGCTTGCGGGCGACGGAAATTCGCAAGCAGCTGCCGCAGTTCGATGCCGAACGCATCGTTGGCGCATCCTTTGACTCATTCCATCGCGTGCCCTCGGACCAACGCAACCTGCTTGGCAGTCTGACCGGTACGCATACCGCGGATATCACGCTGGGGGCGGCTACGTTGCGGGTCATTGCCAACCCGGTCGTGGATGCTCACGGCGTGCGTCTCGGTACGGTCGTGCAGTGGATCGACCGCACGGCGGAAGTCGCGGTCGAGGAGGACGTGCAGCGCACGGTCACGAGCGCCCTCGAGGGGGATCTGACGGCCCGGATCGACGAATCCGACAAGCAAGGCTTCTTCAAGAAACTCGCGGTCGGCATGAATCAGATCGTGAGCAACATGAGCGATGCAATCCGTTCCATGTCCCTGGTCGCTGCGGAAGTGGGCACGGGCGCGCAGGAGATCGCCAAGGGCAATATCGATCTGAGCGCGCGCACCGAGCAACAGGCCTCCAATCTGGAGCAGACCGCCGCTTCGATGGAACAGATGACCGCAGCGGTGAAAAATAATGCGGACAATGCGGTGCAAGCGAGTCAGCTGGCGCTGGCGGCGCGCAATCAAGCGGAGCGAGGCGGCGCCGTCGTGCAGCAGGCCGTCGGTGCCATGAGCGAGATCAACGCTTCGTCAAAGAAGATCGCGGCCATCATCGGGGTGATCGACGAAATCGCTTTTCAGACCAACCTCTTGGCGTTGAACGCGGCGGTCGAAGCGGCGCGCGCCGGCGAGCAGGGCCGCGGCTTCGCGGTCGTGGCCTCCGAGGTCCGTAATCTCGCCTCGCGCAGTGCCGCGGCGGCGAAGGAAATAAAAGGCTTGATCGAAGAATCGGTCAGCAAGGTCGAGGAAGGATCGAAGCTCGTCGACGCCTCAGGGGCCGTGTTGCGAGAGATCGTCACGGGCGTAAAAAAGGTGACCGAGGTGGTGGCCGAGATTGCCGCTTCCAGCAAAGAACAGGCTTCCGGTATCGATCAGGTGAACAAAGCCTTGATGTCGATGGACGCGGGGACGCAGCAAAACGCTGCGCTGGTCGAGCAGGCCGCGGCGGCGGCCCAATCCCTGACCGAGCAATCCGGGAACCTGAGTCAGTTGATGTCGCGCTACGAGGTCGGCGATCGCGCCGCGTCTACCGCTCGAACGAGTCCTTCGTCGCGCATGTTGGCCGCCTAGGCTCCTAAGCGAAGTGCGCCGGCGCTTTGGACAATCTTATCTCGGGAATTCGCCCGCGCAACAGATGATGGAATTCCAGCATCCAGCGCTCGAGTACCGACAAGGGGCCGGGTTCGTAGCTGCTCGAGGACAGTCCTCGTTGCACACGCTGGCATAGCCAGCGATCCTCAGCGTTGACCTGGGTGTTGATCCGGTTGCTGAGGAAGCGCAACGCGCGCATCTCGGGGCGCGCATCCGGCAGGCCGAACAGGCCGCTGCGGATCACGCACTTACCGGGTCCGCTCGGCAGCACCTGGAAAAAATCCATCTGCTCCGGAAACACATCGAGCCCGAGGTTGGGCAGTGCGCTGTAGAAGCGCCAGCTACGGCGCAGCTTTTCGGGCAGATGCGTCGCAATGCCGCCGACCAAGCGCTGGTACATGCGCTCCGACCATTGCGAGGACTCTTGCTCGCGCAGCCAGCTGACCCCGCGCGCGACCGAAGTGACGGCCGCTTGGTCCTCGTAATCAGGTGTGAACATGCGGTTCAATCCGGGGTGACCGATGGGCACATGATAGGACTCGAGGTAGTTGTCGATGGCGATCTTCCAGTCGACGTCCCAGGTGTCGTAGGTAATCGGACCGAGCGGCACCATGTCTTCGAATCGATACGGTGCGAATTCCTCGATCAGCGGTCCCCAGACTTTCGCGACCGGCGGCGGATCACCACGCAAGGCGACGAACACGAAGCCGAAGGCGACGTCGACGCGCACCGGTTTGAGGCTGAAGTCAGCGCGGTCGATGCCGGGAAAGCTGTCGCGCATCGGCACGCCGACGAGCGTACCGTCCTGCCGGTAGCTCCAGCCGTGATACGGGCAAGTGATCGGACCCGGGCAATTGCCGCCGCCATCGAGCAAGCGCGCACCGCGGTGTCGGCAAACATTGTAGTAAGCCTTGATCGCGCCATCGCGATCGCGCAGCACCAGCACGCTCTCCGGCCCGAGGTCGAATGTCTCGTAATCGCCTGATTTCGGGATCGAATTGATGTGGCAAACGATCTGCCAACTCGGCATGAAAATCCGCTCGAGTTCAAGCCGGTTCAATTCTGCGTTGTGATACACCCAGGCTGGCAGAGCCCGCGGCAGGTTGGTGGTGGACGGCGCGTCGACCGGCGTGGCGACGTCCGGCGTGGCGAGGCCCGGCGTGGCGACGTCCGGCGTCGCGAGGCCCGGCGTCGCGACCCCGGGGGCTATTGCGGGCTGCAGCATAAAGTTCTCCGCCACCTTTATATGACTATATAATGTAGCCCCGGCGACGACGGTTTGCAAGCGATTCTGAGCCTATAAAACAGAGTAAACAGCTAATTTATATGAACATATAAGTTCTGCTGGACGAGGCATCGCGCGGAGTGCTACGGTCGCGCACGATAATCTTCATCGGAGGGCTTACCCGTGGCCAGAGATCTGAGCAAGAACAACGCGCATTTTCGCCGTGCCGTGCAACGCTTGCCACTCGGTGTCGCGTCGAATTTTCGCTACTGGGGGGAGGAGCGCACGATCTACGTCAAGCACGGACGCGGCGCCCGCATCACGGATCTCGACGACAACGTGTACGTCGACTATCGCATGGGTTACGGCCCGGGAATACTCGGCTACGCCGATCCGCGCGTCGACGCGGCGGCGCGCGAGGGCATCGAGGTCGGTGGCGTGTTCGCCCTCTCGACGGAACGCGAATTGATCGTCGCGGACCGGATCGCCAAGATGGTGCCGGCCGCCGAACTCGTGCGCTTCTCGAATTCCGGCACCGAGGCCGTCATGGCGGGCCTGCGCCTGGCGCGCGCTCACACCGGCAAGGATGACTACGTGATCCTCGAAGGCGGGTATCACGGCCTGTTCGACGCCGCCATGTGGTACACACCGATGGACAAGTGGAGCGAGGTGGGAGATCCCGAGGTGCGGCCCTACAGCGAAGGCATACCGATCTCCTCGCGCAGCTTCGCGCATTTCGTGCAGGCGAACGACGCGAACCAACTCGAAGATTTGTTCAAGCGCAAGGCGGATCGGATCGCCTGCCTCCTGATCGAGCCGATCATGGGCAACTGCCTCGGCATCGCGGCGGAGCCGGAATACTTGCGCGCGGCGCGCGCCTTGTGCGATCAACATGGCGTCGTCCTGCTCATCGACGAGGTGAAGACGGGGTTTCGCGTCGCCCGTGGCGGCGTACAGGAACTCTACGGCGTGCACGCCGACCTCTGCACCTTCGCCAAGGCGGTCGGCAACGGCTATCCGATCTCCGTGCTCGCGGGGCGCGCACCGATCATGCGCAAGATCGGTCGTGGCGTCGCCCACGGCGGCACCTACACCGCGCATTCGGTCTCGCTTGCCGCAGCCGAGCGCACCCTGCAGATCCTCGACGAGACCGACGCCCTGGAGCGCATCGCCGACTACGGCACGCGCCTGCGTCAGGGCATGCGCAGCATCCTCACCGCCCGCGGCATCGCGCACAGCTTCGTCGGCCACCCGTCGATGAGCGGCCTGTACTTCGCGCACGAGCCGCCACGCAACTACCGCGCCTGGAAGAGCAGCGACTATTCGTTCTACGACGCCATGGCGCAGGTCTTGCATGATGAAGGCGTGCTCTGCGAACCCGATTCGCGCGAGCCGTGGTTCGTGTCGGCGGCGCATGATGCCGTCTGTCTCGCCGACACGCTGCGCGCATTCGAGACCGCGGTCGACGCGACGCTGCAAGCGGCCGATGCGAGCCATAAAGTGCCCGCTTGAGCGGCGCCCGGGTGGCGGCGACAAACGGGCGGCGCGGCACCGGCCACGACGCGATCATCGTCGGTGCGGGCCATAACGGCCTCGTGGCCGCCTGCTATCTGGCGCGCGCGGGTTTGCGCGTACTCGTGCTCGAACGCCAGCCCTATATCGGCGGTGCCGCGGTCAGCCGGCGCCTCTATGAGGACTTCACGTATTCGAATTGTTCCTACGTCTGCAGTCTGCTGCGCCCGGAAATCATCCGCACGCTGGAACTGCCGAAGTTCGGGCTGCAGGTGATTCCCTATGAGGGCGGTTGTACGATGATGCAGGATGGCGGCCATCTCGCCCTCTATGACAATCACGACGCCCTGCGCCGTGAGATCGCGCGCCATTCCAAGCGCGACGCCGAAGCCTACGACCGGTACTCGCGCGACGTCATGCGGCAATGCAAGTTCATCAAGCCGCTGCTGATGCGCGAGCCGCCGGATCCGACCTCGTTCAAGCCGCGCGATATCCAGGAGCTGCTCTACCTGGGGCGGCGCTTCCACGGTCTCGGCGAGGAGCGTATGTACGATACGCTGCGATTTTGGACGATGAGCGCCGCGGATTTTCTCGACGAGTACTTCGAGAGCGAGATCGTCAAGGCGCATTTTGCCGGCAGTTCGATAATCGGCACCGCGTTGGGGCCACGCTCGCCGGGCACAGCCTATGTGCTCCTGCATCACTACATGGGAGACATCGACGACACCGTCGGGGCCTGGGGTTTCGCGCGCGGCGGCATGGGCGCGATCAGCAACGCGCTCGGCGCCTCGTTGCAGGCGAGCGGCGGCACGATCCGCGTGGCCGCGCCGGTCGCCCAGATCCGTGTCCGCGGCGAACGTGCCTGCGGCGTCGTGCTCGCAGACGGTGAAGAAATCGCCGCGCCGCTCGTGCTCTCGAACCTGGACGTGAAACGCACCTTTCTGCAAACGATGGCGCCTGGGGATCTGCCCGACGAGTTCCTGCGCCAGGTCCGTCATTTCAAGATTCGCGGCTCGTCCGGCAAACTCAACATCGCGCTCGACGGCCTGCCGCGCTTCCCTGCGATTCCGGACGGCGCGCCCTGCACGCGCGGCGATATGCACGTGACGGACACGCTCGAGATGATGGAGCGCGCCTATGATGACTGGAAGGACGGACGTTGGTCGCGTGCGCCCTACATCGACATGTTGATTCCCTCGCAGATCGATCCTTCGATGGTGCCGGACGGCAAGCATTACATGTCGGTGTTCGTCCAGTACTGTCCCTACGAGCTGGCCGACGGGCCGTGGGACGCAGCGAAGCGCCAGGCCTTCGGCAACACCGTGATCGAGACGATCGCGCGGCACAGCCCGAACTTCAAGGAACTGATCCTGCACGCCGAAATCCGCACGCCCTGGGACATCGAGAACGAAGTGGGCTTGACGGAGGGCAACATCTTTCAGGGCGAATTGACCATGGACCAGCTGCTGTTCAACCGGCCGATCCCGGGTTGTGCGCAATACCGCGCACCGGTGCGTGGTGTCTACCTCTGCGGCTCGAGCACGCATCCCGGCGGCGGCGTCATGGGCGCGCCGGGCGCCAATGCTGCGCGCGCCGTGCTGCGCGATCTCGGCAAGCTGTCGTGAGCGCGGTCGGCGCTGCACCCGTGCCTACCGGGATGGCGCAGCAGGGCAGGACGGTCGGCGCGGGCGGTCAGCGCTTCGATGCCATCGTGATCGGCGCGGGCCACAACGGACTCGTCTGCGCGACCCTGCTCGCGCGCAGCGGTCGTTCCGTGCTGGTGCTCGAGGCTGGGATGCGCGTCGGAGGTGCCGCGACGACGCGCGAGTTCGCACCCGGGTTTCGCGTCTCGGCGGGCGCCCACTTGTTGCATTTGATGCCGGCGGAACTGCAACGCGAACTGGCGCTCGAGTCTCATGGTCTGCGCCTCGCGGGTTCCCGCTTGCCGACCACGGCCCTGCTCGAGGGTGCCGAACCGATGGCGATCGGACCGGGTGCGTCCGGTTTATCGGCGAACGACGCCGCCGCCTATGCTGAATACCAGGCCCGCATGGAGCGTTATGCCGCCGCGCTCGTACCGTTGTTCGCGCGCGTTCCGCCACGCCTAGGCACGCCGGACTGGTCGGATCGTCTCGCGCTGCTGCGCCTGGCTTGGGCTGTCCGCCGCTTAGGAAGGACCGATATGCGGGAATTGCTGCGTATCGGTGGCATGAACGTCTACGACTTGCTCGAGGAGCGGTTTGCTGCGCCGGCCTTACAGGGCGCAATCGCCTTTGATGCGATCCTGGGTACGAACTTTGGACCGCGCTCGCCGGGTACCGTGCTGACCCTGCTTTATCGGCTCGCCGCCGAGGCGAATGCCGGCGCAACGGGTCTGGCGCAACCGTTCGGCGGTCTCGGCGCGCTGAGCGAGGCACTCGCCAAAGCCGCGAGCGCTGCCGGCGCGAAGCTGCGCCTGTCTGCGCCGGTCGCGCGCATCCTGGTCGGTGATGACCGTGCCAACGGCGTCGAACTCGAGTCCGGCGAGCGCTATTGCGCCGCCACGGTGGTTTCCAGCGCCGATCCGAAGACGACCTTCCTGCGACTGCTCGGAGCCCGCCATTTGGACGCCGGGTTCGTCCGGCGTGTCGATCATTTGCGAACGCGCGGCCTCGCCGCGAAGCTGCATCTCGCGCTCGACGCCGCGCCCCGGTTCAAGGGGCTGGCCGCCGACCGTGGCTCGGGACGGCTGCTGATCGCGCCGTCGATGCAAGCCATCGAGCACGCCTACAATCACTCGAAATATGGCGAATTCTCGGCTGCACCGATCATGGAGATCACGCTCCCGACGAACCTCGATCCCGCGCTCGCGCCGCCCGGGCAGCACATCTTGTCGGCCATCGTGCAGTACGCTCCCTATGCGCTCAAGGGCGGCTGGGAGAGCGGACGCGCCGCGTTCCTGGCAACCGCGCTCGCTCGCTTGGAGCAGCATGCGCCCGGTCTCGGCCGCAGCGTGATTGCTGCGGAGTTGCTGACACCCGTGGACCTCGAGCGCGAATTCCGCATGCACGGCGGTCACTGGCACCACGGTGAACTGGCCTTCGATCAATTCTTCATGGTCCGCCCGGTACCGGGCGCCGCGCAGCATCGGACGCCCGTCGCCGGCCTCTATCTGTGCGGCGCCGGTTGCCACCCGGGCGGCGGTGTCATGGGCGTCGCGGGCCGCAATGCCGCGCGCCAGGTCTTGCTCGGAGCCGCCTGATGAGTGCGCACGAACCCGCCCCGCATTTCCGCCAGCCCCTGCTCAAGACTCCGTTCCACGAGCGTGCGCGCGCGCTGTCGCAAGTCGACAGCTTCGTGCCCTGGTCGGGTTACACGACCGTCGACGTGTTCACGACGGTCGAACAGGAATACTTTGCAATCCGCAACGCGACGACCCTGTACGACCTCACGCCGATGATCAAGTACCGGATCGTCGGGCCCGATGCGGTCGACTATTTGAATCGCCTCGTCACGCGTGACCTAGCAAAGTTGAAACCGAACCGGGTCGCCTATTGCGTCTGGTGCAACGATGCCGGCCACGTGATCGACGATGGCACGATTTTCCGGCTCGGCGACGCCGAATTTCGACTCTGCACGGCCGAGCGGCAACTCGATTGGCTGCTCGCCTCAGCGGTCGGATTCGAGGTGCAGATCGAGGAAATTACCGAAACCGTCGCCGCGCTCGCGGTCCAGGGTCCGACGTCCTGTGCAGTGCTCAAGGTCGCGGGGCTGGCCGGTGTCGAGGCCCTGCGGCCGTTCGATATCGGCTACTTCGCGCTGGCCGGCGTGCCCCTGACCGTCTCGCGGACCGGCTTTACCGGGGATCTCGGCTATGAACTGTGGATGGCGCCTGCCGATGCAGTGGCCGTTTGGGATGCGCTCATGGTGGCGGGACGTTCGCGCGGCGTGCGGGCGATCGGTTCGCAGGCGCTGAACATCGCGCGCATCGAAGCCGGGTTCATCAGCCCCCACGTGGACTTCATTTCCGCCGAACAGACCATACGCACGGGCCGCGATCGCTCGCCGCTGGAACTCGGGCTGGGCTGGCTCGTGCATTTCGACAAGGGGCACTTCAACGGCCGGCGCGCGCTGCTCGCGGAACAGAAGGCGGGTTCGCGGCGTCGCCTGGTCGGACTCGACATCGCCGGCAACAAGCCGGCGCACAACGCGCTCGTCTACACGAACGCCGCCGGCCGGCGCGAGATCGGCAACGTGACTTCGGCGGTTTGGTCGCCGACTTGCAAGCGCAACATCGCTCTTGCTATGGTGGATTTGCCGCACTACAAGCTCGGATCGACAGTCTGGGTGGAGATCTATTTGAATCGAGAACTCGTTTGGGAACGGCGCATGTCGCGCGCCGAGGTCGTCGAACGGGCATTCTTTGCGCCGAGCCGCCGCCTCGCGACGCCGCCGGCGGACTTCTAGGCTGGCGCGGGACTCAGGATTCCCATGTCGAACGTATGATTTCCGCCCAACAGAAAAATTTAACGGACCGGCCGTGGCTCGACCCGCAAGCCAAGCCGCAGATCGTGATCGAGAACATCAACAAGAGCTTCGGCGGTTTCACCGCCGTCGACAACGTCACTCTGCGCATCTTCAAGGGCGAAATGTTCGCGCTCGTCGGTGCTTCCGGGTGCGGCAAGACCACCTTGCTGCGCATGTTGGCGGGTTTCGCGACCCCGAGCGCCGGGCGCATCCTCATCGAAGATGTGGACATGACCGCTGTCCCACCGCACGAGCGTCCGGTCAACATGATGTTCCAGTCCTACGCGCTGTTCCCGCACATGACGGTCGAGGACAACGTCGGCTACGGCTTGCGGCGCCTGCGGCTCGAGGCGGCCGTGCGTACCAAGCGCGTCACCGAGGCGCTCGAGATGGTGCAGTTGGGCCACTTGGGCAAGCGCAAGCCGCACCAATTGTCGGGCGGCCAGCGTCAGCGCGTGGCCTTGGCGCGGGCGCTGATCCGGCGTCCCAAGGTGCTGCTGCTCGATGAACCCTTGAGCGCCCTCGACAAGAAGTTGCGCGAGCAGACCCAGTTCGAACTCATGAACATTCAGTATCAGGTGGGTATCACCTTCGTGTTCGTGACCCACGACCAGGATGAGGCCATGGCGCTGTCGACGCGTATCGCCGTCATGAACCGCGGTCAGGTGATCCAGGTGGGCAGCCCCACGGAGATCTACGAGTTCCCGCAGAGCCGCTTCGTCGCCGATTTCGTCGGCACGACGAATCTGTTCGAAGGCACGGTCGAGGCGATCGAGCCCGGCTTCATCACGGTTCGTTGCGGTGAGACCGGCTGCGCGCTGTTCGTCGACGAGCTCGGCCGCTTCGGTGCCGGACAGCGAGTCTGGGTCGCGCTGCGACCCGAAAAGGTGCGCCTCAGCAAGGAGCCGATTGCCGGCGGCCGGATCAATCAACTCAAAGGCACGGTCTGGGAATTGGGCTACCTCGGCAACCGCTCGACCTACCGCATCAAGACCGAGTCCGGCAAGATCGTGACCGTGTTCGCGCAAAACGAACGGCGCAGCTCGGAGTGGGCCATCGATTGGAGCGATGACGTGTACTTGAGCTGGACGCCGAATTCGGCCGTGCTCTTGCAGCAATGAAGCGCGGGCCCCGTGAGCCGGGCCGGCGCGCTGCCGACCGCCGCAGTTGCGGCGTTTATATCACCGTCATGATATATTAAGCGCCTCAAGATCGGGGGTTGGGCATGCGCAAGGTTCGGACGCTGGGCTTGCTGGGGACGGGCGTGATCGGTGGCGGCTGGGCGGCGCGCGCGCTGCATTTCGGCATCGACGTGATCGCCGCCGACGTCAAGCCGGAAATGGAAGCCTGGATACGGGGTGCGGTCGCCAATGCCGAACCGGCCCTGGCGCGCCTCACCACGGCGCCCTTGCCGCCCAAGGGAAAACTGTCGTTCACGACCGATTTGCGCGTCATGGCCGCAAAGGCCGACTTCATCCAGGAGAACATTCCCGAGCAGTTGGAACTCAAGCAGCGCATGCTCGCCGAAGTCAGCCGCCACGCCGCGCCGGACGTGCTGATCGCCTCGAGCACGTCGGGCCTGACGCCGACCGACCTCGCCCGCGACATGCTCGCGCCGGAGCGATTTCTGGTCGCTCATCCCTTCAATCCGGTCTATCTTCTGCCGCTCGTCGAACTGGTCGGCGGGGCCGAGACCGCGCCCGCGTCGATCGAGGCGGCCGCCGTCTTCTTCAAGTACATCGGCATGCATGCCCTGCACGTGCGGCGTGAAGTGCCGGGGCATTTGACCGACCGGCTGCAGGAGGCCCTGTGGCGCGAGATCCTGCACATGGTCAACGACGGCGTGGCGACGACCGGTGAACTCGACGCCTCCATCATTTACGGGCCGGGTTTGCGTTGGGCCGCGATGGGCACGAACATGATCTACCACCTCGCCGGCGGCGAGAGCGGCATGCGCCACATGCTCGCGCAGTTCGGACCCTGTCTGAAGTGGCCGTGGACCCGCCTCGAGGCGCCCGAACTCAGCGAGACCTTGATCGATCGCATGGTCGAGGGAACACAGGCCCAGGCGGCGGGCCGCTCGATCCGCGAGCTGGAACGCCTGCGCGACGACTATCTCGTCGCGATTCAACAAGTCCTGCGGCAATACGACATCGGCGCGGGTGCGACGCTACGTGCACTCGAGGAACGCCTCTACGCGGATGCCGGAGCTGAGGCGGCTGCGCGCGCTCCGGCGCCGGGACAGCCGCTGCATCTCGTCTCCACGACGGTGCGCCCGGAATGGGTCGACTACAACAAGCATCTGTCCGACTTCCGCTACGGACAGCTGTTCGGCGATGCCATGGACGTGCTCTACCGCAAGGTCGGCGTCGACGACGCCTATCGCCGCGACGGACAGATGTTCTACACGGTCGAGAGTCACGTCCGGCACCTCGCGGAGGCGAAAGTGGGCGAGACCCTCGAGGTCACGACACAGATCCTCGCGGTCGACGACAAGCGCCTGCATGTGTTCCACCGCCTGCTGCGCCCGGGCAGGGCGTCCGGCGACTTGCCGACGCTGATCGCAACCGGGGAGCAAATGCACGTACACGTCGATACCGCGGCCGCCAAGGCCGCACCGATCCGAGCCGAGGTCCGCGCCGAGCTCGATGCACTCGCACGCGCGCAGGCGAATCTCGCGGTTCCGGCCGAGGCGGGCAGGTCGATCGGACAACCCCGGCGCTAGGAGGCGAAAGGTATGCCGAAAATCGTGGATCATGCGAAACGGCGCGAGGAGATCGCGCAGGTGACCTGCCAGGTGGTCGCGGACAACGGCTTCGACCAGACGACCGTGGCAAAGATCGCCGAGGCCGCGGGCTACACGACCGGCATGGTGGCGCATTACTACGCATCGAAACAGGAAATCATTCTCGCCGCGCTGCGTTTGATTCTCACGCGCATCGAGGAGCGGCTGAGGCGCCAGCACGAGCACAGTGGCAAGAGTCTGCTGGAAGTGCTGTCCGAGGCCCTGCCGCTCGATGCGCAACGCTTCACCGAGTGTGCCTTCTGGATGGCGTTCTGGGGCCAGGTATCGGCCGACAAGAAGCTGCGGCGGCTCAATGCCTGGGTGCACCGCGAATACATGCGGTTGTATGCACGCTGTTTCGCCGAACACTGGCCGGAGTCGAAGCAATGGCCCAAGAGCGTGCGTGAGCAAGTGCTCGCCTCGGTCGCGACCTTTCTCAACGGCATCACCGCGAGTGCTGTGACGAGTCCCGCGGACTGGCCGCCCGAGAAGCAGCTGGCGCAATTGCGCCTGCAACTGGATCTGCTCCGGCAGATGACCGTGGCCAAGAAATGGCCGGCCGCGGCGGCCGGTTGACCGGAGGCCGCATGGATTTTTCTCTGTCCGATGAACAACAGCTGATCGTCGACTCGACGCGCGAGTTCGTCCAGAAAGAACTCTATCCGCACGAGAAAGAGGTCGAGGAGACCGGCGTGTTGCGCGACGAGCTGCACCGCGAGCTCAAGGCCAAGGCCATCGATGCCGGCTTGTACGCGGCCAACATGCCGGCCGAGGTCGGCGGCGGCGGCCTCGACACCGTTTCCTGGGTGCTCTACGAGAAGGAACTCGGCAAAACCAATTACGCCCTGCATTACTCCTGCGTCGGCCGGCCGTCGAACATCCTGCTCGCCTGCGAGGGCGAGCAACGGGAACGCTATTTGCTGCCGACCGTGCGTGGCGAGCGCACCGAATGCCTGGCCTTGACCGAACCGGGCGCGGGTTCGGACCTGCGCGGCATGAAGACGACCGCGGTTGCCGGCGGCGGGGATTACCTGATCAACGGCACCAAGCATTTCATCAGCCATGCCGATCATTCCGACTACGTGATCCTGTTCGCGGCGACCGGGGAGGAGCGGGGCGCGCACGGCACACGCAAGAAGATGACCGCCTTCCTCGTCGACATGGGCCTGCCCGGCTTCGAAGTGCGTGCCGGCTACAAGAACGTGTCCCATCGCGGCTATACCAACAGCATTCTCGAGTTCAACGATTGTCGCGTACCGCGCTCCGCCATCTTGGGCGAACTGGACCGCGGCTTCGACGTCGCCAATACCTGGCTGGGGGCAACGCGGCTGCAAGTCGCGGCCGGCTGCCTGGGCCGCGCCGAGCGTGCCCTGGAACTGGCTGCACAATGGGCCGTCGATCGCGTGCAGTTCGGTCAATCGATCGGCAAGTTCCAGGGCATCAGCTTCAAGCTGGCCGACATGGCGGTCGAACTGCGTGCCGCGGAGTTATTGACGCTGCAGGCAGCCTGGCGCCGCGATCGCAAGATCGATACGGATACGGACATGGCGATGGCCAAGCTCAAGGCCAGCGAAATGTTGGCCATGGTGGCGGACGAGGCGCTGCAGATTCATGGCGGTATGGGGCTGATGAGCGATCTGCCGCTCGAGCGCATCTGGCGCGATGCGCGCATCGAGCGCATCTGGGACGGCACGAGCGAGGTGCAGCGGCACATCATCTCGCGGGCGATGCTGCGGCCTCTCGGCGGTTGATTCAGGGCGGGTGACTCAGGCCCGGCGTCGGCGCGTTGTCTCGGCGCCGGCGGCGCGTGATGTCCCGGTCGCGAGCCGGAAGCCGCCGATCTGCTCGAGCAAGCCGGCGGCATCGCCGGCCAATGACTCGCTTGCCTCTCTCGCCTCCTCGACCCTCGCCGTGTTGCGCCGGGTCAATCCGTCAAGTTCATCCAAGGCCGCATCGACGGCGGCAACTTCGGAGGCTTGCACGATCGCATTTTCGCTGATGTCGCGCACCATGGCGTTGATCTCGCCGACCTCGCGTGCGATCTGTTCGAGGGCTGCACCCGTATCGCCGACCAGGGTCGTCCCGTGCGCGACTTGCTCGCTCGAGCGGAGAATCAGGGTCTTGACCTGCTTCGCCGCATCGGAGCTGCGCGACGCGAGGTTGCGCACCTCGGAGGCGACCACGGCGAAACCCCGGCCTTGTTCCCCGGCGCGCGCCGCCTCCACGGCGGCGTTGAGCGCGAGCAGATTGGTCTGGAAGGCGATCTCATCGATGACGCCGATGATCTGTTGGATCTGATTCGAGGACCCCTCGATCTCTCCCATCGCGGCGATCGCCTTGCGTACGATCACGGCCGACTGTTCGGCGCGGCCGCGCGCGGCCTCGACGCTCGCGTGCGTCGCGGTCG